>Ga0187848_10003322_pt1 | contig 11901 bp, 7 predicted proteins | sample June2016WEW_4_40_FD_132424 | JGI IMG/M metagenome (GOLD analysis project Ga0187848, IMG submission 132424) | Peatland microbial communities from SPRUCE experiment site at the Marcell Experimental Forest, Minnesota, USA - June2016WEW_4_40 | ecosystem: Environmental > Terrestrial > Soil > Wetlands... | reverse complement strand
CGCGGCATTGTCCTCCTCGCCGGCTCGACTGGCTGCGGCAAATCCACCACCCTGGCCGCCATGGTCGAGCACATCAACGCCAACGGCCGCAAACACATCATCACCCTGGAGGACCCCATCGAATACGTCTTTGAAGACAACCAATCGGTCATCGAACAGCGCGAAATCGGCCTGGACACCCTCTCCTTCGAGGAAGGACTCAAACACGTCCTCCGCCAGGACCCGGACGTGATCATGATCGGGGAAATGCGCGACGCCACCAGCTTCACCGCCGCCATGGCCGCCGCCGACACCGGGCACCTGGTCCTTTCCACCTTGCACACCACCAATGCCGCCCACTCCATCAGTCGCATCCTCGACTTCTTCAAAGCGGACGAACGGGACCAAATCCGCCGCCAGATTGCCGGCACGCTTCAGGCCGTCGTCTGCCAACGCATGGTCCCCACCATCGCCGGCGGCATGACCCCCGCCCAGGAAATCATGATCAATTCCGGCACCGTGCGCAAACTCATTGAGGAAAACCGCCTGGAGCGCCTCGGCGCCGCCATCGAAACCGGCAGCGAAGAAGGCATGCTCAACTTCAACCAGTCCCTCTTCAACCTGGTCAAGGACGGCAAAGTCAGCCAGGCGGACGCGCTGGCCAAGGCCACCAACGCCCAGGCCCTGGAAATGAACTTCCAGGGCATATTCTTGACAGAAGGCAAGCGCATCCTCGGCTGAAGGTTCTGCCTGAAATCACAAATGGGCGGCGGAGGTTCGATTGAGAGTTGGCCTTTTTGCATTGGAACCATGAACCTGCCCCTGTTCGACAGACCCAGGCAGAACCATTCGTGTCCGTCCGCTGTCCCCTCTCCCCTCCCATCAGATGGGAGGGGAGAGGGTCAGGGTGAGGTGAGGGTTCACGGAAAAGAAGGGGAAGCCACAAAGCGGAGTTGCGTCTCGGAGCGCGGCAGGGGGGAAAGAATCTATTTGACTCCAGCCATCAGTTTCTTGATCGGCCTGGCCAAAAGCAGCACCGCCACGCCCGTCCCGCCCGCCGTCAGCACAATTTGAAAAAAGCCCCAGGGCAGGGATTCCACCTTGGTGGGGTCAAAGGAGCCGGCGATTTGGCCGGCGATCAGGTTGCCCAGCGACGTCGCCAGAAACCAGATCCCCATCATCTGCCCGACCAGCCGTTTTGGCGCCAGCTTGGTCACCGAACTCAGCCCGACCGGACTCACGCACAACTCGCCAAACGTATGCAGCAGATACATCACAATCAGCCAGGTCGGCAGCACCTTGTCGCCGTGAACCACAAAAGTGGCGGCCCAGGCAATCACCCCGAAACCCGCCGCCAGCAGCAGCAGCCCCGCGCCGAATTTCGCCGGCAGCGACGGCTCCAGTTTCCGGCGCGCCAACATCAGCCACAAAGCCGCCATCACCGGCGCCAGGACAATGACACAAAGCGGCCCCAGCGATTGAAAGGTGGCCGCCGGAATTTCATGGCCAAAAAAGACCCGTCGCGTGTGGTCTTCCGCGAAAATGTTGAGTGACGAACCCGCCTGCTCAAACCCCGACCAAAACATCGCCGACGAAAGAAACAGCACCAGGATCACCGCCAGGCGCCGCTTCTCCGTGGAGTCGAGGTCCAAAAAGAAAAACGCCACGATAAAAAACAGCGCGGCAATCGCGAGGATCACACCCGTGGCCCCCCTGGCCAAAGCCACGGGGTTCAAGTGGATCACCCCGGTCACCGCCAGCAAGATGGTCAAAGCCGCCGCTCCGAGGATCGAGAAGAGGATGGCCAGATGCTTTGGCCGCACCCCTTCCTGATGGCCGGGCCTGGCCCCGGCTTGTCCCAGATTCCCGATAAAAAAACGGTACTGGAGCAGGCCGAACAACATCCCCAACCCGGGCACCGCAAAACCATAACGATAGTTCACCACCGCCAGCGGGCCGCAGACCAGCGGGGCGACAAACGCGCCCAAGTTGATCCCCATGTAAAAAATGCTGAAGCCCGCATCCCGCCGCGCCCCGCCTTCCGGGTACAGTTCCCCGACAATCGCGCTGACGTTGGGTTTGAGCAATCCCGTTCCCAGCACCAGCAGGCACAAGCCGATGTAAAACGTATCCGTCCGCGGAACCGCCAGCAGAAAATCCCCGCACATGATGGTGATCCCTCCATACCAAACGGCCCGCTGCGCGCCGACAAACCGGTCGGCAACCCAGCCGCCGAATAAAGCCGCCAAATAAACTCCCGCCGTAAACAGCCCGTAAATCGCCCCGGCTATTTTGACGGCAAGCCCCAAACCAACATGATGACTCCTCGACAATTCCTTGGGGTAGGCGTCTTCCAGGAGCAAGCGGTTCAGACGCATCCTGTTTTCCCTGTCCTGGGGATTCTGCTCCAGGAGTTGTTGGGTTTCCGGCCGCAAAGTCACCGTGGCAAAGGCGGCCTTGTCATAAATCGCAGGGCCGGTGACGATCGCACTCAGATTCTCCACGAGCGCGGTTTCCAAATTTGTGGGAACCGACCTCGCATCGGTGTAATAGACAGTCAGGGCGTCTGTGGCGGCTTTGTCCAGCCGTCCGCTCAAAAGGATGGAAACCCCGTCTGATCTGTCCTTCAACCTTTGGGAGAAAGACTTCAAATCATTGATCTCCCCCGTTGAAAAAACCCAGGGAACCACCTTGGCCATCAAAAACAAAATCAGCAACCCCCGCATCCCGTAATAACTGAACCGCTCCCACATTTCCGTGAAAAACAGCGTGGACAGCCCGCGCGGCTGCCCGCGCGGCACGGACTCGGCGGCATCGGCGGCGGCGGGTGAATCAGGCATGAACTGTGGGCGTCGGATTGATGGCCCTGAAAATGACCGCCCGCCGCTGAAAATGCAAAATGAAAAATGCAAAATCAAATCCGCATCAGGGTGGGGGGACCCGCCGGGCCGTGACTCGATGGCAAATCCGTCCGCAATTGTAAAATCCGCAATCGGTTGACGTTCCTGCGCAATCACGGCACACTACTTGGGCAACGATGAGCGCGCTGGAACCCGCGCTCAAGATGGACCGGACCACAACATGAACAACGAACCCACGCCACCGGCGGAACCATCCCTGGACAAGGAGGGCCGCAAAACAACTTTGGGCCGGCTGCTCACCCCCTCCATGGACGCGTTCGGCCTGAGTCGCGGCGCCGCCCTGACCACCTTCCTATTCATCAGCGCCGTCCTCATCGTGGCGGTTTTCTGGTTCTTTCAATCCGCCCCCCCAAAAACCATCACCCTCACCAGCGGCGCCGCCGGCAGCACCTTCCAGACCAATGCCGAACAATACCGCGCCATCCTCGCCAGCAACGGGGTGACGTTGAAAATCCTGCCCTCGGAAGGCTCTCCGGAAAATCTCCGGCGTCTGAAGGACCCTTCGTTTAAGGTGGACGTTGGCTTCGTCCAAGGCGGAGTAACCAATGCCCCGGGGAGCGGGCCACTGGTTTCCTTGGGGAGCATCTCCTATGAACCGCTCTTTGTCTTTTATCGGGGCGCCGGCGGCCTGTCCATCCTGTCCGAGCTGGAAGGCAAACGGCTGGCCATTGGCGCGCCGGGCAGCGGCACGCGCGCCCTGGCTTTGTCGCTCCTCCACCTGAACGGCATCGAACCCGGCGGCGCGACCCAACTGACGGATTTGGATGCCGACGACGCGGTCCATGCTTTGCTGAGCGGCAAAGTGGACGCCGTGTTTTTGATGGGCGATTCCGCCTCCACAGACCTGATCCGCCAACTTCTGCACGCTCCCGAGATCCACCTTTTTGATTTTGCCCAGGCGGACGGCTACACCCGGCGCATCAGCTACCTAAACAAGCTGGTCCTGCCCCAAGGCAGCATTGATTTTGGGAAAAACATTCCCCCGCACGACCTCCAGCTCATCGGCCCCACCGTCGAACTTTTAGCCCGTCCCGATTTGCATCCCGCCCTGTCCGATTTGTTGCTGGAGGCGGCGCAAGAAGTCCACAGCGGCGCCAGCGTGCTCAAACACCGCGGCGAGTTCCCCGCCCCTCTCCAGCACGACTTTCCCATCAGCGCGGACGCCAGCCGCTACTACAAGTCCGGCAAAAGCTTTCTCTATCGAATCCTGCCGTTTGCGCTGGCCGGCATCGTCCGGTGCGCCTTTCTGGCCTTTGTTCCCGTCCTTGTCGTTCTGATTCCCGGCCTGCGCATCCTCCCGGCGCTTTACCGATTGCGGATGCGGCTGCGCCTTTACCGCTGGTACCGCGCCTTGCTGGCCCTGGAACGCTCTGTTCCGGAGGCATCCGCCTCGGAAACGCGCCGCCAATCCCTCGCCAAACTCGATCACATCGAAAACGAAGTCAACCGCCTGAAAGTGCCGGCCTCCTTCGCCGACCAATTCTACGGCCTGCGCGAGCACATCCAATTTGTGCGCGGCTGCCTGACGGACAGCGCGGACTCTCCCTGAGATGGGGATGAAGCATCGAAATTTTGGAGTGCGGCGGTTTGCCGCCGCTTTGCCCCTGCCTGCCGCGTCAGGCCGAAAAAGCGGGAGCAAGCTCCCGCACTCCAAAGTTAAACTTGAACTTTCTCTCCGTCCGGATTACGGTGTCAACCATGAGTGCCAGCTTGGTTGACGCAACGGTTTCCGAACAAATTTCCGGCCTGACCCGCCGAGTTCTGCGCGGCGGCGCTATCACCCGCGGCGAGGCCGCCTGGCTTTTCAGCCTGGAAAACTCCGCCGACATCTTCGATCTCATGGCCGGGGCCAACCGCCTGCGCGAACATTTCAAGGGCAACAAAATCCATCTCTGCTCCATCGTCAACGCCAAGGCCGGCGCCTGCTCGGAGAATTGCAGCTTCTGCGCCCAATCCTCCTTTCACCAGACCGATTCGCCCCGCTATGGATTCGTGGATCCGGACCCCGTCCAGCAAGCCGCCGACGAGGCCGGCCGCAACCAGGTCGCCGCCGTCGGCCTGGTCGCCGCCTGGCGCGGCCTCAAAGAAGGGCCGATGCTCGACGAAGTTTGCGACCGGATTCGCGATCTGGCCAAAACCGGCAAGACCCGCCCCGACGCCTCGCTCGGCATCATCGAAAGCCAGGCCGTGGCCGACCGGCTGAAGGCGGCGGGGTTGGAATGTTACGGGCACAATCTGGAAAGCTCGCGCCGATTTTTCCCCAAACATTGCACCACCCACACCTACGAACACCGCCTCAACACCATCCGCCACCTCAAAAAGGCCGGCCTCAAAATCTGTTCCGGCGGCATCCTCGGCATGGGCGAGACCCGCGAGGACCGCTGCGAACTGGCTTTTGCGCTCAAGGAGGTCGGCGCCAACGTCGTGCCCATCAACATCCTCAATCCCATCAAAGGCACGCCATTTGAGGCCAACCCGCCGCTGCCGCCCCTGGAGATTTTGAAAACCATCGCCTGTTTCCGTTTCATCCTGCCGCGCCAGGAAATCATGATCGCCGGCGGTCGCACCGTGAATTTGCGCGACATGCAGAGCATGGTTTTCGCCGCCGGCGCCAGCGCGCTCATGGTGGGCAACTACCTCACCACCCTCAACCAGCCCGTGGAAAAGGACCTGCAAATGCTCAAAGACCTCGGCCTGGACCCCAACTGGGACAAACACGACTTCAGCGACCAGGAAGAAACCGGCGGCGGCTGCGGAAAAGAAAGTAGTGAACCGGAAGAAAATAAATTCGTGGAAATTGCATGAAGGCCGGTGTTTGGCAAACCAGTTAATTTACCACCCGTTTTAATTCGCGTCCCGTTTTTCCCTTAACTTATCAAGCCTGTTCAAATTGTGATTTGTTTTGTCTTCCCGAACGAGTTGCCAGGGATTGGGGGATGGCAGGAAGGCCCACCTTGCTCTTTGGGCGGGGGGATTCTATTTTTCAGCGGTGCATGACATTGCTTTTGAAGTGGGGCCGCTGACCATCACCTGGTATGGCATTTTGGTGGCGTGCGGTTTTTTGTCCGGCTTGTGGAACGCCAGCCGGCGCGCCTTGCGGCAAAAGGTGAACCCGGAGGCGATCTTCGACTGCGGAACGTGGCTGTTGATCGGAGCGGTGGCGGGGGCGCGGGCGGTGTATGTGGTTTCGTACTGGCCGGAGATTACCGAGGCGGCCCGGAATCACGGGCACTCGCGCTGGCTGGAAATCTTCATGGTGCAACACGGGGGGATCGTCTATTACGGGGGCCTGCTCGGGGCCTCGGCCGCTTGCGTGGTGTTCGCCTGGCGCCGGCGTCTGGCGCTCTGGAAATTGGCGGACATCCTGGCGCCCAGCGTGGCGTTGGGTTCGTTTTTTGGCCGGTGGGGTTGCCTGATGCATGGCTGTTGCTATGGCCGCCCGACCGATTTGCCGTGGGGCATCCAATTTCCCCTGGGCCATCCGTCGCACTTGTACGACGACGGCTTGCCGCACTACGTGCATCCGACCCAGATTTACGATTCCCTGCTGAATCTGGCGTTGTTTGCCGGGCTGGCCTGGTTTTACAAACGGCGGAGGTTCGACGGACAGGTCTTTGCGCTTTACCTGGTGTGTTATGCGGTTTTGCGTTCGTTCGTCGAGTACTTCCGGGGAGATTATCCTGCGGCCAACTTGGTGTGGGGGCGGATCACACCGGCGCAACTGGTCAGCGCAGGCACGCTGCTGGCCGGGGTGCTGCTGCTTTTTCTGCTGCCCAAGGGGAAGGAAACGCGGATGGAGAATGGAGGATAGAGGATGGCAAACGAATTCCATCCCGAATCCTGCGACCTCCATTCGCCATCCTCCATCCTCCATCCTCGCCCCATCTTCCTGGCTGGCCCGACGGCGGCGGGCAAATCCGCCGTGGCCCTGGCGCTGGCGCAACGGCTGGGCGGGGAAATCATTTCGGTGGATTCGATGCAAGTGTATCGGGGATTGGACATCGGCACGGCGAAGCCGGGGCGGGAGGAGTTGCAACGGGTGCGGCATCACCTGATTGATGTGGCGGGATTGGAGGAGAGTTTTGACGCGGCCCGGTTCGTCCGGTTGGCGCAGGCGGCCGTGGCGGAAATCCAGGCGCGCGCTCATGTCCCGATTTTTTGCGGCGGCACCGGGTTTTATTTCAAGGCGTTCCGAGAAGGCCTGGGCGAAGCGCCCGCGGCGGATGCGGCCTTGCGGTCTGAGCTGGAAGCGCAGCCGCTGGCGGGGTTGCTGGCGGAATTGGAGAAAAGCGATCCGGTGACTTTTCAACGCATTGACCGGCAGAATCCGCGCCGGGTGATTCGGGCGGTGGAGGTGATCCGGCTGACGGGCAAGCCATTTTCCGGGCAACGGGCGGCATGGCGGGAAGCGGATGGCGGGGAAGGGGGATGTTTTTTCGGTTTGACACGCCCGGCGGGAGAATTGCGCGAACGCATCGTGCGGCGGGTGGAGGAGATGTTCGCCAGGGGCCTGGTGGCGGAAACCGAAGCGCTGCTGGAGCGCGGGCTGGAAAAGAATCCGACCGCCATGCAGGCGCTGGGCTACCGGCAGGTGGTGGAACACTTGCGCGGGCGGCGGACGCTGGCTGAAACGATGGAGCTGGTGAAAATCCGCACGCGCCAATTCGCCAAGCGCCAGTTCACTTGGTTCCGGCGGCAGATGCGCCTGGACTGGATTTCGCTGGAAGGTCAATCCCCCGAAGCCGCCGCGGCAGAACTGGCGGCAATGGACCAGCGATGGACGGGCCAGGAAAGGTAGGGCGGGCAGTCCCCTGCCCGCCGTCGGGCTTTGGCAGCGGAGTCAACGTCTTACTACCGTCGCGTGCGGCGGGCAGGGGACTGCCCGCCCTGCCACCCATGACGGACGCACTGCCGCCCGCCTTCTTATCCCCTTTGCACAAAAGTCAAGAGATGCTACGTTGGAGGCGACCGGAATAAGATAAGAATTGAAAGCGCTCATCTCGATTGCCAAACGAACCGAACGGGTTTTCCTCATCGGACTGGAACTCAAATCCGGCGCAAGCTGGCAGATGCGCGAATCCATGGAGGAATTGGCCGAACTGGCCGCAACCGCCGGCGGCGTGGTCACGGGGACCGGCACGCAAAAACTGGAAGCGCCCGCGGCCGGCACCTTCATCGGCAGCGGCAAAGCGCGGGAGTTCGCCGATTATTGCCGGGAGCAGAAGGTGGATACGGTGGTGTTCGATGACGAGCTTTCGCCCGCGCAAAGCCGGAATTTGGAAAATGTCTTCGGCTGCAAGGTGCTGGACCGGACGGCGCTGATCCTGGATATTTTCGCGCAACGGGCGCGGACGCGGGAAGGGAAATTGCAGGTGGAACTGGCCCAGTTGCAGCATCTGTTGCCGCGCCTGACGCGTTTTTGGGGCCATCTTTCCCGGCAAAGCGGCGGCATCGGCATGCGCGGCGGGGAAGGGGAATCGCAGTTGGAAACGGACCGGCGGCGGGTGCAGGAACGGATCGAACGGCTGACCGCGGACTTGCAGGCGGTGCGCCGCCACCGGGCCACGCAACGCACCGGCCGGCAGCGCCAGCCCTGGCCGATGGCCTCGATCGTCGGCTACACCAACGCCGGCAAATCCACCCTGCTCAACGCCCTGACCGGAGCGCGCGCGCTGGAGGAGGACAAGCTGTTCGCGACGCTGGACCCGACCACGCGGCGTCTGCGCCTGCCGACCAACCAGAATTTATTTTTGACGGACACGGTGGGGTTCATCCGCAAACTGCCGCACGGGCTGGTGGAGGCCTTCAAGGCGACGCTGGAGGAGGTGGCGCAGGCGGACCTGCTGGTGCATGTGGTGGACGCGGGGCATGCGCTGGCGGGGGAGCAGATCGCGGCCGTCAATACCGTTCTGGCGGAAATCGGCGCGGCGGGCAAGCCGACCATCATGGTCTTTAACAAAATTGACCGGCTGGAGGGGAGCAACGGCCTGCTGGCCAAGTTTTTGGAGCAGTTCCCCAACAGCGTGGCCCTTTCGGCCAAAACGGGCGAAGGCATGGGGGGGCTGATCCACGAGCTGGGCACGCAACTGCGGCCCAGCCGGGAATTGGTGGACCTGGCCGTGCCGCACGGCGATTCCGCCGTGATCGCGCGGCTGCATGAAGTGGGGCAGGTCCTGGAACGGGATTACGGCGGGAAGACGGCGCGGTTCAAAGCGCGCATTGCGCCGCGGGATCGCGGCGAATTTGCCGCTTACATTGTGCGGCCGCAAAAACGGGGCGGCGGGAAGAATTGAGGCGCGGGTGGCGGCGGCTCACTGGCCGGCGTAAAAGGCGTCCACTTTCTTGGCGACATCCTTGAAGCCGACATCCACTTCGTAAATGATCTTGTATTGTTCGATGGCTTCCCCTTTTTTGCCCATTTTTTCCAGGACCATGCCCAGGCTGTAAGTGATCTCCATCTTTTCCTCGTCGAAAACCAGTTTCTCGGCGAGGGCTTTCTCCAGGGTTTTGGCCGCGAGGTCGTTCATGTTGCGGCGGGCGAAGCATTGGCCGAGGCAGTGCAGGGAGGGAATGCGCTTGTTGGGGTTGTTTTGCGCCTTTTGAAATTCCTGGATGGCTTCGCTGATTTTGCCGGCCTGAAAATAAAGCTGGCCCAGCTCAAAACGGATGAACAGGTCGCTGGGATATTTCTCGGACCGCTCCTTGCATTCCGTCAGCATATAATTATCGCGCTCCGCCTTGATCCGGGCGGATTGGGCGGCGTAATCCGGGGCGGCGGCGTCCAGCCCGGCCAGGGCCTGGTCGAATTTCCGCACGGTGACGTCGGCGATTGCTTTTTGCAGCCCGGCATCGGCCTCGCCTTCGGTGGCCACGATCCGCTGGTAGGCCTGCAGCGCCCGGTCATAATCCTTTCTCTCGGTGTGAAGCTCGGCAATGTTGCGGAGCAGCTTCAGATTCTTGGGTTCATTGACCAGTTGGGCCTCCTTTTCGTCCAGCAGCCGCCGCGTCACGTCCATGTCCTTGTGCTGGCGGTTCTCCTGTTCCAGGGCGACGGCCTGGTCTTTGTCCTTCAAAATATCGCGGTAAGAACCTTTGCCGTCGGCCAGGGCGTCGTAACCGCCCTCCGCCAGGGTTTTGCGGGCGGACATGTCCTTGAGTTCCTCGACCAGCTTGGCGTCGCCGGGGTTGAGGCGGACCAGCTCGGCGAAAATCTTCTCCGCCTTGTCCACCTGGCCGGCCTGGGAGTAGCCGCGGCCGAGCTCCCTTTGCAGATCCTGGTCTTTGGGCGATTTCTTGGCCAGGATTTCGAGGGAGAGAATGGCGGTCTTGGGCAGCTCGGCCGCCAGGGCGGCGTCGGCCAGGAGCTTGTGCCCCTGGTTGCTGTGGGGATCGGAAGAAAGAATCTGCTCGGCGATTTTCAAAGCCTCCAGCGGGTCGTTGCGCAGGGCGAACTGCCCCTTGGTAAACATGGGGGAGGAACTGGCGCCGCTCATCATTTTTTTGAAGAAACCGCGGCCGCGGCCCTCCGCCTTTTTATGCTGGGAGATGCGGAGAAGCTGGCGGCAATCGAAAAAAGCCGGCTCCTGCTCCAGCACGGCGGAGAGGATGGTGATGGCGTAATCGTAATTGCGCCGGTCCAGGGCCGCCTTTCCCTTTTCATACTGTTCCCGCAGAGGCCGGGGGATCTGACTCAAAGTTTTCTCTGGCATGGGCAAAATACTATGCCGGTTGCCGTAAAAATCCACAGGAATTTTGCAAATCAACCTTTCCAGGCTTGCCCGCGCATCTTGCCCGAATCATTAGCGACTTTTCCGGGGAGCGCGGTCGTCTCGACCGCATCCGTCGGCGTCCCGCCGGCGGAGTCTTTCCTCCGAAATCGGCCCGCCTTTTGGCCGAGTCTGCAAGCATCTCGCCAACCATTCGGGCATCTTGCGGGCGCATCTTGACACTGCACCCATGCAAGCTCCTGATTCCCTCGCCCCACGCAGTGGGGAGAGGGTTAGGGAGAGGGGTTCGTTCCGTACAACGGTAGCAGTGTCGAGATGCGCCCGCATCTTGCCAATCCTGCAAATCCGGCTTGCGAACGGCCCCGCGCCGTGCTTGAATAAGGCCAGAGCGGGTGCGCTTATGGTGGAATTGGCAGACACGCTACTTTGAGGTGGTAGTGGCGAAAGCCGTGCAGGTTCAAGTCCTGCTAAGCGCACCATTTTTCGCAAGTAAGTGCTTCCCACGAGTGCAACGCCGCCCCGCCAGGAGGGGCGCAAAGGGTGCTTTAACTTGGCGCGACGGCCTGGCCGGAGGTGAGGCTGAGAAAGACTTGTTCGAGGGTGCCGTTGGCGCCGGCGCTCGCCTGGCGGCGGAGTTCGCCGGCGGTGCCCACGGCCACCAGTCGGCCCTGATGCATGATGCCAACCCGGTCAGCCATTTCTTCGGCGACGCTGAGTTGGTGGGTGGAAAGAAGCACGGTGCAGCCCCGCCGGGTGCGCTCTTTGAGAACGTCCTTGACAACACGGGTGTGCTGCGGGTCCAGGCCAACCATCGGTTCGTCAATTATAATAACTTCCGGGTCGTGCAGGAGGGAGGCAACGATGGCCACCCGCTGGCGCGTGCCGTGGGAAAGGCCGTCAATGGGTTTGCGGGCGAATTCGTCCAGATTGAAGCGCGGAATCAATTCGCGGGCGGCCTCCTCGAGGCGCGCCCCGCTCATTTGAAAAATCTGGCCCGTGAAACGGAAGAATTCCCATGGCGTCAGTTTCTCGTAGAGGAAGGGGAAGTCGGGGACGTAGGCCATGCGGCGGCGGGCTTGGAGGGGGTCGGTCTGGATGTCAAAGCCGGCCACGCGGGCGGTGCCGGAAGTGGGTTTGAGCAGGCCGGCCAGGACGCGGAGGAGGGTGGTCTTGCCGGCGGCGTTGGGGCCGAGGACGGCGAAGAACTCGCCCCGGCCGACTTGGAGAGAGAGATCGGAGACGGCCACCAGGTCGCCAAATTTTTTGGTGAGATG
>Ga0187848_10003319_pt1 | contig 11912 bp, 8 predicted proteins | sample June2016WEW_4_40_FD_132424 | JGI IMG/M metagenome (GOLD analysis project Ga0187848, IMG submission 132424) | Peatland microbial communities from SPRUCE experiment site at the Marcell Experimental Forest, Minnesota, USA - June2016WEW_4_40 | ecosystem: Environmental > Terrestrial > Soil > Wetlands... | reverse complement strand
GTCACCGCGCACATTGCCGAGGACCGAACGCCGTTTTTCGAAGCGTGCTTGCCGATCGAAGAGCTGGCGCGGCGCGGGCGCGATACGTTGCGCTTCGGGCCCATGAAGCCGGTGGGGCTGAGCGATCCGCGCACCGGCAGGAGGCCGTACGCCGCGGTGCAGTTGCGGCAGGAGAATCTGCGCGCGCGGAGCTTTAACTTGGTCGGCTTCCAGAATCACATGAAGTTCGGCGACCAGGCGCGAGTACTGCGGATGATTCCGGGTCTCGAAACGGCCGAGTTCCTGCGCTTCGGACAGATCCACCGCAACACTTATATCAACGCGCCGGCGCTCGTATCGGCTACTCTTCAGTTGCGCGCCGCCCCGCGCATTTTTTTCGCCGGGCAAATTTCCGGCGTGGAAGGTTACGTGGAAGCGATCGCCACCGGTTTGATGGCTGGCCTACACGCGGCCGCGATGGCCACGGGTGAAACGCCGCGCTCGTTGCCGCGCGAGACCGCGCTGGGCTCCCTGTGCCATTACATCGCGGGCGCCGATCCCGCCAATTACCAGCCGGCCAACATCACGTTCGATCTTCTGCCGGTGCTCGATGAGGCCACGCGCCAGCGGCTGCGCCACGACAAGAAGGCGCGGCATGCCGAAGTCTGCCGGCGCGCGCTGGAGGCGCTGGAAGAGTATCGTCACGCATATGTGTGAGGACCGGCGGACGCTCCGCCATGTATAAGAACCAGTCCATCACCGTCATCATCCCCTGCCTCAACGAGGAGCAGGGCATCGAGCAGATTCTGCACGCGATGCCGCCCTTCGTCGACGAAGTCATCGTAGTGGACAATGCGTCCACGGATCGCACTTCGGAAGTCGCGGCGAGGCTGGGCGCCAAAGTCATTCGGGAGGACGTGCGCGGCTATGGCCGCAGTTACAAGCGCGGATTCCGCGAAGCCATTGGCGACCTGATCGTGACGCTGGATGGCGATCACAGTTACCCGGTGGATGCGCTCTCTTACCTGATCGAAGCGTTTCTCCACTTCGATGTCGATTTCCTGAATGCTTCGCGCTTCCCGGTGCGCGACGCGCGTTCGATGAGCTTCATCAACCTGCTCGGGAACCTGGTGCTGTCGCTGGCGATGTCGATTCTGTTCCTCCGCTGGGTGCGCGATTCGCAGTCCGGCATGTGGGTATTCCGCCGGGCGATTCTGGAACATATGAAGCTCGAATCCGACGGCATGTCTTTCTCCGAGGAAATCAAGATTGAGGCGCTGCGCGATTCGCGCATACGGTTCGGCGAGATCTCCATTATGTATACGTCGCGTCTGGGCGAAACCAAGCTCCACCTCTGGCGCGACGGCTTCGCGAACCTGGCGTTTCTCGTCAAGAAGCGGTTCTGGCGATGAGCATCACCGCCGTGATACCGGTGTGGAACGGGCGCGAGCTGCTGGGCCGCCTGCTCGACAGTCTGGATGCGCAGACAGCGCCAGTGGCCGAGGTACTGGTGGTGGATAACGGCTCGAGCGACGGCGCGCCCGAATTGGCCGCGCGCCGCGGCGCCCGCGTAATTCCCATGGGACGCAACGCCGGATTCGCGGCGGCCGTGAATCGTGGTATCGAATCGGCCCATTCGCACTGGATCGCCGTGCTCAACAGCGACGTAGAGCTTGCTCCGGACTACCTGGCGCAGTTGGTCGGTTCCGGCGGTTGGTTCGCCACCGGCAAGATTCTTTCCGCGCGCGATCCGGCGCGCATCGACGGCACCTTCGATCTGGTTTCCCGCGGCGCCACGGCCTGGCGGGCCGGCAGCGGACGGCCGGATGCGCCGGAATTTTCACGGGCGCAGCCCATTTGGGCGATCCCGTGGACGGCCGCGCTGTTCCGCGCCGCGCTGTTCGAACGCGTTGGCCTGCTCGATGAACTTTTCGAGTCGTACCTGGAGGACGTCGATTTCGGATTGAGGTGCGCCGAGCACTCGCTGTCCGGCGAGTACGTCCCCACTGCCATCGCCTGGCACCAGGGCAGCGCCACGCTCGGCCGCTGGCATCCGGAGACGGTGCGGCGGATGGCTCGCAACCAGGTGTTTCTGCTAGCCCGGCACTATCCCCGGTACTTGTTGTGGAAGTGGGCATGGCCGATTCTGGTTGGCCAACTGCTATGGGGCGGAGTGGCGCTGCGCCATGGCGCGGCGCTGGCGTGGCTGAAAGGAAAGTGGCAGGGCCTGCGCGGATTTGCCGCCGTCCGCCGCGAGGGGCTACCTGGTAGCCTGGACATTCTGGAACCGCTTCTAGTAACCCACGAGCGAGCCTTACGCGACGCGCAGTCCGGCAACGGGCGCGACCTCTATTGGCGCATGTACTTTCTGCTCACACGGGGTGGGGCAAAGTGACACATGTCCGAAATCGGCATCGTCGTTGTTACCTACTATTCGCAATCTGAAATCGGCCCGTGCCTCGATGCCGCGCTGGCCACTGGCGCCGACGTTGTGGTCGTCGATAACGGCTCGCGGGACGGGACGCTCGCCGAAGTCGCCGCTCGCGGAGTTAGGATGGTGGCCAACCCCGACAACCGTGGGTTCGCCGCCGCTGTAAACCAAGGGTTTACCGCGCTCCGTTCGCCGTATGTTCTACTCTTGAACCCTGACGCTGTGATCCTGGGCGGCCTCGACGCGATGCGCCAGACTTGCGATCTGGAGGGCGCGGCCGGTGCCGGCGGTTGCCTGATCGACGCGCAGAACTCGCCGCAAATCGGTTTCATGGTGCGATCTTTTCCAACTCCCGCGGCGCTGATTTTGGAAGTTCTCGTGCTGAATCGGATTTGGCCGAATAATCCGGTCAATCGCCGCTATCGGGCCACGGCGGTGGATTATTCTTTACGGACACCCGTGGAACAGCCGGCGGGCGCGTTTCTCATGTTGCGCCGGGTGGTGTGGCAGGAACTGGGCGGTTTCGACGAGGGCTACTATCCGCTATGGTTCGAGGATGTGGATTTTTGCCGTCGGGTGGCCGCGCGCAACTATGTTATCTTCTATACACCGGAGGCGGTCGCGCGGCACACCGGAGGGCACTCGATCGCGAGTGTCGACGTGCAGGCCCGATGCTTTTATTGGTATCGTAGTTTACTGAGGTACTCAGCCAGGCACTTTCGACCGTTCGCATTCCGGGCGGTATGCCTGTCGGTGGTGGCGGGTTCGATTCTCCGCGGCGCCGTGGGAGTGTTGTTGCAGAGGAGTTGGTCGCCCCTGGCGACCTATGGGAACGTGGTGCGGCTTGCCGGCCACTGCCTGTTTTTCGGCTGGGAGGATGCTACCATGATGTCCGGTCCCAGGTTTTAGGCCCAGGTTCAAGTGGAAGTACCGCCTTTTCGAGTTCCAGCGCATGGGACACAACGACTTCGTCTCAGTCACGATCGTGACCTACAACAGCGGCCGCTTCATTAAGCGCTGCCTTGAGTCCGTGCTGTCGCAGCGGTACCGCCTTAAGGAAGTCATCGTTATCGACAATGCTTCCAACGATGGCACTATCGACATCCTGGAACAATTTGAGGACCGCTGCCAGATCCATTACAACGAGGAGAATGCCGGCTTCGCCGCGGCGCAGAACCAGGCCATGCGGATGGCCTGCGGCGATTGGGTGCTGACGCTCAACCCTGACGTGCTGCTGCTGCCGAACTTCATCCAGGCGCTGGTGGATGCCGGGCAGTTCGATCCTAAGATTGGCGCCGTGTGCGGCAAGCTGCTGACGATGACGGCGCACTTCGAGATTCCCGAGCGCCCGGTCGTGGATTCCACCGGCATCTACTTCAACCCCATGCTACGCCACCTGGACCGCGGCAGCCAGGAAATCGATAACGGGCACTATCTGCATTATGAGTATGTCTTCGGCGCCACCGCCGCCGCCGCGCTTTACCGCCGCGCCATGATCGAAGACATTTCGCTCGACGGCGAGTTCTTCGATTCCGATTTCTTCGCTTACCGCGAAGACGCCGACGTGGCGTGGCGCGCCCAGTTAATGGGCTGGAAGTGCCTGTATGTGCCTTACGCGCGCGGCTACCATGTGCGCAAGGTGCTGCCCGGCAACCGCAGCGCGCTGCCACCCGATATCAACATGCATTCGGTGAAGAACCGCTTCCTGATGCGCTTGAAGAACATTTCAAGCGATCTGTATTGGCGCAACTGCTTCTCCATCACCGGCCGGGACATCCTGGTCATTATGTGCTGTTTGCTATGGGAGCACACCTCGCTCAAGGCGTTCTGGTTCCTGCTGCGGAACTGGAGCCGCTTCCGGGCCAAGCGCGAGTTGATTCAACGCGCCCGCCGCGTGGACGACGAGTACATGGCGAGCTGGTTCCACTACATGCCGGTAAGCAAGCGTGCGCCCAAGAAACTGGTCCGCATGCTGATGCGCTCCGAGGCCGCCAAGACGTAGGCGGGCGCGGTCCTGGCCAATACGCGCTAATCTCAATGCTGCTCCTTAAGTCGTGGCGCAGGCTGTCCAGCCTACTGAGCCGAGAAACATCGGCTTTCTTTGCCACCATACATAAATGCGGATAGCGGTTCTTGGCACGCGCGGCATTCCAGCCAGCTACGGCGGCTTCGAGACCTTCGCCGAAGAGCTTTCCACCCGCCTAGCCGCGCGCGGGCATCAAGTGACCGTCTATTGCCGCGAGCGCAATCCGCAGCCGGTCTACCACGGCGTTCGCCTTTGCTACCTGCCCACGATTCGCCATAAGTACTTCGACACGCTGGCGCACACTCTGTTTTCCACGTTCCACCTGCTGGCGCACCGTGTGGATGTGGCGCTCTATTGCAACGGCGCCAACGCCATTTTCACCTGGCTGCCGCGGCTGTTCGGGATACCCGTGGCGCTGAACGTGGACGGCATCGAGCGCCTGCGCAAGAAATGGAACAAGCTGGCCAAAGCTTGGTACCTGGTTTCCGAGTGGCTGGCCACCTTCTGTCCGACCGAGGTGGTGACTGACGCGCGCACGATTCAGGCTTACTACCGCGGGCGCTACGGGAAAGCCAGCACGTTCATTCCCTACGGCGCCGAGTTAGGCAAGGTGGCCGGCGCCGCTAGGCTGGCGCAGTTGGGCCTCGAACCAGGGCGCTACTTCCTATACGTGAGCCGCATGGAACCGGAGAACCATCCGCTCGAAGTGCGGCAGGCGTTCGAACGAGTGGAGACGCCGTTCCATCTCGCGCTCATCGGCGATGCGCCTTATGCCGAGGACTACATCGCGCAAGTGCGCGATACGCGCGATGTCCGCGTGGTCATCCCTGGCGCCATCTACGGCGATGGATACCGCGAGCTGGAATCGCACTGTTTCGCCTACATCCACGCGACCGAAGTCGGCGGCACGCATCCCGCGCTGATTGAAGCCATGGGCCGCGGTGCGCTGGTGCTGTACCGCAACACCCCGGAAAACGCCGAGGTAGCCGGCGATGCCGGCATCCCGTTCGAGCCCGATGAACTCGAATCAAAGTTGAAAGAGGTTCTCATTATGAGTGCGGCCGAGTGTGCCCGATACCGCATCCTCGCCATGGACCGCGTGAGACAGCGTTACTCCTGGGACGCCGTCACGGACGCGTATGAGAAGCTATTGGGGAGATTGGCTGGGCTGCCGACCGTGTAGCGGCGGGCGCCCGGCTGATCTGGCTTGTGCTGTGAGGTACCTTTGAGTAGCCATGGATAAACGCAGCAGGCGGAACGAACTATGCGTGGTCGGAACCATCCCTTACAACGGGATGATCATTTTAAACCACAGCTTGTTCCCGCCGAACCGATTCCTCACCAGCACCTCCTCCTCCCACTGCGCAATGAATTCCATGTGCTTGCGGTTGCGGTAAGTCATGCTGGGGCCGATACCGAGCACCCGCCCTTCCCGTCCCGCGCCCCAGAACCCAGGAACGGCGGGCGCGATGACGCCGTTGACGGTATCGTTCGTCACTTGCTGCATGAAATAGCCGCCGGCCCCAACCGACCAGGGTCCGATGTGTTTGCCGGCCACGTAATCCGCATGGAACTCGTCGCCGGAGTGGTAGTTTGTAGCCGGATTGGTGGTCTTGGTGTTGTACATCAGCTTGGCCGAAGTTTCCCAGCCGGAGCCCGGCATGAAAGTGAAAGCGATGATCGGCTCGAAGCTGAAGTAGTTCGCGCCGATGCTTACCCGCGCGTCGTTCTTGTCGTAGTACCCGGTGGGAAGCAGCGTGTCCATGGCGGCGATGGCTTGCCATTTCTCGCCGTGCCAGCCCAGGAGAAAAGGATCGACGTCTATGTCGCCCTGCCCTATGCCGTTCCTGGTGCCGCCGAGGTCCACCGACTGGTCCACAAACGGAGCGATCACCTGCACGGCCCACTGGGCTCCGAGGATCTTCACGGGCGTGACCTCCACGAAACGAAGCGCATCGAACACGGCGTTCACCGACGGCGTGCTCCCCCCCAGATTGACCTTGTTTCCTGAATCGTTGCGCAGCAGCCCGCTATAAAAGCCGAAGTAATTGACGAAATAGGTGCCGGTCGGCGGCAACACACCGCACAGCCAGTTCTCGGCGCCATAGGGATATTGGTCGGCGCCCTCCTTCGCGTAGCCGGCCGCCAGAGTCAGACACACGGCGACAGCGAGGTTACGGCAACGTAGATATCTCATATCCGATCCTTCTCGGCAAGAGCGCCGCGATTCCATCCGGATCTGACGGCTTGATTTATGCCCCACCGATCTACTGACGGAATCGTTGCCGCAGACCGCCGTTGGCTGATGCCTGCCGCTTCAGTTACCGAAGGACAGACCGCGAAATTGAAGCTGCAGTGTGGACATGGCATTTCAGCACCACCCAGGTCCACGCTGAGTTTAGGACTTATGCCGTGCGTTGCGTTTCGGACTTATCGCCCGAAATCGCGGCTTGTGCCGCGGCCAGGCGGGCGATGGGCACGCGGTACGGGGAGCAGGAAACGTAGTTCATGCCCACCCGGTAACAGAACTGAACCGAGCTCGGTTCACCGCCGTGCTCGCCGCAGATGCCGATTTCCAGGTCGGGCCGCGTCTTGCGGCCGAGCTCGACCGCCATCTTCACCAGCTTCCCGACACCTTCCTGATCGAGGACGGCGAACGGGTCGGCGGCGAAGATTTTCTTGTCTTTGTACTCCTGCTGGAACTTCGTGTAGTCGTCGCGCGAAAGTCCCATGGTGGTCTGCGTGAGGTCGTTGGTGCCGAAGCTGAAGAACTCGGCTTCCTTGGCAACTAGGTCGGCGGTGAGCGCGGCGCGCGGAATTTCGATCATGGTGCCAACCATGTACTTCAGGTCCTTCATGCCCGCCTTGCCGAGCACTTCCTCGGCCACGTCGACCACGATCTTCTTCTGGTTTTCCAGTTCCTTGACGCCGCCGATCAGCGGAATCATAACTTCCGGAATTACCTTGACGCCTTTCTTGGCCACTTGCACCGCGGCTTCGAAAATGGCGCGCGCCTGCATCTCGGTGATCTCGGGATAGAGGATGCCCAGGCGGCAGCCGCGGAGGCCCAGCATGGGGTTGAACTCGTGCAGCTCTTCCACGCGGTGCAGCAACGCGGTCAGCACCGTCTTGAGGTTCTTCACTTCGGCGCCGAAACGCTGGTAAGTGGCGACCAGTTCTTTCTTCTTTTTGAGATCGGCGTAAGGAAGTATGGCGACATCCACCATCAGCTCTTCGCGCTTGGGGAGGAACTCATGCAGCGGCGGATCGAGCGTGCGGATCACCACCGGGAAACCGTTCATGGCTTCGAATAGCCCGGCAAAATCCCTGCGCTGGAACGGCAGCAGCTTGGCCAGCGCCTTGCGGCGGGTCTTTTCGTCGGGGGCCAGGATCATGGCCTGCATGTGCTCGATGCGATCCTCAGCGAAGAACATGTGCTCGGTGCGGCACAGGCCGATGCCCTGGGCTCCGAACCTGCGCGCCGCCTTGGCGTCGCGCGGGATATCGGCATTGGCGCGCACGCCGAACTTGCCGCGGAATTCGTCGGCCCAGCTCATGAAGCTGGCCAGGACGCCGGAAGACGGATCGGCATCGAGCGTATTGGCCTTGCCCGCAAACACTTCGCCGGTAGAACCGTCGAGCGACAGCCAGTCGCCTTCTTTGAGGGTGACCGCTTTCCCGCCGACCGTGACCGAAACCTGCTTCTTGTGCTCATCGACGGTGATGGATTCGGCGCCCGCCACGCAGGGCGTGCCCATGCCGCGGCAAACCACCGCCGCGTGGCTGGTCATCCCGCCGCGTGCGGTCAGGATGCCCTTGGCCACTTCCATGCCGTGAATGTCGTCGGGCACGGTCTCCTTGCGCACCAGAACCACGGGAGACTTCTTGGCCTGCTCCACTGCCTCATCGGCCGTGAAGACGACGGTGCCAACTGCGGCTCCGGGCGAAGCCGGAAGACCGAGGGCCAGCTTGGTAAGCGTCTTCTTCGATGCCGGATCGAGCACCGGGTGCAGAAGCTGGTCGAGCTGTTGCGGATCCACGCGCAGCACCGCTTCCCGCTTGTCGATCAGACCTTCCTGGACCATCTCGACCGCGATGCGAACCGCCGCCGGCCCGGTGCGCTTGCCGTTGCGGGTTTGCAGCATGTAGAGCTTGCCGTCCTGAATCGTATACTCGAAATCCTGCACATCGCGGTAGTGCTTCTCGAGCATGGTAGTGCTGTCGCGAAGCTGCTGGTAGACGGTCGGATTCCACTTCTCCAGCTCAGCAATCGGGTGCGGCGTGCGGACACCGGATACCACGTCTTCGCCCTGCGCGTTTTCCAGAAACTCGCCATAGAATACTTTCTCGCCGGTAGCCGGATTGCGGGTGAATCCCACGCCGGTCGCGGAAGTCTCGCCCAGGTTGCCGAACACCATCGCCTGCACGTTGACCGCGGTGCCCAGGTCGTCGGGGATCTGGTTCATCTTGCGGTAGTGCTTGGCGCGTTCGTTGAACCAGGAGCGGAAGACGGCGTTGCGCGCGCCGATGAGCTGCTCCAGGGCATCCTGCGGAAACGGTTTGCCGGTCTTCTTCAGCACCAGCTTCTGATAACCGGCGATCACTTGCAGCAGGTCCTCTGCGGTAAGTTCCGTGTCCAGCTTGGCCTTGGCCTTTTTCTTTTGGCCATCGAAGATCGCCTCAAACTCGTCCTTGGGAATCTCGAGAACCACGTTGCCATACATCTGAATAAAGCGGCGATAACAATCGAAAGCGAAGCGGGCGTTGTTGGCCTTGGTTTCGAGTGCCTTCACGGTCTGGTCGTTCAGCCCGAGGTTGAGGATGGTGTCCATCATGCCCGGCATGGAGAACTTGGCGCCCGACCGCACGCTGACCAGCAGCGGGTTGGCGACGTCGCCCAGCTTCTGGCCCATTCGCTGCTCGAGCGTCTTGAGAGCCTCCATCATCTGCGCGTCGATTTCCGCCGGCACGCTGTTGTTGTTATGGAAGTAGATATTGCACACTTCCGTGGAAATGGTGAACCCTGGAGGCACGGGCAGCTTGGCCCGCGACATTTCCGCCAGCCCAGCTCCCTTGCCGCCAAGCGTATCTTTCATTTTCCCGTCGCCGTCGGCCGTTCCGTTGCCGAACGAGTAGACATACTTCTGCATGCTTTAGCTCCTATGATGTAGTTACAATCTCCGAAAAGTCCGCTATGTTGGAGAACTCTAGTAATAGCGTGCCGAGTAACATCAGGCGATTGCGCCGGACATCGTCCTCCGGCGCATTTACTAACACCTTGTCGAAAAACAAATCCACTTTGGGCCGCAATTGAGAAATCACCGATTCAATCGGTTGGCCCGCGATGCTCCGGTATTCGTCGTACAGATCCCGTTCCGGCCCGTCCTGCAATAACTTCTCGTCGATCGCCGCGGCGCTCGTGCCCGTGAATTTCTGCTGGTCGAGGATATTGCGGATGCGTTTGAAGCTCGCGGCGAGCGGCTCGAAATCCGGCGACGACCGCAGGTTCCGGATGCGAATTAGCCGCGCTTCCAGGTCGACCAGGTTGCTCCAGCCAGCGGCCATGGCGGCGTTGACTTCGTCGTACTGGAAACCGCGCACGTCCTTGAAGTAATACCGGATGCGATCTTGTAGAAACTCCGTTAGGGCTTTCGCTCCGTCCGTCGGGTCATTCACCAGGGGCGCCAGGTCGAGGTCGACCTTGCCTTCCACCAGGATCTTCACCACGCCTTGCGCCGCACGCCGCAGCGCGAAGGGATCGCGCGAACCGGTGGGGATGAGGCCGACGCCGAAACATCCGCGCAGCGTGTCAAGCTTGTCGGCCAGCGCGACAATCTGGCCGGTGCGGTTGCGCGGTATCGCATCCTCCATGCTCTCCGGTTTGTAATGATCGTAGATGGCCTGCCAGACCGCGTCCGCCTCGCCTTGTGCGCGCGCGTAGAGGCCGCCGACCACGCCCTGCAGCTCGGTGAATTCCTTGACCAGTTCGGTGGTCAGATCGCACTTAGCCAGCTCCGCGGCGCGTACGGCGTGCGCATCGCCGCCCAGCGCACCCACCAGAGCTTTCACGCGTTCGGTCTTTTCGAGATAAGTGCCCAGCTTGGCCTGGAAGGTTACATGCGCCAGGTCCGCCACGCGCGCGGCGAGCGATTTCTTTTGATCGGTCTCCCAGAAGAACCGGGCATCGTTGAACCGCGCGCGCAGCACGCGTTCATTGCCGCGGCGCACGAAGCCCTCCGGATCGGATGGAATGTTCATCACCGCGACAAACTGCGGCGCCAGCTTGCCGTGCTCATCCTCCACCGAGAAGTATTTCTGGTGGTGGCGCATCACGGTAACCAGCACTTCCTCGGGCAGCTCCAGAAATTCGGCATCGAAACTGCCCACAATGGGCGTGGGATGCTCGGTGAGGTAAGCCAGGGTCTCCACCAGCGCGTCGTCGCGCTTGACGCGCACGCCGGCCATTCCGTCATGGATCTTGTGGCGGCGCTCTTCGGCCGAGAGGATCACGTAATTCTCGCGCAGCCGCTGCTCATAATCGGCAGTAGTGACGGCGATCTCGCGCGCGCCCAACCGGCGATGGCCGGAAGTGACCGTGCCGGCGCGGACGCCGGCGAGCTCGAACGGTATGACCTCATCGCCCAACAGAGCCACGATCCAGCGGATGGGCCGGATGAAGCGCGGGCCGCCCTTGCCGGTCCAATACATGGTCTTGGGAAAGTTGATTTGCAGGATGATGCCCGGCAGGAGGTCGGCCAAGATCTCCTTGTAGAACCCGCGATTCTCTTCCTTTACGGCAACGTAGTATTCGCCCTTAGCCGTTCGTTCAATTTCGAGGTCATCCGTTCGAACGCCTTGTTTGCGCGCGAAGCCCTCCACGTTTTGCGCGGGTGCCGACGTCGCCGGGCCGCTTCTTCGGGTCCTGACAATGAGCTGGCCCGTCGGGATACCCTCAGCCCGCAAGACCAGGCGCCGCGGAGTTGCGTCCACTCTGATGGTCTCGTGTGGGATAGCGGTTTTCTCGAACAGCAGGCGCAAGCTTTCGAGAGCCGCCGGAATCATCCAATCGGGGATTTCCTCGGTACCGATTTCGAGCAGGAAGGCGAGGGAAGCCACGGTCATTGCGCCACCTCGCCGTGCGGCTCTGCGCCAGCCAGATCAATGAGACCGGCCCTAATCTCCTCGTAGTCACCTTTGCCGGCCAGATCCATGAGCCTGGCCCTAAACTCCTCGTAGTCGGGCGGCTCCTTGCCAGCCAGGTCGGTGATACCGGCCACAATCTCGGATGGCTCCTTGCCTGCGAGATCAATGAGCCTGGCTCTGAACTCCTCGTAACTCATCGCTTTCCGCTGATCCGCCCACGCCTGCGCCACGCCCACCGCCAGCTTGCGCACGCGCTGGATGACGCCCACGCGCTCGGTGACGCTGATGGCGCCGCGCGCATCGAGCGTATTAAAAATGTTCGAGCACTTCAGC
>Ga0187848_10003318_pt1 | contig 11915 bp, 4 predicted proteins | sample June2016WEW_4_40_FD_132424 | JGI IMG/M metagenome (GOLD analysis project Ga0187848, IMG submission 132424) | Peatland microbial communities from SPRUCE experiment site at the Marcell Experimental Forest, Minnesota, USA - June2016WEW_4_40 | ecosystem: Environmental > Terrestrial > Soil > Wetlands... | reverse complement strand
TGCTCTCGGCCATCGGCATCGCCGGCATCGACCGCATGGTGCAGAAGAACGTCCTGGCCATGAGCGGCCGCGCGGTGGAAGCCGCCGGCGACGTGGACGTGGTGCTGCTGGACAAGACGGGCACCATCACGATGGGCAACCGCCAGGCGACGGAATTCATCCCGGCCCCCGGCGTCGATCCCAGGGATCTGGCCGAGGCCGCGCAGCTTGCCAGTCTGGCGGACGAAACGCCGGAGGGACGCAGCATCGTGATCCTGGCCAAGGAGCAGTACGGCATCCGCGGCCGGGAAATCCACCAGATGCCGCACGCCGTCTTCGTGCCCTTCACCGCGCAAACGCGGATGAGCGGCGTGGATATCAACGGCGGCTCGATTCGCAAGGGCGCCGCCGACAGCGTCCGCAATTGGATCTGCGGAGCGTACTGCAATGAGATTGACGAGGCCGTCGATCGCGTCAGCCGCGACGGCGGAACGCCGCTGGTGGTGGCGCGGCAAGACAAGGCCCTGGGCGTGATTTGCCTCAAGGACATCGTGAAGGGGGGCCTGCCCGCCCGCTTCGAGCGCTTCCGCGCCATGGGGATCAGAACAGTCATGATCACCGGCGACAACCCGTTGACCGCCGCTGCGATCGCCAAGGAGGCCGGCGTGGACGACTTCCTGGCCCAGGCCAAGCCGGAAGACAAGCTGGCCCTGCTGCGCGCCGAGCAAGCCAAGGGGCGCCTGGTCGCCATGACCGGCGACGGCACCAACGATGCCCCCGCCCTGGCCCAGGCCGACGTGGGCGTCGCCATGAACACCGGTACCCAGGCCGCCAAAGAAGCCGGGAACATGGTCGATCTGGACAGCAACCCGACCAAGCTCATCGAGGTCGTCGAAATCGGCAAACAGATGCTGATGACCCGCGGGGCCCTGACCACTTTCAGCGTGGCCAACGACGTGGCCAAGTATTTCGCCATCATTCCGGCCATGCTGATGGGCGCGTTCCCCGAAGTCGCCCCCCTGAATGTCATGCGCCTGCACACGCCGCACAGTGCGGTCCTCAGCGCGGTGATCTTCAACGCCGTGATCATCGTGGCCTTGATTCCCCTGGCCCTCAGGGGGGTCAAGTTCCGGGCCGCATCGGCCGTTTCAATCCTCCGCCGCAATCTGTTGATCTACGGCGTCGGCGGGGTCCTCTGCCCGTTCCCGGGAATCTGGCTGATCGACCAGATCGTTCATTACTTGAGCCTGGCGTAATACGACACGGCCGTCTCGCAGCGCAAGGACCGCCCGCACCCCTACAGAAGCAAGTGAACCAGTATGACCAACATGAAAGCGAGCTCCGCAAACCCGCAACTCGATGGGACCGATGCCGGGACGGCTGCGATCGAGTCGCAAACGATCGACGCAACCGATGACCGCGGCGGGTCGATTCTCGGCCACATTTGGGCGTCGATCGGCGTCACCCTGGTTCTGGGCGTCGTGTGCTGCGGGGTCTATCCGCTGGCGATCTGGGCCATCGGCCAGGCCGTCTTTCCCATCCAGGCCAACGGCTCGCTCGTCAAGAAGGACGGCACGTTCACCACCGACGACACGCAAGCGGTCGGATCGTACCTGATCGGCCAGAATTTTTCGGCGCCCGGCTATTTTCATCCCCGGCCCAGTGCGGCCGGGGACAACGGGTACGACGCCACGAATTCCGGCGGCAGCAATCTGGGCCCCTTGAGCGACAAGCTGATCAACGGTGCGACGAAGGCCGCGCCGGCCCCAGCGCCTGCCCCGCAGGCCGCAGCGGCGACGGCAGCTCCTCCGCCGGCGGCCCCGGCGGCGGCGGGTGCGACGAGTGCTCCGCAAGCCGCCGCCGCACCCGCTCCCCCGCCTGCTGAAACTCTCGACGTCGACGGCATCCGCCTGCGCGTGATCCACTACTGCCTGGAGAACGGCATCGCCTTCAAGCTGTACAGAATCAAACCGGATGGCACGCGCATCGCCGAGGTGCCATTGTCCGAGTATCAAGACAAGGACGGCAACCTTCTCGATACCAAGCTGGTGGACGACTTCCCGCATCCCCCGACCGACCCGGCCGGCAAGACACCCGTGAGCGCTGCCGATTTCGCCACGCTGATACCCGGCGATGCGGTGACGGGCTCAGGCTCGGGGCTGGATCCGCACATCAGCCCGGAGAATGCAGTGCTTCAGGCCCAGCGAGTCGCCGACGCCCGAAAGCTTCCCAAAGAGAGAGTGCTGGAGCTGATCCGGGAGAACACCGACCAACCCAGCCTCGGTTTTCTTGGCGATCCCGGCGTAAACGTCCTGATGCTCAACATCGCGCTGGACAAGCTCGCCCCGCTGGCCGCGCCGGCCGCCGCTCCGGCAGCGGCCCAGCCAACCGCCCCCGCCACAAAATAGAAGCCGCAATCGCAGGCCGGTTCCGCGCGTTTGGGTCCCGGCTTTTTGGCAGGCGAGCCGTCGCCCCGGGCTATCGGGTTCGGTGAATTTGAGGATTTCGCGACCGACGGCCGGGAAGAGGAGACCTTCGGTCGAAGCCGTGGCACGGTCAGGAGACCGTGCCACAACAGTGGAGACCGTGCCACAACAGTCGCCTGTGAGCGGCCGCACAGGCAAGATGCCTGCACTACCGGCCGGCGGGCCGGGCGCTTGGCCGGGGCGTCTGGTTGAGCCACACGTCCAGCCGCGGGGTGTCCCAGTTGTAGGGCTTCTGGAGAATGTCGAGCCGGCCGTTGCCGCTCAGATCGGCCAATCGCGTCTCGTGGAAACCCATGCCCGTCTGGAAGATCGTCTTGCGGAAATGGCCCTTTCCGTCGCCGTAGAAGATGAGGGCCTGGGCCTTGGGGTTGTCGGGCTGGGCCTTGCCTTCGCTCCACTTGGCCATCTCGGCGACGAAGATGTCGAGGTTGCCGTCGCCGTCGATGTCGGCCAGTTGGAGCGAATGGGGGTGGATCATCGTCCGCCCGACCAGGTCGTGCCCCACCCAGCTCTTGGAATCCAGCGGATCGCCTTGGCACTCATACCACCGCACCGGCCCCGAGCTGTCGCCGGGGGCGATGACGATCTGCGGGACCTTGGCATCCTTGACTAGCCGGCCGGCGAAGATCAGGCCGCCGATCGGGCCGATCTGCGTGCGGGACCAGCGGCCCGGGGCAACGTACTTGAACAGCGAATTGCCGGCCAGAAGCTCGGGGCGGCCGTCGCCGTCGATGTCGCAGGCCGACATGCCCTCGTTGTACGGGCCGCCCTCGCCGGCGCTGCCGGAGAACACCCGCTCCGAGGGCCACTCTTCGACTTCCCGCGGGTGCGGCGGGATGTCGGCCACCAACAGGGTCCTGGCCCCCTGGTTCCAGAAGGCCAGTTGCGGCTTGCCCGTGCCCTTGAAATCGGCAAAGCACTGGTCGTGGTGTTGGGTGGCGCCGCTGCGCTTGATGGTGTGCCGCTCCCAAGGGACGCCGGGCTTCCAGTCCTTGCCGGGGTTCCGCCACCACCAGACCTTGTTGCTCTGCCAGTCGCCGCCGAAGACGAGGTCCGGGTAGCCGTCGCCGTCGATGTCGCAGACGGCCCCGCCGGCCTCGATCGTCAGATACTCCTTCTCGATGACGTAACGGTCCCAACCGTTCCGCGTGCGGCGGTACCAGACCAGGGCGGGCGCCGTCTCGCGGAAACCCAGCACGATGTCGTTCAGGCCGTCCTTGTCCAGGTCGGCAACCAGGGCGGCCGTCTGCTGCCGGGATGGGCCGGGGACCGGCAGGTCGCCATGGCGGCTGCCGAGGTGCAGCCAGCGGAGGCCCGCCGCCTCGACCAGGCCGAAGCCATCGGGGCCAATGGGCGCCAGGCGGTCCGGCTGCGGCCCCGGGTCGCCGGCCGTGGCCAGCGCGGCAAGGAACGCCAGTCCGCACAGCGAGGAAACGACGTGTCGCATGGGGTGGCTCCGTTCAGGGGTGTTGCCACTATCATACCATCACCCGTGACTTTCGTCGCACCCGTAACCGTTCACGGGCCGCCCGGGGACTGGTCCGTTTTTCGGCCAGTTCGCCATATTCCGCCGCACCGCGTCGACCGAAAACACGGACCTGTCCCCTTAGCGGCCGAAGGGGACAGTCCCATTTTCGCGGCGAAATACGTCACCTTTGGCGGAAGCGTCGTCTTCGCCGCGAAAAATGGGACAGTCCCCCGTGAACGGTTGCGTCGCGCCCGAGCAAGATTCTGGTGTTGGGTCTTGGGACTTAGGTCTTGGGCCTTGGCAATAAGACCCAAGTCCCAAGACCCAAGACTGAAGGCCGAAGACCGGTTCCGGGCCTGGTTCAATTCCGGCGGCCGACGGCATACAGCCAGCCGTTGGTCACGGCGACGTACAGCGTGCCGTTGGCGACCACCGGCGAAGCCAGGACCTTGGCGCCGAGATTGATCTTGTCGAGGACCCGCAGCTCCTTGCCGGCTGAGAGCACCCACAGGCCCTTGGGGGTGGGCATGTAGACCTTTCCGTCCGCCACCAGCGTCGAGCCCCAGACCTGGCATTGGGTATCGTGGATCCAGTAGCAATGGCCCGTCTCCGCGTCGAGGCAGTGCAGCCGGCCGCCCACGTCGGAGACGTATACCAGGCCGCCGGCGACCGACGCGGTGGAGAGGGTCCGGTCCAGGCCCTGGTAGGTCCAGAGCTTGCCGGTGCGGGTGATGTCTCCGCTCTGGGTGGCGTCGATCGCGTAGAGCGCGCCCCGCCCGCGGCCGTGCTCCGGGTCGCGGCCGATGGCCACGTAGATGCGGTTGGCGACGAAGACCGGCGTGGCGACGATCTCGCTCTCGCCGACGAAGTTCCCGTCGTGCTTGTTCCAGGTGTTCTTGACCCGCTTGTCGCCCAGGCAGTAGCGGGTGATCCAGTCCAGGCCGTCGGTCCGCTTGTACTCGGGGGGAATGCAGTCGCAGGACCAGACGGTCTTCAATCGCACGGGCTCGCGGGGGACGGCCCCGAGCGCCTCGAAGGCATAACAGCGGCCGTCGCCGCCGCCGAAGAACACCAGCTTGCGATCCCCGACCCGGCCCAGCGCGGGCGACGACCATTGCCCGTGCAGCAGGCGATCGCTGATCCGCGTGCCGTCCGTAGCCACCAGGCGGCCGCTGTGCTTGTCCAACACGATCAGGTTTGGGGCGGCGGGCGCCGGGAACTTGCGGTTCTTTTCCTTCGAGGCGTCCGCAAACGTGTTGCGGTCCACCCCGTTGGAGGTCTGCACGTAAACCAGGTCGCCGTCCACCAGCGGCGAGCCGTTGGCCGCATCGCAGGGAAACACGCCCAGCTTGTCGAACATGTCCAGCGACCAGACGACCCGCGGCTTGCCGGCCTCGGGGTCGGGCGGTCGAGCGGCGGCGTCCAGGCACAGCACCTCGAAGCGGTTGCTGACGAAGTACACGCGCTGGCCCTCGACCGCGGCCGAGGAGCAGACGCCCATCTGGGCCGGAATGCCGCTGATGCCGATGGAGAAGCCGCCGATGGACGCGGGGACCTTTCGCGGCGGCGCCCGCCATTGCCAGAGCAGCTTGCCCGTGGCCTCGTCCAGGCACGCGAAAATCCCGTCTTGCGACTGGACCCCGCCGACGAAGACCTTCCCGCCGGAAATCGAAGGCGTGGAATAGAGGGCGTCGCCGAGTTTCACTCCCCATTTCACGCCCCGGGCGGTGGCCGGATCGATCCAGCCGTTGGGGAGCTTCTTGCCGGGCACGAACGAATCGGGCAGGCCCTTCTCGTCGGACACCATGTTCTTGCCGTCGGACCCGCACCACTGCGGCCAGTCCTTGGCGCGGGCCGGCGCGGCCAGGACCACCGCAATCCCCAGCCCCAGGCCCAGCGGCCACGACGGTCGAGCCGGCCCCGGAAAACTCGCTCGTTTCATACCGCTCGATGCTCAGGCTGACGGATACCGAGGGGGAAAAGGGGACAGGCGCCTTTTGCCGTGACCAACCTTCGGTCGGCACCAGCCTGCGGTTGGTACCGACCCTCCGGTGGGCACCATGCTCGCATGGTCGTCGCACAAAAGGCACCCGGCGGGTACCCGGTCCCCTTTTCCCGCACAGGGTTGCAGACTACGCTGGCCGGAGTATACCCGCACCCTGGTCCGCTGTGCAAGGCCGCCGCCGTGCAGGGAACGTCAGGACTGGAGCCAGTTGTCGGTCTGCGACAGAACGGAATCGGCCGCGACCGAGTTGACGGTGATCGAGTAAGGGAAGGTGGCGGTGTTGTTGGCGGCATCGGTGGCCGTGACGCTGAACGTCTCGGTTCCCGTGGCGGTGGGCGTGCCCGCGATCGCCAGGCTGCCGGTCCCGCTCGTGGGCACGCTCAGACCGGCAACGGCGTTGGCGATGTTGCTAACCGCCAGCGATACGGTGCCCGTGCCGCCGACGGCTGTGATCGTCTGGTTGTAGGCGGTGTTGACCGTGCCGGCCGGCAGCGTGGCCGGGCTGAGCCCCACGGGGTTGACCGTGATCGAGTAATTGGTGGTGCTGGTGTTGCTGGCCGTATCGGTGGCCGTGACGGTGAACGTCTCGGTTCCCGTGGCGGTGGGCGTGCCCGTGATCGCCAGGCTGCCGGTGCCGCTCGTGGGCACGCTCAGGCCCAACGTGTTGTTCGAGACGTTGGTGACAGCCAGGGTTGTGGTGCCCGTGCCGCCGCTGGCCGCAATCGTCTGGTTGTAGGCGACGTTGACCGTGGCGGGCGGCAGCGTGGCCGGGCTGAGGAGGATGGGTTCGATTTTGACCGTAGCGGTGACGGCGGTGCTGCTGGCGGTCCCGTCGTTGGCCACGACCGTGATGCTGCGGTTGCCGCCCTGCGGCGGCGATGCCGCGTCGCTGTAGGTCAGGCTTTGCAGGACCGTCTCGTAGGTCGCGAGGTCCGCCACCCCGGACAGCTTGATCCCGTCGCCGCTCGGGGTCGAGGTAATGTTGGTGCCGGCGGTAGCCGTCGTCGGGACTACCAGGGATTCGGACGTGCCGTCCGAGGGGTTGGTAATCGTGGCGGTCAGCCAGGCCAGGGTGGTGCTGCCCGGGCTGGAGATCGTCGCGCTCGGGGCAACGGCGACCGCCGAGCCGCCCGCCTCATAGGTCGCGGTAGACGCGGTCGCGCTGCTGCCCGACAGGCTGACCGTGGGCGGCGTGTGCATGCTCTGGACCATCTGTATCAACGGTGGAGAGGACGCCAGCCACAACCGGGCGGAGATCATCTTCGATAGGATGTCCGGGGCGGTGAAGTCGTATCCCGTCCCGCTCTGGCCGGAGCCGAGCGTCACCTGGATTTGGTCCGCGACGGTCGTCGTCCCGCCAAGGCTGCCCGCGGTGGCGGTCCAATTGGGGGCGTAGTCCGGCGACTCGATGACCTCGATTTCATAGGTTCCCGCCGACAAGGTCGTGAAACTGTAGGAGCCGGCCGGGGAGCCGTCCAGGCCGGTCTGGGTGGGCGACCCGGCCACATCTTGGCCGTTCTCGAGCAGGCGGACCGTCACGCCGTTGATGCCCAGCTTGCTCGACCCGAGGGTGACGAGCCCGGAGAGCGTGCTGGTGGGCATGTTGATGCTGAACACGCCGGACTGCGTGTAGGGGGCCTGGGTGTGCGTGGCGGAGGAGTCCATGGCGTCCTCGACCTCGACGTCGATGCTCGACATGGCGAGGCCCTTGTTGGCCACGTTGTAGGAGGCCACGTAGGTCGTGCTGTTGGTCCAGGTTCCGGAGCTGAAGGTGAGCGTTCCGCCGGCGGTGGGGTCCTTGCCCGAGGTGGGAAAGAGGATCGTCGGGTTGACACTGGTGTCCATCGCCTCGCTGTAGACCACGGTGAGGGTGAACGCCCCGCTGCCGGTGTTGGCGGCCGCCAGCGTGGTCAGGTTGGGCGTGAGGCTCAGGACGGCCGGGTCCACGGTGTCGATGCTGAAGACGCCGGAAGTCGTCGAGGCACTCAGCAGGTTCCCGGCCGGGTCCTGGGCCCCGGCCACTTCGACGTCGATGCTCGGCATGTCCACGCCCTGGTTCGTCACGTTGTACGTGGCGGTGTACGTCTTGCCGTCGGCGCTCCAACTGCCGCTGCTGAAGGTCAAGCTGGCCGGGGCCAGCGTCGGGTCTTTGCCGGACGTCGGGAAACTGATCGTCGGCGCGACCGCCGTATTCATCGCCTCGCTGAACAGCACCGCCAGCGTCAGCGGCTGGCTGTTGACCACGTTGGCCACGGTCACGTCCGGCGTGCTCGGCGTCACGCTGCTGACGCTGGGCGCGGTGGTATCCACCGTGATCTGGGCCGAGGCCGACGAAGCGGGACTGACCAGGCTGACCCCGCTGTGGCCCGTTATCGGCACTTCCTGCTGGGGGAGCGTCTGCTCGGCGGTGATCGTGTAGCTGCCCGGGCTGAGGGTGTGCGTGCCATCGGTGGTCACCGTCCCGTTCGCCGGGGCCGTGCCCGTGTAGAACACGCTGCCGTTGGCCAGGAGACTGACCTCGGCCCCGCTCAGCAGGCCGGTGACCTGGAACGTGAGCTCCTTGGCCGGGGACGAATTGTCCAGGTTGGTGAACCCGCCGGTCGAGCCGGCCGGCGCCTGGAACGTGACGGACCCCGGAGCCAGCGGATCGATCAGGACCGCAACCTGCTGGCTGTCGGTCGTATCGTTGGTGGTGTCCGTCACGGTCGCGTCCATGACCGCCACGCCGGCGACACCCTGGGCGGGTAGGATCGTCACCGCCCCGGCCGACGTCGAACTCACCGCCACGCTCTGCGAGTTCAGCGGGCTCGACGCGTCCAGAACGGCACTATAGCTGAGGGTATCGCCGGACTCGGCCGTCGCCGACATGTCGAACGTGTAACCCGTGTAACTCGCGCTGCCCGTGTTGCCCGGCACCGAGATGTCGGGAATCGTGGTCAGGATCGGCGGGCCGGTCGTGACCTCGAACGACTCCGTGGTCTGGTTGCCCTGCGTGTCGGTGGCCGTCACGGTGATCGTGCCCGTGCCCGTCGCCGAGGGGCTCACGGTCAACAACAGCACGCCGTCGAGCGGGTCGGTGGAGACCGACGTCGAGGTGATGTTGACCGGCTCTATCGGCACCCCGTCGCCCTGGCTGGGGACGGTGGTGGCCACCCCGGCGATCTCCTGCCGCACGTTCTCGCCCCCGGTCTGCATGCCGAAAATCGTGTAGCCGTTGTCGAGCCAGGGGGTCGGCTCCGTCGTGATGAAGAAGTCGTTCCCGTCGGTGGTCGTGCCGCCGGCGTTCGCGATTGCCAGGATGCCGGAGGTGGTGAACTCCATGGTCGAGGTGATCTCGGCGGTGTAGCTCCCCACCCCCTTGTTGCTCCCTCCCTGGATGGCGAAGATGTCCGTTGACGAGTTCTGGGCGATCCGATAGAAGGTGTCGCCGCTGTAGCCGTTGTCGGAGGCCAGCCCGCTGATGCGGCTCACGGTGTTCGGAGCGGAGTTGCCGAACAACTGGAACGTCATCGTGCCCGAAAAAGCCGGATCCCCGCTCCCGGAAGACGTGTGACTGACCGAGATGCTCAGGCTGTTGTTGGTGTGTCCGGTCCCGCTTTCCGGGTTAATGACGGCGGAGAACATCGACGAGTTGCTGCTCGTGACCGTGTAGGTGATCCCGGTGGCGTTTCCGCCGTTCAGGGCGATCAGGTAGGGGCTCCCGGCCGCCACCACCTGGTTCGGGATGGCCGCGATGGTCGGGCTGAGGACCCAGCGATCTTCGAGCCTCTCGAAGCGGGCGCGGCGCGCCTGCGGAGGATGCCGCCGCGAGCGATGGGAACGTGATGCCAGCCGACCGAAACTCAAGAGACGCTGCCGTTTCATGTTGACACTCGACCGTTTGGGAAAGAGGTGCTGAAGACAGTGACCGCCCGGCCTGCGAATTCCGGCAGACCAAGGGCCCGCAGAACGACCGGTTGGCAATACACCCAACACACTTGCCGTGCTTGCGGGCGTTGGAGACAAGCCGCCGACGGCGCCTGCCCTTCGGGGCCATCGCCGGAGTATCCCTTTATTATAATCGGCATGCGGGCTCCCCGCAAAAAATAGCGACTCCAAAGCTGGAGTAAGCTGCGCGTCTTTTTCCGGTTGCAGGGGCCTTGGCGATCAGGACCGAGGTTGCCGACCATGAGGATCGTGCGGCGGCAACATTCTCGCAAGCGCCTGTGCGAGAACTCCAGCCGTGAATCAGGGGATTCCATGACTTGCGGCGCGGCGAGCCCTCGAATTGCCGTGCGAGGGCCGGTGCCCGCGGTCGCCGATCACCCGGAATCCGCCCGCCGAAATCGGCCGGACCGGCGCACCCGCCCGCCGGCGACGCCGAGACTCGGTCGACCGGCACGCCGGCTCAGAACTTGAGCCAATTGTCGGTCTGCGACAAGACACTATCGGTGGCCATCGTCGCGTTGCTGGCCGCTTGGACGGTTACCGTGGCGGTGGCGGCGGCGCTGCTGGCGGTCCCGTCGTTGGCCACGACGGTGATGCTGCGGTCGCCGGTCTGCGGCGACGATGCCGTGTCGCTGTAGGTGATGCTTTGCAGGACCGTCTGGTAGGTCGACAGGTCCGCGAACCCCTTCAGCGTGAGCACCCCGCCGCTAAAGGAGGAGGTGATGTTGGTGCCGGCGGTAGCCGTCGTCGGGACCGCCAGGACTTCGGAGGCCCCGTCCTTGGGGGCGGTAATCGTGGCGGTCAGCCAGGCCAGGCTGGTGCTGGAACCGCCCGGGCTGGAGATCGTCGCGCTCGGGGCGATGGCGACCGCCGAGCCCCCCGCCTGATACGTCGCGGTAGACGTGGTCCCGCTGGCGCCCGAGAGGGCGACCGTGGGCGGCGTGTGCATGCTCTGGATCGCCTGCGTCAACGGGGGGGCGGACGCCAGCCACAACCGGGCGGAGATCAGCGTCGGCTGGATGTCTTGGGCGGTGAAGTCGTATCCCGTCCCGCTCTGGCCGGAGCCGAGCGTCACGTCGATGGTGTCCGTCCCGGCGACCGTCCCGGCGGGACCGCTGCCCGCGGCGGCGCTCCAGTCGACGTACTCCGGCGACTCGGTGAGCTCGATCTGGTAGGTTCCCGCCGACAAGGCCGTGAAGGTGTAGGAGCCGTCCGAGCCGGTCTGTTTGGGCGAGCCGGTCACGTCCTGGCCGTTCTCCAGCAGGTGGACCGTCGCATGGTTGATGCCCATCTTGCCCGACCCCAGGGCGACGATCCCGGAGAGCGTGCTGGTGGCGGGCATGTTGATGCTGAAGAGTGCGGACTGCGTGGAGGAAACCTGGGTGTGCGATGCGGAGGAGTCCTTGGCGTTCTCGACCTCGACGTCGATGTTCGACATGACGAGGCCCTGGTTGGCCACGGTGTAGGAGGCCACGTAGGTCGTGCTGTTGGTCCAGCTTCCGGAGCTGAAGGCGAGCGTTCCGCCGGCGGTGGGGTCTTTCCCCGAGGTGGGGAAGAGGATCGTCGGGTTCAAACTGGTGTCCATCGCCTCGCTGTAGACCACGGTGAGCGTGAACGGGCTCCCGGCGTTGGCGGCCGCCAGCGTGGTCGCGCTGGGCGTCACGCTCACCACGGCCGGATCGAGCGTGTCCACGGTGAAGTTGCTGCTGCCGGTGTACGCCGTTTGCGTATTGCCCGCCGGGTCTTGGGCCCCCGTCACGCCGATCCCGACGCTCTCGGAGGAAACGGCGGCGTTGGCCACGCTGTATTCGGCCGTGTAGTGGGTGCTGTCGGTCCACTTGCTCGTGCTCGTGTCGAGCGTCAGGGTGCCGGACAGGCCGGGCGTGAATGCGATCGCGGGCGCGGACGCGGTGGCCATCGGCTCGCTAAAGGTGAGGGAAACCGCGAACCGGTCGGTGCCCACGTTGGCTTGCGTCAGCGTCGCGAGGCTCGTAGTGACGGTGGTAACTGTCGGGGCCACCGCGTCCACCGTGAACGAAGCCAAGCTCGC
>Ga0187848_10003315_pt1 | contig 11929 bp, 11 predicted proteins | sample June2016WEW_4_40_FD_132424 | JGI IMG/M metagenome (GOLD analysis project Ga0187848, IMG submission 132424) | Peatland microbial communities from SPRUCE experiment site at the Marcell Experimental Forest, Minnesota, USA - June2016WEW_4_40 | ecosystem: Environmental > Terrestrial > Soil >... | reverse complement strand
GCCAGTTGCCCAAGTGAAAAGAACCGTCGTGCCATTGCCCCATGAGAAGGATGTCGGGATCGTCGGGCTTACTGTGAGAGTAGCGCTCGCAACCGTATAGGACGGGCTGTTTGTCCAGGTCGCTCCTATTGCAGGCGAAACCGGCGCAGCGTCGGCCTGACCGGGCTGAAGGTACGTGCCATTTTGCATGAGCATGATCCCGGCCACGTCGCCGTCTGCAGACCCGGAATAAGGCATTGGGTAGGAGCCAAACGTAGCGAAGATGACTGTAGCTGGATTGGCTACTCCCGCACCAGTCACGCTCTGATTGATTGTCACGGTTGTCGATGTAACTGCAAGCACGAAGGCATTCGCCGGAATGTTTGTTCCAACCGCAATCATGCCTGTTGTCACGCCGGTCGTGCTGGCAAAGTTCAGGACAGCACTCCCGGCCGCCGTTGCCCCATTCGTGGTCAGCGTCACGGAGCCAACGGTGGTGGTCGTGCTCGGGTTGCCGGCCGTGCTCTTGATCTTGTAGAATCCAGCACTCCAGTTCCCATAGCCGTGGTAGCCTTTGTTGCCATCGGCGGTATCCATGCAGTTTCCAGCATTTGCGGCGATGGTGGCCCCGGCCCCAGCTTGCGTGACGGGGAAGTTTCTGGCACATTCACCCTGAGCCTCTACTGAAAGCGCGTTCGATCCGCGCTGCACAATCAGTGAGCCTGCAAAATCATAGACGTCCTTCCCATTACCGTAATCAAAAACGGCTGGCCTGGCGTAGAAAGACCCGTACACGGCAGTCGTCGTCCAGTCACTTCTCATATAAGCGTGACCATACCCGCCCCCCGGATTCGCCAAGTTGCCTAACACCGTGGGTTCATCATTCCAGGCGGTCTGCGTGGCGCTCGGGTTCCACATCAAGAATGGAAGCCAGTCTCCGCCTTCGCCGTAGAGGTTGATCTGATTCTGCACAAAGGATCGGAACTTGTTGGCCAGGGGATGCCCGCCCAAGTCGGCGGCTGCTTGAACGGCGATCATTTCGGACGTGCTGGCACAGTTTACGCACGGAGGACTTCCCCCCGGATGATAGATGTAACCGCGCGAAAGCATCGACAGTCCGCCGGGATCGAGATTGTGTTTGTAGTACTCCACGCCCTCGATCCAGGTAAACGGCTGCGAGGCGTTCGTTATTAGATTGTCGCCCATCGCAGTCCAATTCGCCTGTAAAAGAAGGGAGATGTTTTCAACGGCGGTCGGGGCATAGTTGTAGCTGTCCATCGGTGCGCCATTTGACCCAAGCCATCGAGAAGTGTATGGCTGATCTACTAGCAAGTGCATGTGGTTCCGCCAGTAATCGTACCAAGCAACACCCCGCGCATCGTCATTGTAGGCCGCGATCCCCACCATCCCCAATCCGGCGTAGATCCCCTGATGGTAATTGTTCATCGTGGTTACGAAAGCACCGACATCATCCCCGCTGTAATAGCCCCAGAGCACATCTCGGGTCCAGCAGTCCATTGAATCAAGAACCTGGGCCTTAATGGTCGCGAACGCCGTAGGGATCGCTTGCGGATAGTTCCCCGGAGCGGTGGTACTACCATCTGTCCAGGGGTTTGTGGAAGCGTTCCATGCGGTTCCTCCTGCCGTGAAAGTGTTTTTCACCGCTGTTGATTCCGAAGCGGCGAGGGCATTCAGGGCGGTAGCAACAGACTGGTTCAGCAGCGGATGCAGCCAGTCATACAGCAACGCCATGCCAGGCAAAAAGAAGCGGGGGGAGAATTCGTTATCCACTTGTGGCTGATGGTTGTAGTTCTCGCCACTCCCCACAACGTTCCCCCTGTAGTCAACGCCCTGCAATGGGGTGACGCAGAGAGGTGTTACTCCTCCAGCATCGACATCTAAATAGAACCCGTAACTGTTAGTGTAATTCACAATTGCAGAGACATAGTAGGTGTTCCCGTTGACTAGCGTTCCAAGCGGCCCCATGACGTTAGTGAGGGTTACCGCTGAGTGAGCGGGTAGCAGAGATCCGGAATAAGAACCTGCGGCAAGAGATCCCACGAACACCTGGTCCTGCCCAGAACTGCATGCGTTCTGAAAATAGGCATCAACAGATCCACCGACCATCGAAAACGTATTCCAGTTGTTTCGGCCCATTCTGTCGTTGAACGGTCCGTCAACCTGTCGCCATGCCATCCCATGCCACAGCGCTGGCGGCGAGGCCGGGGTCATGTGCACCATCGTCGGGGTTGTCTTGACTAGGATCTTGAGAGCCTGCATCCCAGCGAGAATGCCGTACTGCTGCGGCGTGAGCGAGATCCCGTTCCAAGAGTAGCTCCAGCCATAGGGAGTTACATCGCCGTCTTTCAGCATCAGGTAGCATTCTGCCGCTGAAAATCCATAACCAGAGATCGCGGTCCCCTCATAGTAATCGTCGTCATCTGTCCCCAGGCGTATGTAGCCATCGCCATTATCCCCATCCGACAGGCCCTCCATACTGGCGTAGACGGGCGGAAGGTGATCGGGGGTGCCAGCGATGTACTGCACCGCAAAGTCACAAGTGGAGCGCAGATTCGTCCACTCCATTGGCACAGGATTGACGTTATTCACCCGCGCCTTCAGCGTGGAGATATAGCTCGGAGTTAGCACCATCGTCTGGGCCAGCAACCCGAACGCAGAGAGAATGAGGAGAGCGATCAGTTTCCGCATAGCTTCACATGATGATCGGGGTCATGGTCACGGTCGCCGCGCCGCCGCCGACAGCAGATTTGCTGCCGAGCGTCCAGTAACTAGCAAAGTTCATTAAGTTGTTTGTCTCGGTTATTGTCTCTGCCGCCGAGTCGGCCACATTGGAGAACCGGAACTCGTCAAGTGTCCCATTAAAAGGGTTCACATATTGTTCCGTCGACTCTAGGTTTCCTACGATTAGTTTCATCGATGTGGTATTGAGCGTCCCGGCGCTGGAGGCGGTGTACTGGGTACCGTTGATGTAGAGTGCAATCGTGCTCCCATTGTATGTCCCCTTGATGTAATACCAGGTGTTGATTGACAGGTTTGGGCCTGTCACTGAGTTATATCCGCCGTTATTGACTAACAGTCGTGGTGGATTTGCCCCACCGAGATCATTGAAAGATAACTGCCAATCAACCGTTCCCGTCTGCATCCCTGCGATATAGTTCCCACCCCCAGTAGAGGTCAGATTCGTACAGTAAGCCAAGGCCGATACGCTAAATGTCGTTGGTGGAGTGAATGGGGAAGTGTACATGTATGTAGAGACATTCGCAATCGCCGCTGCCCCGTCGATCAAACCAGCCGTATTTGTTATGTAAGTAGAATCGCTTCGCGTCAGCGTATTCCCATTCGCCGTTGAATCAAGTCCCGTCGTCACGTTCGCCATGTGGTTCACAATCAGATAGCGGCTCGCCCATGCCTGTCCGACCGTGCCGCCCTGGTAGGTCGTCACGGCCGCCGCGTCCATGCAAAAGTATGGCGTCCAGTCAGCCGTATGAGAAAGAGTGATCGGCCCAACGAACATGTCAATCGTGCCATTCACGTTGTCCCACTTCTCAATGTCGAAGTAGTCGCGCGTGCTGCCGAGAGATCCAGTACAAGTGGAAGTGGTGTCTTCCTGAAAATCGGCGGGGACTGTCTGCCCATTAAAGGTTGTCGAATTTTGAATCAGTCCTCCGTGTGCTACGTCCTTGAAGTCGGTTCCCGACAAATGCACGTAAACCGTGTAGGTAGCCAGATCCGACGATCCGCTCACCATCGTGTGGCTGAGCGTCGGATGGTAACTGTAGGCATACGCGCCCCACGCCGGAGCGGAGAGCGCGAGGAGGAGGAAGGAGAGAATGAGTTTCTTCATAAGATATATCCACCAGTGTTGGTCCTGTGTCATTGGTCGCATTCTAGCGAAACCGAAACATTTGTGGCGCTGCCAGATACCGCGTTAAGATTGAATCCCAGCCGGTCATGCGCCGCGATTGCCACGGAGGTCCACCCGGATGGCGCAGTAGGCCCAGCGGCGGTGCCAGCGGCCACTGCGGGCTTGCCCCCCGAGCCAACGATACTAGCCGATGGAATTGCGGTTCCCCCCGTTGCCACACGGAAGATATCAAACGTCACGGTCCCGGTATCGGTCGTCGCGCTCCAATAAGAGATCGTACAAGCGAACGGCACATCCGGCAGATAGCCTGTCACCGCCGCACCCGCCGTCAATGCGGTTCCGTTGCCATAGAAGGTGTATCCGATTGTGTGCGCCCTAAGCGCGGACGGAATGTCGGCCGCCGCGATGGCGCGGAAGGCCGGATCGGCCGAAGACCCAGCAGAGAACAGGGGATATGTGGTTGCGGCATTCGGCCCTGCCGTTCCGGGAGCCTGCGTCCCAGCCCCAAGTAACACAGAGTGAGCGGCCGGGGCGGAGACGGCTAGGACGTTGGCAGCGACCACGCCCGAGTCGGCGGGAGTGTTTGCAGCGCCGAACGCGACGATGTTACCGGAGGTGCCAGCAAATGATGTTCCGTTGATTTTTACAACGGTCGTCGCTCCGCCCGTTGCCGTACTGGTCGCGTCGCCGCTCAAGGCCGTGAATGAGCCAGAACCCTGCTGTTTAACCCATTGGCCAGACAACGTGCAGCCGCCTGTGTTGTTACAGGCGTAGACCAAACCGTTTGTGTCCTGACATTGCTGACGGTAGGCCCCCGTAGTATTACCGGGTGTGCCAACGCAAGCGATAGCAGCACTGCCGCCCGGCTTAGGAGAGACGCCTTGCGCCAGACAGCCCAGCGCAGTTAAGAGAAACAAAATTGCTGTTTTCATGCAACCTTCCTGTCTGGATCAAGACTCCTCAAAGACGAAAGGGGCAGGGGCAATCGCCCTCCGCCCCTCAAGCCAGTAAACCGGCCCTTGCCCTACTTCCGAACCTTCTTCCGGCCCTTCTTGTGACGCGCCATTGAAAGTCCCTCCTTTCTGCGCCCCGTCACATTTTCATGACAAGGACGCACAGATACGGCGTAACGGTGGTAGCCGCTTGAACATAAAAGTAGTTCAAATCAGTAGTTAGTCCGCCAGTCATGCTCTGCCCACTCCACGCCGATGCACCCGCAGTAAGTTCTAAGCCAACACCGACAGGTGGCGTAGCTGTGACGTTAAGAGTCTTGTCCCCAACGTAGATGACCGTAGCCCCATTGCCCGCTTCCCCGGTCAGGAACATTACCGTGGCCGACTGGTCGATGGAATCAGTTGTGCGATTAGCCGCAAAATAGGTAGTGGCGAGGGTCCACAAGCTCGTCGCGGTGGTCGGCACCGTCAGTGTTGCAGCCCAGTAGTTCAATGTGCTTTGAGGCATAGGGGCCTACTATTAGCCGACCGAATACCAGTTGGTCTGGGCCGGATCGACCGTAAGTTGAAGAGCCGCATACGCAGCCAAGGTAGTAACGGTGGTTTGCGCGGCGGCGGTATAGATGTTGCCTCCAGGAGTGCTGACCGTAGCCGCTCCCACGGCCTTGAGGGTCAGGACGTATCCAGAAGGCCACGTAGAAGCACTGGGGATATTAGCCATACCGGCGCTGGTGAAAATCACAATCTGGTCTGCTGTGGTGATTGTTGAACTGGGTGACATCGTGGTGGTGAGAGTCGCCAACCGTATCCCGTGGTTGACGAACTGGGTGACGGTCCACCAATTAGAAGCATCCGTGACCACGCCCACAGAAGCATATGGGTTAAGCGTGAGGCTCGCGTATCCGTCAATGTTCCCCTGCGCTGGAGTGACGGTGACATTCGCGGTGCTGATGTTTCGTATCGTGACTTCTTGGCCCACTGGGTACGCCGTTGCGGCCTGAAACGTGACTGTCGCACCAGCGCTAACTAATATGTAGCTGTCTGCTGGCGTCACTGTCGTAGCCGATCCAGCAGATCGCTGGTTGCTTGGGACAGATCCTAATACCCTATCCCAGTTGGAAGACCCATCGCTAGCAATCTCCATGGCTTGATAAGGCGTATTCATCACGTAGTCGCCCGTCTGCCCGTTGATGGTGTTCGCTCCAGAAGGAGTCACGGTGACAGGGTTTGTGGAGGTATCACTCTTGATTATTCTGGGAGCGAACCCTTTGTTCGCGGTAGCAATAGCCGGAAGGGTGATCTTAAACCCAGCCGACACAGCATTTGCTAAAAGCGTCTTAGCTGAGGTGGCAACGGTGGTGTTCGCCGTAACCGTCGAGACTGGGTTTGAGCCAACATTAGCAAAGGCTGTAAACGTCGGCGTGACGCCTGATATTGAAGTCACAACCCAAACAGCCGGATCGCCGACCGCCATGCTGGGGTTGACGTTGACAACCCAATCTCCGACGTTGAGGAAATCGCAGGTAGTTGGAAGGTCCGTCGATCCAGCGGTCACAAAGTAAACTGCGTGCTGGTTTACGTCCCATGCTTTTGATTCAAGCCACGCCATAGATCCCCCTTACCCAATCTGCCAGTAATTTGTTCCGTCTCCAACCCATCGTCCGTATTGCCCGGTTGTCAAAGTCACGGAGGCATTCCCTCCGATGTTCCCTGAAGCTGGAGTAATGGTAGTCGAAGACGTGAGACAACTGAAAGCAATCTCCTGCCCTTTGGGCCAAGCAGTCGCAGCCGGAAGGGTAATCGGGACAGCCCCAGCTAAAACAACCCTGTCGGTATTGGTGCTTACCGTATAGGCCGATCCCGCCGTTTTCGCTTGCAACGAGCGAGAGAAGGGACTAAATGAGGGAGTCGTCCCACTAGCAACCGTAGTGACAACCCAGGCTGCGGGTTCTCCCGTCGCCATCGTTGGGTTGATGTTAATCACCCAGTCCCCGACATTAAAGAAGTCGGCGGTGGTAGGGAGGTCCGCTACCCCCGCCGTGGCAAAATAGATCGCCTGTTGGTTGATGTTCCAAACTTTTGCTTGCTGTAGTGCCATAAAGTCCTTTGCTTTCTACGCACTGTGCGTTAAAAAGAAGTTTGAGCCGTCAGTTAAAACCCCGACCGCAATTGCAGACGCTACCGTAAGCGCAGCGGTTCCGTTGATGTTGCCGGAAGTTGGAGCAACGGTGTAGGTGACGCCTGCACCGTCCAGCAACGTGACGAACTCAACCCCAGGCGGATAGGACGATGGAGCAAGCAGCGTGATGGTGCCCGCTGTGGCGATGTTGACATACCGATCTGAGGTGGCGATGGTCAGCGGAGCGCCAGCCTTGCGGTACATAGCAGCGCCAAGGACCGGAACAATCCTATACCACTTGCTGTTAGCCTCGCAGGCTTGGAGGGTTTCCTGGCAACCCGTGTAGTTCATGACAAGCGAGTCGGCTAAGGTGTTGCCGCTGGCCGCTGACACGGTAACTGCGTAAGCAGCTCCGTTGCGAATGGTGATTTGATACCCGTCGCCAACTCCCGGCGACGTTCCCGGCGTACCGGGAGGGGTCGGGGGAGTAGGCCCGATAGTAGGCAGAGTGATGGCGGTAGCCGCCGTAGGCACAATGACCAGTAGACGGGGTGGAGCCGTCATCCCAGGCCCAAAGCCCAGCGTCACGCCACTCACGAGCGTTAAGGAATCCACGCCGTAAGAGACAGGGTTAATCATAGTTGCTTCTCCTGTTTACGCTGTATGCGTGAGGTAGAAGGCGACCCCATCCGTGCAAATTCCGGTGCTTACCTTCGTGCTGACGATGTATGGGGACGCCGTAGTGTTGATGGTGTTCCCCGAAGCGGCAATGCTGATGCTGCTGCCAGAGTAGTTCATGATGCTCACGAATTCGACCCCAGCGGGGTAGACCGATGCAGCTTGCAGAACGACCGTAGTAGTGGCCGTGGCGACGTTGATATACCGATCCGTAGTGGCGACCGTGACGGTCCCGCCAACGGTTCGATAACCAACCGCACCGAGCGGATTCACGATGCGATACCACTTGGTATCTTTCGCACACGCCTGAAGGGTCTCCATAGCGCCCGTATAGTTCAGGATGAGCGAATCCGCCAGCGTATTGCCAGTTGCCGCTGCCAGCGTGACCGCATAGGCCGCGCCGTTGCGGACGGTGATGCAGAAGCCATCACCCACGCCTGGAGTTGTTCCCGGCGTGCCGGGAGGGGTCGGGGGAGTAGAAGCGATGGCGGGCAGGACGATTCCTGTTGCCGCCGTGGGGACGATGACAAGCAGACGAGGCGGGGCGGTTTGACCGGGGCCGAAACCCAAAGTCACACCACTAGCCAACGTCAGCGAGTCCACACCGTAAGAAACGGGGTTATACATATCTGTGTCTCCTTTCGCCTTTTCTCGTTATAGGAGGACCGGACCTACGATTTTGAAGCAGCATCTTGGATTCGGCACCATGAGGTTTCCGGCAAACAAGAACTGCCCGGCGATGTCGATGGAGTTTTGCGCTTCTTTGAAGCCGGTGAACCCGAACTGGAACTTCTTGTTCTCGCTGATGTACAGTTCGATGTAGTTGGTGTTGAGGCCAAGCAGCAGCCCGTTAGTGCCATCCGAGGGGATGTACTTGTCGATGACGACTTCGGCAGCATTGAACCGAAACGCTTGGAAGCCCACCTTGCCAACGTCGCTCTGACCGTCGTTGTAGCGCTGTTGGGGCTGAAGGGTGTTCCAGATCTTGTTGTAGGCCGTCTGCGTCCCTGTCATCAGGTCCACGTAGTCGTTGCCGAACCACGCGAAGCAGTAGGCCGTGTTCACATCGATCAGGGAGTACGCAGAGTACCCACGATTCACGTAGGAGTTTGCTCCGCCAACTGCGGCGGCTGGCGTAATGCCGGTGGTGAAGGAATAGGCGCTGGCTGCGAACAGGTCGGTGCGGGTAATGCCGCCGATGGCTGCGGTGCTCTGCGTCTGATCGCCAACCGTCAAATACGTGCCGCTGGAATTGCCGTCGTCAACCCAAGCCAGCAAGCCATCCATCGACTTGGTGCCTGACAGGGCTCCGGTGAAAGGCGGCGATACTGAACTCTGACCGTCCTGGTACAAACCAGTCGCAATCAGCTTCGCCATCTTCATCGAAGCGTTAGCGAACTTGGACTCCACGATGGAGAACGCTGCCTGCGGGCCACGGTTCAAAATGTCATCGATCCCGTAGAGGGTTACGTTGACGTAGTTGGTCTTCATGTTGACCGTGAAGGCCGTGTCCGTGGTCACATAACTGATGTTGAAAGTGTCACCTTTCGAGAACCAGTCGCCGTTCAGTTCGCTATAGATTATAGGGCGCTGAACATACGTTCCGCCGGAGAAACGCATTCTACGCCGATTGAGCAGTCGTGTGAAGAGCGGCGACTGTTTGAAGATCACATCAGTCGTCCTCTCCACAATATACTGCTCAGTAAATGCAGTGAGGTCGCTTAATTGCAGTGCCATAGACAATCCTTCGTTAGTCCAAATCGGCGGCTATGGCACTACGCTCTACTATTTGAGCTTAGCGGCCAGCCGCGTTCTTGTTGAATTCCCTTGCCGCGTAGGCGGCAATCCCGCCGTCGCCAAGTGGGACTTCGGGAGCCCCGCTTGAATCGTCCTTCTTTTCCATCCCGAGCAACTTTTTCTGGAGCGGACCCATCGTAGGGCCTTCCATGTCGGTTGGGCTTCCAGAGCCTTGCGGCCCCATCCCAGCCACTCGCGCCAGCCGCTCGTCTGCCGCTTTCTTCTCTGCGACAAGAGCGTCATCCTTTTCCTTCAGCTTCGCGTCGTAGTCAGCCTTCATCTTGTCGATCCGCTTGGAAGCTACATACTTGTCGTTGTAGAAACCCCTCAAATCGACCGTTCCGGCTTCGTTCGCCGCCTTCAGGAACTCTTCGGGATCGAACATTTCCCCGAATTCCTGTTGATGCTTAGAGTTCAGGTAAGGAACCTCCAGTGCCGCCTTCGCCGTATAGGCGTTCAGGTTCTTAGTCCACTGTTCAAATCCCTTAACCTTCTCGTCAAAAACATCAGTTTTGACTAGCTTGGTGGGGTCGATCCCCGTTTTCTTCAGCCACTCGTTGCCGAAGCGTTCCACATCTTCAAATGACATATCCCCTCCCAGTGCAATTCGGCTTTCCAGGTCGGCCTTTTCTGTTTCCAGAGTTTCGAGCCGTGTCTGTTTTTCTCGTTCCGCCTTGGTCATCTTTGCTTCAGAGTCCCAGTTTGCAGTGCGCCAATCGCGCCAGCCCTGAAGCTCCTCTAGCTCTGTTCGGTGTTCGTCAAGCTTTCTTGAGTAGTCGTCCTGGCGAAGCCCGAACTCCATGACCTTGGGGTTCTTTTCTGCCAACTGGGTGAAGAGGGTTTTGTCTTCATCGTTCCCAAACGTTTCAAGCAGCGCGTCAAACGCACTGCTCGTCTTCTTAGCCATAGCGCGTCCCTTCCAGCCAGAGGGTTATGCGCCCATTGCTTCAGGGCCTTCCGGCATCGCCATCGCGGTTTGCGCCGGTTCCGACCCAGTGGACATTGGGCTCCCCTGGCCTTGTAAACTCTGCTGTGCTTCTTTCTCGATCATCTTCATCATGCCCGCCGCCCTTGTCACGATTGGCATCAGCGCGGGCTTCTCAATCGACAACACCTTCGCCACGTCCATCATGTCCTTTGAAATGGACTGCATCTTTTGCAGAACAAATTGCATGGACGCCTGGGGACCGGATGCACCGCCAGCCCCCGCACTCTGTTGAGCCGCACCTTCGGCGTATCGCTGGAGTGGGGGAGCCTGCTGCTGGGTCACGTCAGGGGAAAGAGGAGGGGTGGCTGTGGTGGCCATAAACGCCTAACCTACTTCGATTGTTTCACCGCACGGTCGCTCAGCGGAGTTTTGAACGACGTATAGCCTTTGGTCGGCGTGTGGTCCAAGGGAGCTTCTGAACCGGAGAGTTGGAACGTCCCGGCCCTTTCTCCCTTATTGAATTGCTGCAACGGAACAGGTGTGCGAGAAGTCGGGGCATGGGAGCCAAGCAACTGCTCTTCAGGAGTCCCCGTCTTGCCATCGTGCTCGACATTCAGCGGACTGTTCTTCTGAAGCGAGGCTTCTGATCCAAGAAGTTGTTTTTCCATGTGGTCTCTCTTTTATGGCAGGCGCAGAGGGTAGTGTCCAAGCGATTCTGCCTGTTCTCCACTACCCCCTATCGGCGTTGAGTTACGCGCGCTTGTGCCCGCGCTTCGCCTTGCGGCCCTTTTTACGTGCCATAATGTAGATCCCCCTTTCTCAGTTTTGGCTGGAGTCCCAACCGTTACTAATAAATCGGCTAAGGGGCTTAGGATGGTGCGCCCAGAAGGAGTCGAACCTTCAATCTACTGATTAAGAGTCAGTTGCTTTATCCAATTGAGCCATGGGCGCACACTTCAGACGTTCCCCGTCTTCTGGCCACCCGTCATCTTGGGAGCAGACTGCCCTGACGGCTTAGGCGCTTTGGCCCCAATACCCATCTCATGTTCCTGCTTGAGCATTTCCATAAGCTGTTTCGGGTTGAGTTCCAAAACGCTCCACAGATATTGCAGGGGCAGTAGGCCCTTTGCGGCCATATTGATGGCTGTCTGCTTTTCACGGTCACGGCTAGATCCTAACAGCGATCCCGGCGTAATCATCATCGAGAAGTTCTTCCAGTGATCTTCGCGGGTTACGTGGTCAGGAATGAGATTCGGCCCTTCGTAGTTGAAGTCCTCCAGGCTGATCCCGTCTTTCCCTAAGAGTCGCAACCGCATGGGCAACTCGAAGTATTGGAAAACGTTGGACATAGCCTGTACGCCAACATCACGCAGGAACAATTCCCCGTAACGGGATTCCAATTGAGTTGGGGTGTTCAACATTTCCCGCATCTGTTCGATGGTGTCGCCGCCTGGAACTTGCTTTTTCTTCCCAAGTGCCCCTGGATCGACAATCCCGGCAAGGCGGTCAAACTCCATCGACAGGTATTGGTGGGCCTGCATCACCCACGCGGGGATCTCTGGGGGAGCTATGTACCTCACGTCCGTCTG
>Ga0187848_10003313_pt1 | contig 11932 bp, 3 predicted proteins | sample June2016WEW_4_40_FD_132424 | JGI IMG/M metagenome (GOLD analysis project Ga0187848, IMG submission 132424) | Peatland microbial communities from SPRUCE experiment site at the Marcell Experimental Forest, Minnesota, USA - June2016WEW_4_40 | ecosystem: Environmental > Terrestrial > Soil > Wetlands... | reverse complement strand
TCCGTACCAACACCTGTGCGCATGAGCACACATGGTGGCTCTCGCTCATTGGTGGGAAAGTATCAACCCTAACTTTTAATCAGGGAAGATGGGTTCACCGGACGGATACGCCGTACCACCAAAGTTTCCGTCGATCTGGAAAACCGTGGAATTTCCAGCAGGATGGCTGTCGAAAAGATTTGCACTGGTATTGTGCATCAACAAGTGTACGAGCGAATCATGTGCCTGGTCTCCGTCCTGGAGCCGCGCCCACAAATTGGTTACCCAAGCCCGGCTCCAACCCGTATACCCGCCGCCGGCCTTCAATCGCCTTTCGAGTGCAATCCGGGCGGCTTTGGCGAGATCGGGCGTTTGGCGCGGGGTAATCTGGTCGCTTGGATAGACCGGGTAAAGATGCGATAGGTGGCGTTGCCCGGGTTCTGCCTCATCGAAATCCACCGACCACTCCTGCAGTTGACCGTGCTTACCGATCTGGTATGGCAGTAACCGGGCGCGCGCCTTTTCCAGCCTCTCCCGGAACTCCGCATCCACCCCCAGCAACTGGGAGGCTTCGATGCAATGGGTGAAAATCTCGTGGATCAGCGCCATGTCCATGGTGCATCCTGCGCTCGTAAAGGCTCGCCTCCCGTCCGGGGCGAGGAACGAGTTCTCGGTAGAAAAGGAGGGGCAAGTCGTCAGGTGTCCTTTCCCGTCGTCAATCAGCCAGCTCAGGTAGAATTCCGCCGACCCCTTCATGACGGGGTAAGCGCGCCGGCGGAGGAATTCCTTATCTTTGGTGAACTCGTAATGTTCCCAGAGATGCGCACAGAGCCAGGGGCCGCTCATCGCCCAATTCGCCCATGTTGGGTCGCCTGCCCCCTGACCCACGGGTCCGGACTGCCTCCACAGATCTGCGTTATGGTGCGACACCCAACCGCCAAGACCATAGTTGATTTCAGCCGTCCTCCTGCCGTTCTTGCTGATCCCTTCAACCAAGTCAAAAAGCGGTTCATGGCATTCACTGAGATTACATGTCTCCGCGTGCCAGTAGTTCATCTGGGTGTTGATGTTTGTTGTCCAGTTTGAGCTCCAGGGTGGCCGTACGAGATCATTCCAGATCCCCTGCAGATTGGCCGGCTGTGTGCCGGGTCGCGAACTCGCGATCAAGAGGTAGCGTCCATACTGGAAATAAAGCGCCAGCAACTGCGGGTCATGTGTCTCACTAAAGGAACGTAAGCGCTCATCAGTGGGTTTGTCATCGGAGTCGGAGTGCCCGAGGTCCAACGTCACGCGCCGGAACCATTTTTGATGTTCCCCAATGTGGTCCTGTCGCAGTCTGGCATAAGGTCTCGCCGCGGTCGTCTCGACGCGCTCACGGCATGTCGCGGCAAGGGTTTCTGCTCCTGTATCAGGGAATTGCTCGAACCCTTTGTATCCGGTCCCCGCAGCCAGTAACAGGGTGACCGCATTGGCGCCCTGAACCTGAAGCTGGTTCTCGCCGGGGACAATTCTGCCTCCATCGGGGACGACCTTCAGCCAGGCTTCGAATCGCATCCCCATTCCTTCGGCCTCGTCGTAGATGACAGGATTAGGCGTATTCAGATAGTTAGGGTCGGCGTGAGCCGGAGCCTTGCCTTGCAGGCGCAGCGTGTCCTTGCCGGCTACTTTTGTTGAAAAACGCAAAAGGCTGTCCATCGAGACGCTAAAGCTGATCCCACCCGGCTGGCCACAGACGAGGTGTACCACCAATACCCGATCTACCGCCGATGAAAAGACCTCCCTGCTAAAGTCAGCCTGGCCGACGCCATAGGTCACGCGAGCGATTGCGGTGTCGAGGTTGAGTTCTCGCCGGTAACCTGACCATTGACTTTGGCCTTCAAACTTCAGGTACAGGTTGCCCAACGGCAGATAGGACTCGTTGTAAGGCCCCTGCATATGCTTGCAAGCCTCATCTGCTTCCACGTATTTGCCCGCGTCAAGGACCAGGTGACGAACAATGGGTAGATACTTCCTGGCCTCAGGGTTGTTCCAGTCTCTGGGGTGGCCGGACCAAAGTGTGTCCTCGTTCAACTGGAGGCGCTCTGTTTCGACCCCTCCGAAGACCATCGCTCCCAAGCGGCCGTTGCCTACTGGTAGGGCCTCCGTCCAGATCGACGCTGGTTGCTTGTACCACAGAACGGTCTCTCCACGCCCAGCGGCGGAAACCGTCGAAGCCGTAAGTCCATGGATTCTGAAACTTGCTCCTGCCAGAGCTGCAGCAATAAACTCTCGCCTCGTACAATCAATCATACAATTCCCCCCTCGCTAAGAGAATGAACGCTTCGTTTATTCCGATCACTGCCGCCTTATATGAAACGGTGCAGCACGCAAAACAACCTCATCCAGGATGTTAACTAAAGCGCCTGCATCTATGGAACCGTTGGAATACTCTCGGCCGTAAGCAGCTTGATTTCCTGAAGGCACATGGCATAGCGCCCACCGGCAGGCCTCGTTGGCTGGGTCGGGGGGGCAGGCTCGGAATAACACAACCACGCCGTATACCCATCCGTGCTGATGAACTTGGAGGGTATGTTGACAAAATACCCCTCCTCGCCAAATGCGCGCATGTAAGTCACCAGCTTCCACGGGCCAGTAATGCGGTCGGACACCAGAATATAAGTGTCATTCGGGCCTAGTCCCGGCCAAGGTCCGTGCGTTACGCACATCAGGTAGCGTTTTAAGGGGGCATCGTACGTGATGGTGACCGGACCCGTGTGATCGTTCCACTCGAGAAGCGGTTTCATCATCGCGAAGTCCCGCGTCCAAATGGCCTCGCCGGTAGCGCTCGAGCCGCCAAAGAATTCATACTTGGAGCGATCGTTAATATTTCGGACCGAGGGCACAACCCTGGCCAAGTAAATCTGATCTCCGGAGATCCAGTTTTCATACACCCACGGCCGAGTGGCGCCGTGCGCCACAAGATACGCCTTCCCGTCGGCAGAGTGTTGCATATTCTTTCCGAAGTCAACAAAGTGGGGAATCCCCATCTTGATCTTCGCATCAACCGCGCCGCCTTCCTTAAATAAGTTGTTCAGAGGGCTGAGCTTCGGGTCTGTCCACGTCTTTCCAAAGTCAGTGGAGACACGGAAGCCAACAACGGGGCCAATGCCGTCTTCTGTGGCGAATGTGCCGTAGTACCAGATTCCGTCGTGCACCAGCGTCCCGATGGGATAGCGCCCCACGTACGGTGTCGCCGGGTCGGAATGAACCCCCAGACTGTTGACAGTAAGATTCAGCGGGTTGTCTCCGATGATTACAGCCTGGCCAGTCGTGGGATGGGAACCTTTCGAGGAGGCTTCGATGCCTCCCACGGTTCCGTCCGCGTAGGAAGAGTACAGGTTGCCGTCCGAAGCCCAGGAAGGAAACCAGGTGTCAGCGTTCTCGTACTCTTTGTGTCGCCCCGTGAACTCAATGCCAGTAATCTCGGCCGATCCTGCAAAGGGACAATTCGAAGGGGGATTTGATGGCCAGAGGAACTCTCGACGCTCTTCCCTCAGGGCCTGGGATTCGCCCAAAGGATTCTCGCCACAACAGGGGGAAAGGAGCGATTGTGTTTTACGCTGCCCGGCAACGGGTGCAACCATCGTGACCCAGTCCGACGGTCTGTGCGTCCCGATTCGAAAATGTAGCGCAACGGGTTCCTCGGCGGGCAATCGCAGCCTGCAATGGGTCGCATCGGGCTCGGGAGCGTCAGCAATTACGCCGGCCGGTCCAGTTGCCGACTCAATGCCATACCGAACAATGAGGTCGAGATCCTGGGGCTTGCGAGAACGCAGGGTGAGGTCCACCGTTTGGGCTTTCATGTCCCACGTCAAGCTTTCCACCTTCGCCTCGGTGCGGCACATCACTCCCTTGACGCGTCCCCTCGACAACGAATCAGGGAGCCCAGGCAGAAGCTCAATTACGCCGGGACGTGAATAAACCAACATCTCCATCATCAATGTCGGCAGAGCGCCTTGCGCATCGGGGGCTGGGCCCCCGTGTGGGTTACTCATCGTCGTGAGGCTTGTGTTTACATAACCCTGTTCAAGGACCTGTTTCAGGTCGAAGTTTACCATGTAGGCATCTTTCAGCCGCGCGCCGGCCAGCGCGCGGTGAAAGAGCCCGTGCGAGGCGCCATTCTCCTGCCCGCGGGTGCGGTCGGCCAGCCACGCCGCCCGGGCAAGCTGCGGGGTCCGGTCAGGATCGATTTCATCGCCCGGCCACACACCGTAAAGATGAGAAACGTGCCGGTGGTCCAGCCTTTCCTCGAGGCTTGGCCAAGCCCATTCCTTGAGAGCTCCGTCGGTATCCAATAAGTAAGGTGGCATCTTGGCGAGCATTTCCTTCCATTTCGGGACGTTCTCTGACTCGACGCCGAGGATCTCCGAGGCCTGAATCAAATGCGTCAGGACTTCCCGGCAGACCATAATATCCATGTTGGCGTTGATAACGGTGGGCGCCCCATCCGCGTTGTTCGGCCAGTTCTCCGGCGAATACGACGGCACAAATATATAATTCCCCCGTTCGTCCGTCTCCTTCAGGTAGTCTTGGTAGAAGAGCGCAATCTCCTTCAGGCCAGGCAGCACATGATTTCGCAGATAGTCGCGGTCACCTGTAATCAGGTAGCGGTCCCACAACGGGCTGTACAACCAGCCACCACCCGCAACCCAGTACTGATGCGGCCAGCCGTAATCGAAATGAACCAGGGCGCCATCGCGCTGGGTGGGGTGGATTGAGAAAAGTGCTCCACGAGCTCCAAAAATGTTCTTTGCGTTTGTCCGAGAGTCAGGTAGGAGACCCTCCACCCACCGCGAGAAGGCGTCCATCGCTTCCGGCAAATCTCCTAGATTGCCACCGGAAATCTGCAGGTTCACGTTAATATTGATGTGGCCCCATATGGGAGGAAACTCGCCGCTTCGCAAGAAGAGCCAGTACCGGCCCATGTCGAAGAGATTCTCCAGCAGGGCCGGATTCAATCCGGTCCGTGTTTTCTGATCGATCAGCATCTCCTCGGCACTGAGGGCGTGCTGAACGCTCCCTCCAAAATCCACAGAAACGCGATCGATCACTTCCGATTGGATCTTGCGGTGCCGGGCGAGGAGTTGCGTGTAGTCCGGCGTAATTTCGTCCAGCGCTTTCGCGAGTGACTTCACCTTGTCGGAATCAAGCTCCTTGAACCACTCAATTCGGGTAACCAGCAGGAGCGAGCGCGCACCCTGAACTATCAGCGCGCCGTCCTCAATCCTGACGGTTCCGCCCTCCGGTACGACCCGCGTGACGCTGGCATAACCATCGTTCCCGTTGTCGGTGATGTAGTGGCCTTTGAGAATGAGACGCTGTGCATTGAAATCACGATCGAAACGAACTTCGGGATCGTAGAAACGCTTCAAGTCATCATTATGCGGCCATCCACGGTCCTCTGCTGCCGGGCTTGTATCCAGGCGGATTCTTGACTCCAAGGGATGCCCCTGCGGCGCACTGAGAATCTGCACCACGACGTTATCCGGCCGCGAAACAAAGGTCCGGCGATCCCAATCGCCGTACTGGTCCTTCCACTGCACCTTAATTTCCCCACTTTCAAAATCAATCGTGCGGAGATAGTCCGTAACTGCCCGTTCCTCCGGCATCTGAATCCTCATGTCAAATGCCGGGTGCTCGGGAAGGTTCTCCATGCGAGGCGGAGTATCCGTATCTGCTGCGGCGTTCAGAGACATCTCGAGACCTTCCCGGTATTTTCCTTCGAGGATCAGCTTTCGGACCTCGGGAAGAACATCAGCTATCTTTGGGGCCTCAAGAGGCTTCCCCAGCCATGGCTTCACCAGACGCTCCTGATGAAAGACGACATGCTCAGAGAGTGGGTCGCCATAAACCTCGACATACATCTTGCCGTTCCCCGACAGCAGGCCGTCGGCCGGCCGGTGAGCGGGCAGGATGCTGCACATTCCACGCATTGGCACGGCGTGGCGCCGAATTCGTTCCGCGAGTGGCATTGGCGTGACGACCTGGGCGGCGAGCGGCTTTATTGGAACCGGCGGTTTCGGCCGGGCCTCAGTTTGCCCGGGTGCACCGGGATTGGAGATGGCCAAGCCAGCCGAAACTAAAATCAGGCACACAATCACGACGCTGCCCCGGATGTCAGCCCGCACCCGACTTCCCAGAAAATTGCCCAGGGCTCGATTGAGCCACGTTTGACAAAGCACATTCTGTGTCCTGTCCATGGTTTTTCGATCCCTTCCTCTTAAGTTCTTTGTCCGGTATTTGCCCGGACGACGAGACGTCTTACTGGGCCGATGACTCATACCTTCTCCGAAAAACCCATCGAGAAGGAGCTGCATTCATCTCTTGGCCGTTGAATCCAGGGGTAGTAGTCGCACCGGGCCAAAGAGCCCGCCGCGAGTGGATTGGATATCGAACGAATAGTCCATTAACGCAAACATGCGCATAAAACGATCCGCTTCGGAATGCGTGTTTGGGGTTCCCTGCGGGTTCAGAATTCGCTGCATCATGGGAGATACCATGAAGTTAGCCAGTGTATTTGTGACCCTAATGCGCAACTCGTTGATGCCTGGCCTCAGCGCATTCCCGGCTCCGAAGCGATATGGAGGCCACGCCCGCGCGCCCAGAGGTTGCCCATTCAGTGAAACTTCGGCAATCGTCGCGACATCGCCGAGGTCGATGATGTAATTGCAAGCGGTTGGCGCGTTATTTTGAAACTCCAGGCGATATTCGGCGGTACCCGAAAAATCGCTACCCAAGAGAAATTTTAGATCTTCCAGGCGGGCTGGCCGCCAGGGATCGTCCGCAATCGGCGCCAGTCGGACCGGCTTCTCATCTTGCTCAGGCCCAGTCGTCCTCTGCCCGCCGGCGCTGGAGGTGGTGGCTTGGCTTACTCGCCGAACCTGCCAATCACCGGAGACGACAACCGCTCGCTGTTGATCCGGTTCGAATGAAACAGATTTTGCATACGTTCCGGAATCTACCAGCAGCAGCGCAGAACCCCACGGCCCCAACTGAATCGACTTGGGTGCAAGCCGGACCTCGCTCGTCTCTGGATCGAGAAGCTTGAGATTGCCCGGCACCTTCACCTGCGGCGTGAACGTCTGCCACTCATACGCCTCGTTGGTGATGAAGAACAAAGAGCCCTCCCGCAGTTGACGCTGGCAGACGCGCAGCGAATTCGCGGCCGGCAGAAGCGTAAGACTTGGGGGTAACCATCGCGGCAGATCCTCTAATTTTGTCAGCACGATGGATCCCCTTTCCACGCGCATTCTCTGCCCGAGTTCCGGCCGGGCGAGGTTGCCGTCCCCCAGGAACGAAGCGCGGGGCAGCGGCCCGGTTTGCGGAAGACTGTCGATTAGAATTAGCGTCCCACCCTGGCGTACGAAGCGTCCGAGTTCCTCCGCTGTGTCGTCTTTCATAGCGCGGGTCAGGCTGACGACCAGCGTGCGATAGGACATTTTTCCGGCGTGAATGGCTCCATCTTGAACAGAGGCAGGTGTGATCAGATCATCGTCGACCAGATCAAAGTCAACCTGGTGACGCTCCATCTCCTCGGCTGTGTCGTCTAATGCCGTAGATTCCGGCGTCACATCCTGCCCCGCGGTGGCCCAAAAGTCCCGCGCGGGATAGTACAGAGCGACACTGTTGGCAGAGGAGCCCAGGGAGAGCGCATATCCCAGCCTCGCGATGTATTGGTGCAGAAGCAGATAGAAAGGCCGCTGCGGATCGCCACTTGTATCATGCTGAGGGTCTGCTTGAGGTTCGTATCCCAGGATGATCATGACGTTCAGCCCGCGAACATACTGATAGTCGGTGATCCACTTCCGCTCGGCGACGGTTAGTCCAGAGCCGTAAATTGCAAATGATTCGGTCAACGCATAGGGGTTGTTCCTCTGATGGGCCGCGCTGGAAGCAAACCGCGGGAAGTAGTGATTCCGCTGCCCGGGAAAGATCTGCCGCCAGATGGTGTCGACACCGGGAAGGTCCATGGCCCGCAACGAGCGCAGAATGTCTCCGGAGCCGGCATGATTGATGGCTCCCGTGTCGGTGTCGTCGTGGTCCAGATGCCCGCCAAAGCGGATATGGTTAGCCCGGCACCAATCACCCAACGGCTTCACGAAGTTATCCACAAACATCTGCGACCATACGTCGAAGTAATCGACTTTCGCCTGCTCCACCTCCGACGCCTGCGGCGCATTCTGAGATAAGAGCAGGGGCAGGATGCGGTCGATGTCATAGCCCTTCATTCGCCGAAAGACCGCGGGAAGATCCGTAGTCCATGGCAACCTCTTCCCGGGCACGTAGGGCGACACGGCAGGCTCATCGGTATAAGTCGACAACACCATCGACCATAGGTCCGGAGGCAGCTCGCGACGGAATGCCTGGTGCGTAAGCTCAATAAAGCGCTGAGTGACCGTGGAACTGAGATGATCGGGGATACGATCGCTACGGACTACCCGGCAGACAACAATGGTGTCGCTTCCATCCTTAAAGGCCGTCACTGCCCCTGGCGGAATTTTGACTTGCTCTCCAGGCGCGATGGTGTGGCGCTCCGCGACAAGCATCTGTTCACCATACTCGGGATGACCCTTCAAGACCTCCCCACCGGCGGCGCCGGAAGGATAGCCGGCATCATCGTAGAGCCAAGCTTCCATCCCCAACTGCTTTCCTTGTTGCAGAAACGTTCGGTACATCTGAAAGAAAGCCGGGGTAAGGTGGTAGAGTGGTCGACTGTCGAGGCTCAGCATCAGCAGCTTCTGGTTCTTGAGATCTGTCAAGTACGAGCGCACTTCCTCCGGCGTAATGTCAGGCAATGGCCTCCAGAACGCGCTCGGATAAAACCTGGCTGGCGGCGATTGAAAGAGTTGCGGATCAAACACTAGGCCCGGAGGTGTATCTACTTGCGCTAGAGAAGCCGCCTGCGGGAACAAAAGAAAAACGAGGCAGACAACTTTACGGAACCAATGATTCATGTTGCGCATCGCTTCCTTGCCATCCAATACCTCGTACTGGTACGGCTACATTATTTGTTACTTGAGCGACTTTCTACCCTAACAGAGCGCGAAAAAACTGTCTACTCATCACGCATGGGTCTCTCAGTTGCCGACGCGACTTTTGTTGCGGTCCAACTTATACCTATCCTTAGGGTAGTGGGTCAATTTGATGCTGTAGCGGCGAGTTTACCTCGCCAAATGGCGGCGTAAAGCCGCCTCTACATCAAATTGACCCACTACCATCTTTAGCGAGGCTTGGCCTCAGACCGACCAGGCACTGCGGCCCGGGACCACACTCACAAGCCCCGCTGCGGCCTCCGGGTGGGCTGGGCGGGTTGAAGCAGCGTCACGCCCAGGATGCCAAAGATGGTCTCTGAGGCGACGCACCGGAACTCAATTTGAGCGACCGCCCTCTGAGGGTCGAGGACGATATCGGAAAGCGCAAGACCGATCGATTCCGGTCTGGGGAGGACCGGCGAGCCGACCAATTTTCCGAACCGGATCGGGTAACAGGTCGGAGAAAAATGTTCGGCCATGCAGCTCATGGTGTACGGTGGAATCAATTGAGTAAGCTGTTCGCCCCGGTCTGTATAGTGTACGATGACTTCCGCGCCTGGATAGTAACATTTCAGCGTCTTCGTCAGGTTTGCCGTAAGAAGATAGACTTTTTCCAACACGATTGGCTCATTGAGTTGCAAAATAGCGGCGCTCGGTAGCAGTCCATGAGGGTCGGTATTGTTGAGGGCAAGTACCCGGGTTTCCTCGTCTGTCAAGAAAGGGACACCAACTGAAGTTTGGAAGTCCCGGCGAAGGTCTGGAATTTCCCAGTGAGGTGTCCGATCACAGTCCAGGTGCTCCGGCAAGCAGCCCCAGGTAAGCTGGCTGACTGGTGGCCGCATCAGGATGTACCCTAACTGGTCTTTCTCGGGCATCGGATCTCGCCAATCCACCCCGACCCCGGAACCGGTGTAATCGAGTCGCCACTGGAAACTAGAATCGCTGAAGAGGGTTCTGAGATCGATGTTATAATACGGCTCTAAATCGACTCTGTTCAACCTCTCGCCGAGTGTGATTGCCTTGTCCTTTCCGAGCTCCCAGTTCACCGCCTCACAGGTATCTGCTCGCCCGGTTATCTCGACGCGAGCAGGCGTGCTGCCGGGCGATAGCCGACTCCAAACATCGGCAATCGATAACTTGACTAGCCCCGTGCCGACGGGAGGGATATGCAGGCGCTCGTGGAAGATCTTGCCGGCAGCAGTGATCGTCGCAGGGCTGGACAGCTCTTTCTCAGTGTGGTTTTCGATCTCGAACAGAAGTGTTTTGCTCTTCGGGTCTATGCTGGGAGAAAGTACACCAGGACCATCCTCGCGAAAAGCAGGGACGTACTTTCTGACGATGCTCCAGGGCTCGCACACTTCAAGATCGAGGGCATGGAGATAGCAGCTCTTGCCGGACTCGAGTTCGAGGAAGAGAGTGCAACGGCCCCCCTGCGCAGGTACGAAAGACCCCTCAAATGAACCATCGGAGCGACGCTGAATCGCAATGTCACGCACTTTCCGTTGCGGATCCAGCACGCGCCGCAGAGTGGCGCTGTGGACCACGAAGCGCGCCATTTCTGCTCGAATGATCTTGGTCTTACCCTCAACTTTCGGACTTTCTCGCACCTGCATTCGAAATCGATGTATCCTGCCAGAATCGGATTCCGCCACGATTCTGCCGCCATTGACTCCACTCACGATGGAATGTCGAATTTCTTTCTTATTCACGGTCACGTGCTTAACCTCTGCACGAACCGGGAATTCCAGCCGAACTTTCCGCTCGACCGGGGTCTTGCACGTAACGGAGATCGCGCCGCCATCCCTCCGGTAGGCAAATGAGAGGTCCGGGGTGGCTACCGCGGCGTGTTCCCAATGGCTGGGGAAGTTTGGGCGCAAAATCAACAAGTTATCACCGAAATCAGGTTCCAATCCGAACAGGCCCTCCGCCACTGACTGAATGAAAGGGGGCTGAAGTTCCGCGAGATCCTTCATCCCAACCCCGGCGCCGTCGTTACGCTGGCTGTGACGCAGGGTGGCGCTTTGGCTCAGGTAGGCGCTTTCGCTGATCGTCTTAAGTCCGGGCCAGTAGTTGTCCACGTCCCCGGCTTTGCAGGCAGCCAGGACGCTTAGCGCGGTGTCTCCATTCGCCACGTAGTGGTGGCTCCACCCGATCGGCCACCAATCGTTCATCAGCTCAAGCGTGACGCCGGGTTGCGGCCTGAGAAATAAGGCATCCCTGACGTATCGCACCCCCATGTACTTTTCCATCGGACCACCGGCATCGCGCATGATGGGCAGGAACTGCTCCTGCGCTTCGGGGTGGGGACGTAAGTTGCCGTTCCACTCTGCCGAACAGTACGCGCCCACTTCCCTGTTCCACAAGTGCTGATTCAATTGTTCGTACACTTGCTTGGTGAGTGCTCCATACCGGACCACCGAGCGCTCGTCGCCTACTCGTTTAGCGATTTCCGTCGCACTGCGCAGCGCTGCCCAAGCCATCGCGGTGTGGACCGCGCACTTGCCGCCTCGGCAATGCATGTCATTGTTCCAAAACTCATAGTAGGCCGTCATGATCCCGTCACAATCGGGGTCGCTCGCGGCCAGCGCATGCTCAAGCGAACGGCGCACGGAGGGCCACATTACCTTCAAGAAGTCTAGGCGGCCAGTCCAGCGATAGTGGTACCAGACCTGCTCGACGTAATAAAAATCTACTTCTTCAGCCCAGCGCAGTGTAGCAAAAGCAGGGGTAAAGTAGCCCTGTCTGCCCTTGGCATCCTGAGCACCAGAGATGAACTTCAGTGAACTCTCCACTTCCTCGTGGTAGCCGGCAGCCTCCGGGCCGTAATACCCACAGTTAATCTTGCCGTACTTCGCCCAACCTATCAGTCCGTGGATAAAGGC
>Ga0187848_10003307_pt1 | contig 11950 bp, 8 predicted proteins | sample June2016WEW_4_40_FD_132424 | JGI IMG/M metagenome (GOLD analysis project Ga0187848, IMG submission 132424) | Peatland microbial communities from SPRUCE experiment site at the Marcell Experimental Forest, Minnesota, USA - June2016WEW_4_40 | ecosystem: Environmental > Terrestrial > Soil > Wetlands... | reverse complement strand
CGCCGCCGTGGTAGGCATAATCGCGAAAGGCCTGCAGCCAGGGGCGGAAGCGCAGGGGCGAAACCCCGGTGCGCTCTTGGGCTTCCTTCAGCGACAGGTAAACGATTTCAAAAGGATGCTGGATCGGATTGCGATAGTTGGGAATCCCTGCTTGATAGCCGGAGGGATAGAGCATGGGGCAGACCACGTCCACCGCATTGAGGAGATCGGGTACCTGCTGCCCGATGCCGGTATCGTCCAGGTTCCACATGACGTAGCCGAAGACATCGGCGGCCACCATGACGTTGTAAGGGGCCAGGGCTTCATGGGCCGCCTTTAGGAAACCGGTGATGGCTTTGGTTCGGTTTGTCATGTTATTCGGCTGGGGAAAGGCCACTGCCTTGTTGTCGGGGCAGCGGACATAGTCGAACTGGATCTCGTCGAACCCCTGCTCCGCGGCGGTTTTGGCGATGGCGATGTTGTAATCCCAAACCTCTTTATTGAAGGGATCGGTCCAGCGCTGCCTCTCGCGGTCGCGGAACACTCCGCCGCCCTTGGTCTTGACGGCCCACTGCGGCCTGGCCGCGGCCAGGTGATCGTCCTTGAAGACTACGATGCGGGCGATGAGATAGATGCCTTTCTCCTTGAGGCTCGCCAACAGGCCCTTATAATCCTTGAAGAGGATGGTCTTCTGGGCTCCGGCCTCTTCGGCCAGGGGCAGGTCCACCTTGAAGGGGATGATCCCCTGATCGCCCTTGACGTCTATCACCAGGGCGTTCATATGGTTCTTTTCAATGACTTCCAGGGCTCCCTCACGCAAACTCTTGCTGGCGCTGCCGTAAGTGGAGAGATAGAGCGCTTTCACCTTGAAGGGGGTAAGGGGGATTTCCGGTGCGGGGCCGCTCAGTTCCGAGGTGGCCATCTCTCGCCGGGCATAACCCGGGGCCCGCAGTTTCAGGGTATCGCCGCTGCCCTCCAGGCGAAAGCCGCCGTCCGGGCCGGTGTGGGCCACCTCCGCTCCCATGGTGACCAGGGCGCCTTCCACCGGCTCCTTGGTCTGGGCGTTCACCACCTTGCCGGTATAGGCGGCCTGGGCAGTGACCGCCGGGAACATGGCCCCCAGCAGCATTAACAGGCAGATGGCCAGTCTCTTCATCTTTCCCCCTTGCGCCTGTCCACCCTGGCATGCGGGCGGAGCCCGATATTTCTAAAAAGCTGCCACAAGGCAGGTGGGCTGCTGTGCCCTTGCAGGCGAGGCGACCTGGCTTCAGACAGGGGCAGGCGCCGCCATTCCATACCGGCGGCTTGCGCCGTTTTACTTCAGGCAACCCCGGTTGTCCGCTTTAATTGCCGCTACCTGCAAGTCCGCCCGGGTCTGCATTTGGGAACTGCTCGACCGCAGTCCCTGGTCTCCGCCTCAGCAGCCGAGAACGGTAAAAAGAGCGAGAATACACAAAAAAAAGCCGATTTTGGACATCATTGTTTTTTCCTTTCTGGCAGATGTCAGCTTCCGGCGCCCAGCCATTAGCTGCTTCCTTCTTTACCGGCCTTACTCCGTTAAAACGCCATGGTCTTGTGCGTTCCTTGCCGTTCCTGGGCCCGGCCGCTGGCGATGGCGGCAAAACCCTTAATGGCGTCGCTGTTTTCCATCAGGTAGCGGGGCTCCGCCATGACATTCTCGGACTTCGAGGCATTCCGGCGATCGATGCTGAAGGCCATCACGTACCCGGCCTTTTTGGCCTCCGCTTCCAGATAGTCGTCATAGATGCCGTAGGGCCAGGCCAGGAGGTCTATATTGGTGCCGAGGCGCTTGTCCAAAACCTGCTTGGACTTGACGAGCTGCGTCTCCACGAACTTCTGGTATTCGGCCGGCGTGAGCCTCTTCTTTTCCTTTTTGAAATTGGGGTGCCAGAAGGTATGGCTCTGCACATCGAAGAGTCCGGTCTGCTGCATCTCTTTTACCTGCTCATAGGTCAGGGCATAGGAGGCATTGGACAGGCAAGAGGGGTAGAGAAACAGGGTCACGGGATAATTATATTTCCGGACGATGGGCAGCATATCGGAATAGACCGACTTGTGGCCGTCATCCGCGCAGATCACCACCGACTTGGGCCCCGGCGCCGGCCCCTTGTCCAGGAGATAATTAACCAGGGTCCGGAGCGGAATGACAGTATAGCCGTTATCCTTGAGCCACTGCATTTGCGCTGCGAATACCGGGGTGGTTACGGTCATGCTGTCAGCCCTCGTCGGACCGAACCGGTGATAGAGCAGGATGGGCACGCTGACTTCGTCAGTAGCCGCCCAGGCCCCGCCGCTGAGGGCCAGGACCAGCAAAATGATGCCAAGCCAGGGCAGGATGCGAAAAGTCCTCTTCATCAGGCAAGTCTCCATTAACCTATTAATCGAGTAAGGCGGTAGGGATGGCCGTTGGCCGCCGCCGGGCCGCTGAGCCTGACCTGTCGGGTGTATGGCTCCGCCAGCCTTTCCCCCGGATAAACAGGGGTTTTTCTATCCGGCCGGGTGAGCGCCACCGGCACCGGGAAATAGACGGGCGGGTGGCAAGCCCGCCCCGCCAATGGCCAGTTAGCTCTAGTGTATTAATATCAGCATATTCTCTCCACAAGTCAACCTCTTATTCCCAGGAACGCAATATCAAATCCCGTTTTCCGGGATCATATTTTTTTTTTGACATTTGTGAAAAAGCCCTTTAACATGTTCACTTAAACAGTGCGTTAACCGGTCAATTCTCGATTAATTCATTCCCCACCAACCTTTTTCTTGCCGAAACCAGACATAGAGGTGGACATGGGCATTTCCCGCAGAACTTTCATTAAGGGTTTGGGGAGCGGGCTTACCGCCCTGGGTCTCTCGGACGTCATCTTGCGGCGTCCCGGGTGGGCCGGATCGGTGGCGCCCGCCAAAATCACCAAGGCCACCGCCACTACTTCCATCTGTCCCTATTGCGGGGTGGGCTGCGGTCTGGTGGCCTACACCAAGAACGGCAAGCTGGTGGCTGTGGAAGGCGACCCGGACCATCCCGTCAACCAGGGGACCCTGTGCAGCAAAGGGCAGGCGGTCTTCGAAGTGGTCACCAGCCCCCGCCGTTTGCAGAAGGTGCGCTATCGGGCCCCGGGGAGCGACCACTGGGAAGAAAAGAGCCTGGATTGGGCTGTGGCCACTTTGGCTCAGCGCATCAAGGCCACCCGGGATAAGGATTTTGTCGCCAAGTCCCCCACCGGCGTGCCGGTTAACCGCACCGAAACTTTGGCCGCCATCGGCGGGGCCGCGATCAATAACGAAGAATGTTATCTCCTGGTCAAGCTGGCCCGGGCCCTGGGGATCGTCTATCTTGAGCACCAGGCCCGCCTCTGACACTCCTCCACCGTGGCCTCGTTGGGGCCCACCTTTGGCCGGGGCGCCATGACCAATCACTGGAACGATCTGGCCAACAGTGATTGCGTCATAATTATCGGCTGTAATCCCGCCGAGAATCATCCCATCAGCTTCAAGTGGATCACCAAGGCCCAGGAACGGGGGGCCAAACTCCTGGTGGTGGATCCCCGCTTCACCCGCTCCGCCGCTAAGGCCGACCTGTTTGTGCGTCTGCGGCCCGGCACCGACATCGCCTTGATGGGCGGTCTGATCAACTACATCATGGAGAACAATCTCTACCAAAAGGAGTACGTGGCCAACTACACCAACGCCCCCTTTCTGGTGGATAAAGACTTTGGTTTTCAAGACGGCCTCTTTTCCGGTTTTGACAAAGAGAAGCACACTTATGACCCGGCTACCTGGAGCTACCAGGTGGATGCGGAGAAAAAGCCCAAGACCGACCCCACCCTGGCCGACCCCCAGTGCGTCTTTCAGATCGTAAAAAGGTTTTATTCCCGGTACACCCCGGAGATGGTAGAGGAAATCAGCGGGGTGCCCCAAAAGCAGTTCCTGAAGATGGCGGAGGTTTTCAGCGCCACCGGGCAGCCTGGCAAGGCCGGCACCATCATGTACGCCATGGGCGGCACCCAACATACCACCGGGGTGGAGATCATCCGCAGTTATACGATCGTGCAACAGCTCTTAGGGAACATGGGGATACCCGGGGGCGGCATCAACGCCCTCCGGGGGGAGAGCAACGTCCAGGGCTCCACGGACATGGCCCTCCTGTTTGACATCCTCCCGGGTTATATGCCGATGCCCTCGGAGGCCCTGCCCACCTTGAAGGATTATAACGCCACGACCCCGAAAGGCGGCTTTTGGATCAACCGTCCCAAGTTCATCGTCAGCCTTCTCAAGGCCTTCTGGGGAGAGGCGGCCCAGCCGGGCAACGACTTCGCCTATGACTACCTGCCCAAGGTGGGCAAAGGGTACCAGAACTCGGGGTATTCCTGGATTCCCTTGTTTGAGTCCATGGGGACCGGCGGCATCAAGGGCCTCCTGGTGTGGGGCATGAACCCGGCCATCAGTTCCCCCGACCTGAACCAGGCTTATGCAGCCCTGGCCAAGCTCGAATGGCTGGCGGCCTTCGACCTCTGGGAGACGGACACGGCCGTCTTCTGGAAGCGCCCCGGGGCCAAGACCGAGGACATCAAGACCGAGGTCTTCCTGTTCCCGGTGGCGGACTCACTGGAGAAGGAAGGCAGCATCAGCAACAGCGGCCGCTGGCTGCAATGGCGCTACCAGGCGCTCCCGCCCCACGGGGACGCCAAAAGCGACCTGTGGTACCTCAACCGCCTGGCCCTGGAGCTGAAGAAACTCTACAAGGAAGATCCCAAAGCGGCTTCTCCTGAGCCTATTGTCAATCTGGCGTGGAACTACGGGGACGACCCCGACGTCCACCTGGTGGCCAAGGAGGTCAACGGCTACACCATGGCGGATAAAAAGCAGGTGGCCAACTTCACGAAGCTCGCCGACGACGGCTCCACCGCCTGCGGCAACTGGATCTACTCTGGTTCCTACCCCGGCCCGGACAAGAAGGACAACCTCATGGCCCGCCGGGATAAAAAAGACCCGAGCGGCTTGGGGCTCTTCCCCAACTGGTCCTGGGCCTGGCCGGTGAACCGGCGGATCATTTACAACCGCTGCTCGGTGGACCCCGCGGGCCAGCCCTGGAACAAGGACAAGTTCCTGTTCAAGTGGGATCCGGTCGCCAAGACCTGGACCAAGTTTGACGTGCCCGATTTTGGCTGGATCGATCTCAAGACCAATCAGCAGATTCCGCCGGAGGTGTCGGCCAAGGCGCCGTTCATCATGCTGCCCGAAGGCAAGAGCCGGATCTTCGTGCCCGGTGGGCTCTGCAAGGAAGGCCCCTTGCCGGAGCACTACGAGGCCCTGGAGTGCCCCTACGTGAACGCCCTGTCGCCTCAGCAGTCCAACCCGGTGATGAAGGTCTGGAAATCGGCGCTGGACGAGGTGGCCCAGATCTGTGATCCTCGCTATCCCATCATCGCCACCACCTTCCGGGTCACCGAGCACTGGCAGGGCGGGGCCATGTCCAGAAATCTCCCCTGGCTGTCGGAGTTGGTCCCGGAGATGTTCGTGGAAATCAGCCCCAGCCTGGCCGCGGCCAAGGGAATCAAGGCGGGTGATTGGGTCAAGGTGAAGAGTATCCGCGGCGCAGTGCTGGCCCGGGCCGAGGTGACCCACCGGGTGGCTCCCTTCACCTGCGGCAAGCCGCCCATGCAGAATAAGGTGGAGATGGTGGCCATGCCCTGGCACTTCGGGTTCTTCGGCCTGACCACCGGCGGCCCCAATCCTCAGCAGAACTACGCCGCCAACCAACTGACGCCCATGGTGGGTGACGCCAACACCATGATCCCGGAATACAAGGTATTCCTGGTGAACCTGGAAAAAGCCTAGGCGAGCCGGCCTAAAGGGGAATGGTTATGAGCAAAGCCATCTTGATCGATACCACCAAGTGCATCGGCTGCCGGGCCTGCCAGGTGGCCTGCAAGAGCTGGAACGACCTGAAGGGCGGCAGGGCCACCTTCAGCGAAACCATGTCCAACCCGAGATATCTGAGCAGCAACCAATACACTCGCATCATCTTCCGGGAAATTCCCCTCTCCGAAGAGGGGCTGGGATGGTATTTCATCTCAAGGCGCTGTAATCACTGCCTCGATCCCGCTTGCGTCAGCGCCTGTCCGGTGGCCGCCCTGGTGAAGTTGCCCTCCGGGCCGGTGGTCTATGACGACGAGAGGTGCATCGGCTGCCGCTATTGCATGATGGCCTGTCCCTTCCAGATTCCCAAGTTTCAGTGGGAGTCGCCGGTGCCCCTGGTGCGCAAATGCACCTTCTGCGCCGACCGGCAGTCCATAGGCCTGGCTCCCAACTGCACTACGACCTGCCCCACCGGCACCCTGTTGTTCGGGGAGCGGGCCGAACTCCTGAAGGAAGCCCACCGGCGCATCGGTCTGGAATCGGACAAATATTATCCCGAGGTCTATGGCGAGAAGGTAGCCGGCGGCCTCTCCAATCTCTATCTCACCTCCGTCTCTTTTCAAGAACTGGGCCTGACCCAGGTGGGCTTCCGCACCGATCTGGGGAACACTCCCCAAGGCCTCCGCGGCCGGGAATGGATGTCCGAGGTGCCCCTGGTGGCCGTGGCCGTGGGTGGGCTGGCGGTGGGCCTCCATTATTTCATCCAGCGCCGGGCGGCCGTCGAGGCCAAAAAGCCCAAGGAGGATTAAGCCATGGCCGGAAAAAACGAAAAATGGTATCCCGGCGAAGGAAAGTTGACCACCGGGAAAGCTGTCCTCTATATCCTCCTGGTGCTGGGCCTGATCGCCGCTGGCGCCCGGTTGTATTTGGGTCTGGGGGCCACCACCAACCTGAATGACGCCTATCCCTGGGGCCTTTGGATCAGTTTCGACGTCCTGGCGGGGGTGGCCCTGGCCGCCGGCGGCTTCACCATGACCGCCGCCATCTATATCTTCAACCTGAAAAAGTTCCAACCCCTGCTGCGGCCTGCCAAGCTCTCGGCATTCGTGGGCTACCTGATCTTTGTGGTGGGGCTCTTCTTCGACTTGGGCCGGCCCTTGCGCATCTGGCACCCCATGGTGATGTGGAACCCTCACTCAATCCTCTTCGAGGTTTCCTGGTGCGTCATGCTCTACACTACGGTGCTGGCTATCGACCTGTTCATCATCGGCCTGGAGCGCTACGGCCAGCACAAAGAGAGCTGGATCAAGTTTTTCCGCGATATCTACCTGTTCCTGGTGGTGGCCGGGGTCATGCTCTCCACTCTGCACCAATCCTCCCTGGGAGCCCTGTTCATGCTGCTGCCCCAAAAGATGAGCGACCTGTGGGCTTCCCAGGCCCTGGGACCCCTCTTCTTGGCCAGCGCGGTCATCGGCGGCATGAGCGTCATTACCCTGGAAAGCCTCATCGCCTCCCGGGTCTACCAGCGGGTGCCGGAAATCGGCATCCTCTCAGACCTGGGCAAGGGGCTGGGAATCGCCCTGCTGGTCTATTTTGCCATGAAGGTGACGGACCTCTACGCCCGGGGGGTCGCGGTCTGGGTTTGGGATAAACCCCATTTCTTCTTTTTCGTGGAGCTTTTCGGCACCGTCGTCTTGCCGGCCCTGCTCTTGTGCATTCCGGAGATACGCCGGTCCGAAAAGGGCCTTTACTGGACCTCGGGCCTGGCGGCCTTCGGGGTGGTGCTGAACCGTTTCAACGTCAGCCTCATCGGCTATATCGGCTACCGGCAGTTCGGCTACTTCCCCTCGGTGATAGAGATTGTCATGACCGCGGCCCTGGTGGCCATGGCTATCCTGATCTTCGATCTGGGCATGAGGTACCTGCCGATTCAACCGGTTGCGGAAGGAGTTTTGGGGAAAGAGGCCGCAGGCTCCCCTTAACGTCCAAAAAATTGCAGGTTCTTCCAGGATCTGCTCCCATCGAAGTCTTCTATTAGCCAGCCGGGAAGGCGCTCCGCCTTTCCCGGCGCCATCTGGGGCCCCTCCCGGCAGGAGTCGTCCGGTTGGGCCATGCCGGCGTGAAACTCATTCTGGCTTACCAACTTTGGGCCACTGAAAACCCGCGTATGGTCCGGGAATCCTGGGACACGAGTGGCCGCCACCCGGATTCATACCATTACCGGCCAAGAAGGAACAGGAGAGCGCCATGTAAATAATTAGGAATGGAAGGAGACAGTTTTATTACGAGATTGACTGCCAGCTATGATGAGCCTCACAGAACTCCAAAATCCGGATGGCGCAGTGCGGAGATGTGTCGAACCCCTCGAAACAGCCTCTCTTAATTTTTTGATCTTGGCTCTTGATGAAAAAAGTCGGCCCGGTGCGGGGGAGAAGCACCAGGCCGACAAAGATGGGAAAAACCTGAGGCGAACCTCATGATGAAGATAAATTAACCACTAATGCAAGAAAAGCAAGGAGCAAGAGCGACGTCAAATCCGCACCTATCCTCCCTCTTTCCCATGACGCCTTTTTCCATGAGCGAGTTCACTCCTCCCTCCCTTGATTCCATCTGAGTTTTTCACCTGGATCGGTTCTTGCCGACCAAACCATGCGATTCCTCATGGTCAGCAGCCTAAATTGCCCCTGCAGCCGATCCGGCTTGATGCTGAGTGGTATTCCCGGTGGCTCCGGTGGGGCTTATACCGGTTTGAGTGCCAGTCTGACCCGCCGGCAAAGTGGTGTTAGTGGTATTATGGGAATAGCCTGACGAACTGGGGGCATTATTGGGAGATTGACCCTGTACTTGGTAACCTGCATGATTATAAGTACCAGGATTATACTGCTGCCCTCCCTTGGGCTGCTGGAATTGCCCGTTTCCTAAGCGCCCCCCCTGGTACTGGCGATCATTTTCGCCGTAACCATTTCTCTGCTGGTCCCACCAGGGCCGGTGATCATTCCGGCCATAGTCATTCCGGTGTTGGTCCCACTGACGCCAGCGGTCATCCCTTCCATAGTCGCGGCGCTGGTCCCATTGGCGGTTTTGGCCGTTCCAACCGTAAGCATTGCCATTAGTCTGCTGCCACTGGCGGTTTTGGCCGTTCCAACCGTAGGCGTTGCCATTATTTTGCTGCCACTGGCGGTTTTGTCCGTAAGCATTGCCATTGGGCTGCTGCCACTGACGGTTTTGGCCATTCCAGCCATTGGCATTGCCATTGGGCTGCTGCCACTGGCGGTTTTGGCCGTTCCCACCGAAGGCGTTGCCACGCGACTGGGGTGCGCTGAAAGTTTGGCGATTCAGCAGCGGGGCAAACGAACGGAAAGGTCCGGCCTGAGCGCTCAGAGGGCTCAGAGCCATAAACAGACCCATCGTGAGAATAACGTGCCACCATTTTTCTGGCCTCATTTAGGTATCCTCCTATAAAATATAAAAATTCTAGCCTTCGGGTTTGTTAGTTTAGAAGGCCTCCCGCGTGAAAACGTTAATGAATTCCCCCAAATTTTTTAACAAATCTTGGTTGGCCTTTGTTTTCGCCTGCTTCCTCAAATTCTTATGAGGGCGTTTCCCTTCGCTCAAAAGGTGATTTCACCGTGGAAGCCTGGAGATGCGGGCGGGGAGAAAAAGGGTTGGGGTTGGGGGTAAGGCTGAATTCCAAAGATGGGAGTAACGGGCGCCACATAGGCAACCGGCGGTGGTCCCGCGTGGTACATATAGGGGCCGGGATTGTGTGGACCCCTCCAGTAGTGCCTGTAATACTCCTGGTGACGGTCAAAGGCATGAGGCCTGGGGCCCTGCCACCCATAGGCATTTCCATGGGGGTGGTGATAATTCGAGTAACGCTCCAAAGGTGGATATGGCTCGGCTTGGGCACTCAGCGGGCCTAAGGCCAGGATAACGCCCATCATCAGGATAACGCTCAACCATCTGCTTAGGCTCATTCGCTTACCCTCCCAAAAAAATTTTGTAAACAGGATTTGCTAATTTAGAAGACGGTCGGCCGGAAAGTGTTAAGAGAGTTTTTGCAAATTCAAGGAATATTATCCTCGATTATTTGGCAGCCCTGGCCACCCTAGTCCCAAAATGGCTTTGGAACCTCTGTGCTTCGGTGAAAATCCCTCAAAGGCGCCTTCCTCTAAGCCGGCTCCTCTCATCGGCGCCTTAGTAGCACAGATTTAATTCCCCTGCTTGTGTGCCGTTGCAGACCTGCCCTGGAAATGACCCAAAGAATGAAGGGTCCGGGGCTTTGACAAACTCAAAATCCTGGGTCTTTGCCGGATGAGCCTATTGAGAAAGTTCAGGGATTCCCCTAGGTAAAAATCAGGTTTATGCCGATTGTAATAGACGGATAACCGACTTATAAGACAATTAACATTAAAATGCCCATGATTGAAAAAGGATAAGTGCGGTTAACTGGAACCAAATTTAGATTTGAACCTGGAAAGTTGGCCCTCTAGCCGGCGGGTCCTATTATGAAAATCTGGTTTTATACTGTCATCGCCTCTTTAATATTGCTGGTGGGTTGCGGTGGCGGCCGCCTGGTCCAGGACAATCTCCGCCAAGGCCCATCCTTGTCTGCCAACGATGCCGCAATGACTGAAGGATACGATGTGCCCATCCAGGAAAATAAGCAAGTCCAGGCTTATCTGGTCTATTTTTCCACCCAACGCAAAGATGTGATCCGGCGCCAACTGGCCCATTCCACCCATTATCTGCCGATGATTAAGGAAGTTTTTCGGGAGTACGGCCTGCCGGAAGACCTGGCGTACCTGGCCATGATCGAAAGCGGTTTTAATCCCGAGGCCCAATCTCCCGCGGGCGCCCGCGGCCTGTGGCAGTTTATGAAAGGCACAGGGGTTCGTTACGGTTTGGTAATTAACGGCCACGTCGATGAGCGCCTGGACCCGGTGAAATCGACTCACGCCGCAGCCCGTTACCTGCGGGACCTGTACAGGCAGTTTGGCTCCTGGTATCTGGCCGCCGCCAGCTACAACTGTGGCGAGAAGCGGGTTCAGAAGGAATTGAACAAGGGCAATGGCCAGAATTTCTGGGAACTCTCCGCCGGTAAGTGCCTGCCCACTGAGACCGAAAACTATGTGCCCCAGATGATTGCAGCCACCATCATCGCCAAGAATCCGGAGAAATTTGGATTCAAAGGCGTTCCCTATCAACAACCCGATTCTAATTTGGCAGTGGCGGCGCTTGCTGATGAGCGGGTAGCTGGAGGGAAGGAAAATCAGGGTGCGGCCTTGGGAGCCGTCCCTTCTCCAAAGGTAAGGCCCGCTGCCTATTCACCAGGCAGAAGCCAGCCGGATTATGCGGCGGCTCCCGATACCCGCAAACCAAAACCAAACTCTGACGGCCAGATCCAGCTGGCGAAAAAGCCGACGCCCCCGGCGATCGATGCAGCAAAAGGTGATTCGACCCCCTATGCGGCCTCCATGTTCGGAACTATGGGTTCTCCCAAAAAAGACGCTGCCCGGGAAAATAAATCTAATATGCAGAGAATGACTAAGAAAAGGGAAAAAAAGGACAGGAAAGTCGCGAACCGCAAGAGTAAGAAACGGGACCGAACCTTTTTGGCCATGAAGAGAGAGCCTAGAAGGGGGAAGGTCAAAACTGTTAAGAGGAATAGTTCCCCAGGTAGCAGCAACACTGCCAGAATAGCCAGGGCCAAACCTAAGCCCCTTCTGGTTTCCGAGGCCCGTTAAGAAGAAAGGTAAAAGTAAAAAGTAAAAAGCCAAAAAAAAACAAAACGCAGGCTAAAGCCTGCGCCTACCAGTTCTTATTCCAGCTCCCCCGGCTGAAATCAACAATCCCGGTTATCACGGCTTTTCAATGGACAATCATTATTTAGAAACCGGGATGATGATGGTTTCCAACTTAGGTGCAACATGTAGTTTGGTCTTCAACGACTTGGCTGCAGCTTCCGCCTCCCCTTTGGTAGAAAAAGGCCCTGCGATCACCTGGTATCCCTTCTTTTTACCCGGAGTCCTGCGAATGAAACCTTCTTTGCCTTGCTTCCTAAGCTTTTCCAGCATTTTTTCGGCACTCCGGAAAT
>Ga0187848_10003304_pt1 | contig 11967 bp, 11 predicted proteins | sample June2016WEW_4_40_FD_132424 | JGI IMG/M metagenome (GOLD analysis project Ga0187848, IMG submission 132424) | Peatland microbial communities from SPRUCE experiment site at the Marcell Experimental Forest, Minnesota, USA - June2016WEW_4_40 | ecosystem: Environmental > Terrestrial > Soil >... | reverse complement strand
GATAGTTTTATTGGTGTTTTTTGTTGAAGGCTCGGCATCAGGGCTCTCTGTCGCATGAAAAAGACTGCGACAATAATAATTGTCAAAAGAACAAAAGATATGAAAAGTAATTTCTTCTTATTCATTTTAGAGCGATGGGTCATAATTTCCCCAGTATCTTCATCAGCGCCTCGGCCTTAAGCATTATTACCTCTAAATGAGCTTCAGAAGGCAAAAAATGCCGTAATCCACGGCTGCGAAGGCCGCGATAATCGCCGCTGTTACGAGTAGAGCGTATACATAGTAAAGGGAATCGGGGATTTTCATCTATAACTTTTCCAAGGTTTTAATCAGCGCCTCGGCCTTGTGCAAGGTCTCGTAATACTCCCGCTCCGGGTCCGAGTCCGCCACGATGCCCGCGCCGACCTGCACGTATGCCTTATCATCCTTTATGACAAATGTCCGTATCACGATATTTAAGTCCATATCTCCATTATAGCTTATATAGCCTACGCTGCCGGTATAAGGCCCCCTGGCAACCGGCTCCAACTCGTCTATTATCTCCATGCAGCGCACCTTGGGCACGCCGGTTATCGTGCCGCCGGGGAAGGCGGCCCGGATGACGTCGAAGGCGTCCTTCCCTTCGGCAAGCCTACCGGTGACATTTGATACGATGTGTATCACGTGCGAGTAGTCCTCGGTGACCATAAGCTCGTCCACCCGGACGCTCCCGAAATCGCAAACACGGCCCAGGTCGTTACGTTCAAGGTCGATAAGCATTATATGTTCGGCGCGCTCCTTCTCGTTTAAAAGGAGCTCCGCCCGCATTGCAGCGTCGCCCGGAACGCCCTTGCCCCTGGGCCTCGTCCCCGCGATTGGGCGGGTATCCACCGTCCGTCCGGATACCCTGACCAGCCGCTCCGGAGAGGAACTTACTATCTTGACGCCGGGGAAATCAAGGTAGCAGGCAAAAGGGGAGGGGTTAACGTCCCTGAGGACCGAGTAAATGTCAAAGGCATCTATGCCGGTAACATCCGCCGAGAGCCGCTGAGATAAGTTGGCCTGGAATATGTCCCCGGCGGCGATATATCCCTTTGCCCGGAGGACCATCCGCTCATAGTCTTCCTTCGGGATGAGCGGCTCCGCCTTGATCCCGGCGGCGGTGGGGCCGCTAATCCTTTCGTTTTTGCTTATTCCGGAGATTTTTTCCGAGAGTTTTAATATCTTTTCCGCCGCCTTGTCATACAAAATAGGCCAGTCCCCGTCTTCAGGCTCGGAATAGCCGAGTTTCCGATCGGATGCGCCCGGATTTGCCATGATGAACGACGTTTTTTCGATATGGTCATAGGCTATGAGGGAATCGATGAATATAAAGAAGGCGTCGGGAATGCCCAGGTCGTCGTGAGAAATCCGGGGGAGTTTCTCGAAATTATGCACGAAATCATAGGAGAAGAACCCTATGCACCCGCCGATAAATGGAGGATAGCCAGGCTCCGGCAGGACGCGGTAGTTCTCCATAAGCTCCCGTAGCTTTGGGAGCGGCGGACGGACGAGCGTTGCGCGCCTGCCGTCCCGTATTATATCCACGGACTCGCCCGTTGACTTGAATATCATGTAGGGGTCCGCGCCAAGGAAGGAGTACCGGCCGGTCTTTTCGTCCACGCGGGCGGACTCGAGCAGGAAGGAGTATTCGCCCCCCCTTATGGCGCGGTACGCCGCGGCCGGGTCGAAACCGGGCTTTTCTTCCCGGAGGCAGAGGGGCCTTATTATCCCTTTACGGGCATCCCGCAGAAAATCTTCCTTGGAGGGGAGGATTGGCATCTCTATGCCTTGGCGAAGCTCCTGCTGCCCGGCTTCACCACGGGGGTTCCTTCTTTGCACATCGGGCAGTCCGAGGGCTGGTAGACAGGTATTGTCAGGGTGACGAGCGACTTGTAAGGCACGCCCAGCTCCACCGCGCCGCCGCTCCTGTCGATGAGGGACCCGGCCGCAACCACGACACCCCCGGCCTCGGTGACTACCCTGATAGTCTCCCGGGTGGAGCCGCCGGTGGTTATTACGTCCTCGACAACGAGGGCCCGTTCACCGGGGGCTATAGTGAAGCCGCGCCTCAGCGTAAGCCTTCCTTCCGAGCGCTCCGCGAACAGCGCACGGACGCCCAGGGCCTTGGCCACTTCCTGAGCGACGATGATGCCGCCCAGAGCGGGGGCTATCACGAAATCGAACTTCTCGGCGCGGAAGGTGCCGGCAAGCTTGAAACACAGCTCCGTCGCCAGGTCCGGGTGCTGCAGCACCAGCGCGCACTGCAGGTATTTCGGGCTGTGCAGCCCGGAAGACAGCAGGAAGTGCCCTTCCAGAAGCGCCGCGCGCTGTCTGAAGACATTCAATATTTCGCTTTCATTCTCCATTAAATCATGCCTCCCGTTTTATAACCAGCTCGCTAATAGCCTGAAGCAGGCTGCTTATCTTTACCGGTTTCGACAGAACACGCTCTATATTGCCCCTGCTCCTGAGCTCGGAGTCTGTTACATCCCAGCCCGAAAGGAGTATTACCGGCGTTTTAGGCTCTCTTTCCTTGACCGAGCTGGCCACTTCCCAGCCGGAAGGGCCGGGCAGACTCAGGTCGGTCACTACCAGGTCGAAGTCCCCCTGCCTTACGAAAAGCTCCAAACCCTCCGGCCCATCGGCCGCGGTAAATATATTATATCCGAAATTTTCCAGTATCTTCGACAGCGCAAGCCTAACGCTTTCCTCATCTTCGATTATGAGAATCTTCAAGTTCTTCTCCCGGTGTAAGATGAATTTGTCAATGAAGCCGCGTCAGAAGAGCTTCCTGCTGTCAAGGAGTATTGTCACCGGCCCGTCGTTTACCAGGCTCACCTCCATTGATTCTCCGAACCGGCCTTCGCCGACGTGGATGCGCATGTCCTTGGCCTTGAATACGAAGTAGTCGTAAAGCTCCAGCGCCTTTTCTCCCTTGGCCGCCTCCGTGAAAGAAGGCCTGCGGCCCTTCCTGGCGTCTCCAAACAAAGTGAACTGCGAGACGACCATCAGCCCGCCCCCCTCGTCGGAAAGGCACTGGTTCATCTTGCCCTGGGCATCCTCGAAGATACGGAGACCGACGATTTTGTCCAGGAGGTAATCCGCGTCCTCCTCGGTGTCATCCCTGCCGACGCCCAGGAACACCAGGAGGCCCTTCCCCATGCTGGAGACCGTTTCGTGGCCGACCCTTACGGCCGCCTCCTTTACCCTTTGCACCACCGCGCGCATCGGTTAAGAACCTCTTGTCCATCAGGTAGTGGGGCTTAACGTTGCCGAGCGCGGCTAAAAGGCTGTCCTTTATCCCCGGCTCTTCTTCCTCCAACTCCCCCAGGAGTGATTTAATCCTGTAGCGCCTGTTGGCCGAGCCCCGGCAAACGGGGCATCCGCAGCCGATGAGAGGTATTGCCTGCTCCCCGGCGAATGCGGCCGTCTCCTCCTCGAACACATAACACAGCGGTCTCATTACGATATTCACGCCGTCATCCGCCACTAGCACGGGCGGCATCGAGCGGAGCTCCCCGTTGTACAGCGCGCTCATCAGGAGCGACTCCATGAGGTCGTCGGCGTGGTGCCCTAGCGCAATCTTCGTGCAGTCCAGCTCGCCCGCCAGGCGGTAGAGTATCCCGCGCCTGAGCCTCGCGCAGAACGAACAGTAAGTATCCTCATCGGGGCCTATTTTCCCCGATATTACCCCGTAGATGTTGGAGCGCTCAACGTGGTAATCGAAACCGGTATGGCTCAGTCTCTCTTCGATTATATCAGACCGGAACCCCGGAAAACCAGGGTTTATCGTAACCACCTTAATTGAAAAATTTACCGGGGCCTTGCGCCTAAGGCTCTCCAGCATATGCAGAAGAGTCCATGAGTCCTTCCCTCCGGAAAGTGCGACCATTACCCGGTCGCCGTCCTCGATCATCCGGTAGTCCCCGATGGCGCGCCCGGTCTTCCTCAGGATGGTTCTTTCGGTTTTGCTCAAGGTCCTTCAACTTAGCATTTTGGAGATTGCATGTCAAGGGGATGGGGCGGGAAAAGAAAGGGGCGCGTCATGAAACGCCGCCCCTTGGTACTGTTTACAAATAGTTATCGGGGATCCATAACCTGTGGTTATGCTTATGAAACCCCCACCTTTTTCCCGAAATGATGCACCTCGAACCCCAGGACGGTGAGCGCAATGCCCAGCACGATGGCATATATCCCTATAAGCCAGACGAGCCCCAGCGCACCGCTCGCAGGGAAGAGCATCAGCAGGAATGCGAATACTATCGAGGCAATTCCGCTAAGGACCAGCAATATCTCGTGCGTAAGCACCTTCCTGAGCCGGATCGCGGCAATGACTTCAAGCACGCCCATGGCAAGGGCCCAGGCGGCGATGTAGATGAGGAGCACTATGGTGGTGACTCCCGGAGTCAGGAATGTGATGACCCCGATAATCACGCCCATAATGCCTCCTATCAATAGCATCCACCAGTCCTCTTTCTCTTTCCGGCCGCTTATGGAGTGGACTATAAGGAATATCCCGTCCATGAATGCGTAAGCTCCGAAAAGGAGGACCAGCGTAAAGAGGGTGATGCCGGGCCAGACGAAGGCCAGAACGCCGAATATGACGGCGGCTATCCCCCTCAGTACCAGCAGCCACCAGTTTCTTGAAAATACGGCAAACATGTTTCCCTCCAGCATCTGAGTAATTGTTATTAATAATTATATCACTGCTTAATCAAAGCGCAAGCAGGGCGTCCCCAAGAGGGAGGCGGGATTCAATGCGCCGGCGCAAATAAGTATTAGATTAAAATTAATCGTGATGTTAAAATAACCCCTTTAGAATGACCCTGCAGGATAATCGGAGGTGTCGTGTCACTTAGTGAGATGCTTTTTGGAAGGCGGCTCAAGAGCCGTGAGGAGAAGGGCGAGCAGTTAACCGAGCTCTCGGGGATTCCGGTGGTAGGGCTGGATGCTCTTGCCTCGGCGGCATACGGGCCGGAGGCCGCCCTGACAATCCTCCTTGTGCTGGGTAACGCCGCCTCCGGCTATATCATACCTATTACCGCGGTGATAATCGTTCTGCTTTTGGCGGTCGCAATGTCCTACCGGCAGACGATACCGGCCTATCCGCAGGGAGGAGGCTCGTATACCGTCGCCAAGGAGAACCTGGGCTGGTTTGCGGGTCTTCTGGCGGCATGCGCGCTATGTATCGATTATGTGCTGAATGTAGCGGTCGCAATCTCGGCGGGCGTTGGAGCTTTGGTCTCCGCGGCCCCGCCCCTGCTCCCCTATACTCTGCCTCTCTGCCTCCTAATATTGGTCCTGCTGGCGGCAGTGAACTTAAGAGGCGTACGCTCCGCGGGCGTCCTTTTCATGTTCCCGACATACCTGTTCATCGCCTGCCTCGGCGCAGTCATACTCATAGGGTTAGTCAAGATTGCGTTGGCGCACGGCAGCCCGGTCCCCGTCGTGCCGCCGCCCAGGCTCCCGGCCTTCGCCGCTGCGGCCGGGCTCTGGCTGGTGGTGAGGGCCTTTGCAAGCGGGTGCACCGCGCTTACAGGGGTGGAGGCCGTAAGCAACGCGGTTCCTATCTTCAAGAAGCCTACCGTCGAGCGCGCAGGCCGGACGCTGATGGTCATTATGGTGACCCTGGCCTTCCTGCTCGCAGGAATTGCCATATTGTCGCATGCGTTCGGAATAGGCCCTACGCCTCCAGGCCAGAAAGGATACCAGAGCGTGCTGTCGCAGGTCATCAGCGCCACCACCGGGCGAGGCATTTTTTATTATGTCAGCATATCGTCCATTCTTATGGTGCTGTCTCTTTCGGCCAATACAAGTTATACGGATTTCCCGAGGGTGCTGCGCCTTCTAGCCCTGGACGAATACCTCCCAGCCGGGTTCGCCCACAGAGGGAGGCGGCTGGTCTATTCCAACGGGATAATCCTTCTGACGCTTTTGTCGGGGCTGCTGCTCGTTGCCTTCGGCGGCATAACGGACCGGCTCATCCCTTTGTTTGCGGTGGGGGCGTTCATGGCCTTTACACTCTCACAGCTTGGGATGGTGTTCCACTGGCTAAATTCAAAAGAGCCTCACGCACGCCGTTCGATGGTCTTTAACGCCGCAGGCGCCTTAGCGACCGCGGTTACCCTGGTCATTATCGTAGTTGCGAAGTTCAAGGAAGGCGCGTGGCTTACCATATTGGTCATACCGCCCCTGATGACGATGTTCCTGCGCATCCGGCACTATAACGAACGGATCGACCAAAAATGCGGCCAGGAGGATAAGCCTCTGGATACATCCGATTTACCGGCGCCCATAGTCGTCGTACCTTTGAAAAGGCTGGACAACATGACCCGTAAAGCCTTGCGGCTCGCCCTGCAATTATCGCCCGACATATACGCGGTACAGGTGCTCTCGGAGGATATGAAAATGCAGGACCTGTCGGGCCGGTGGACCGAACTGGTCGAAAAGCCGGCCCGCGCATCGGGCCACGCCGTCCCGCGGCTTGCGGTTGTCACCTCGCCTTACAGGGAGTTTTACGGGCCGTTGCTCAGATATATACGGAAGCTGTCCGCCCAGTACAAAGACCGCCCGATTGCGGTGATAGTCCCTGAGCTGGTGGAAAGGAAATGGTATAATTTCATAGTCAGGCACCGGGCCACACTGTTGAAGGAACTGCTGCTCATCGAGGGAGGGCCACAGGTAATAGTTATAAGTACGCCGTGGTATCTGGAAACGAAAGGAAAGAAAAAGAAGAGGTTTTAAAGGCTGTATTTTTTCAATTTATAATGTAGGGCCCTTACGGATATGCCTAAGTATTCCGCCGCCTCGGTCTTGTTGTCATTGGTTATGGCCAGGGCGTGTTTGATGTAATTTCGTTCAAGGCGCTCCATAGCCTCCTTGAAAGGGACCCCGGTCAGGTCATCGTCTTGAGTGCAAGGGTCGCCAAAACCCGAGTTCAGCATCGACTGGTCTATTTCGATGGTTTCGCCCACGGAGAGCGCGACCGCCCTGCTGATGCACCATTTCAGCTCCCTTATATTCCCCGGCCAGCTGTATTTCATAAGGAGGTCGAGACTCCTGGGCAGGACGTTTTTGACCGTCTTATTATATGAGAAATCCGCCTCTTCGATGAAAGCCGATATTAAAAGCGGGATGTCTTCTCTCCGCTCCCTGAGCGGCGGAAGCTCCAGGGTTATGCCGTTTATCCTGTAATAGAGGTCCTGCCTGAATCTGCCTGAAAATTCCCCGTTCGTCGCCGAGATCAGCCTGAACGACGCCTTGCGCTCGACCGTCTCGCCCAGCTTGTAGTATACCCCTTCTTCGAGCACCCTCAGGAATTTCGCCTGGACGCCCTCGGAAAGCTCGCCCACCTCGTCCAGGAATAACGTCCCGCCCTCCGCTTTTTCTATCAGCCCTTCCTTATTAGAGACCGCCCCGGAAAACGCGCCCCTCGCATAGCCAAAGAGCTCGCTTTCGATGATGTCCTTGGGGAGCGCGGCGCAGTTTATTGCCACCATATCACCTTCGCGCCCGGAGAGCGAGTGAAGCCATTTAGCTACTTTTTCCTTGCCTGTGCCGGTCTCACCTTTTATCAGGACGGGTATGTCGTGAGGCGCTATCAAGCGCGCTTTATCGACTATTTCTTTCATCTTCCCCTGGCCCGTCGTGGTAAACGGCGGGGCGATTTTTTGAATCTCCCTGTCAAGATCGGTCAATTTTTTCTTGAGGGACCTGTTTTCCAGGTAAATATCGAGTTCCCGCTTGAGTTTTTCTATTTCGATCGGCTTGAGTAAATAATCGACCGCACCCTGCTTTAGCGCCCCGACCGCATTATCGAGGGTAGCATACGCGGTCATTACTATCGTTACAGGCGCCGGGTTCAATTTATTCAGCTCGCTCAGCAGGTCAGTGCCCTCACCGTCGGGCAGTCTGACATCGAGCAGCACCGCGTCAGGCGTGCTTTCTTTTACAGCCGCAAGCGCGCTTTTAATGTTCGCTGCCGCTCTTATAATATAAGAATCCTCAAGCGCAAGCTGCAGGGACTCCCTGAAATTTGCCTCGTCGTCTATTATCAGTATGCTCGGCTTATACCGTCTGGCCATCTATTTTTACCTTTTTATCAGGGAAATGGATTGTTACGCCGGCGCCAGTCTTTAGCCTGGACAACGATATGTCTCCGCCATGGGCCTCGACAATCTTTTTTGCCAGATAAAGCCCGACCCCCGCGCCGCTGGAGCGGTGCGTAATGAACGGGGCGAAAAGCTCATCCAAGCTGATGCCTTCAGGGATCCCTTGCCCATTGTCCTCTATTAAAATCTCCGCCAGACCCTGCCCCCGGAGCTGGTTTAACCTCACAGACCATGCGTCCGCACCCGCCGTCCGGCTGTTCCTGAGCAGGTTATCGAGCAGAAGCCTCATGTAGAAATCATCGCAGTATATCTTAAACGCCGGGCAGCCTATCAGTTTTATACCATTATTGACGGCAAGGCCGGAGACGAATCGGCTGAAATCCAGCCACTTCTCTTTTGTAACGACTATATCCTTCCCATAAACGAGCATGTTATCGATCAGTTGCTGGGTCCTTTTCAGTTCCTGGCCAGTGAGGGAGATAAAACGCTTCGTGAAATTCTCGTCGCCAAGACGGGCGGGCAATACCTGTACAAGGTTCGATATGGTAGCTATGGGTGTTTTCAGTTCATGCGCAAGCGTCGCGGCCATCCGCCCGAGCAGTGCAAGCGCCTCGTGCTCCTCAAGCGCTTTTTTGTATTCCGCGTGTTTTTTCTCCAGTTTCAGATGTATAAGGGCGGTCTTTCTTCTCTTTTCGCTGTAAAGGACCATAAACGTAAATACGACGATTGTCGTAATAATCCCATAAATCAGCTCGGTGCGGTCAAGTATTGCGAGCTCGTCTTCCAAAAAAGAATTGCGCAGGTAAAAATTGATTTTCCCGGCTGAAGTCGTAAGGGCAAAAAGAAATTTGAAATCCCTAGGGTCGGGGCTCGGCTCCCTGGAAGGTTCTGTCGCCATGACCCTGTCCTTCAGGCTCGATGCAGTGAATTTCCTGATAAACATAATGGTCTTTGCGGGGTCGGGCCTGCTGACGGAACTCGTGAAGGATTCGACCGTGTTTCTTATCTCCTGCTCGATGTCGTGCCTCAGGTTTTTTTCGACCGCTATGTTTTCGTATTGGTCTATTGCTAAAGTGACTATTATCCCTATCAGGAAGGAAATAAAGAGATAAAAGACAAGCCTGAGAGTCTGTTTGAGCATAGTAAATAACCCGCTGATTTAACTTAAGTAATTAATGATACAAAGAATCGGGATTTAATTCAAGATTTTTCCTGTCAGGGCCCGGGGGGTTAAGGCGGGTTAAAGCTGTTCGGAAGCCATCTGCATTATGTCTTTTATCTTGAGTTTTGTTTCGTAGCCAAGCTTAGTCAAGGCCAGGTGCATCCGCTCGTAACACGCGGGACAGTTTATGGCCAGAGTGTCGGCGCCTTCGGCCTCGGCGTCTTTAATGACTTCCAGCGCAATCTCGCAGGATATTTTCGTATGCTCCTCATCCTGGACCCTGCGGATGCCGCCGCCGGCGCCGCAGCACTTCGAGTACTGGCGGTTCCGCTCCATCTCCTTGAAAATAACGCCCGGTATCGAAGTGATTACCCTCCTCGGCTCTTCGACCACATAAGGCTTTCCGCGCGAGATATAGCAGGGGTCGTGGTAGCAGACTGTCTCTTTTAATTCCTTTTTGAAGGCGACCACGCCCGTTTCCACGGCCCTGGCCACTTCCTGGGATATGTGGACCACCTCGAACGGGAGCTTCCCGCCCGTATATTTCGGCCAGTTGTTGGTGAGGAAGCTCATGCAGCAGGCGCAGGTCGTGACAAGCTTTTTTACCCCCTGTCCGACAAGGCCCGCTACGTTTTTACGCACCATCGACTCGATGATATCCTCGAAGCCCAGGACATAAAGCGGGAAGCCGCAGCATTCCTCTATTTCGAGCATGGTAAACCCGCCGTATATGCTCTCCAGCATCCTGGCTCCGCCCAGGGCCATGGGAGGCGCCGAGAAGGAAACGCCGCAGCCGACGAAATAACCAATCTCGTGCGACGGATAATTTTTCAGTCCCGCGGGCCGCCAGAGAGGCTTTTCCGCAACGTCCTTCTCGTACGGAGTCTTCCGCCTCCGGAATACGTCCGGGACGTCCTTCTGCTTCCCCGGCGGCTCCTTGCCCATCCTTATCAGCTCCGTCCTCAGCGCCGCCCAAAGCTTCTGGGTATTGATGCCGACCGGGCAGACCGTCCCGCAGACCCCGCAGGTCGTGCATTTAAAAAGGGCGCTTACGAACTTCTCCATCTCTTCGTCGGAAGGTTTTCTGCTTCTGAAGAGCCTGGATAGGACTCCGCCACCCTGCGCCTGGAGCAGGTACTTGAAGTGCCTTATCTTTTCCGGCGGAGAGATTGAGGCGTCTCCGGTAACTGCCTGGACGGGGCAGAACTTAAGGCATTGGCCGCAGCCGGTGCAGGCGTCGAGTTCTATCAGTTGAAGCCCGGTAAGGGCGACCTTTTTCTTTTTCATCTTATTCCCGCAGCCTTTTCTCGCTCTTTCGCGGCCTGTGTAGTTATCTGGGCCGCAAAGATATGGAACATCCTGGAATACGGCAGATAGGCTATCAGGACTAACGCAAGGAGCGTGTGGACCATCCAGCTTATGTTATAAAGTGCCTCATAATTTCCCGAACCGACGCCGGACAATAAAATCTTGAAGAGCCGCCCGAGCGGAGAGAATGGCTCGTCCGTCCAGTACATCAGGTTGAACCTAATCCCCTGCATTACAAAAGAAGTAATCCCCACCAGTAGCATGAGCATCAGGAGGAAATAGTCATATCCGGAAGACGGCAAAGCCTTTACTGCAAGCCGCCGGATTATCGCGCCGGCTATGCAGACGATAAATACGGTACCGGCAATATCATACGCCAGCTTGAACACGAGGTAAGGCCTTCCGGAGAGAAAGCCAGGGAACACATGCGCGTCTAGGAAGTCCATGATTGTGCCAAAAAAGAGTATAAGGAACGACCACTGGACTGCGAGGAGGAAAAACGCCCGGGGTCTTGAGAGCCGAAACGACCTTCGGGCGGACAGGCAGCCGGACGTGAAGAGCGTTTTAAAAGACCGCCAGGCAAAGCCGGCCAGGGAACCGCTTCCAGGCTCGCCCGGTCCACCTTCCAACCCCGTCTGCCATGTTTTTAACCTGTTGTAGCAGCCTATGAGGAAGAAAAATAACGAGAGGGCGGCAAGTATATAGAAAATGTTCTTTATCGAGGGGTTAAGTCCCCAGAATTCCGGGCGTTCCACGTTAACCAGGCCTCTCAGATATTACTGAATTAAAATTATCATATGGCTTTCAAACCTGTCAATGAAATTGCTGTTTATTGTTGACAAATGTTGTTATAAAAGAGATACTATGGGTAATTATTCCCCATTTGGCAGGCTTTAATGCAACTACCCGTCACAAAATGCCCCCCGGCCCCTCTGGAGGCAATACTAGAATCGCTCGAATTCCTTGAGCTTCCAGCATTTTTGCTTATCAACGGAATCATTGCGGGCTCAAACCGCACCGCGCTTGAATTTTTCCAGTATTCCGCCTCGGAGGTTACGGGTAAAGGCATAAGGGCTGTCATCCCTGCCATGGGAGAGGATTTGGAAGAAGGCGGGGGAAAGCTAGAGACCTGGTGCGTGCGCAAGGACGGCGAGAGCTTTTTTACGGAGGTCACCCTCCTGCCGGGCCCGTCCGGCGAAGGGCGAATCCTGGTAGTCAGGGACTTGACCCTCATAAAAAAGCTGGAGGAGAGGGCCAGCCAGAGGGCCAAGGAGATAAACGCCTTCAGCAACCTCACCCATACGCTCAGCATTTCGATGGACATCGACCTCATCGCGTCCAAAGCCGTCTCGATGATGCCGGAAG
>Ga0187848_10003303_pt1 | contig 11972 bp, 9 predicted proteins | sample June2016WEW_4_40_FD_132424 | JGI IMG/M metagenome (GOLD analysis project Ga0187848, IMG submission 132424) | Peatland microbial communities from SPRUCE experiment site at the Marcell Experimental Forest, Minnesota, USA - June2016WEW_4_40 | ecosystem: Environmental > Terrestrial > Soil > Wetlands... | reverse complement strand
GGGTTGCGCCGCGGGGCCATGCCGACGAACCACGCGTTGGCGCGTTCGTTTCCGGTCCCCAGACTCTTCGCGCCGGCACTGTGGCTCACCAACTCGGCGGTGCCGGTCTTGCCCGCGAAGTCGATGCCTTCCAGATGCACGGCGCCTGCTGTTCCGCCAGGCCCCAGTGTCGCAGCCATGGCGTCGGTGATCGTCTCCCAGTTCTCCGGCGTAATCGGCACAACGCGGTCGCCGCTGCCGGGATAGGTCTCCTCGATCGCCGAGGCCATCTCCGGCGGCAGCTCGCCGGGAAAGACCACGTGCGGCCGCTTCAGCACTCCGCCCGAGGCGATGCCGCCCAGCGCACGCGCCAGTTGCAACGGCGTCACCTGCACCGCGCCCTGCCCGATGCCGACGGAAATGGTCTCGCCGGCGTACCACTTATCGTGCTGCGTCTTCAGCTTCCATGCGGTCGAAGGCATGGTGCCCGTGGCCTCGTCCGGCAGGTCGACGCCGGTCTTCTGCGCTAGACCGACCTCGGTGGCGTACCTGGCAATCGTGTCGATGCCCAGCTTGTTTGCCAGTGTGTAGTAGAACGTGTCGCACGACCATGGGATCGCATGGTCGATGTCCACCATGCCGTGGTGCTGGTCGCACGCGAAGAAATGACCGTAGAAAGTGGCGCCGCCGTTGCACATCACGCGCATCGTCTGCGCCACGCCCTCTTCCAGCCCGGCCAGCGACATGATGATCTTGAAGGTCGAGCCCGGCGCAAGCTGCGCCTGGATGCTCTTGTTCATCATCGGGTGGTCGGGGTTGTTGACGATCTGCGACCAGTAGTCCCGCGTCAGGCGCACGGAGAACTGGTTGGGGTCGTACGTTGGCCGCGAGACCATCGCCAGAATCTCGCCGGTGTGCGGGTCCATCGCCACCAGCGCGCCGGTATGGCCCTCCATGGCAAGCTCGGCCGCGCGCTGCACGTCCAGGTCGATGGTCAGCCGCAGGTCTTTTCCCGGAATGGCAATCTGCTGACCGAGCTGCCCGACCTCCTTGCCGTGGCTGTCCACGATCACGTCGCGCGAGCCGTCCTTTCCGCGCAGCAGTTCGTCGTAGGTCTCCTCCACGCCGCTCTTGCCCACCACGTCTCCCGGCTCGTAGAAGGCGAACTTCGCGCTGTTCAGGTCCTCGGCCGACAGCTCGCCCACATAGCCGATCAGGTGCGCCGCGAAGCCGTCGCGCGGGTAGAGTCGGCGCTGGTCGTCGAAGGTCTCCAGCTCGGGCAGCTCGTTGCGATGCGCCTCGATGAAGGCCTGCTCATCCGGCGTAATGTCCAGCTTCAGCGGAATCTGCTCGTACTTCGGCGAGCTGGCGTAGCGGCGCAACGTGGCCTGGATCTGGTCCACCGTAAGGTCCAGGCCGCGCGCGATCATGGGAATGTCGGCGTTCAAGTCCTTCACCTGTTCGCGCAGCAGAAAGCAGGAGACCGATGGGTAGTTGTCCACCAGAATGCGCCCCTCGCGGTCGAAGATCTTGCCGCGCGGCGCCGTCACCGGCTGCTTGCGCACGCGATTGGCCTCGGCCAGCATCCGGTAGTTGTCCACGCCCAGGACCTGCAATCGCCACATCCCCGCGGCCAGCACCGCCAGCACCAGCACAACGATGTACTGCGTCGCGTGCAGCTTGTTCGCAGATACCTTCTCGTCGCGGCCCGTGTGCCGTTCGGGTTTAGAAATAAGCGCCATGATGCAAAACCGCTCGCCTTCAGTGTACGTCTTCCATCCCTGCAGAAATGCCTCCGCAATCGCAGACCTTGTCCGTGGAGAAATGCGCCTAAGACAACTCTGCACAAGTCCCGGATTTGAAAGGAGCTGTCTATACAGGCTGCGCGAAAAACCCGTTTTGCTTAAGGGCACGGGTTTACCCGTGCCATAAATAGCCTATAGTGCGACGCGGCTTTAGCCGCTGAGGTACGTCGTTAGTACAACCACGGCTTTTTCGTAGTCTCTTTGGCCCTGAGGGAAGCAGGAGCGCGGCGAATGCACAGATGCAGACTCGCCCTACTCCTGATGCTTGGCGCGGTCCAGCAGCAGGAAGACCGGCAGCGCCACCGCGGTGTTTGCCGCCGCCCTCAGCAGCTCGTGCAGCCACAGCAGGTGGAAGGCGCGAATGCCCAGCAGCCGCCGCTCGATCAGGTACAGAAGAACGCTCTGCAGCAGTGAAAAGCCGAAGGCCAGCAGAGCGCGCGTGGCTGTGTTCTCCACGTCGATCCGGCTTCCCAGGCTCGCTCCCGCATATCCGATCACCGACTTCGCCATCCCATTCACGCCGATGGGCTGCCCGGTCAGCACATCCTGCAGCAGCCCGATGGCCGCCCCCGTCACCGTCCCCGCGATTGGGCTGCGCCGGCTGATGGCGAAGAACAGCGTCACAATGAACGGCAGATCGAGGACCGCCAGCCCATGAAACACTCGCGGCAGAAGCACCTGCAGCAGCACCGCGCCTAGCGGCACCAGCACCGTTACGGGAATCGAGAAGCTCTGCTGCTCGACCTCGCGGCGCGACATGTAGCTGCGTGTGACCATCATTTCGTCGCCCCAGGCTGCGGCTGTGCCTGCGTGCTGCTCGGCGCGCCCTGGCTGCTCGGCGCGGAACTCGCTGCGCCGGGAGTCATCTCCGACGCCGGCGGCGTCGATCCGCTCGTGAACCGGTCCGGATGCACGGTAGGCAACGGGTGCGGGATCACCGCCGGCGCGTTGGCCGCGGGCGGCGTCGCAGCCGCAGCTCCATTCGCGGCGCCCGGTGTCTCGTCATCGTGAATGCCGGGCAGCCGCTCGGCGCTCAGGTCGGCCGCGTGTTGCGCCGCGGCGTCCGCCAGGTCCTGCTGCGCCGCCTGCGTCAGCTCCGCCTGCGTTCCCGTAATCACCAGCACCTCTTCCACCCGGTCCAGGTCCACCGCCGGCCGCACCCGGATGGCGGTATACGGCTGGTGGTCCGGGTCCGCAGCGATGCTCTCCACCACGCCCACCGGCAGCCCCCGCGGATACACCTGGTCGCCGCCCGAGGTCAGCACCTGCTCGCCCGGCTGGATGCGAGAGTCCGCCGTCAGGTTGCCGATCTGCACCCGCCCGGTCAGCGTGCCGCGCAGGATCGCCCGAATCCGCGTCGTGGCCAGCAGCACTCCCGCGCCCGAGCTCGGGTCGTTGATCTCCAGCACCTCCGAGGTCGCCGGGAACACGTCCCGCAGCTTGCCCACCACGCCGTTCTGCGTGATCACCGCCATGTCCGGCCGCAGCCCGTCGCGCGATCCCTTGTCGATGGTCAGCATGTGCGTCTGCTCGCTTCCGCTGGCGCCGATCACCTCGGCAGCCACGGTCGATCCGACGTAGCTCTCCCGGAAGCCCAGCATCGTCTGCAACCGCCGCCCCTCCAGCGCGTCCTCGGAGATCGCCGCCTCTTCAATTCGCATCCGCGCCAGTTGCTGCTGCAACTCCTTGTTCTGCTGGCGCACATGGCGCAGGTCGATGTAATCCGACCACGCGTGGCCTGCGCCGCTGCCGACGGCGTGCGTCACCCGCTCCACCGGCGTCACCGCCGTCATCGCCCACAAGCGGATCAGGCGCACGCTGGGGCCGTCCGGCTGCGCGGCATCCAGCGGCCTGCGCACCTGCACCGCCAGAGCGATCGCCTGCGCCAGCAGAATCGCAATCAGAAACAGCGCATTCTTGTACTGCCTGAGAAAATCCATCGGCCTAAGAACATTATCCGCTACTGTCCGGCCCGCACCGCGAGCACAGTCCGCGCCGGCAACGGCCCCGGGACCCCGGTCGTGCGCAGGTACGCCGCCGCCGCGATCAGCCGCACCGGATACTTCTTGTCCGCAAACAGCGGGTAGATCGCCATCGACGTGGCAGTGTCGTGGTAGTCGGCCAGCGACTCCGCCGCCGCCGCGCGCACTGTCTGGTCCTTGTCCGCGAGCGCGGCCAGCAGCTTCTTGTGCACCGGCTCCGTTCTGTCCTTCGCCATCTGCACGATGGCCGAGACGCGCGCCAGGTCGCCGCCGCTCTGGTGGATGAACTCGAACGCCGTGATCCCGACGCCGAACGGCCCCAGCAGCATCGACGCGCCCTGCATCGCCCCCAGCCGGGCCAGCATCGCCGGGTTGTGCAGGTCGTTGTCGATCCGGTGCTCGGCCCCGTGGACCATCGTCGGCCCCGCGCTGCGTTCTCCATCCACCACCGCCACCAGGATGTCATCGCCGGTGTGGTCCCCCATCTTCGATAGCGTCATCGCCGCGGTGAACGCCACCTGCGGCTCCTTGTCGTCCAGCAGACTGCGCAGATTGGGCTCCAGCGTCCGGTCGCGGCTCAACCCCGCGGCCAGCGCCGCCGCCGTGCGTACGTCCAGACCCGGATCGGTCATGGCATCGGCGATCAGCTTCGCCGAGCGCGGGCTGCGCAGCAACCCCAGCGCCGTCAGCGCCTGCAGCCGCGTCTGCGTGCGTTTCGTATCCGTCGCCGCATCGGTCAGGATCTTCCACGCCTGGTCCGTCCGCTGCCCGGCAGTCGCCGTGGGCAAGAGCGTCACCGGCGGCGCCTCCTCTTCACTGCTCGCCGCGCTGGCAGGCTCCGCGGGAGCACTCTGTCCTTGCGCCGCCGTACTGGCAGGCTTCGCAGCAGCACTCTGCGCCCTCCCCGCCGCACTCACCACGCAGGCGAGAGCGAGCAGAAGCAGACCGCTCCGCTTCCAGTTGAAGAGGTTCGTTCGCGCACGGCTGGCTGGTGCTTTCATCTCTGTCTCCATCTTCCGCTCCTGTTCAACTCTGTCTGTCTGGTATTGTGATGCAAAACCCTGAGGTTCACCCTGGCAAAATTGCAAGAATTATTTCGCCGGCAGACTGCACCCGTAGCTTCGACGGCTTGCAACAGACCCAAAATGCTAGACTCATCCCGTCCGCAAACACACGAGTCCCGGTCGCCTCTATGCTCTTCAAAGCCCGCAGCGCCGCCGTCTATGGCATCGACGCCCACATCATCGACGTGGAGGTCGACTTCTCCGGCGTCGTCCTCTCCAAGGAAGAGTTCTCCACCGTCGGCCTGCCCGACGCCGCCGTGCGCGAATCGCGCGACCGCGTCCGCTCGGCGATCAAGAACTCCGGCTTCGACATTCCGCCCACGCGAATCACCATCAACCTCGCGCCCGCCGACATCAAAAAAGAAGGCTCCGGCTTCGATCTGCCCATCGCCATCGGCATTCTCGGCGCATACGGCGGGCTGCACATCAAGGACATCTCCAACTTCCTGCTGGTCGGCGAGCTCGGCCTCGACGGCACGCTGCGCGCGGTGCAGGGAATGTTGCCCATCGCCATCGCCGCCCGCGCCAAGGGCATCAAAAACCTCGTCATTCCGGCCTCCAACGCGCGCGAGGCTGCCGTCGTCGAGGGCGTCAACGTCTATCCCGTGCACTCGCTCAGCGATGTGCGCGATCTGCTCAACTCCGCCGCGCTCGGAGGCATCAAGGCCCAGCCGCTGCGCATCGAGGCCGCCAGCCTGCTCGAGGAGCTGCAGCACTTTCCCTACGACTTCAAGGACGTGCGCGGCCAGCAGGTGGCCAAGCGCGCGCTGGAGGTCGCGGCCGCCGGCGGACACAACATCCTTATGATCGGCCCGCCCGGCTCGGGCAAGACCATGCTGGCCAAGCGCCTGCCGTCCATCCTAGCTCCGCTGCGCTTCGAGGAGGCGCTGGAGACCACGAAGATCCACTCCGTCGCCGGCGTCTTGGACGCCGACCGCGGCCTGGTCGCGCACCGCCCCTTCCGCGCGCCCCACCACACCATCTCCGACGCAGGACTCATCGGCGGAGGAATGATTCCGCGCCCCGGCGAGGTCTCTCTGGCGCACAACGGCCTTCTCTTCCTGGACGAACTGCCGGAGTTCCCGCGCAACGTCCTCGAAGTCCTGCGCCAGCCGCTGGAAGATGGTACGGTGACCATCGCCCGCGCCGCCATGAGCCTCACCTTCCCCGCCCGCTTCATGCTGGTCGCCGCCATGAATCCATGCCCCTGCGGCTACTTCAACGATAAATCGCGCGAGTGCATGTGTACCCCGCCGATGATCCAGCGCTACGTCAGCAAGGTCTCAGGCCCGCTGCTGGACCGCATCGACATCCACATCGAGGTCCCCGCCGTGCAGTACAAGGAGCTGCGCGGCGGCGCCTCTGCCGAAGGCTCGGCCGAGATTCGCGCCCGCGTTCTGGCCGCCCGCGAACGCCAGCACGTCCGCTTCGCCGTCCCGTTGAACGGCCAGCCCGAACGCGGCAAAGCCGCCAAGTCCGCCGCCAAACCCATCTTCTCCAACTCGCAGATGAACACCCAGCAGATTCGCACCTTCTGCGATCTCTCGCCCGACGCCGAGCGCCTGCTGGAGCGCGCCATGCAGCAGCAGGGCCTCACTGCCCGCGCCCACGATCGCATCCTCAAGGTCGCCCGCACCATCGCCGACCTCGGCGGCGAGCCCGACATCGCCGTCAAGCACATCGCCGAGGCCATCCAGTACCGCACCCTCGACCGCAGTTACTGGGCATAGCCGTTCTTGAGACCTTCCACGGAACAGTTGACCATTCGGAATGGCAATAGTCGATGAGCTCGCGAAGTCAAATCTAAACCAAAGGGATTACGGCTGAGCACCGTTTATATAATCGAAACCGAGTGATGGCCCAAAGGGTTATAATTTCGATTCCGGTCAGAAGATGATTAGCCTAATAGGTGGCGGGCACATATAGTGGGTCAGGAGGTTCCGATGATCGAAACTGGCGTAGACGTTCTGCTGGTCCTCCTTCACGCGCGAGGCGCCTCCGGCCGAGAGAATGAGCCCATCCTCGGAATCACTCGCCTGCAGAAGTTGCTCTTCCTGCTTTGGAAGGAGGGCAACTTTTACAAGGCAGTGCCCGACCTGTACAACTTTAAGGCGTACGATTTCGGTCCTTGCATGGACGATCTGTACGACGACCTCGAGTTCACCCAGTCGATTGGATTGGTGGCCGTCGTTGAATCTGCCGAGGCAAGCGAATTTGATAACGGCGATGAGGCGGCATTCATGCAGTCCCTTGGCCTGAGGATGCCAAAGCAAAAGATCCGCCGGGATTTCTCCCTTACAGAATCAGGTATTGAGGCATCCACAGACCTCTTCTCCGATTTGAGCGCCCAAGACATCGAGGCCGTGGAGAACATCAAGCGACGATTCAACAGGATGCCGGTTCTCGACCTGCTCAGATACGTCTACAATAAGTATCCGAAATTCGCAGAGAGGTCCGTCCTGACGATATCCTATGCAGCAAAATTGGGGTGGGTCCCAGGATCCGACACCATCTGATGCCAGCTATTGTCCATCATCGTGATGTATTAACCCTGATCATCGCTGGGCTGAGCATCTGTCTGACGATCTTCTTCGGCCATTTCAAGGCTTGGAGACACAGAATATGCTTCGAGTACGTCGACAAACAGGCTGCCGCCGTAGCTGCCTTGACGGACAAGTTTCAGGAGGAGGCCGAGCAACACTACCGCGCGATCCAAGAGCATTTAGAACGCACGGGTGGAACGGTTCAACAGTTCTACGCAGAAAGTAAACAGAGAACCCTAATCAGGATCCTGGCCCTGCGATTGGAGCGCCGCAACCAGATCATCAGGCTCTATTCGTATCTGAGCCGCGTGAGCCGGGCCGTTGAAATCGGCCTATTAGTCGAATCGTCGATCTTGACTCTTTGTATATTGACCTTGTGGGTTCCCGTCACCCATCTCGAGGCCTTGGGCCTCGTGGCAATACTGCTGAGCATTCTCGTAGTGACGATCGTGCTAACGTTCATACTCGTATACCTAGAAGGCAGATTTCTAACGACAGCAAATACTGCGTTAAGACCGGAGGTCGATTGAAAATGCCCCAGGCAACAAATGCGAGAGAGATTGACCTATACGAAGCCGTGATTCGCGCGTTCCCGAAATACGACTGCTTTACAGAGGTTCCGTTTTTCGGAAAGCACATTGATCTTGTATTCACGCAAGCGTCAATGCGAAGGATCTACGCCGTAGAAGTTAAGCTAACAGACTGGCGCTCGGCCCTTCGGCAAGCGTCTCTAAATCAACTGTTCGCGTGCTATTCATACGCTGCATTTCCGGCGCGAATCGCTGATCGCCTGGCAAAGTTTGGGTCACAGGTCTTCCTTGAACATGGGATAGGGATCATCTCTGTATCGGACACAACCAATATCATTGTCCCAGCAGCAAAAAGTAGTTACATCTACAAGAAGCACCGAGTGAGAATCAGAAAAACGCTGAAGGGCTCAAAATCGCAATCGCCCAAGGCACTGGAGGTTGTACAAAATGCCATTGCCGCAAGAAAACGCTCCGTGGAATTTTTACAGACTCGGACCGGCTAAGGAAAAAGAATTGTTCAAACGGCACCGCGAAACCTACAGCGGAGTGGCGATTTTGGCCCATATTGCCTCCTATTATCAAAAGTTCTGCCTGGAGTTCGTGGGAGAGCTTCAAAAGCCTTATTTCGTAGACCCTGTGACACACATATTCACTGCCGACCCTGCCTCGCTTCATAGATTTTTGAAGGATAAAGCAACTGTGAATGGCAAAGCCACAGTGCGCACAAGGCGCGACAAGCTTGGGAACAAGGTCAAGGGAGACATCAAAAGGTCGTATCAAAAATTAATCACAGCCTACGGCCCTATTGTAGAGCAGGTCGTAAACGATGGACGGACCGCAAAGCTCGGAGACTTCGCCGATGACACAAAAACTCTCGATTTTGTAAAGCGGGTATGTGCCTTTCAAACGGAAACGCTTTGCGAACTACCGCAGAAATATAAGAAATACCAGAAGTATGCGAACAAGGCGGGAGCCTTACAGGGCGGGGTTAAGAATCGTCCGGCGTTCGTGATTCCTCCGTATTTTCCTATAGCTGATGAGGGCTGGCTCAAGCTCAACGCGAAGCTGGCTAAGATGGCAATCCAGTTTGCCGAAGGGTTGCCAGTTTTCCCGGTGATAGCCGGGAAGGTGGACAAGCTCCAAAGCATGAGCAGCACCATCGTGGAAGCGTACTCAAAACTGGAAGTCAGCGGATTCACGCTGTGGGGGGATGGTTTTAGAGGCGACCAGGGATCATTAGCAATTGCAGCATACCAATCTGTGATCAAGGCGTTGGGAGGGAACAAAGGTCGGCCCGTGATCAGCCTTTATGGAGACGCGCTGTCCCTGATCCTTGCTTATGGAGGACTCAGGGGATTTTCTTGTGGAATTTGCTACGGAGAGAGGCGTGAGTGCGACCAGGACATGGACATAGAGGGAATGACGCCGCCCTACTACTACCTAGCAAGACTAAAGCGTAAATATCAATTGGAGCCAAATATCCGGCGCGCGAATTTGAATCAGCACAACGACCTGCTTTGCCCGTGTGCAATCTGCAGCGGGGCGGCGGACTTGTTGACCCTGGATGATTCACAAACGAGGGAGCATTTTATGCTTGCGCGCCAAATGGAGATCGATGCGATTAGAGGTGGACTTACCGCTTCTGCGCTTAAGAAGCAGCTGCAAGATGCCTACGATAAGTATAGGAACACTCCACCGTTCAGCGGCTCCTTAGATCACCTCATGACTTGGGCTCGACTGCTATAAACAGCAACTGCACTGACCGATTTTTTGTACCAGTTCATTTGTAATGTAGCGCAGCTATCCCTGAGTTCAGATAGCCGCAGTTGGGGGGGGGAGAAAGTGGGAAACGCGCCGCAAATTGCCAGCGGTTTTTCGAAAGATGCTCCATCCGCGTTCGGGCATCCTGCAACAGCATGAAGTCGCTCCCAGCGATCAGCAGATGCGGGGAAGCTGCTCGCCGAACATCACGTCGAGTACACGCGTGCCGCCGATCTCAGTTTTCATCAGGACCATGCCGGGGTGAGTGTCAACGACCTCGCCGATAATGGCGGCGTCGCGGCCAAGCGGATGTTGTCGCATTCGATCGAGCACGGCGTCAGCCATCTCCGGCACAACGAAGGCAAGCAATTTTCCTTCGTTGGCGACATACAGCGGATCGAGTCCGAGGACCTCGCAGGCGCCTTTGACGGACTCCCGTACAGGGATGGAACGCTGGTCGATGACGATGCCGACATTGGCGCGCCTGGCCAGCTCATTGAGGGTGGTTGCGACGCCGCCGCGGGTGGGATCGCGCATGGTATGGATGAAATCGCGACGCTCGGTCGAAGTTGAGAGCATCGTGACCACAAGCTCGTTCAGCGAAGCACAGTCGCTCTCGATCGCGCCCTCGAACTCGAGGCCTTCCCGCTGCGACATGATCGTCATGCCGTGGTCGCCGATGGTGCCGCTGAGAATGATCTTGTCGCCCGGAGTGGCCTGGTCGGCGGAGATGTTGACATCGTTCTCGATGATGCCGATGCCCGTCGTGGTGATGAAGATCTGATCGCCCTTGCCCCGGTTGACCACCTTGGTGTCGCCGGTGACGAGCTGGACGCCGGCTTCGGCGGCGGCGGCGCGCATCGACTCGACCACGCGGCGAAGATCGTCCATCGCGAGACCTTCTTCGAGGATAAATGCGGCCGAGAGAACCAGCGGCCTTGCGCCGCTCATCGCCAGATCGTTCACGGTCCCGTGGATGGCGAGCCGGCCAATGTCACCGCCGGGAAAAAAGATCGGCGTCACCACAAACGAGTCCGTGGTGAAGGCAAGGCGCATGTCCCCGATTTTGAGCACGGCCTGGTCGTCCATCTTGTCGAGCGTGGGATTGCGGAAGGCCGGCAGAAAGATATTCTCGATGAGGTTGGCGGTTAGCTTGCCCCCGCTGCCGTGGCCCAGCACAATCCGCTGGTGCTCGGAGATGGGCAGCGGGCAGGAGCCGAACGGCGCCGGCGCTGCAACGATCTCCGGGTCGCGCGGCCCTGGGATTTTGGTGGTTTCATCAGCGGTTGGCATGGACAATTTCCGTTTCACGGATCACCGGGTGCATCGGATCGGCCCCGTGCGGACTTAGGTGACGACCATAAGTATAGTAGGCGGCGCATGCTCCTTCGGCTGAGACCATGGTGGCGCCGAGCGGGCGTTGCGGGCTGCAAAGTGTTGCGAAGGCCGGGCAATCATGCGGCTTTTTGAGGCCGCGAAGAATCTGGCCGCTGATGCAGATCTCGGGCTCGCGCGGCGCAATCCCGGCCACGTCGAAGAGCTTCTCCGCGTCATGGCGCGAGAACTCGTCGCGCAGATGGTAGCCGCTCATGGGAATGGTGCCGATTCCTCGCCATTTGCGGTCACAGACTTCGAAGACCGCGCCGATAAGCTGCTGCGCGGCCCGGTTCCCCTCGCGATCGAGTATGCGGGAGTATTGGTTCTCGACGGTAGCGCGGCCCGACTCCAGTTGCCGGATCGTCATCAGCGTGCCTTGCAGGATGTCGAGCGGTTCAAAGCCGGTGATCACAATGGGAACGTGGTAGCGGGCGCTGATGGGGTCGTACTCCCGGTAGCCCATGACCGCGCAGACGTGGCCGGGACCGAGAAAACCCTGGACACGGTTGCCGGGCGCCTGGAGGATGGCTTCCAGTGCAGGCGGGACGAGCACGTGCGAGACCAGCAGCGAGACATTGTTCAGGGATTCCGCGCGGGCCCGCCAGGCCAGCATGGCGTTGGCCGGGGCGGTCGTCTCAAAGCCAATGGCGAAAAAAACGACCTGCTTCTCCGGGTTGGCGCGGGCAATCTTGAGACACTCAAGCGGCGAATACACCACGCGCACATCGCCGCCAAGCGACTTGATGGTGAATAGATCGCCATCGGAGCCAGGCACGCGCAACATATCTCCGAACGAGCAGAAGATGACATTCGGCAGGCGCGCGATGGCGTGCGCTTTGTCGATCATCTCCAGCGGCGTAACGCAGACCGGGCAGCCCGGCCCGTGGACCAGTTCCACTCCGGCAGGCAGCAGGTAGTCGATGCCATTCTT
>Ga0187848_10003300_pt1 | contig 11988 bp, 11 predicted proteins | sample June2016WEW_4_40_FD_132424 | JGI IMG/M metagenome (GOLD analysis project Ga0187848, IMG submission 132424) | Peatland microbial communities from SPRUCE experiment site at the Marcell Experimental Forest, Minnesota, USA - June2016WEW_4_40 | ecosystem: Environmental > Terrestrial > Soil >... | reverse complement strand
TGAACCTGCCGCTCGGATACATGAGGCAGGGCGTGAGGAAGCTGTCCCTGGCCTGGTTTGTCTCTGTCCACGCCTCGATACCGTTTATCATACTTCTCAGGGTGTTCTGGCTCAAGATATCGTACTGGTACATACCTTTTTCGCTAGGGTTCGCGGTAGTGGGCCAGATTATCGGCGGGCGAATGAGGAAACCTCAGGCGGAGCGCACGGATGCCTGAAGACTTTTTAAGGGGCAGGAACTTAGAGGCGGTGGCGAAGGACATCGCGGACGGGTACGTGTTCGTAAGCCCGATGTACTTCAAGAAGTTCGAGCGCGAGACGCTCCAGAAGCTCCACGTGGCGATTTCGAGGGTGATGATACTCATAAGGAACGAGAAGTTCCCGGCGGGCAACTTCGAAGCGATTAAACTCCGCAACATGCGCCTCGCCCGCCTGAACAACGCCATAACCGTCATGAAGTACTTCGCCAAGGAGCGCAGGTGGGTACTGTAGGTACTTTATAAAAATTATAGCTTTATCACTTCTTTTGCCTTGACAATAAATGCCGGTTCTGGCACTATCGCTAAGGCCTTTCTCTTGGCTTAACCCAACCAAAAAATAATAGAAAAGGCTTCCGGACAAGGATTTTACCCTAGCAGGAGGCGTTATGAGGTTCAGCTTTATCCCCAGGGAAGAGAAGTTCTTCGACCTCTTCGAGGAGGCCGCCGCGAATATATTCAAGTCCGCCAAAATCATGAAAGAGATGGTGGACAACTACTCTATCGCCGAGGCCAAGGCCAAGGAGATATTCGACGCCGAATACGAAGGCGACCGCATAACCCACGAGATAATAAGGAGACTAAACAAGACCTTCATAACCCCGCTCGACCGGGAGGACATCTACAACCTGGCCGGGAAACTGGACGACATCCTGGACATGATCGAGGCGGTCGCCGACCGGATGATCATATATAAGATAGAGGAGCCGACAATCGAGTGCAAGAAGCTCGTGGCGATAATACTCAGGATGACTGAGGTCATCACCTGGGGCGTTGGGAACCTCAAGCACCTGGGCCAGGTTTACGACCACTGCATAGAGATAAACCGGCTGGAGAACGAGGCGGACAGGGTAACCAGAGACGCCATCGGCAGGCTCTTCGACCAGGAGAAGGACCCCATCGCGGTCATCAAGTGGAAAGAGATATACGAGAAGCTGGAAGACACCACGGACTCCTGCGAGGACGTGGCCAACATCCTCGAGAGCGTGGTCCTGAAGAATGCATGACGCACAGGTGACGCTCTTCATTGTCATCCTGCTGGCGGTCGGCTTCGATTTCATGAACGGGTTCCATGACGCCGCCAACGCGATAGCGACTTCCGTCTCAACCCGCGTACTCTCCCCCAGGCAGGCGATAGGGATGTCCGCCGTGCTCAACATGGCGGGCGCCCTGGCCGGCACCGCCGTCGCCAAGACCGTCGGGGCGGGGATAGTGGACCCTTCCGCAACCACCCAAATCACCATAATAGCCGCGCTACTCTCTGCGATTGTCTGGGACATCCTCACCTGGTACCTGGCCCTGCCGACTTCCTCGTCTCACGCGCTCATAGCTTCGATAATCGGCGCGGGCATTGCCACTACGGGCGGTATAAAGGTACTTAAATGGGGCGGCATCGAGAAGGTGCTGACCGGCCTGGTATTCTCGCCTCTCATCGGCTTCGTCGTCGGCCTGGGCCTTATGGTGCTCCTGATGTGGCTCTTAAGGAGGACCTCGCCTTCCGTGGTGACCAAGCGCTTTAAGAAATGGCAGATAGTCTCGGCGGCATTCATGGCCTTCTCCCACGGTAGCAACGACGCCCAGAAGACCATGGGCATAATAACGATGGCGCTCTTCTCGGCCGGGAAGATACCCGCATTCAACGTCCCGCTATGGGTTATAATGCTATGCGGCCTCGCGATGGCCGCCGGTACGGCGGGCGGCGGCTGGAGGATAATCAAGACCCTGGGCATGAAGCTGGCCAACCTCAAGCCCGTCCACGGGTTTGCCGCAGAGACGGCCGCGGCCACCGTAATCGAGGTGGCTTCCCGGCTCGGCTTCCCCCTCTCCACGACGCACGTCATATCCTCCACCATAATGGGCGTTGGCGCTTCCAGGCGCTTCTCCGCCGTGAAATGGGGAATAGGCGGCAACATCGTCATAGCCTGGGTGCTGACCCTCCCCGCATGCGTGCTGATGGCCTGGGTCTTCTGCAAGCTTATGATTATCTTTTTTTAATATCCTGCCCCCGATACCCTTTTTCCTTGACAAGGCGTTGGCGTTGGGCTATCTATTGTAGTTGTCGAAAAGGCGGGAAAACCTCTCACGGAGAGCAAAATGTCACTGAAAACGCTACTTTTTGGCAGGATATTAAAGGTTTTGCCGCTCCTTACCCTGCCCGTGGCCCTGGGCGGCTGCTTTGCGTCGCAGCAGGACCTCGACCCCATCAGGAGCGATATTTCCGTTCTCGAGAAACAGTTCATGGAGGTCCAGCGGGACTGCGCCAAGGCGAAATATTCCGGCGAGGGAGAGAAAAACCCCGTCAGCACTGAGATGGGGGAGCGTATATCGGACGTCAATGCTAAGCTCTCGGCGATAGATAAGAGGCTCGATTCCATTGAGGCCCAGGTAAGGGACCTTAAGGCGTCGCAGTCGGCCGTTACCGCGCCCCAGCCGATGGCCCCGGAGCCCGTGCCCACGGAGCCTGGCGCCTCTGGTGTCACTGGAGCCCCCGGCGCCAAGACCGAAGAGCCGACGGCCCCTCAACCCACGAAGGCCATGCTGGCGGTAGAGGACATGTTCAACGAGGCGATGAAAATCTACAGCTCGGGGGACTATGAAAAGGCCGAGGCCGCCTTTGAGAAATTCCTTGCGGCCTATCCCAAGGACAGGCTGTCGGACGATGCCAGGTTCATGGTCGGCGAGACCTATTACGCCCGGGGACAGTACCAGAAGGCCATTACCGAATACCAGCGCGTGGTCGACGAGTATCCGCTGGCGGACAGGGTCCCGGACGCGCTTTTCAAGGCGGGGAAGGCATATTCAAGCCTCGGCGACCAGGCCAAGGCGAAGGAATACTATACGCGTGTAATGGACAATTACCCATACAGCGACGCGGCGAAGAAGGCGGCCAAGGAGATAGAGGCCCCTAAGCAGTAAGTAGTCGTAAGTAAAGGAGTCTAAAATGAAACTATTTTTTCTTTCGGTGCTCCTAGTTTTAGCGGCGGCCCTCCCGGGCCGGGCGGACGAGCAAAAATCGCAGGTGATGCTGGCCTCGGGCGGCGACGAAGAAGCCCCTTTCGTACAGAGGGGCGAGGACCAGATACGGAAAAAAGATTACCACGATTCAAAAACGATAATACTGGACGAGGGGAAGACCTCAAGCAATCCGATAGCCAGCAAGGGTAATATAATAGGGGCGGGATTTATTCATCCCGAGCCCCTTGTGACGCTGAGCATGAAGGGAACCTCATCCGAAAGGGACATCCTCACCCTTGGCGACCAGGTCTACATGGCGGACGACGGCAAGGTCTCCGTGGGGGACAGGCTGGTCTCGGGCAGGCCGATACTGGACGCCAAAGAGCCGGAAACCGGCAGGAGCCTGGGCAAAGTAATCGACGTAAGCGGCGTAATCACCGTAACCGCCAAGAAAGACGGGGTTTTGATAGGGACCATAGACTCGGCCTTCTTTGACGTCCGCACCTCCGACCTCCTTTTCCCGTATGTCGAGCCGGTGCTCGTGTACGAGCCTGTACCCTTCAACACGAAACTGAAGGGCGTATGGGGCTATATAGTGGCTTCAAGGGGCAACGAGCCGGCGACCACCACCGGCGACGTGTTATATATCGACATGGGATATGATAAGGGCGTAATGCCGGGGGACAGATTCTCCGTCAGGCGCTCCGGCGGGACCGCCCCCGTCCCCGAAGGCCAGAGGTACGAAATCCCTAAGGCTTACGTCCTTCCCGACGTCAAAGTCGGCGAGGTACAGGTGATATCGGTGCGGAAGGATACGGCTACCCTGCAGCTTTTGTCGGCCACGGAGCCGGTATTGCCCGGCTTCAGGGTATATTATAAGTAAAAAATGAGCCTACAGGACCCGGGCCCCTGGATTGCCCTCAACTCCATAGCTGGCAGCGCCAGGGTTCTGTACAAGCGGCTGATACTCAGGTTCGGCTCCCCTGAGGCGGTCTTTTCCGCCCATGAAGCGGACCTTGGGCGGGTCGAGGGGATGAAACCCCCGCTGGCCAGGGCGATAACGGGCTTAAAGGATTTTAAAGAGGCGGAAGAAGAGGCTGCCAGGGCACAGGCCGCGGGCGCGGAGATAATAACCTTCTCCGACGAACGTTATCCGCCCAACCTTAAGGAGACGCACGACCCGCCTCCCTATCTTTACGTGAAGGGGCGGCTCATCCCGGGCGACCGGGTCTCCTTGGCCATGGTCGGCTCCAGGATGGCGACCCCCTACGGCCGCCAGGCCACGCGCAGGATGGCAGGCGAGCTGGCCATCCGCGGCATAACGATAGTATCGGGCGGGGCCAGGGGCATAGACACGGAGGCGCACAAGGGCGCGCTCGATACGGGCGGCCGGACGATAGTCGTGCTCGGCTGCGGGATAGACGTGACATATCCCTCGGAGAACCGCGAGCTCTTCGAGAAAGTCGCGGGAACCGGTGCGGTGGTAACGGAGTATCCGGTGGGCGCGCCCCCGAAGCCTTTCAACTTCCCGTCCAGGAACCGTATAATAAGCGGGATTTCGCTGGGCGTGGTCGTGATGGAGGCGGCCGACGACTCCGGCTCTCTCATCACCGCCTCCTACTCGCTCGAACAGGGGCGAGAGGTGTACGCGCTCCCGGGAAGCGTGTCCTCGCCGACCTCGCGCGGCACGAACAGCCTGATCAAGAAGGGCGCCAAGCTCGTCGAGTCCTCCCAGGACATCCTCCTTGACCTGTTCCCGTACCTTAAAGGGTACCTCCGGGAACTGAGGCTCGATGACGGGCAGGACGGCAGCGAAAATGCGGTGATTTTGCCCGATTTTAACCTCGAACCGGAAGAAAAGGCGCTTTTCGAGTATATTAGTATTGAGCCGGTACATGTAGACGTGCTATCCTTGAAGGCGGGGATGCCGGTGCCAAGGGCGCTGTCGCTTCTCTTGGGCATGGAGCTTAAAGGGGCGGTAAAACAGCTGTCCGGCATGCGCTATATAAGAGAGAACTGAATCTGCCTGCTTAAGTAAACTTATTGGAGCTTAAATGAAAGACGACTTTCTGGATATAGTGGCCGTAATAGTGCGTCAGATGGCCGAGGACGAGGACATCGGGCCGAGGGACAGGAGCATAATCGAGGGGCTCATGGACGAAGGCTACGACCTGATGGACATCGACGACGCGCTTTCGTGGTTCGAGAGCCTGGCTTCGGGCAAGGACGAACTCTTGGGGGCGGAGTTCTGGCCGGGTTTCAAGGGGGTGCGGGTGATGGCGCGCTGGGAGAGGGAGGCGATGTCTCCCGCCGCGTATGCATACCTGATGAAGCTGAACCGCTCCGGCCTCGTGGAGGACTCCTTCCGGGAGGCGATAATGGACAAGGTCATAGACCTCTCTATCTCGGACTTCGGGATAGAACAGATGAAGGCGCTCCTGGGGCTTGTGTTATACTCTCAGGGGCGGTTGATCCCTGAGTCTTCGCTTATACGGAAAGACAGCGGCCGAAGCACTAATTTGAACTGAAAAGGCGGCAGTTTCGGGCCGGGTAACCCCGGTTTTCCGGCCGGTTGGATGTAGGGGCGCAGTGCGTGCGCCCCTACAGGCTTTTTGGGGCAAAGGCTGGCCGCCGAACTAACCTGGAATAGAATATAAAGAGGATAACAATAAATATGGGCAAGGACCTGGTAGTAGTTGAGTCGCCAGCCAAGGCGAAGACGATAGGCAAGTATCTGGGCGACAAGTTCATCGTGAAAGCCTCTATCGGGCATGTCCGGGACCTGCCCAAGGAGAGGCTCGCCGTGGACATAGAGCACGGTTTCATGCCCGAGTACGAGGTTATAAAAGGGAAGAAGAAGGTGCTCTCCGAGATTAAAACCCTCGCGGGGAAGGCCGGGAAGATATATCTCGCGCCCGACCCGGACAGGGAGGGCGAGGCGATAGCCTGGCATGTCGCAACCGAGCTTAAGCTCCCGGACGATAAGGTGTTCCGCGTGCTCTTCAGCGAGATAACGAAGCGCGGCGTCACCGAGGCGATGAAGAACCCGCTCAAAATAGACTACAACAAGGTGGACGCCCAGCAGGCAAGGCGCGTGCTGGACAGGCTCGTCGGCTACCAGGTCAGCCCCCTGCTCTGGAAGAAGGTGAAGCGCGGGCTGTCCGCCGGCAGGGTGCAGTCGGTCGCGCTTAGGCTTGTGTGCGAGCGGGAGCGGGATATCCTGGCATTCATCCCCGAGGAGTACTGGTCGGTCACTGCGCGCCTTTTGGGTGATAACCCGCCTCCCTTTGCCGCGAAGCTCTCGAAGGAGTCAGGCAAGAAGCTGGAAATAAAGACCGGAGACACGGCCACGGAGATAGTCGAATATCTTAGGGACAAGCCATTCCTCGTATCGAAGGTCGATAAGAAGCTCAGGAGCCAGTACCCGGTACCCCCCTTTACGACCAGCAAGCTCCAGCAGGAGGGGGCCAGGAAGCTGAGGTTCTCGGCAAAAAAGACGATGCTCGTCGCCCAGCAGCTCTATGAAGGCCTCGAAATCGGGGCCGAGGGCGCGGTCGGACTTATTACTTATATGCGCACGGACTCGACAAGGGTATCGGGCGACGCGGTGAAGGAGGCCCGGGAATACATAGCGTCCCGCTTCGGCAACGAATACCTTCCGGAGAAGCCGCCCGTCTACGCCTCCCAGAAGAAGGCGCAGGAGGCGCACGAGGCCATCCGCCCGGCGTCCCTCGCGCACGAGCCGGACTCCCTGAAGGCTTACCTTGACAAGGACCAGCTCGCGCTTTACAGGCTCATCTGGAACCGCTTCATCGCGAGCCAGATGAACCCCGCCAGCCTGGAGCTCACGGGCGTGGACATCACGGCGGGAAATTACCTGTTCCGGGCCACCGGCACAGTCATAAAATTCCCCGGTTTCATGGCGGTTTACATCGAGGGACGGGACGAGGAGAAGGAATCGGCCGCCGGTGAAGAGGACGGCGCTCCGGAACCCGGCGCGCCGGGCGCAAAGGAAAATTTAACGCTCCCGCCCCTTAAGGTGGGCGACCTGCTCCGGATCGAGGAGCTTCTCCCGAGGCAGCACTTCACCCAGCCGCCGCCGAAGTACACCGAGGCGAGCCTGGTCAAGGACCTCGAGGAAAAAGGCATCGGCCGCCCCAGTACGTATGCGGCCATAATGTCAACGATAGTAGACCGCGAATACGTCGAGAAGAAGCAAAGCTCGTTCACCCCGACGGAGTTGGGGATGCTGGTCAACGACCTCCTCGTAGAGAGCTTCCCGGACCTCTTCAACGTGGAGTTCACGGCGAAGATGGAGGACGAGCTGGACGAGATAGAGGAAGGGAAGATGAAGTGGGTCGAGACGGTCAGGGAGTTCTACGGACCGTTCGAGAAGTCCCTCATGACGGCCCAGAAGGGCATGCGCAACATCAAGCGCGAGGAAACCCCGACCGACATACCATGCGAGAAGTGCGGCAAGATGATGGTCATAAAATGGGGCCGCAACGGGAAGTTCCTGGCGTGTCCGGGCTACCCCGAGTGCAAGAGCACGCGGGAACTCCCTGAAAACGAGAAGGCCCCGCAGGCGGTGGAGACTACGGACGAGAAGTGCCCGAAATGCGGAAGCCCGATGGTCGTGAAGTCCGGCAGGTTCGGGAAGTTCCTGGCATGCAGCGCCTACCCTTCGTGCAAGACGACAAAACCCATCTCGCTGGGCGTGGACTGCCCGAAGTGCAAAGAGGGTTTCCTGAGCGAGAAGCGCACTAAGAGCGGGAAGACCTTCTTCGGGTGCAGCAACTACCCGAAGTGCGACTACGCCACGTGGGACAGGCCCGTGCCCAGGAAATGCCCGGACTGCGGCCACCCCTTCCTGGTGGAGAAATATTCCAAGAAGGAAGGCGTAAAGGTAATCTGCCCGAATAAGGAATGCGGGTACAAGGAAGAACCCGCGCCCGAACAGGCCGTCGCAGGGGAATAGCATCTATTTTACGTTTAATAGGGGCTGTGACGTTATTATTTACAGGATATCGTAGTGGAGTGGCCAACTGCCCCCTCAGGCGGGGTGCATTTTTTCATCTTCGGCGCCGTAAGGAGACTTCTTCGGGCGCTGGCCGTTTACGGAACGTTCGATGGCCTGTAAATAATAACGTCACAGCCCCTTCAGTTCATTTTATTGGCCGGCTTGCGGCCTCTTTTGTTATATTTATATGATTGACTAACGGTCTTTTAGAAAATAGAATGTACGGGATATGCAGCAAGATGTTCTAAGCATTATAGGCGGCGGCCTGGCGGGCTCGGAGGCCGCGTGGCAGGCATCTAGAAGGGGCGTGAGTGTCAGGCTCTTCGAGATGAGGCCCGACAAGCTCACCCCCGCCCACAGAACCGGGAAACTGGCGGAGTTGGTCTGCTCGAACTCGCTTCGGTCGGCGGATGTCCATAACGCGGTGGGCCTCCTTAAGGAAGAGATGCGCCTCATGGGCTCGCTCGTGATGGAGGCGGCGGACAGGACAAGCGTCCCGGCCGGGAGCGCGCTGGCGGTAGACCGCGAGGCGTTTTCAGAATATATAACAGCCAGGATAGAGGCTGAGCCGCTTATCAGGATAGTAAGGGAAGAGCTGACGGAGATACCCGACGGGCCTGTTATACTGGCGACCGGGCCTCTTACCTCGGACGCCATGGCCGATACGCTCGGCCGGATGACCGGGTCCGAGCACCTGCATTTCTACGACGCGATAGCCCCGATAGTGGACGCCGAATCGATTGACATGGAGGTCGCGTTCAGGGCGTCAAGGTACGGCAAGGGCGGGGACGACTACATCAACTGCCCCATGGACAAAGAGCAGTACGACGGGTTTTACGACGCCCTGATGCTAGCCGACAAGGTGCCCGTGAGGCAGTTCGAGAGCATGCGGTGCTTCGAGGGCTGCATGCCTATCGAGACTATGGCGGAGCGGGGCCGGGATACCCTAAGGCACGGGCCGATGAAGCCCGTCGGCATAGACGACCCGCGCACCGGGCGGTGGCCATACGCGGTCGTACAGCTCCGCATGGAGGACGCGGAAGGCAGCGCATACAATATCGTGGGGTTCCAGACCAGGCTCAAATGGCCGGAGCAGGCGCGGGTCTTCCGGATGATACCGGGGCTCGAGCGGGCGCGGTTCATCCGCTACGGCAGCCTGCACAGGAACACCTTCATCAACGGGCCAATGTTCCTGAACAAGACATTGCAGCTCAAGGGCAGGCCGGGGCTTTTTGTTGCGGGGCAGCTCTCGGGCGTGGAAGGGTATGTCGAATCGGCGGCGATGGGCCTAGTGGCGGGCATTAACGCGGCCCTCTTAATTAAGCACGCGGGCGAGCAGGGGTTCGACCTGTCCCTCCAGCACATCGAGGCGCCGGAGACGACGGCGCACGGCGCGCTTGTCAGGCACCTGACGGATACGGAGCCTTCCCGGTTCCAGCCGACAAACGTGATATTCTCACTGTTTCCGCCCCTGCCGGAGGCAATAAGGCATAAGGACAAAAGACGCGAGGAGTTGGTCAAAAGGGCTTTGCGGGATATCGAGGAATGGAAGAGGAGGCTCGATGGCTAACCACCTCCTGGAGTTCCTGCGCCACATGAAAAACGAGAAGGGCGCGTCCGACAACACGATAACGAGCTACGAAAACGATATCGAGCAGTTCTACGAGTACCTGCGCGGGCCGGACAAAAAGCCGCTCGACCTGACGGTTGTGGACAACCTGGACATACGCGGGTACCTGGCGCACCTCTCCCGGCTCGGGTTAAAGAAATCTTCCAGCCAGAGGAAGCTGGCCAGCATAAGGAGCTTCTTTAAGTATCTGTACCGCGAGGGTTCCATAGACAAGAACCCGGCGAAGCTGGTGGCGACGCCAAAGAAGGAAAAACTCCAGCCGGAGTTTCTGTCGGTGGACAACGCGAAGCTCCTGGTGGAAGCGCCGGATGGAGAAAAGCTTGAGGGCCTGAGGGACCGCGCGATACTAGAGACGTTCTATTCATCGGGCCTCAGGATATCGGAGCTTGCGGGGCTTGACAGGGACGACGTGGACTTCCGCTCGGGCGTACTGAAGGTCCTGGGCAAGGGCGACAAGGAAAGGCTTGTCCCCCTGGGGAGCAGGGCCTCGGATGCGGTAAGGGATTATATATCGGCGGCGGACGCCAGACCGGGAATCAGGACGCGCCCCGGCAACGGCGGAGGCGCCGCCCTGTTCCTCAACAAGACCGGCGGTCGCCTTAGCGTGCGGGGCATCAGGAGGGTCGTGGAGAACTACGTCCGTAAAACGGGACTGGGAGGAGAAGTCACCCCGCACACCCTACGCCACACCTTCGCGACGCATCTTCTTGGCGCGGGCGCGGACCTCCGGTCGATACAGGAGATGCTGGGACATGCCTCCCTGTCAACGACCCAGAAGTACACCCACGTGAACCTCGACCAGCTTATGGCGGTCTACGACAAGGCCCATCCAAGGGCCAAGAAGAAAAGGAGCTAGATGACGAATAACCGCGACATCCACGGGACGACAATACTCTGCGTCAGGAAGGGCGGGAAGGTGGCCATCGGCGGCGACGGACAGGTCACTATGGGCGCGACTGTCATGAAGCACAACGCGAGGAAGGTGCGGAGGCTCTATAATAACAGCGTCATAGCCGGGTTCGCCGGGGCGACGGCGGACGCATTCACGCTTATAGAGAAATTCGAAGGCAAGATAGAGGAATATAACGGCAACATCGCGAGGGCGTCCGTGGAGCTCGCAAAGGAGTGGCGGACGAACAAGATACTCAGGCAGCTGGAGGCCCTTCTGATTGTGGCCGACAAGACTAGCACCTTCATAATATCCGGGACCGGGGACGTGATAGAGCCGGAGGACGGCATAGCCGCGATAGGCTCCGGCGGCCCCTTCGCGCAGGCGGCGGCTAAGGCCCTCATCAAATATTCCCCGCTCGACGCATCCGGTATCGTGAAGGAATCGATGGCCATCGCGGCCGGTATATGCATATACACGAACCAGGAGCTTGTCCTGGAGGAACTATAATGAAGGAACTCTCGCCAAGGGAAGTCGTAACCGAGCTCGATAAGTACATAATAGGCCAGCACAAGGCGAAACGCGCCGTAGCGGTCGCGCTCCGCACGCGCTGGAGGCGGATGCGCCTCCCTGAGGAGCTAAGAGACGAGGTAGTGCCGAAGAACATAATCATGATAGGCTCAACCGGCGTGGGGAAGACGGAGATCGCGCGGCGCCTGGCAAGGCTCGTGGACGCGCCGTTCATAAAGGTGGAGGCGTCGAAGTTCACCGAGGTAGGCTACGTCGGGCGGGACGTCGAGTCCATAATAAGAGACCTGACGGAGCAGTCGGTGGGCATGGTGAAGTCGGAGCACATGGGCACGGTGATGGAGAAGGCCGCAGCGGCAGCCGAGGAGCGGGTGCTGGACGCCCTCCTGCCGAAGCGGCGTTCCGATGCGTCCCTGGGCTTCCGGGAATCCGGGGGCTTCGACGCCACTGGCCAGACGGCGGAAACAATCGATACCGAACCGGCGACCCGCGAAAAGCTCAGGAAGCTCCTCCGGGACGGCAGGCTCGACGACCGTACGATAGATTTCGAGGTGAAGGAAAAGTCAGTGCCCATGGGCATAATCTCGAACATCGGCATGGAAGAGCTCGAGATAAGCCTCAAGGAGATGATGGGAAATATGTTCCCGGAGAAGTCCAAAAGGCGCACCCCGAAGGTGCCGGAGGCGCTCCGGGTGCTCACCCAGGAAGA
>Ga0187848_10003298_pt1 | contig 11989 bp, 1 predicted proteins | sample June2016WEW_4_40_FD_132424 | JGI IMG/M metagenome (GOLD analysis project Ga0187848, IMG submission 132424) | Peatland microbial communities from SPRUCE experiment site at the Marcell Experimental Forest, Minnesota, USA - June2016WEW_4_40 | ecosystem: Environmental > Terrestrial > Soil > Wetlands... | reverse complement strand
GGCAATTGGCGCTGCCGGCAGGATTTGCACCCGCATAAGTTCGTTTAGAAGACGAACGCCTCATCTCGTTCGGCCACGGCAGCGTGAAAATGGTCGGAATGGCAGGATTCCCACCTGCGGCCTCCCGGTCCCAGGCCGGGCGCTCTAAAGACTGAGCTACATTCCGTGAGAACTGGCGGACCCGAATCCTGATTTGTCGGGACTCAACCCTCCCGCAAACAATCCCGACGCGTCGGGACTGATTGAGCTACGAGTCCAGAAGTGGATGGCCTGCCATCCGCAGCTTTAGCGAAGGCTGGTGGGAAGTGCTGGTAACGCTCCAGTCGTCGCTTCCGACATGTTTTGAGACGTCCGGGTTACGGCCGGATTGCCGGATCACTTCCCTGAAATTGGTAGCGGGGGTGGGAGTTGCGCCCACAGAGGCAGAGCTTATGAGGCTCGCCTGAATCTCATTCTCCCCGCAGTGAAATGGCCTGCCAGCCGTAGCTGTGCAGGACGATGCGTAACGTCGGCCTTCGCTAAAGCTACGGCGCGGCAGCCTTCGCCCGCCGTTGCACAGCGGGCGAAGGCTGGTGGAGTCGGTGGGTAACGCTCCCACATCGGCTTGCTTGCAGGGCAAGTGCATTGCTTGTCTGCCACGACCCCATAAAGTCAAAAGAATGGCAAGCCGCCCTGGTGCGGCCCCAGGCAAGCTGAGTTTTGGAGACTCTGCTGCACAGGCTGGTGCGCGACTTGTTTTGGAATTGGCCTGCCAGCCGCAGCCGCGCAGGAGGAAACGAAAAGCCCGCCTTCGCTGAAGCTGCGGCGGGCAGCCTTCACCCGTTGACATGCAGCGGGGGAAGGCTGGTGCGGTTGCCGGGAGTTGCGCCCGGACTTCCTCCGTGGCGGGGAGGCATTCTGCTGTTAAATCACAACCGCGAAATTAGAAGGGCCGGGAGCGTTGCTGCTCCCGGCCCATGCCATTTCAACAAAGAACAAACACCTCTTGGCGATCTAAGCGATCCCAACCCGCGGTTTCACGGCGGCTGTTTCGGTGTTTAGGGGCACACCTCCTGCAAAGCCCTTAATATGTAAATCTAAAATTCGTCCTGTTCGTCCTGGGGACGTTGTCTTCCGGTCGTGGGCAGACCCCACCGGTGAGGCTTCTCTGCTCGTCCCCGCCAAATTCAATTTGTCGCCAGAAGACATCACCTGGATGTCGCGTTATTCTTGTTCACAGATTGTCCATTTATCGTTGTTAATCGTTCACAGTCATGCTTTTCAGGGAAAATAAAAAACCCTGCTTGCATGTCGGCAAGCAGGGTTGAGAAAGTTCTATTTCGTTCGTTACCTGCTTGCCATGAGTCTATCCAACTTGACCTGTTGTTCCGGGGCTGCGGTGGATAGACCAAGGCTAAACACACTACCCGGGTTATACCGGCTATGACGTGTCCCAATGGTCATTGGGGCCGCCGTCATCGGCCAACTCGCGGCTGATATGTTTAAGCAAGTTTTCATTGAACTTATAACACAGGTATCACGGAGTGTTCATTGCGTCAACTACTATTTAAAAATATTTTGAGATTTTTTTATTGCGCCCGGATTCATATATTCGGATAGGTTGATGTGAAATTCCTGACGCCCCGCGCAGTTTTTGCGCTGACGCCGTGAGATTGACGCGGGCCTGCCGCTTCTGTTTCTCCGGGATGATGAAGGAGCCGGCGGCAGGGTTTGGCCTCGCGTTGACTGAATGGCAAAATGATTTTAAAATAAAAAACTTAGAGGAAGCCTTATGCGAACAATGACCCTGATCGAAGGCGCGATGTCCCTGCTATTTGCCGCCACGGCACTGGCCGGGCCACACTGGACCGAACGCTACAACGTCGTCTGGACCACCCCGAGCAAGGATGCGGCCGGTTCGATGCCGCTGGGCAACGGCGAGGCCGGCATCAATCTGTGGGTGGAGGAGAACGGGGATCTGCTATTCTACATCGGCCGAAGCGACTCGTTGAGCGAGATCTCCCGGCTTCTGAAAGTCGGGCAGGTGCGCGTGTCGCTGTCCCCCAATCCGTTTGTCACGGGCGCCCCGTTCCGCCAGGAGTTGAAACTGAGCGATGGCGTGTGCGAAATCACCGCCGGCGAGGGCGGGAAGAAGGTGACGCTGCGGGTCTTCGTGGACAGCGATCGTCCGGTGGTGCATGTGACGGGGCAGTCCGCCTCGCCGCTGACCGTGAAGGCAAGGGCTGAGTGCTGGCGCACGCAGCGCCGCGCGCTGCCCAAGGGAGACGAACAAGGTTCGGCCTGGACCCTGCGGGATGCGCCATTCGAACTTTATGAATCGGCGGATGTTTTCCCAGCCGGATTGGAAGGGGCGGCGGCCTGGTATCACCGCAACGAGGAATCCGTCGCTTTTCCGTCCACCATCAAGCACCAGTCGCTGGAGTCCGTGGCGGACCAGGCTCACGATCCGTTGTGGCATCGCACCTTCGGCGGGTGGCTGACCGGGGCGGAATTCAAGCCGGTGGATGGACACTCGATCCAGACCATTGCACCCGGCAGGTCGTTTGCGCTGCGCGTAGCGGTGCCGTGCGGCCAGACGCCGACAGCGCAGGCCTGGATGGATGAGGCGAAACAACTCGCAGCCGAGGCTGCGGACGCGCCCGCCGCCCTGGGCCGCACCACGGCCTGGTGGCGGGAATTCTGGGACCGCTCGTGGGTCATCACCGATGCCGGGATGGGAGGGCGGGTTGGCGGGGAACAGCATCCGCTGCGCATCGGCTACGACTCCAATAAACAGAACCCGTTCCCCGGCGCCATCGGTCGCACGGCGGTCTTCAGCCGGCCACTCCCGCCGGAGGAAATCGCCCGGCTTGCCGCCGCCGCTCGTGACCAGACCACTCCGATACAGGATGGTCTGCTGGCCGCCGGCGATGGAACTCCGCGCGAAATCCCCAAGGACAAATTGAACTTCAAACGCGGCTTCGGTCTGGAAGCCTGGATCAAACTTGATCGGACTGAACCGGGCCGCATATTTGACAAGATAACCGCCGGCGGTTCGGATGGATTCCTTTTCGATACGCATCCCGGCGATACGCTGCGCCTGATCGTCGGCAGCAAAGTTCTGAGCGCTCCTCCCCGCACGATCCAAGCGGACGGCTGGCATCATGTGGCGGCCACCTTCGACAGCGGCACCGGCGCGGCAAGTATATATCTGGACGGGAAACTCCTGGCCGGGCAATCCGGGGATGACGTTTCCCCCATTGCGCGGGGCTACACCCTGCAACGCTACATGCAGGCCTGCGGCGGCCGCGGCGCCTATCCCATCAAGTTCAACGGCGGCATCTTCACGGTTGAACCCGAAGCCCTTGGCCGGCCGTACAACCCTGATTGGCGCGCCTGGGGCGACCCCCACTGGTTCCAGAACGTCCGCCACATGTATCACCCGATGCTGGCCGGCGGTGATTTCGAGATGATGGGCCCCTTCTTCCGAATGTACGAAGCCGCCCGCCCCTTGTGCGAGGCGCGGGCCAGGCTCTATTACGGCGCGGAAGGCTGTTACTTTCCCGAAACCATGACGGTTTGGGGCGCCTATGCCAACGGCGACTATGGCTGGCAGCGCGGCGATCATCCGCCCGGGGACATCCTGTGCAACTACTGGCGCTACGCCTGGAACCAGGGGCCGGAACTGGTCAGCCTGATGCTCGACTACTGGGACTACACCCGCGATGAAGCCTTCCTGAGGCAGCAGGCTTTGCCGATGGCCGTTGCCGTGCTGAAGTACTTCGATACGCGCTTCAAGAAAGATGAAAAGGGCACGATTATTCTGGACCCCACCCAGTCGGTGGAAACCTTTTGGTGGGAGGTGGTCAACGACATGCCGAGCGTGGCGGGATTGAACGACATCACGGCGAGGCTGAGCGCATTGCCGGAAAGACTGACCGCGGCGCCAGAGCGTGAGTTCTTCGCGAAGATGAAAGCGGCCTGCCCCGCGGTGCCGGTGGAGCAGGGCCGTCTGGCTCCCGCGCAGCAATACAAGGACCAGCGCAGCAACTGTGAGAATCCCGAACTCTACGCGGTTTGGCCCTTCCGGCTTTACGGCTTGGGCAAGCCGGGATTGGAAGAAGCCCGCGCCGCCTACGCCCACCGTGCCAACCACTTGGATGCGGGCTGGGGCTACGACGGCAACTGCGCCGCGTTATTGGGCTTGACGGGGGAGGCCGCCCGCATTCTCCGGGTCAAATGCGCCAACTCCAACCCGGCCTACCGCTGGCCCGCCACCTGGGGACCGAATTTCGATTGGCTGCCCGATCAAAACCACGGGGGCAACCTGCTGAATACCACCCAGCTTATGCTGCTGCAAAGCCAGGGCGGCAAGCTCCGCCTGCTCCCCGCCTGGCCGAAGGATTGGGACGTGAGCTTCAAGTTGCACGCGCCCGGCAACACGACCGTCGAATGTGTGTATCGCGGTGGCAAGGTGGAGAAACTCACGGTGACGCCGTCCGCACGGGCGTCGGATATCATACCGCCTGGCAGCGACACCGCAGAGGAGAGTGGGCAGCCATGAGTCAAGCAGAGGGAAATGGTTTGTTCGTTTTTTGTTTGGAAAGCGAGCGGGGGAACGCCGGCAGAGGGCCGGCGACCGGTCAGGCCATTTGAACGGAATGGATGTCGAAGAATGAGGGCGAAGGACTGATTTTCGCCTTTATCAACCGACCTTTCCCGCACCAAGAAATCCTCAGCGCCAGCGAAGATTTGGCGGCGGCGGACAGGGCGCGGTGAGGAGGGACCGCCCCGCCAGTAGGGAGCGCGGGCCAGGGAACAAATTCCCTAAAGGCCGCCGGCGGATTGATGCTGAATCTAAAAAACCGGTGGAAAGCCCGGTGAACAAGACGGCCAGCATCCGGCGGCAACTCCCCCTCAGCCATGGCATGACTTGTGCATGGGTACCCCGCGCGAACGAATTTCTGAACGTACGGGATAACCAAACAAAAGGCAAAAGCATGAATGTCACCAACACCAAGAGACACACTCGGGAGGAAGTCTGGTTTCGGCAGGAAAAGCCGGCAGGAAGACCAAAACCCGTCCGCGTCGAGCGGCGCCAAGTGCCGATCCAATGGCGCGGCCAGCCTGGAGGGCTGCGCCGGGCGAAGGTGTTTTTCCGCAGCAGCCTGGCGGTGCTCCTGGCGGCGGGCGCGTTTTGTTTTCCGCAAGCCGGCCGGGCGACGCCAGTCAAAGTGGCGGTGTTGTACGCGGACATAGCCAGTTGGAGCGCCGACGTGGTCAGCAAAATCAGCGGCACCGGTTTGTTTTCGCAGGTGGACAGCATCAATGTCTCCACCACGACGCCATCAGTGGCCACGTTGTCGCAATACACGGCGGTGCTGGTTTATTCGGACTACGGTTTTGCCGATCCTACGGCGCTGGGGAACAATTTGGCGACTTACGTGAGCGGCGGGGGCGGCGTGGTGCTGACGGTTTGCGCGCTGGGTTCTGTAGATCTTGGGGGAAGTTTCGCGTCGGGCGGCTATATGCCGGTTAACGGCGGCCAGCTTCACTCGGGAACCGTTTTGACATTGGTGAAGGATTTGCCATCGAATCCGATCCTCACGGGTGTCACATCGTTCAACGGGGGAACGTCCAGCTATTTCAACGAGGTTTCCACCGCCAGCGGGGCGACGCAGGTGGCGCATTGGAACAACGGCTATCCGCTGGTGGTCACCAAGCCGTCGGGTTCCGGAATGGTGGTGGCCTTGAATTTTTATCCGGTGTCCAGCGACATGCGCAGCGATTTCTGGGTTTCGAGCACCAGCGGCGCCCGGTTGATGGCCAATGCGCTGGGTTACGCGGCGGGAGCGTATTCCAGCCCCGCCACCACCATCACCACGCAGCCGGCGAGCCAGACGGTCGTGGCCGGCGGCAACGTGACCTTCAGCGTGGTGGCGGCGGGAACGGCGCCGTTGTGCTATCAATGGTATTTCAATGGCAGCACGATCACCGGGGCGACGGCGACGAACTATAGCATCAGTGACGTAAGGACAAGTGCCGCTGGCAGCTACATCGTTGTGGTCACCAACTCATCCAGCAGCGCAACCAGCAGCGTGGCGGTGCTGACGGTGAACAAAGCCACTCCCGTGATCAATACCTGGCCCGCCGCCAGCGGCATCACCTACCTGCAAGCCTTGTCGGCCTCGACCCTGAGCGGCGGCAGCGCCAGCGTGGGCGGCGCCTTTGCGTTCACGACGCCCACGACCACGCCGCCGGTGGGCACGTACGCCGCGCCGGTCACCTTCACGCCGACCGACACGGACAATTACAACACCGTTGCCGGCTCGGTGAACGTGGCTGTCGTCCAAGCCACTCCGCTTGTGAGCGCATGGCCCGCGGCCAGCGGCATTATTTATGGGCAGGCCCTGTCGGTTTCCACGTTGAGCGGAGGGACGGCCTCGACCGGCGGCAGCTTTGCCTTCGCTTCACCGGGGACCACCCCCAACGCCGGAACGTACTACGGCTCAGTCGTATTTACGCCGGCGGACACGGCCAGCTACAATGCGGTGACCGACACCGTTGCGGTGGTCGTGGGCAAGGCCGCGTCGCTTGTGACCGTCTGGCCCGCCGCAAGCGGAATCACATACGGGCAGAAACTCTCCGCCTCCACCCTGGGTTCCGGGACTGCGACGCCCGGCGGGACGTTCGCCTTCACCGCGCCTTTGACCACACCGAGCGCGGGGACTTACACCGCCGCGGTCACTTTTACCCCGGCCGATACTGCGGACTACAGCGTCGCCAGCGGAACGACGGCAGTGACGGTGAGCCAGGCCACGCCGACTGTGGCCGCGTGGCCCGCGGCCAGCGGGATTGTCTATGGACAGCCGTTGGCGGCGTCCCTCTTGAGCGGGGGCAGCGCTTCGACCAGCGGGAGTTTCACCTTTGATTCGCCAACGAACATGCCGGATGCCGGCGCTTATAGCGCGGCGGTGACCTTTACCCCGGCCGACACTGCGGACTACAACACGGTGAGCGGGATTACCAGCGTCACGGTGGCCCAGGCCGCCCAGGTCATCACGCTTCAGTTGCAGGTGAGCAATTCGATCCCGCTCAACCAGTTCACTAATGTCCCGGTCCTGGCCACAGCCAGTTCGGGCTTGTCCGTGGTCCTGACGCTCGGCAGCAACAGCGTGGCGGCGCTGGACCAAACGGGGACCAACCTGGTGTCCATCGGGCAGACTGGCATCGTGACCCTGCTGGCCGATCAGGCCGGCGACAGCAATTACCTGGCGGCGACCGAGGTGGCGGCAACCTTTGACGTCACGATGATGAACCAGACCATTACTTTTGCGGCGATTCCGCCGCAAGTGACCACCAATCTGACCTGGCCCTTGACCGCCACCTCCGACTCCGGCCTGACGGTGGTTTTCAGCCTGGTGAGCGGCCCGGCGGCGCTCGACTCCACCGGCACCAACCTGACCTTCACTGGCGCAGGATCGGTGGTGGTGCAAGCCTCCCAGCCTGGCGACGGCACCAATTACAACCCCGCCGCGCCTGTCATGCAGTCCATTCAGGTCAGCCTTGCGCAATCTTCCATCGCTTGGAGCGCGCTGCCGGTTTCGACCTTCGGCGACGCGCCATTCACGCTGGACGGAGTGTCAAGTTCCGGGGATGCCGTAACTTACACGAGTTGGAACACGAACGTGGCGGTGGTGCAGAGCAACCTGGTCACCATCGTCGGCGCCGGCACGGCGGTCATCTCCGCGCAAGACGCGGGAGACAATTTCTATTCTGCGGATACCGTCCAGCAGGTGCTGACCGTCGTCCCGGCCACCCCGGCGCTCATCCTGCCCGCAGCCAGTCCCATCACCTTTGGCCAGAGCCTGGCCTCCGCGACGTTGACCAATGGCAGCGCGGACCTGGGCACCAACGCCGTGAGCGGCAGTTTTGCCTTCGTGGACTCCTCGATTGCTCCCAATGCCGGCGTTTATGCGGCTTCCGTGCTGTTCACGCCGGGCGACACGACCGATTACAACAGCGTTCTCACCAACGTCAGCGTCGTGGTCGCGCCACTCGCGCCGGTCATCATCGCCTTGCCGGCGGTCGCGCCGATCACCTTCGGCCAGAGTCTGACGGCCTCCGCGCTCATCAATGGCAGCGGGTCGGTTCCGGGCAGTTTTGCCTTTGCGGACAGCAGCGGGACCCCGGGCGGCGCGGGGGCATATTCCGCGCCGGTGGTATTCACGCCGTCGGACACCAATTACTCCGCCGTTACGACCAACGTGGAAGTGGAGGTGAACCAGGCCGCTCCAATCGTCAGTTCGTGGCCGGCCACGACCCCAATCAACTTCGGCAATCCGTTGTCCGTCTCCTCCCTGGTTGGCGGCAGCGCCACCCCGGCGGGGACGTTTGCCTTCAACGACCCCACGGCGATTCTGAATGTGGGCACCAACTATGTCCTGGTCGTTTTCACGCCGAATGACTCGGCCGACTACACCACGGTCACAGGGTCGGTGGCTGTTGCGGTGGGGCAAGGGCTGGTAGAAATCACGGTCCTGCCGACCGCTTCGCCCATCACCTACGGCCAGAGCCTGGCCGCCTCGACCTTGAGCGGCGGCAATGCGACGGTGGGCGGGAGTTTCAGCTTTGTGGACAGCAGCCTGATCCCGCCGGGCGCGGGGAGCTACAGTGAGGCGGTGGTGTACACTCCCACCAACTCGAGCTACTCGGCAATCATCACCAATGTCACGGTCACGGTGAACAAGGCGACGGCCACGGTCGTGTTGAGCGATACCAACCAGAACTACACCGGCACGGCCAGGAGCGTCACCGTCAGCACCACGCCGGCCGGCTTGACCGTCATCGTGACTTACAATGGCTTCGGCACCTTGCCCGTGACGGCCGGTTCCTACGCGGTGGCCGCCACTGTCAACGATACTAATTACACAGGCTCCGCCACCGGCACGCTGGTCGTGGGCAAAGTCCCGCTGCTCGTGGCGGCGCAGGGCGTGACCCGCTGCTACGGCGGGACCAACGCCCCCTTCACGGCTGCGATCAATGGTTTCGTCAACGGCGAGACTTTGAGCAACCTGTCCGGCAACCTGACCTTCACCGTTGAGGACACCAACAACACGGTGGTTTCGGTGGACACCAACACTCCGGCCGGAACCGACACGATCATGCCCGGCGGCCTGGCCTCCAGCGACTACACGATCACCTTTAGCAACGCCACCTTGCTGATCCTCCCGGCAATCCTGACGGTGACCGCGGACAGCTTGACCAATGTCTATGGGTCGCCCATGCCGGCTCTGACCTGGAGTTACCAGGGATTCGTGAACGGCGAAGGCACCAATGTGCTCTCGGGTATTCCGAGCCTGAGCACCAATCTCTCCTCCGGCAGCCCGGTTGCGGGCAGTCCCTATACGATTGCCATCACCAATGGGACGTTGAGCGCCAGCAACTACGTGTTCAGTTTCGATGCCGGGACTTTCACCGTCCTGCCGGCTCTCCTCACCGTGAGCGCCAACAGCGTGACCAACGTCTATGGCTCGCCCATGCCGGCGCTGACCGGTTCCATGGCGGGCGTCACGAACAACGACCCGTTGTCGGTTTCCTTCACCACCGCCGCGACCCAGAGCGGCAGCGCCGGCGCTTACAACATCCTGCCTTTGTTCAATGACGCGGGCCTGCTGGCGAATTACACTGTCACCACCAACATCGGCACGTTCACCGTAACCCCGGCGCCCTTGCTGGTGACCGCCGCCCCCCAAACCCGCGCCTATGGTCATGCCAACCCGGCGCTCACGCTGACTTACAGCGGATTTGCCCCTGGCGATGACGCCACTTCGCTGACGGTGGCACCCAGCGCGACCACCACGGCCACGCTGACTTCGCTTCTGGGTTCGTATCCGATTACCGTTGGCGGCGGTGTGTCGGGCAATTACACGTTCACCTATGTCAACAGCACACTGACGGTCACGAAGGCGCCGCTGACGGTTGTGGGCAACAACGCCAGCCGTCCCTTCGGCTCGGCCAACCCGGCCTTCACGGCGGCCCTCACCGGAGTCATGAACAACGACAATATCACGGCCCGGTTCTACACCAGCGCGACGACCAACAGCCCGCCGAATAATTATATCATCCAGCTTTCCCTGAGCGATCCCGGCGGCAAGCTGGGGCAATACAGCGCGACCCTCAACAGCGGCATCCTGACGGTGACGGGGGCTGCGTTGCTTGGCCAGGTGCAGGACGTGAGCCGCGCCTACGGCCAGACCAATCCCGTATTCACCGTGAGCTACAGCGGGTTTGTCAACGGCCAGGATGCAAGCCTGGTCAGCGGAGACTTGAGCTTCAGTTGCACCGACACCAATGGAGTCAACGTGGACACGAACACGCCCGTCGGAGTCTATCCGATTGTGGTGACCGGCTTCCAAACCGCGCCCAACTACATCATCCAGTACACCAACGGCGCGCTCACCGTGACGCAGGCGGTGCTGACGGTGACGGCGAACAACACCAACCGCGTGTATGGCGCGACCAACCCGATCTTTACCGCTGCCATTGCCGGCTACGTCAACGGGGAAGATTCCAACGTCCTGAGTGGCGCGCTGACGATAGCCAGCCCGTCGGACGTGACCAGCCCGGTCGGCACGTGTCCGATCATCCCCAGCGGAGTGTCGGCCACCAACTATTCCATCAACTTCATCAATGGAGTATTGACCGTGACGCAGGCGCCGCTGTTAGTTTCCGCCGGCAACGCCAGCCGGCTGGACGGACAGTCCAATCCCACGCTGACCGGCTCTGTGTCGGGCCTGGCCAACAATGACAATCTGGGCCTGACTTTCGTCACTGCGGCCACACCGGCAAGTCCGGTCGGGAACTACGATATAGATCCCGCGTTCGGCGATCCTGACGGCAAACTGCGCAACTACCAGCTCACCACCAACAACGGGACTCTGACGGTGGGCCAGGCGCCCTTGACCGTTGCCGGCTCTAATCAAACCCGGATTTATGGACAGTCCAATCCCACGCTGACCGGCACAGTCAGCGGCGTGGTGAATGGCGACGCTATCACCGCAAGCTACAGCACGACCGCCACGGCACAAAGCCCGGCTGGATCGTATGGCATCGTGCCGTTGATCAACGATCCACAAGGCAAACTGGCCAATTACGCGGTCAGTTTGGCCGATGGAACGCTTACGGTCACAACCGCGTCATTGGTGGTCACCGCCAGCGATCAGACTCGGATTTACGGAGCGGCCAATCCCGCCTTCACGGCCACGTTCAGCGGCTTCGTTAATGGTGAAACTGCCAGTGTCCTGGGCGGAACCTTGTCCTTCACAAGCCCGGCTGATCCCACCACTCCGGTCGGAACCTATCCGATCATCCCCGGCGGATTGTCAGCCTCCAATTACTTGATCACATACGCAAATGGAACACTGACCGTGGCGCAGGCGGCCTTGACGGTAACGGCCAATCCAGCGACCCGCAGCTATGGAGCCACAAACCCGGCATTCACCGCCACGATCTCGGGCTTCGTTAATGGAGACAACACCAATGTGATCAGCGGTCAAGCGGCCCTGAGCACATCGGCGGGCGCCTCCAGCCCGGTTGGAACCTACGGCATCCTCGCGGCGCAAGGAAATTTGAGCGCGGTGAACTATGCTTTCAGTTTCACTAATGGGACCTTGACCGTGACGCCGGCGTCCTTGACGGGCAGCGTGCAGCCTGTCGGGCGCGCCTACGGCCAGACCAACCCCATCTTCAGCGTCAGCTACTCCGGTTTCGTCAACAGTCAGGACAGCAGCATTGTCACCGGTCCGATCGCGTTCAGTTGCCTGGACACCAACAGCGCCCCGGTTGATACCAACACCCCGGTCGGCGTGTATCCCATCCATGTGGTAACACCCCAGACCGCCCCCAACTACACCATTGGTTATGTGGACGCAACGCTTAGTGTTACCCAGGCGGTGTTGACCGTCTCGGCCAATCCGCAGAGCCGTCTTTATGGCACGACCAACCCGGT
>Ga0187848_10003294_pt1 | contig 12002 bp, 10 predicted proteins | sample June2016WEW_4_40_FD_132424 | JGI IMG/M metagenome (GOLD analysis project Ga0187848, IMG submission 132424) | Peatland microbial communities from SPRUCE experiment site at the Marcell Experimental Forest, Minnesota, USA - June2016WEW_4_40 | ecosystem: Environmental > Terrestrial > Soil >... | reverse complement strand
CGCCGGTGCCCGCCGACCCTGCCGCTTTCGGACCGGTCTTTTCGATTCCCATGATAGGCCCTCCCCCGAGAACTATAGCTCAGGGGAAAAAAATTGGGGCCTCTGACGTGCCACGTTCCGTAGTGGCAAATCGGGCGGTAAGGGCAAGGTAACCGCCAGATTTTAGTCCGTCAGAGGCCCCACGGGCCAGTTTCGTTGGGCGAACCCTGGGTTCGCATTGTGCCTACGTTATGCACGCCTCGTGCCAGTCGGCTTGATTCTGACGACGGAATAAGCCGTTTGTCGCAAACCGTTAATATGCAATACTTTATTTCATTTCTGTAGCCCAGGGGCACTGGCGTCGTCGCACCACGGACACGTCGGGCGGCTGTAGCGTTTCGCAACAGTCCGTGCAGCAGGCCAATGCAACACCCTACGCATCCCGGGTCCCGTACCGTTATACTGGCGGCTGAAGGGAGATACCCCGGTGCAACCTGCCGCCGACAACCTCTCGCCCGGGACCGATCGCGTCTTGATCCTGGTAAACCCGAAAGCGGGGGCCCAATCGGCGTTGTCGCGGGCCGACCGCCTGGCGGACCTTGCCGGCCAACGCGGCTTTCACGTGGAGGTACACGCCGACCTGGGCCAGGCGGCCAGCCTGGCCAACCAGTGGCACACCGCGGGGAGGCTGCGGGCCCTGGTCGGGGTCGGGGGCGATGGCACCGCGGCCGAGCTGGTCAACCGCACCGCGGCCGGCGTGCCGCTCACCATACTTCCGGCGGGCAATGAAAACCTGTTGGCGCGGTATCTGGGGCTCTCCGAAACCCCCGAGGGCTGTTGCCAAACCCTCGCCGAGGCCAAGGTCGTCCGCCTGGACGCCGCCCGGGCCGGCCAGCGGGTCTTCCTCGTCATGGCCAGTTGTGGGCTGGACGCCGACGTGGTCCATCGCCTCCACGCCCGCCGCACCGGCCATGTCCGCAGCCGCAGCTATTTCAAACCGATCCTCGACTCCATTCGTAGTTATCAGTATCCCGAGTTCGAGATATGCCGCAGCGAGGCCCAGGCAGACGGGCAGCCGCGGTGGTCGGCCCCGGAGGCCGTCCGCTGGCTGTTCGCCTTCAACGTCCCGCGATACGGCGGCGGGCTGCGGATAGCACCCCAGGCGGACCCCGCGGACGGGCTGCTGGATATCTGCACCTTCCGCCGCGGCGGGTGGTGGCGCGGGCTGTGGTACACCGCCGCGGTGCTCGCGGGCCGGCATCGCCGCCTGGCGGACTGCGGTGTCGGGCGGGCGGCCAGGCTGCGAATCACGTCCGAAGAGCAGGTGCCTTACCAGCTCGACGGCGACCTCGGCGGGTTCCTGCCTGTGGAAATCGAAATCCTGCCGATGCGAATGACCCTGCTGGTGCCCAGCCGTGCCTGAGAACCCCGTCAGCATCGGACCTTACCAGTGCGGCCGCGGCCGGCCGTTGCTGGTGATTGCCGGCCCGTGTGTCATCGAGACCGAGGCGTTGACGCTCCAGATCGCGCGAGCGCTTGAGGTGATCCAGGAGCGCCTGTCGCTGCCGCTGGTGTTCAAGGCGTCTTTCGACAAGGCCAACCGCACCAGCGTCGGGGCGTTTCGCGGTCCGGGGCTCTCCGAGGGGCTGGCGATTCTCGGCCGGGTCCGGGCTGCGGCCGGCCTGCCGGTGACGACCGACATCCACCTTCCAGAGCAAGCGGCCCCGGCCGCCGCCGTCTGCGACCTCCTGCAAATCCCGGCCTTCCTGGCGCGGCAGACGGATCTTCTGGCGGCCGCGGCGGCGACGGGCCGGCCGGTACACGTCAAGAAGGGCCAGTTCCTCGCCCCGGCGGACATGCGGCACATGGTGGGCAAGCTGGAGGCGGCCGGCTGCCGCCAGGTCCTGCTGGGCGAGCGGGGGACGTTTTTCGGCTACGGGCGGCTGGTCAACGACATGCGGTCGATCCCCCAGATGCAGGCCCTCGGACCGCCGGTCATCTTCGACGCCACGCACAGCGTCCAGGAGCCGGGCGGCCTGGGGGACGCGACCGGGGGCAACCGGGCCATGGTCGAGCCCCTGGCGCGGGCCGCGGTGGCCATCGGCGCCGACGGCCTGTTCTTCGAGACCCATCCCGACCCCGACGCGGCACCCAGCGACGGCCCGAACATGGTGCCGCTGGACCAGTTTGCCGCCATGCTCGGCCGGCTGCTGCGGATCCGCCGCGCCGTGGAGGAGCTTGCATGAAAGCTGCCCCAGGCCCCCCTGTCGTCAAAGCCCGAAATCCGAAATCCAAAGCTCGAAATCCCAAACAAATCCAACATGCGAAATCCTAATGTTCCAAACAAACGGTGCGGGCCGCCACGGGACCTCGCCGCGCGCCAGGTTGGCGCCATGGCGTCCGTCATTGGCGGCTTCGGTCATTTGAGATTGTGTGGGATTCCGAAATCCGGATTTCGTGCTTTTCTGCGCACGGTGTGCCCGCTCGCGCTGCTGGTGCTGCCGTGCGGGTGTTCGAGCCGCCCCGCGGAGTCCGGCGGCACCGGCTCGAGCCGGCCCGACGCTGCCCAAGAATTCGCCGACGAAATGATCAACCGCGGGATCGATACCCTCGATCGCCTGGAGCAATTCGGTGCCGACGACGTCCGCGGCCCGCTCGAGGAGCGGATCGTCGAGATCGGTCACACCGGCCAGCTTCCCGCCGAAGGGTCCTCCGACCCGCTGCCCAGCACCTGCCCGGAACCCGACATGCTGCGGCAGACGGTCATTCGCCTGAACCAGTGGGCCGAAGCGCAGAAGACGCCCGCCGGCTGGAAGCTCGATCCGCTGGTCCGCGGGCTGCCGCCCGAGTTGGCCAACGTGGCCGTCGTCCGGGACCTGGACAAGGTGCAGTTCTCCCTCTACGACGGGCTGTCGCTGCTGGAGGCGGTATGGCTGCGGGACCTGTCGCAGTGGGCGCGGGGCCAACAGGCGGAAGAACTCCAGCAGGCCCGCCAACTCTTCGACTGGCTGGTGCGGAACATCCAGCTCGACGCGGAGGCCGCGGAGCGGGCACCGCAGTTCCCCTGGGAGACGCTCCTGGCGGGGCGGGGCACCGCCTTGGAGCGGGCCTGGGTCTACCTGCTCCTCCTGCGGCAGCGGGGCATCGACGCGGCGCTGCTGGCGGTGCCGCCGGCCAAGGCGGTCGGCCCCCCGGGGGACTTGGCCCCGCAGAAGGTCCCTCCCGCGGGAACCCAAGTGTGGTGCGTGGCCGTGCTGGCCCAGCACGCCGGGGCCCGGGGGCTGTACCTGTTCGAGCCGGGGCTCGGCCTGCCGATCCCCGCCCGCAACGGCGTGCGGCTCTCCTCCCATCAACTGGATGTTCGCCCCGCCACGCTCGCCGAGGTGGTGGCCGACCACTCGCTCTTGGATCGGCTGGATTTCGATGCCCAACACCCCTATTGGGTGAAAGCGGCGGACCTGGGCCACATTGTGGTGCTGGTCGAGGCCTCGCCGCTCTACGTGGCCGCCCGCAGCCGGGTGGTCGAGTCGTTGTTGGCCGGCGGGGAGCGGCTGGTCCTGACGACGGAGCCGACGGCCCAGGCGGAGCGGATCCGCTCGATGGTGCCGGGCGGGGGGGCATCGGTCCGCCTGTGGCATCGTCCGTACCAGACTCTCCAGCGGCGGGGCCAACCCCGGATCGAGGACGCCATGCAGCGGCTCATCGCGATATTGCCGTTGTTTGCCGCCCCTGGCACACCACTCTTCAAGGGGCGGATCCTGCACCTGAAGGGCCACTTCCAGGGGCAGCCCGGGGCAATCCAGTGTTACCAGGCAGCCCGCCCGGCCACGCAGGACCTCGTCGACGCGGAGCCGAAATTGGCGGCCAGCCGTTATGAAAACGAACTCCTGCCGGCCGTCCGGCAGATGTCGCCCGCAATGCAAACCAGGCTCCAGGCCGTGGCCAAGGAGTTGGCCCACCTACAGACGGGCTCGTGCCTGCGCGGCAAGCACGACGCCAGTTATTGGCTCGGCTTGATCGCGGCCGAGCAAGGCAACTTCCCGGCGGCCATCGACTACTTCAGCAAGCGGACCCTGGAGGCGGCCGCCGACAGCCCCTGGATGCCCGGCATCCACTACAATCTCGCCCGGGCCTATGAAGCCCTGGGCCAGCCGCAGCGGGCCGTGGAGGAGTACCTCAGCGGCATCCACTCGCCGATGCACCGTGGCAACCTGCTGCGGGCCCGCTGGCTGAAGGAATTGGCCGCGGCCGGCCGACCCGAGTAGCCGCCGCCGTCCGGGCCGCGGCCGGTTTCTTGCCCTTTTCGGCGCCAATCTGCCTCACAATTGCCGATTGTGGCGACTTTGCCAGATGTATCAGAAAGGCAGCGGCATTTGACAATTCTGTTGTTGCCAGTGGTTTCGACCGATCCCAAGTGCAGGGAACTGACGAGCACACGGCTTGCGCGGAAGGAATCAATGGCGACGGTTGGTGGGCCGCCGCAGCCTCCGCCCCATTGGTGCGACGACCATGCAAGCATGGTGCCCGCCTGCGGGCCGCTCCGGCAAGCGGGGATTGTCCCCTTTTGTCGGCCGGCGTCACCAGCTTCATGTCCGTGGACCAAGGAAGGAAAAGATGAGAACCTACACAATGACCCGCTGGGCGGGTCTGTGCGCCGTCGCTGCCGGATGCGCCCTGTTTGCGGCCCCGGTTTTCGCAGAAGAAGCGGATGGGACCGCGGCCCCGGCCGATCTGGCGACGCTGCAGAAACGCTTGGACGCCCTGGAACAGCAGTATGCGTCTGCCGCGCAATGCGGCCAGACGTGCTGCCAATCGCTGTGTTGCGACCCCTGCCACTGCCCCGGCGTCGTCTTCGGCGCCGAGCTGGCGCTCCTGAGGTTCCACGACAGCCTCGGGCTGGCCAACAGCTATAACGACCTGGAAGCCGCGCCGCGGATTTGGGCGGGCTGGACGGGCGCCGGCGGCCTGGGTGCGCGGGTCCGCTGGTTCGACTACGAGGATACCAGCTCCACCTCCCTCGTCGAGCGCGTCCGCCTGTACACGGTCGACATGGAAATCACCGACACGTTCCAGCTCGGCGCCAAGTGGTCGGGGCTGCTGAGCGGCGGTGTCCGCTACGCCGAGCTCAATGAGCGGAATTTTGATTTCCTCAAGGGTATCCGCTACGTCAATTCCGGGGCCGGCCCGGTCCTCGGCGTGGAACTCTACCGCCAGGTGACCAACAGCATATCGCTGTTCGCCCTCGGCCGGGAGTCGCTGATCTTCTCAGACGAATCGATAGGCATAGACGCGGGGAAGACCGTTGTACGCCCGCAAAACACCACGTTCGCCATCTCCGAGATTCAGCTTGGCGGCGAGTGGCGCAAGCCGTTGCAGGGCACCGCCTACTTCTTCGCCCGCATCGCGGCGGAGGGTCAGTGGTGGGGCGGGGCGCAAGTGGGCGTTGTTGACGTCGGCCTGGTCGGCGTGACCGCGGCCGTCGGGATCTACCGCTGAAGCAGAGATTGACCACCCCGGCGCGGCGGCGGGAGAGGGATTGCCCGCCCGGGCGCCGTGAGATCCTCGCGGTGAAGCAGCCCCTGACATCCTGCGGTGTCAGGGGCTGCCTGTTTTCTTGGTGGGGTGGCGGGCGGGCGCCGCCGTGGAAATTGTGGCCGGCCCTCGGTCTTCCGGGCCGGCCTGTTTCACAATGGCCAATTGCGGCAGACCTTGCCGGATGTATCAGAAAGGCACGGGCTTCGGACAATTCTGGTTTTGCCGGTGGTTCCGGCCGATCCCAAATGCAGGGATATGACGAGCACACGGTTTGCGCGGAAGGAATCGATGGCGCCGTTGGTGGGCCGCCGCCTCCGCCCCGTTGTGCCGAGCACCCAACGGGCCGTTCCGGCAAATGGCACCCGGGGGGGTACCCGGTCCCGTTTTTCCGGCCGGCGTCACCAGTTTCATGTCCGTGGACTAAGGAAGGAAGATCGGATGAGAGCCTACACGATGACCCGCTGGGCGGGCCTGTGCGCCGTTGCTGCCGGATGCGCCCTCGGTGCGGCCCGGCTTTGCGCCGCAGAGGCGGCGGGGACCGCGCCCCCGGCCGACCTGGCGACGCTGCAGCAACGCTTGGACAGTTTGGAGCAGCAGTTCGCGTCCGGCGCGCAATGCGGCCAGACGTGCTGCGACTCGCTGTGTTGCGACCCCTGTCATTGTCCCGGCGTCGTCTTCGGCGCCGAACTGTCGTTTCTGAGGTTCCACGACAGCGCGGGGCTGGCCTGGGGCTATAACGACCTGGAAGCCGCGCCGCGGATTTGGGCGGGCTGGATGGGCGCCAACGGCCTGGGAGCGCGGGTCCGCTGGTTCGATTACCAGGATACCAGCAGCGGTTCCCTCGTCCAGCGCGTCCGCCTGTACACGGTCGACATGGAAATCACCGATTCGTTCCAGCTCGGCGCCAAGTGGTCGGGACTTCTCAGCGGCGGCGTCCGCTACGCCGAGCTCGACGAGAACAATGATTTCTTCGGAGGCACCGGGTACATCAATTCCGGGGCCGGTCCGGTCCTCGGCGTGGAACTCCATCGCCAGTTGACGGAGAGGATCTCGTTGTTCGCCCTCGGCCGCGAGTCGCTGATCTTCGCAAACGAAGCGATCCGCGTGGGGGATTCCGGAGTGACGATCCCGGAGTTGGCTGTACGGCCGCAAAACACCATGTTCGCCATCTCCGAGATTCAGCTTGGCGGCGAGTGGCGCCGGCCGTTGAAGGGGACCGCCTACGTCTTCGCCCACATCGCGGCGGAGGCCCAGTGGTGGAGCGGGGCGCAACTGGGCGTCGCCGACGTCGGCCTGATCGGCGGGACCTTGGCCGTCGGGATCTGCCGCTGAGCGGAGGGTAGCCACCCCTCGGCGCCCCGGCGGGAGACGGCTAGCCCGCACCAACGCCGCAGAATCTTCGTGGTGAAGCAGCCCCTGGCGCCTTGCGGCGTCAGGGGCTGCCTGTTTTTCCAAGGGGGGCGGGTTCGGTTTTGCCTCCGGGCCCCCGGCAGCATAGAATCCACCGATCCGCGGAAAGGGGACCTTGCTGGCCCGAGCGGACCAGGTTATACTTAGTAGTTTGCAAATTGGCGGTAGAGGAGCCGCGGCCATGAAAGAAGGCATCCACCCGAAATACGTCCAGACCAAGGTCACCTGCGGCTGCGGCAACACGTTCGTCACCCGCAGCACGCTGCCGGAACTGAAGGTCGATATCTGCAACGCCTGCCATCCCTTCTACACGGGCAAGCTGAAGTACGTCGACACGGCCGGCCGGATCGAGAAGTTCCAGCGGAAATTTGCCGCCACCGGCTATAGCAGCCTGACCCGGGGCAAGAAGAAGCCGGCCGCCGAGCCGGCCGCCGAGCCCGCCGAAGCGCCGCCGGCCCCGGCAGAATAGCCGTTGCGGACGGCCGCGTGGAAAGCCCCCCTTCTTTCGCGAGGGGGATGAGGGTGGCAAAGGGAGGCCAGGGCGGCCGGCCTGGCTGATGGCGTTATGCGCGACGAACTGGAAAAAACGCTTGCCCGCTTCGAGGAACTGGAGCGGTCGTTGGTGGAGCCCGCCGTGCTGGCCAACCCGGCCCGGCAATCGGCGGTGTACCGCGAGCACGGCTCGCTGGCAAAGGTGGCCACGAAGTACCGCCGCTTCAAGGGCCTCAACGCCCAGATCGCCGAGGCCCTGGAGATGCTCCACGGCGACGACGCCGAGCTCCGCCAGTTGGCCGAGGCGGAACTGCCCGGCTTGAAGGCCCAGCGCGAAGCCGGCTGGACCGAGCTCCTGGACCTGGTGGCCGGCGGCGAAGACGCCAACCGCAACCGGTGCATCGTCGAGATCCGCGCCGGCACCGGCGGCGACGAGGCCGCCCTGTTCGCCCGCGACCTCTATGAAATGTACAAGCACTATGCCGAGAGCAAGCGCTGGAAGGTCGAGGTCCTCGACATGAGCCCCACGGAGCTCGGCGGGCTGAAGGAGGTGATCCTCGGGGTCGAAGGCAGCGAGGTCTTCCGCCACTTGCAGTACGAGAGCGGCGGCCACCGCGTGCAGCGCGTCCCCGAGACCGAGGCCAAGGGCCGCGTCCACACCTCCGCCGCCACCGTCGCGGTGATGGCCGAGCCCGAAGACGTCGAGATCGACCTGCGGCCGGAGGACTACGAGATCGAGCGGATGCGGGCCAGCGGGCCGGGCGGCCAGCACGTCAACAAGACCTCCAGCGCCATCCGCCTGACGCACTTGGCCACCGGGATCGTCGTCTCCTGCCAGGACGAGAAGAGCCAGCACAAGAACATGGCCAAGGCCCTCCGCGTGATGAAAACCCGCCTCTACGAGCGGAAGCGGGCGGAGGAGCAGCAAAAACGCTCGACCGAGCGCCGCACGAAGATCGGCTCCGGCGACCGCAGCGAGCGGATCCGCACCTACAATTTTCCGCAGAACCGCCTGACCGACCACCGGCTGAACCAGAACTTCAATCTCGAGAACGCCGTCGCCGGCAACCTCGATCCGCTCATCGACAGCCTGATCGAGTGCGAGCGGCAGGCGCAGCGCGCGGCGTTCGGGAACCTGGAGTGAAGTCATGAAAGTCAAGCTGTTCTGGGCGAAGGCTCCCGTACAAGGATTGTTCAGCACGGTCAACCCAAATGACTTGGGGATGGAGAACGAAATCAACGCTTGGCTGCGCGAGCACCCGCATATCAAGGTCGTGGACATCCGGCAATCGGCAACCGGCGGGAGTTTTGGCCGAATGGTGTTCTCGATTTCAGTTTGGTACGAGGAGGGCGGCGCCTAACGCGGCCCTCGGTTGCACCCCAACCCGCCGCGGGTGTCCTTTGCGCCTTGGCGGCTTTGCGCCCTGGCGTGAAGTACTCCCCATCCTGAACCGATATTCTTGCAGTTGGCCCTTCCGCAAGTAGCGGCCTGCCTCGAAGAGACGATGCCGAAGTTTGGGGCCGATCGCCGCGGAGTTGACGCCGCGGCCGGGGGCAGACGTCCTAAAGGCCATCCCCAACCGCAAGAAAGGGCCTATCGTGAGGGCGACGTGGTGACTGAGAAGGATGTCACGCAAAGACGCCAAGGCGCGAAGACGCAAGGAACTTAAGAGGGCCGGGTTCGGCCCGTGGGGTTGCCAAGAAGTGGAACTGATTGTAACATAACGCCTTACGACAATTGCACGTTCCACAACCCCGATCGGCGAACCATGCCGCCCAGCGAGCCGTGGACCATCGGCCGACTCTTGCAGTGGACGGTGGACTATCTGAAGCAGAGGGGGGCGGATGCGCCGCGGCTGGATGCCGAGGTGCTGCTGGCCCACGCCCTGGGTTGCCGGCGGATCGACCTTTATACCCGCTTCGAGGAGATGCCCGCCGAGCAGGCCCGGGCGGCGTTCCGCGAGCTGGTTCAGAAGCGAGCCGCGGGAACGCCGGTGGCCTACCTGGTCGGGCGGCGGGAGTTTTTTTCGTTGAGCTTCCGCGTCAGCCCGGCCGTGCTCATCCCGCGGCCGGAGACCGAGCTGCTGCTGGTGGCCTTGCTGGACCTCGTGAAGCAGCGGCCGGCCGGCAGCCCGCTGGAGATCGCCGACGTGGGCACCGGCAGCGGCATCCTCGCCGTGGCGGCGGCCAAGCACCTGCCCTCGGCCCGGCTGACGGCGACCGACATCAGCCCGGCCGCGCTGGAGATCGCGCGGGCCAACGCCGCGGAGCACGGCGTGGCCGAGCGGATCGAGTTCCTGCCGGGGGACCTGTTGGCGGCGGTGCCGGAGGAGCGGCGGTTCGACTTCATCCTGAGCAACCCGCCGTACGTCAGCGAGGCGGAGGCCCAGCGGCTGCCCCGCGAGGTGAAAGACCACGAGCCGCGCGCGGCCCTGGTGGCCGGTCCGCGGGGCACAGAGCTGATCGAGCGGCTCGTGCCGCGGGCGGCCGGACGGCTCCGCGAAGGCGGGCACCTCCTGCTGGAGATCAGCCCGATGATCCACCAGTCCGCGGCCGCCGTGCTGGCGGCCGAGCCGCGGCTGGCGGCGGCCGCGACGCTGCGGGACCTCGCCCGGTTGCCCCGCGTCCTGGTCGCGAGGCGACTGCGCGATGCTTAATCCCTCAGCGGATTCTCACTTCTCGGTTCTCAGCTATCAGTTCCGACCACTGACAACTGACCACTGGCAACTGACAACCCCCCGTGCGAAGCCGCAAGCGGCTCAGCTCCCCTCCGCCACCTCTCCACGATACACATGCTGCATCAGCACGTTCTTCTTCGAGGTCACGGGGCCGGGGTTCGTATCGCTTTCGAGGATCGCGACCATCATCGAGAACTTGGCGTCCAGGTCGTCGGCGTAGTGGACGATCAGGGCCTCGGGCGTCATGGGGGGCTTCGGCGAGCCCCACTCGGGCAGACGCTGGTGGGCGATGATCAGGTGCTCCAGCCGCAGCAGGGCCTCGGGCGGGACGGCAGCGCGGGCGGCCGCCTCGCGGAGCATGTCGCGGCCCAGGAGGAGGTGCCCCACCAGGGCCCCCGCCGCCGTGTACGTTGTCCCCTCCGGCCGCTGGTCCAGCTCGCGGATCTTCCCGATGTCGTGCAGGATCGCGCCGGCCACCGCCAGCGACCGGTCCAGCGGCGGCTTCATCTCCGGGTAATACTCGGAATACTTTGTGGCCAGGTAGATTGCCGAGCGGGTCACGCTCAGCGTGTGCTCCAGCAGTCCGCCGACGAACGCATGATGATTGTGCCGCGCCGCCGGCGCCCGCAGCAGGGCCGCGCGATTCTCGCAGAGCATGGCTTCCACCAGCGCGGCAACCGCCGGCTGGGTGATCTCCCGCCGGGCGATCCCCAGCAGCTCGTCGAACATCTGCTGCGGGTCGAACCGCGACTGGGGCAGGCACATCGTCGGGCAGAAACCGTCGGCGGCGTCGGCCGCGCACGTCTCGCGAATCTTGCGGATGTCCAACTGCGGGCCGTAGTTGGTCTCGCGGTACACGGCGCGGACCTTGTAGAACGCGCCCGGCGTCCACTTGTCCCGGCACTCGGCGGCCCACGGGGCGTTGTCCCAGATGGGGAACACGACCTCCCGGCCGCTGTCGCGAAAGCCCACGCGGAAATACGGCCTCCCTTCCCGGGTGGTCAACTGCTCCTTGGAGGTCATCAGCAGGAACAGGTCGGCCTCCTGGCCGCCGGTCATCTGGGAGAGCGTGAGGATGGGCATGGGGGGGATTGGGGATTGGGGATTGGGGATTGGGGATTGGGGATTGGGGATTAGCCGCGGCGACCACCTTGCGCGTGGTGCCGGGTCCGCGTGGGGATTGGGGATTAGGGCAAGAAACTCTGCGCGTGTATTCTCCTTTGCTCGGGGAGCGAAGTGCCCCAAGTGGTCGATGTGCATCCGCCTTCCTAATCCCTAATCCCCAATCCCCAATCCCCAATCCCTTGGGTTGTGGCCTGCCACGCGCTGGATTGTAGCGACTGGTGGAGCGTGCGCGAAGCGTGCCCCGGCGGCAAAAGTTTCCGCGTTTACCATCCGAATCGAGAGAACATGGGGACATCCTTCCGCAAGCTGCTCCACCCCAGGCCGCCGAGCCCGGCGGCCGTGGGGAAATCCGCCCTGGAGGCGTTTGTCGCCTACTCGGCGGGCGAGTGCCACTTGGCCGACAACACGGTGGCCGCCTACCGCCGCGACCTGGCGCGGTTCTTCGACTGGCTCCAGGGGCGGTCGATCCCGGGCCTGGGGATCCGCGACCTGGCCGACTACGCGGCCTGGCTCGGCACGAAGAATCTCGCCCCGGCCAGCATCGCCCGGCACCTCGTCTCGCTGAAAGTCTTCTTCCGCTATCTCCAGTTGGAGGGTCAGCTCCAAGACAACCTGGCCGAGCTGCTGGGCAGCCAGAAGCTTTGGGAGCGGGTCCCCCAAGTGCTGAGCCCCGAGCAGGTGAGCCGGCTCCTGGAAGCCCCGCGGCCCGACGATGCGCATTGGCGGCGGGACCGCGCATTGCTGGAACTGCTCTACGCCACCGGTCTGCGGGTGTCCGAGCTG
>Ga0187848_10003290_pt1 | contig 12007 bp, 11 predicted proteins | sample June2016WEW_4_40_FD_132424 | JGI IMG/M metagenome (GOLD analysis project Ga0187848, IMG submission 132424) | Peatland microbial communities from SPRUCE experiment site at the Marcell Experimental Forest, Minnesota, USA - June2016WEW_4_40 | ecosystem: Environmental > Terrestrial > Soil >... | reverse complement strand
GTGCCCGAGGTCCGCCTGCCCCGCGAGGAAGTCCGCCGCCAGATGCGGGCCATGAACCCCGAGGCGTGAGGCGGTTGTGCAACGCCCCGAGGCACCCTTGAAAAGTTGCGGTGTTGCCGCGCGGCTCTAAGTTGCGGTGATTCCGCGCAGCGGCTACCCCAGGTACATGAACCGCTGGCCCGATTTCAACAGTCTGTCGATTCGAAGCCGCGCAACTGCCTGCTCCCGGCCAACTTCCGCTCGGAAGCTCCGCTGGGGTTCTTGCTTGCTGCCCGCGGTGGGGAGCGGGCAACCCGGTGTTCCGGCAAAGATCGGCACCAGTCCTGGCCCCGAGAAGGCCCGCCTGGCTCTTCCGATGCGTCGGTCGACGCGAGTGGGGCGCGCTACGCTTGGGATCGGCGCCACGTTGCTCGGAGAAAGCGGTGGTTTTGGGGGCATCCGACACAAAGGACCGCCCGGAGCGACTACGCACCCGGTTGACGTTGCGTATGACCTTCGAATCATTCACATCCGCGGGAACGACTTGTAGGGATTGATGCGCTTCTGGGGAGTCACTTCAGCATCTGCACAATGTCTTCATGTCCATTCTCACGGGCCAGATCGAGACACGTGTGGCCGCTTGCGTCCTTGACGCTCGGATCTCCACCGTGCGCAAGAAGCACCTTGAGGACCTCTTTTCTTCCGTATGCAACGGCGGCCTGAAGTGCGGTGTAGTTTTTTTCGCCCTGACGGGGTTTAGTCTGGTTGGCGTAAGACTCGTTGACCTTCCCCCCGTACTTCAGTCCGAGTTCAACAAGTCCGACCGATTCCGCTGCGCAGAATCCAATGAAGGGTGAGATGCCGAAGGCATTGGGCCTGTTTACATCTGCTCCCTGCTCAAGCAGGCATACAATGATGTCCTTGTTGCCGTGCTCTGCCGCTTTGATAAGAGGAACGTCGCCGTAGGCGACTTGCCCATTGATGTCGGCGCCGCGCGCCAGGATCAACTTCACGATGTCCAGGTTGCCGTATGCTGCGGCGTACGCAAGCGGCTTGTTGACTTGGTTTGGCCGTTGTGGGGGATCCAGCTTGACATCCCCCTTGGCGAGGATGTCTTCCACCCGCTCTGTGTCTTTCGCTCGGATTGCCTCAAGAAGGGCGCCGTCATCCGAGGCACGGCATCCTGCGAGCATTGCGACCGTTAGGGCTGTCAGCAGTGTGTTCTTCATATTCTCTCCGATTCCCATCACCAAGCTCACTTGCCAAGGCAGCCCACTTGGTTCTGTTCTCGCCGCGAGGCGGTCTACGCCATTCATGGCTCGGTTCCCACCAGAATATAACGCAGCGCCGATCCCCCCAAGGTAGCGGGCTGGCGTTGGAGCCAAAAACCCTTCGTTTGACGAAGCCATCATGCGGCTTTCTTGTGGCGCGCATCGAGCCGGCGCACTTTGCACTCGGGCATCAGGTTCGGCTGGGGACGGAGCCGGCCGTGGCGTCATTTTCCGGGCCCGGGGTTCGTTGTGGGAAGCCCCTTCGGGCGATCGCGAAAGCCCGTCGCGGCGGGAGATTGTCTGGACGTGCCAACGTGGGAACGCCGGCAGGGAAGCCTTGAAAATGGGCCACCGGGTCTCGCCTGGCGTGGCCGCGGAGCGGCCGCCCGGGGCGCGATCCGTTTCCGCGTGGCGGTGGAAGCGGAGCCGGCCCTGACCTGCCGGTGCCCGAGGTCCGGCTGCCCCGCGACGAAGTCCGCCGCCAGGGTGCTGGAGCGGATCAAGGCGGTTGAACTCCACAGCCCAGGGTCGCGCTGCGCACCCCGGGTCGGCTCTCGGGGGACCCTGGGCCAGAAATGGCCAAAAGGTAATCAATCCCTAACACCCCGCTAACCTCCGGCCCTTCGTTGCCGCGTAGTATTAGTTAGAGGGCATTTCGAGGATCGTCCCAACCAACGAGGTGCGGCATGGTGTCATTGCTCAATCCCGTTCTGGTGCAGGGCCATCCGCTGGCCGGCCTGGAGCGGCCCGCTCCCTGGGCGCTCGGGCGACCATCGCCATCGGTCGAAGATCGGCTCCGCTGGGTCTTTCATCTCCGCGCGACGGACCCTTTGCCGCTCGTGCGTCAAGGAGCCCTGCGGGATTACCACACGCACCTGGCCAGGTTCCTGTCGTTTCCATTCCGGGCCAGCCGCTGCGAAGAGGCGGAGCCGCTGGTGTTCGACGGTTCCGTGCTGGCGACCGGCCTGTGCGACCCGGCGCGAACTCCGCTGGACTCTGCGACGGGCATTCTCTGCGAAGTGGTCTTTCGCAACGCCGTGCGGCTTCCGCTGGCGCTGTTGAAAGTCGAGCCCTGGAATGCCAACTGCCAGATGATCGACGACTACTGGCATTGGTTCTGGAATTGCCGCTGACAGGCGTCCGAGGGCCGCGACGGCCGGCGGCCCCGCGAAGTCTTCGCCCGTCGTGCCGGTCTCTTTCAAGAACGGAATGTCAGTCCACGCCGGCCAGCCAGATCATGAGGCTCGTGGCGTTCAGTGCCATGTGCAGCACGATCGCCGGCACGATGCGGTGGGTGCGATAGTAGACGATTCCCAGCGCCAGGGCGAAGAAGAACAGCGGCACGGGGTCGGGCGCCACGCCTTCGGGCAGCAGGCTCCAGACGATAATCTGGATCGCGTAGATCGGCACGGCCACCGCGGCGAAGACCAGCAAGCCCGTGCGAACGTCGGACCCCAGGTGCTCGGGGGCCCATCCCAGGTCGCGGACGGTGGCCCCGGCGCGGGCCCGTACCCAGACCAGGGCGAAGGCCAGCGTCAGGACGTTGACGGCCGCCTGGCCCGCCAGCATGCCCGCCATGCAGGAAACAGAATACTGCTCGGTGCCGACGCGGGCGTGCAGGCGGGCGAACACCAGCGAGCTGGCGATCACCGCAAGGCCGCCGTGGGGCAGCAGCAGCCGCAGCGTGGGCAACTGCCGGCGGTGGCGGCACTCGGCCGCCTCCAGCCAGCCTTGCAGGAGCACGCGGAAGAAGAACTCCTCGGCCACCGGGGCTATCAGGACGGCGGTCAGCAAGACCGCCAGTTGCACCCGCAGGTCCCCGTGGCGCAGCGCGCGCAGGGCCGGATGGACCTGCTCCGCGGGGCCGGCGGCTTGCGGCAGGGGCCGCATCTCGTCCGGCCCCAGCACGGCCGCGACGATCGCGCCCGCGACTTGCAGGGCCAGAAAGCAGAAGACCGCCACCACGAGCACGTCCCAGCCTTGCCAGGGCACCGGGCGGCGGGGCTGGTAGGGCAAAAGCGCAATCCGCCGCCGTCGCCGTGCCAGCCAGATCCAGACCAAAGCGGTCCCGGCAAGGGCCGCTGACAGCACCCCCATCAGCAGGAGTGCCGAGCCCGTGTCGCCGGTCGAGGGGTCATCTACCAAGGGGCACCCACGCTTGCGGTCTGTCGTGGTGATTCACGCCGAAAAACGAGTCTTCTCGCTCGCGTGTCCTCTCCGAGCCCTCACCCCCTGCCCCTCTCCCAAGGGGAGAGGGGAGAAAGATGGGACCTACGGGCTCATGCTGCGTCGTCGCCGGGCTCGCGGTGCAGCAGTCGCACGGCGGCCAGCACGTAGACCACGCCGGAATAGACCGTCAGCACGACGGCTCCCCAGACGGAGATCACCGTCGTCCACCAGACCCAAGGGGGCACGCCCCGCACGCCGGGCGGGCTGAGGTGCAGCACACTGCACATCCACCAGGCCCAGGCGGGCATGCCCCCCGCGGCCAGTCCCAGGAAGACCAGGCAGGACCCCGCCGCGATGCACTGCAACACCATCTTCAGCTTGCCCGACATCTTGGCCGAGAAGTCCGAGCCCCGCTGCTCCAGAAAGCTCCGCAAGGCGGTGACCAACAGCTCGCGGCCAACAATCACCACGACCATCCAGGTTCGCAGCCCCCACGGCTCGGCCAGCATCGCGGGGGCGGCCGCCAGGACGATGAACGTGCCGCAGATAATCACCTTGTCGGCGAACGGGTCGAGGATGCGGCCCAGCGTGGTGACTTGGCCGTACTTCCGGGCCCAGTATCCGTCGAGCCAGTCGGTTCCCGCGGCCACGACGAACAGCGCGAAGCTGCTGAAGTAATGCTCCCAGACGATCAGGCCGAACAGGACCACCGAGAGCAGCAGCCGCAGGCTGGTCAACTGGTTCGGCAGGTTGAAGACCTTGCCGAGGCGCACGGCGGGCCGAACGGACGGCGACATCAACGGGCTCCTGCGGAATCGGTCCCCTCTCCCTTTGGGAGAGGGGCAGGGGGTGAGGGCGTAGGCGAGGCACAGAAACCAGACAAAGCGTTTTCCGGCCACCAACCCTCACCCTAACCCTCTCCCGGAGGGAGAGGGGACTCAGGACACAACGGGCACGGCTACTAGATCATAACCGCGGGCCGCCACGATCTCACAGGGGGTCAACTGCCCCGGGGCCAAGTTCTCGCCGGTAACGTAGACCGCACCGTCCACTTCGGGGGCGTCGGCGTACGTCCGCCCCAGGAAGACGTCCGGCCGCTCCCCGGAGGCCTGGCAATCGATGATAACCTCCATCTGCCGGCCGACTTGCGCTTCGCTCCACGCAAACGCGATCGGCTGCTGTTGGGCCAACAAACGGTCCCGCCGGGCGATCTTGACCTCCTCGGCCAGGGCCCCGTCAAGCCCCGCAGCGGCCGAGCCGGGCTCCTCGCTATAGGCAAACGCCCCCAGCCGCTCGAACCGCTGCGAGCGGACGAACTCCAGCAGGGCCTCGAACTGCGCCTCGGTCTCGCCCGGAAAACCGGTCATCAGCGTCGTCCGCAGCACGAGGCCGGCGATTCGCTCCCGCAGCCGGTCGAGCAGCCGCTCGATCTGGGCCCGGCCCACCCGGCGGCGCATGCGGCCCAACACCGTGTCGTCGATGTGCTGCAGCGGCAGATCCAGGTAGGGCACGATCCGCCGCCCGGAAGCGATCACTTCCAGCAGCTCGTCGCTGATGTGCACGGGGTAGAGATACATCACGCGGATCCAAGCCAGGCCCTCGATCTGGTCCAGGCGGCGGAGGAGGTCGGCCAGCCGCGGCCGCCCGTCCAGGTCCACCCCGTAACTACTCGTCTCCTGGGCCACCAACAACAACTCGCGGGCGCCGTCGGCCGCCAGCTCCTCGGCCTCCGCCACGATCTGCTCGATGGGCTTGCTGGCATAGCGGCCGCGCATCCGCGGGATCGAGCAGAAGCTGCACTCGCGGTCGCAGCCCTCGGCAATCTTTAGGAAGGCCAGGTGCGGCGGCGTCAGCCGCAGCCGGCCCGTGTCCGGCGGCGGCCGCTTGGGGGCCGGCCGGAACAAGGTCCGCTCCTGGCCGGGGCAGCTCGCGGCAGCCGAGGGGTCCGGGGGCTGCTTGTTCCGCGGGCTGCAGAGCCGGTGGACCGCCGTGCCGATCTCGTCCCGTCCGAACACGCCCACAAGCTGGTCGATGTCCGGATAAGTCTCCAGCAGCGCTTCCTTGTCGCGCTCGGCGAGGCAGCCGGTGACGATCACGCCGCGGATGCGGCGGCGGCGTTTCAGATCGAGCATCTCGCGGATCACGGCGTGCGATTCGCTCCGCGCATCGCCGATGAAGCCGCAGGTGTTGATGACCACGAAGTCGGCCCCTTCCGGCCTGGGCACGAGCACGTAGCCGTCCAGGTCGAGAAGGCCGGCCATCCGCTCGCTGTCGATGAGGTTCTTCGGACAGCCGAGGCTGATCAGAGCGTAACTGCCTTGGATGCCTTGCCGGGCCATGTGGGGAGCCGAGGGGATCCGGACGGGACTGGGACAAGCAATGGTACGCGATCCGGCCCGCCGGGGCAACCGGGTCGCCCCGCCCGCCGGGGAGCAGGCGTGGCAGGGCGCCACTGCCGCCCTGCCCCGACGTCGGGCCTGATCGCCCAGCACGCGTTGTTCCGGCGGCTGCGCCCGTGACAGCCACGCGTGCTGTTGCTGCAATCCGAGGGCGGCCAAAGAATTCCCCGAGGTCCTCGAGCGGCTTGGCCGACTGCGCTCGGCGGCCGGCTGAGCCGTCGCCGCGGCAGTGTTCGACGCCCGGGACGGCCGCCTTGTTCAACCGGCCTGTTCCCGGGCGGTGGGTGCGTCCCGCCGGGTGAGAGATTCGACTGCGTTCACTCCGGACAGCGGATCTCGACGATCTCGAATTTCAAGGTCCCCTGGGGCACGGGGATCTCGACCCGCTCGCCCGGCTTCTTGCCCATCAGTCCCTGGGCCAGCGGGCTGGTGACGAGGATTTTGCCGGTGTCGTAGTCCTCCTCGCCCGCCCCGACCAGCGTGAATTCCTCCCGGTCGCCGAACTCCAGGTCCTTGACCACCACCGTCGAGCCGAAGGCGACCTGGTCCTTGGGCATCTGGGAGGGATCGATCAGGACGGCCCGGGAGAGCTTATCGCGCAGGGCGTTGATCCGCGCCTCCATCATCCCCCGGCTCTCCTGCCGGCCGAGATACTCGGCGTTCTCGGTCAAGTCGCCTTCGGCGCGGGCCTCGGCCAGGCCCTTGAGGATCTTGGGCAATTCGACGCTATTGAGGCGATCCATCTCGGCCTTGATCTTGTCGTAGCCGGTCCGGGTCATGGGGATGCGATCGGACATTGGCTGTTTCTCCGGCCGAAACGAAAAGACCGCGGCCTCCCGCTGTGGTTGGGCGGCCGTCGGTCCGGCTGGTGCACTCTCTATTCTTTACCGCGGGCAGGCATTGGTAAAGGATTCCGGACCCTCGCGGTCAGCCCAACAGCCCGGCCTGATAGGCCAAGTAGATGATGGCCGCAGCAGCCGCGAGGCCGGCTGCGAGCAAGGCGAGCCGCACTGCAGGGCGGCGAGCGGAGCGCCCCGGCCGACGCGGCGGCAGCAGACGCGTCGCCACCAACTGCCGCGCCCGGACCAGCGGCGAGACGGGGCGCCGCGCCTCGCTCTTGCGGGCATGGGCGATCATTTCCGCAGGACCTTTCCGTAGGCCTCGCGGGTGGCCTTGGCCACCGCGCTCCAGGAGAAATACGTCCGCAGGTGCTCGGCCAGGCTGGCGCTTCGCTTGCGCGCCAGGGCGGCCAGCACCCCGTTGCGGACGGCCCGCAGGTCGTCCGGCTCGATGTAGACGGCCTGGTGGCCGAAGTATTCGTCGGCCGGGCTATCCTGGAAGAGCACCAGCGGCGCGCCGGACATCCCACCTTCCAAGGCGATCCGCTCCGGGGCCTCGACCCCGCTGGCCACGACCAGGCAGCCGCAAGCCGCATAGGCGCTTGCCCGCAGGGGATCGCCCGGCGCGGGCAGGGCCACGAAATGCACGTGCGGGCCGGCGGCGCGGCGGCACTCGGCGTCGTACCATTTGCAGTCGGCTAGCGAGTCGCCCAGGAAGACGATGTTCCTCTCCTCGCCGCGCATGGCCAGGAGGAAGCCGAGCTGGTTATTGCGCGGCTCGATCGAGCCGACGTAGAGGACGAAGCCCCGGCAGCCCACCCGGGCAGCGAACAGCTCGGGGTCGGCCGAGGCGAGCCGGGGGTCGGCCCCCTGCGGCACAACGCGAACCCGTTGGCCAGGCACCTGGAACTGCCGGATGATCTGCTGGGCCTCCGCGTTGGAATTGGGCAGCAACAGGTCCGCGCCGCGGTAGAGTTGCCGGCGGCGGGAGGGCCAGCGCGGGCAGACCGATCGCCCCACGTACCCGGCCCACGCGCTCACTTTGCGGTGGAGCGGCTGCCGCTCGGGGGAGTCGGCCGGCCGGTCCGCATCCGCCAGCCACGCCAGCGGCGTGAGGACCACCGGCACGCCTTGCTGCTGGGCGGCTTCCATGACCGGCACGAATTCCTCGGCCGTGCCGAACAAGTGCAGGCAACCGGCCTCCGCCAGCGAGTCCTCCCACGGCCGCCAGAACCTTGCGGCCACGCCGAGGTCCGGCAGTGCCCGGGCCAGCGCGAGCATCGGCATGTCCGCCCCAGCGGGGCACGACAATGCCGTGAGCCGCCCGGCCAAGAACACCTGAGCCGGCCGGGTCGCCGGCCGCCCTGAAAGGGCCGCCGCCTGCCGGCTTGCCGCACCCTGCTGAGCCAATCCTGTGGCAATCTTCATGTCCATCCCAGAAAGCGCAATCCCTTTGACGCAACCCCGATCCTCAGGATACGGGAAAGACACATCCCCATTTCGGCATGGCCGCGCGAGAGCCGGGACAGTCTCCCGAATTGCTCACCACCGTCCTATTACCATACGCCTGCTGGCCCCTCGGCGTCAAGCCGGGTCGAGGCGACCCAGCCGAAAGGCGGGGCCGAACGGGTGGGGAAAAGGGGACGGGACACGCTTCTTCCCGCTCAGCTATCGGCGGGCAAGGCCGCCCTAAACAGGTATACCAACGCTATCCCGCTTGAAACCGCGCCCGAACTGTGAGACACTGCTCGACTGTTTCACCAAGCCCCCCACACCGGAGGAGCCCCCCATGCCACGCTTGCCCCTTCTCGCCACAATCGCACTGGTGCTGGCCCCGGCGGTCTCGATCCTCGGTGCCGAAGGTCCGCCCCCCTCGACCAACCCCGTGCCGCAGTCACTAAAGTCAAGACTCTTCGGCATGCGGGGCTTCCCCCCGATCCCGGCGGGAATGGACCCCCAGCGGCTGTTTCCGATGATCGACATGTTCGGCCAGTATCGCCACAAGGACTGGCCGGGCAAGACCCACACCTTGGCGGACCTGGCACGGCGGAAAGACGAGGAAGCCGCCGAGCTGGCCAAGCACCCCGGCCCGGCCGACTGGGACCAGTATGGCGGCTGGAAGGCCGGTCCCCAGTTGGCCGCCACCGGCCGCTTCCGCACCGAGAAGCGCGACCAGCGGTGGTGGCTGGTGGACCCCGAGGGGCGACTGTTCTGGTCGCACGGCATCGACTGCGTCGGCACCAGCCAGGGCATGACCCCAATTACCGATCGGAGGCAGTGGTTTGAGTGCCTCCCGGATAGGACCTCGTTGCTGGGACAGTTCTACGGCGAAGGCACCTGGGCGCCGCACAACTACTACGAGAACAAACCCTATCAGACCTACAACTTCGCGGCGGCCGATCTGTTGCGGAAGTACGGTCCGGGCTGGGAGGCGCAGTTCGCCGAGTTGGCGCACCGCCGCCTGCGGAGCTGGGGCATGAACACGGTGGGCAACTGGTCCGATCCGGCGATCGCCGCCTTGCGAAAGACGCCCTACGTCGCCACGATCCATAGCGGGGGCCGGCCCCTGGGAGGCAGTCAGGGCTACTGGGGCAAGTTCCCCGACGCCTTCGATCCCTCCTTCGCCGCCACGGTCCGCGCCGCCGTGGCCCGCCAGCAGGCCGGTTCCGCCGCCGACCCCTGGTGCCTGGGCTACTTCGTCGATAACGAATTGAGCTGGGGCGACGAGCTGTCGCTGGCCGTGGCCGCCCTGGTCTCGCCGCCCGACCAGCCGGCCAAGCGGGTCCTGCTGGAGGACCTGAAGGCGAAGTACCCGTCGATCGAGCGGCTGAACCAGGGTTGGGGCACGGCCCACGCCTCCTGGGACGCCCTGCTGGAAAGCCGCACCGCCGGCGACGCGAAGAAGGCCCACGACGACCTGGCCGCCTTCGCCACGAAGTTCGCCGAGCAATACTTCCGCGTCTGCCGCGAGGCGGTCAAGCAGGCCGCGCCCGAAGGACTCTATCTCGGCTGCCGGTTCGCGTGGGGCAACGATCGCGCGGTTCGCGCCGCCGCCAAGTACTGCGACGTGCTGAGCTTCAACCGCTACCAGCGGGACCTCAAGGGGTTCCGCCTGCCGGCCGGCGTCGATCGGCCGGTCCTAATCGGCGAATTCCACTTCGGCGCCCTGGACCGCGGCATGTTCCACACCGGGCTGGTGCCCGTGGCCGACCAGCAGGCCCGGGCCGCCGCCTACGAGAACTACGTTCGCAGCGGCCTGGCGCATCCCGAGATCGTCGGCACGCACTGGTTCCAGTTCGGCGACCAGGCGACGACCGGCCGCGGCGACGGCGAGAACTACCAGATCGGCTTTCTGGACGTCTGCGACACGCCCTATGCCGAGACGGTCGCCGCCAGTCGCGCGGTGGGCGAGGCCATGTATCGCGAGCGGGCCGGACAGAAGTAGCGCGACGGATGCGGTAGCCAAGCCTTCGCCGACTAGGGATGAGCGTAGACGCGATGCCCTTAGCTCCTTCGGAGCTCGGGCGACCAGGCACGGCAGCACACCACCGGCCGGGCTCGCCGGCCAGTTGCTCGCGGGGTCACGCAAGCCCATTTACAGCGCGGCGGTCGCGTGCATCCGCTCGTGCATCCGCTCCAGGAGCGATTGGACCATCACCAGCCGGTTGTGGAGGTCCTCGCGGAAGCTGGCAACCCGGCAGTGGTGGATCTCGACCGGCAACTCGTCCTGCTCGCGCTGCAGCATCTCGATCACCAGGGCCAATTCTTCGTGGGACAGGTTCGGCGGATCGTACATACTCATAATTCACCTCCTTGGTGCGGCGGCGGGGCATCCGTCGGGTCGCCGCTTCGGGCCATGGGTATTCTACGGTCCGCCGCGTGGCGGGCATCCCTCCAAAGGGGCAATGGGCCAGAAGTCCACTTGTGGCCGCGGCCGGATCGGGCCATAATGGGTCCTCCCGCCCGAGAAACGGCCGGCCCGCGGCGGTTCCGCGCCGGCCCGCCGCTCGCCGGAGTCCCTTGCGATGCCGACCACGCCGCTTCGCACCAAGGTCCACTTGTGCGCGATGATGTTTCTCCAGTTCGCCATCAACGGCGTCTGGTCGATCCCGCTGGCGACGTACTTGGAGGAGCTTGGCTACAGCGGTCAGCAGATCGGCTTGGCCTACACCACGTTCGCCTGGGGGGCCCTCCTGTCGCCGGTGTTCGTGGGCATGATTGCCGACCGCTTCTTTGCGTCCCAAAAGATCCTGGCGTGGCTGAACCTGCTGGGCGGGCCGCTCCTGTTGCTGGCCGCGCTGGTGCTGGCCACGCCCGGGGGCGTCCCCCGGCCGATCCGCCCCGTGCTGTTCTTCTGGGTGCTGCTGCCCCACTGCCTGTGCTACCTCCCCACCTGGTCGCTCATCAATTCGATCGCCCTGGCGCACGTGCGGGATGCGGGCCGGGAGTTCCCGCTCATCCGCCTGATGGGCACCATCGGCTGGATCGTCGTCAGCGTGATCAGCCTGGCGTGCTCGGAGTGCAAGTTCAACATCGAGAAGACCGTGTGGCCGCTGTGGATCGGCGCCGGGCTGTGCGTGGCCACCGGCATTTACAACTTCTTCTTGCCCCACACGCCGCCGCAAGCGGCGGGCAAGCGGGTGACCGTCGGCGAGATCCTGGGGCTGCCGGCCCTGCGTCTGCTGCGGGACCGCAATTTCGCCGTCCTCCTGCTCACCTCGCTCCTGATCATGCTCCCCGCCTCGTTCTACTGGACCTTCTGCAATCCCTTCCTCAACGAGATCAGGATGCAGGCCGCCCAGTTCAAGCAATGCCTCGGCCAGATGACGGAGGCCCTGTTCATCTTCCTCCTGCCGATTTTTTTCCTGCGTTACTTGAGCGTCAAGAGCATCTTCGTTCTCGGTCTGGGGGCCTGGGCGCTGCGGTATGTGCTGCTGGCCTCCAGCACCACGGAGGACGCGGCGATCTACCTCGCGCTCTTGTTGCACGGCATCTGTTTTGCATTCATCTTCGTGCTGGGCCCCATGTACACCGACCGCAAGGCCCCCAAGGAACTCCAGGCCAGCGCCCAGGGGCTGCTGGTGCTCGTGACCTGGGGCGTGGGGCAGTTGCTCGGCATCTATCTGTCCGGCTGGTTCTTCGATTACTGTGAGCTGCCGAAATCGCCGGGGGGCCTCACGCACGATTGGCGGACGTACTGGTTCTGGGCCGCGGGGATGTCGGCCGCCATCACGGGGCTGTTCTTCGTCCTGTTCCGCGACCGGATCGACATGCGGCCGGCAACGCAGGAGACGCCCGGGCAAGGCGTTTAGGCGTTTGGAACATCGGCTTTTCGCGCTTTGGATTTGTC
>Ga0187848_10003283_pt1 | contig 12022 bp, 13 predicted proteins | sample June2016WEW_4_40_FD_132424 | JGI IMG/M metagenome (GOLD analysis project Ga0187848, IMG submission 132424) | Peatland microbial communities from SPRUCE experiment site at the Marcell Experimental Forest, Minnesota, USA - June2016WEW_4_40 | ecosystem: Environmental > Terrestrial > Soil >... | reverse complement strand
GCGCTGTATCCACTCCAGCCGCCGCCTCGACCCGTTCTGGAAAGAGCGCCTCAACAGCCGCGCTGCCAGCAATGATTGCCTAAAGCTGGCAGCCTAACCGAAGAATTCTGTCGTGCGCCCGCAAATTCTTCAGAGCGCCCCCGGCCTTGACGGCGGCTGATGATTAGGGTAATTTATGGGCGTATTTGTTCATAAGAATGGTTCAATCCAAATGAGTGCTTCACTTGATGACCTGAGACGCAAATACGCCCTGGCGGGCTTGCGCCGCACCGATCTGCCGCCCGACCCGATCCAACTGTTTGAATTGTGGTTCGACGATGCCGTCCGCGCGCAGGTGCTGGAACCCAGCGCCATGTCCCTCGCCACCGTCGGCCCCCACGGCCAGCCTTCGGCCCGCATCGTCCTGCTCAAGGGCCTGGATGCGCGCGGCTTCCTGTTCTTCACCAATTACCAGAGCCGCAAGGGCGTGGAATTGGAGGCCAACCCGCGCGTCGCCCTCCTGGTTTATTGGCGCGAACTGGAACGGCAGGTCAGCATCTGCGGCGCCGCCGCCAAAGTTCCCCGCGAAGAATCGGAAGCCTATTTTCAGAAGCGGCACGAGGCCAGCCAGTGGACGGCCTGGGCCTCCCGGCAAAGCCAGGCCGTGGCCCGGCGCGCCGACCTGGAAAAGGAACTGGCCGAAGTAAAGAAGAAATTCTTCGGCGGCCCGATCGCCTGCCCGCCCCGCTGGGGCGGCTACGTCATCGCCCCCGCCACCATCGAATTCTGGCAGGGCCGCCCCGACCGCCTGCACGACCGCTTCTGTTACACCCGCCAGCCGGCGGGGGCGTGGAAAATCGAACGCTTGTCGCCTTGAGGGCGGATTTATTCGCAGCCCGGCGGCCAGAGGCTCCGGCCGATGTCGGCGCGGTAGTAGCTGGAGAGCACGCGGATTTTGCGGATGTTCTCGTAAGCTTTGGCGGTCGCCCCTTCCAGCGCGGCCCCCAGCGCGATCACATCCGCGATGCGCTGGCCGGTGGCGGTCAGCCGCCCGCCCGGCCCCGCCGCCACTTCGTTCCACCAGACATCGCAGTCGAATTGCCCCGCCACATCCAGCGGCAGACGCGGCCCCCGGACCTGGGTGAAGGGATAACCGTAGCCGGCCAGGGTGAGGGAGCAGCCAAAATTCAGCTCGTCGCGAAAGCAGGGCTGCAGTTTTTCGTTGCGGGCCGTGCGCAGGACGGTTTCCAGGGGATTGCGCAGCAAGCGCAAAATCATCGGGCCGGAAGTGACGCCGAGGCGGATATTATATTCGATGACAAACCACTGGCCGGCGCGTTTGACGGCGGTGGCCTGGACCGGCCCATGGTACTGGACCTTGCGAAACCACGGCAGGAGCGGATGCAACAACTGGCGGGCCAGGCCGTATTTGTCGCCGGGATCCTTCTCCACCAACCCGCCCAAGGGCGCCCCGGCCACCACCCCCATGTTGCCATGAAAGGCGCGCTTGTATTCCTGATTGGTCACCAGCGAATAAATTTCCCCGCCGCTGACCAGCGCGATATGCCCCGCCTCCGCCCGGCCCATGTATTCCTGCAAAAAAACCCCCTCCGCATAGTTGACCTGCTTGAGCCAGGCGCGCGTGTCTTCCGCCGTCTCGCACAGGATGGTATGGACCGGGCTGGCCGGCGAACAAAGCGGATTCTTGATGACAAAAGGGCGCGGATGTTTGGCCAGGATTTTTTCCGCCTCCAAACGATTGGCCGCGATAAAGGCCCTGGGAAACGGGACCTTGAATTGCGCGCACAGTTTTCGGGCGTAATCCCGCTCCCGCTCAATTTTCATCGCCTCCCCGGTCGGTCCGAACACCGCCACCCCGCTGCGCTCCAATTCCCCGGCCCAGGGCGCCTGAGCCCAATCAATGGACTGCGGGATCACCAGATCCACCCGGCGCCGGGCCAGCAGCGGGCAGGGATTGGGAAAGGCCTCGCACGAATAAACCGGCCCGACCAACTCCGGCGGAAAATGGCCGTAGTTGCGCGTCAGATAAGTCGAAACCTCCGCCCCGGCCTCTTGCAGTGTCCGGCCCAGGCTGTGCGCGAAGGAGCCGACGCCAAACACCATGACGGCGGGGCGCCGGGACGCCGGGGATTTTTTTTTGGACATAAGGGCGGGCCGGGGCGGCGGCGCCGGGTCAATCCAGGCCCAGGGCGGTGCGCACAGTTTGGACCAGCTTGGATGGGGGATAAGGTTTTTGCAGAAAATTGGCCCCCTCCTGCAACCCCAAGTCCTTGCCCAGCAACTCGGTGCTGTAGCCCGAAGTGTAAAGCACTTTCAGCGCCGGATTGTCGGCCTTGAGGCGCTCGGCCAATTGACGCCCGCTCATCCCGTCGGGCATCACCATGTCGGTCAGCAGCAGATCAACATGGGGCTTGTCCTGGTCCCACAATTCCAGGGCCGCCCTGCCGGAGGCCGCCTCCAGCACCTCGAAGCCGCTGCGCTCCAGCACCTTGCGCACCAGCAGGCGCAGGCTCGGTTCGTCTTCCACCACCAGAATTTTTGCTTTTTCGGCCATCTGAAATTATTCCGTATCTTTTCGCCTTTTTGCGGGCTTGTTGGCAAGACAAAACCGCGCGGGCGCGACTTAAAATTGGCGGAGAAACCGCAAATCGTTCTCGTAAAACAGCCGGATGTCGTGGATGCCGTAACGAATCATGGCAATCCGCTCGATGCCAAAACCGAAGGCCCAACCGGTCCAAATCTCCGGATCGTATCCCACGTTCTCAAAAACCTGGGGATGGACCATGCCGCAGCCGGCGATTTCCAGCCATTCCCGGCCCATTTTTTTCGTCAGCGTGTTGGAAAAATCAATTTCAAAGCTCGGCTCGGTGTAGGAAAAATAGTGCGGCCGAAAACGGATGTTCGTCTCCGCCCCCAGCAATTGCCGGAAAACAAACTCCACCGTCCCTTTCAAATCCCCCACCGTCACCGCCCGGTCCACGTACAATCCCTCGATCTGGTGGAAGGTGGGATTGTGGGTCGCGTCGGGCGTGTCGCGGCGATAGACCCGGCCCGGCGCAATGATCCGCACCGGCGGGGCCTGTTTTTTCATGGCGCGGATTTGCACCGAGGAGGTGTGGGTGCGCAGAAGTTGGCCGTCGGCGCCGTGCAAATAAAACGTGTCCTGCTCATCCCGCGCCGGATGATCCTCCGGCGTGTTCAAGGCGTCGAAGCAATAATAGTCGGTCTCCACCTCCGGCCCGTCCGCCACCGCAAAACCGATCTTGCGAAAACTGCGCACGATCTCTTCTGTCACCTGGGTCAGCGGATGCAGCTTGCCCAGCGGGCGGCGGCGTCCCGGCAAAGTGAAATCGGTCCTTTCCTGGGGCAGGGCCGCCTTGCCTTCCAGGTCGCGGCGGCGCTCCGTCACGGCCGCTTCCAATTCCACTTTGGTTTGATTGATGAGCTTGCCCGCGGCGGGACGTTCCTCCTTGGGGAGGGCGCCGAGTTGCTTCATCAGCGCCGTAAATCTGCCATGCGGCCCCAGCCAGGTTCCCTTGGCCTGTTCCAGGCCGGCCAGGTCGGTCGCCGCCTTCAACTCGGCCAGCGCCGCCTCCTTCAGGGGTTCAATATCATCAACAAGAGACATAAATGAAATGGAACACTGGCAGGGCGCGCACTCCGTGCGCACCGCCGCGCAGCGGCCCTGCCTTTCCAAACGCGGCAAGTGCGCCCCGTCAGCAATCCGCAACGCAATCCGCAATCGGAAATCACGCCGTCTTGGCTGCGCCCGCTTTCGCCTTCAAGGCCTGCTGCGACAGTTGCACCAATTCGCCGAAGGCGGCGCTGTCCGTGGCCGCCAGATCCGCCAGCACCTTGCGATCCAGCGCGCACTGGGCCGCCTTAAGCCCCTCCATGAAACGGCTGTAAGTGATGCCCGCGGCGCGCGCCGCGGCGTTGATGCGCACCTGCCACAAGGCCCGGTAATTGCGTTTCTTGGTTTTGCGGTCGCGGTAGGCGTATTGCAGGCCGTGATCGAGGGCATCGGAGGCGTAGCGGTAAAGTTTGGAGCGCTTGAGACGAAAGCCCTTGGCGGCTTTGATCGTGCGCATCCGGCGCTTGCGGGAGGCGGGAGAATTGGTGACACGCATGTTAAGTCAGGGGAAAAGGGTGGATCGCTTGGGTCAATGGCTGAAAGGCAGATTCTGCAATACCCGGTAAGCATCCGTCGGGTCCACCTGTTTGGACGTGCCCAGATTGCGGCGGCGCTTGGGGTTTTTGGTTTGCAGCAAGTGCCGTTTGCCGGCGCGCATGCGCATCACCTTGCCGGTGCCGGTGATCTTGAATCGCTTGGCCACCGACTTCTTCGTTTTAATGCCTCTGGGTCGTCGCATAAATCAGTCTTTTCAAAAAGAACGCGCAATATAGGGTGCGGTGGTTGGGGACGCAAGAGCTTTTTTGAGATGTTTTTGGGGCGGTTTCCTTTTGGCAAACCCCGCTGTTGCAACCAAATTGGTTGCATGAAGACCGTCAGCTACACGTTGCGGGTTGAAAAGGACGTTTTTGCCCGGGTGAAGAAGGAGGCTGGGAAAGGGAAAAAAAGCCCGGCGAACATTTTCCGCGATTCCATCGCTTACGGCTTGCCCGCCCTGCCTCCTGTGCCAGACATGGACCAAGCCATCTCGGATACATGGGAGAAGCCCGGCCCCACGCCGGAAATTGATTATCAACAGCGTTAGTGTCCTTCGAGCAAGCCGGCCAATTGGCAAAGGCCCTGATAGTATTGTTCCCTGGAAATTCCCAGGGCGGCGGCGCCAAAAATCTCCGCGTCATCCGGGGAGGCGAACTCCCCATAGTTGACAACGACCAACTGATAGAGCGCCAGGTGCGCCGCCCGGTCCATCCGCGTCATGAAGAGCGGATGGATGTGGATGACAAATCCGTCTTCGGGCTTGCCGCCATTTGGCCTGGCATAGGCGCACTCTGCCGCCTGGAGCGGGGCGGCGTCGAAGGCCACCTTGCAGGGGTAGCGGACGCAGGCGCGGTCTTCGAGAATGCGCAGCAGCTCGTTCCAGCCGATGCGCGGCCCATATTTTTCAAAGATGCCGGCGCCCCTGGCCGCGACATGGGCGCGCAAGGATTGCCTGGCGTCATCGGCTGTAAGTCTTGTTGACATCGGAGGGGTTGTCAGCCCGGCGGCGAGGCGGGGGCGGCGGCCGGAATGGACCGGTCCGACGCGCCTTCGTTCTCCCTGGACAATCGTCCCTGGAGAATGGGCACGGACATGCGGAGAAAAACGGTGTAGCAGAGCAGTCCGAAGGCCCAGATGCCAAAGCAAACCAGGGTCTCGTTGAGGGAAGGCCGGTATTCCATCATTTCGCCCAGGGGGGTTGGGATGAAGCCGGGGATGACCAAGCCCATTCCTTTTTCGATCCAGATGCCCACGATACAAAGGACGCAGGTCAGGTTGAGCCATTTCAGGCTGCGGCTGACCGGCAGGACCAGCAAGACCATGGCCACGAGGTTGAAGGTGATCGCCGTCCAAATCCAGGGCACCAGGGCGTGATGATGCTCCAGGCCGACAAAGAGGTATTTGGAGGAGGCGTCATGCAGGTTGCCCGAATAGAATTCTTTGAAGACTTCGTTGACGAGGAGGAAGACATTGATGAGCATGGAAACTTGCACGATGCTGCGCAGGGTCATGAGGGCGCGATCGGTGATGAGGAGCCGCTCGGACATTCTGGAGCGGACGATTTTGTTGACCTGGGGGGATTCCATCAGACTGCGCAAGGCGTCCGCGGAGAGGCTCAAGACGAGGCTGGGTTCTTCGGCAATGGCGGTGGCCATGCGCGGGGTGGCATGGAGAGCGGAGACTTCTCCAACCTGTTCCCCTGGTCCCGCCGTGCGCGTGACCCGAAAACGCCCCCCCTCCTCCCTGACCACCACCACGGAACCGTGCAAGATAAAGAAGGCCGTTTCTTCAGTTTCTCCCTGGCGCAAAAGAGCGCCGCCCGCCGGGACCTCCAAGACTTCCACCATCGGAAGAACCCGTTGGCGGATCTCGATCGGCACCGAGGCCATTTCGAGAAGATCGCGCGACAACAGGTCCAAGTCCTCGAGGGTGGCGGCGCGGCGTTTTGACGGCGGCAACGGCGCACTGCCCAGTCCGGGCGAGCCAGCGCGCAGAGAAGAGGAAGAGGTGACGCGGCGAACGACCTGCATGGCCAGGATGATGAGGGCCGGGCCCGCGGTAAAGGCGGAGGCGAGGAAACGCGGTCCCACGATGGAAGAATTCCAAAATGGCCGCCCGCCCAGACCGACATAGAGAAAGGCGGTGACGGTGTGAATGGAGACGGCCCAGACGATGGCGATGAAAACAAAGGGAATGTAAAACCATTTGGCCGGCTTGATTTTACGATAGCGGCAGTAGAGCAGATAGCCGCATATATGGACGTTGAGCAGGAGGTAGCCGTTGAGCACCAGCACGTCCCAACTGAGCATGGATCTGGGAAAGTTGAATTGGCCGATTCCAGGGATCAAATGCCAGAAGCGATCCGGCCGCCCCAGGTCAACGGTAACGAAGGCCAGGCACATGAGAATGGCCGCCACGGCGAGCAGTTCTCCGAAGATGACCAAGTCATGCAGGTCCTCGTTCTTATAGATATAAACGGGGATGACCATCATGACGGCCGCCGCCGCGACGCCGACCAGGAAAGTGAAGTTGGCGATGTAAACGCCCCACGAAACTTCGTCGCTCATCCCGGTAACGATCAGGCCATGCGCAAACTGCCTGCAATAAGCGTTGAGGCCGAGCAGGCAGAGGACGGTGAGCAGGCCCATCCAGGCGTAGTAACGCCAGTCGCCCGCAAAGGCGATGGCCGCGCAACGCCGCAGAAAAACAAAATAGTTCCGCATGGCGCGCCTCATACGTCGAAGTAGTAAAAGAATCGCGGGGCGGTGCCCATTTCCTCCTTGAGCTGAATAAAAACGCGTTTGCTTTTGAGGATATAGGAGACCTCGCTGTTGGGGTCGCGAATGTTGCCGAACTTGCGGGCGCCGGCGGGGCAGACTTCCAGGCACGACGGGTAGCGGCCAGCGCGGGTGCGCTGGATGCAGAAGTGGCATTTCTCCATGACCCCCTGGCGCCGGGGGCGGTTGCCCAGATAAGACATATCGAGGTTGAGGCGTTCCTTAGGAAGAGTGGAGGGCTTGGTGAAGTTAAATCGCCGCGCCCAATAGGGGCAGGCCGCTTCGCAATAGCGGCAGCCAATGCACCAATCGTAATCAATGACGGTGATGCCGTCGGGTTCCTGCCAAGTGGCATGAACGGGGCAAACTTTGACGCAGGGCGGATTCTCGCATTGCTGACACTGCACCGGCATGTAGAAGAAACCCTTCTCCGGCACGGAAGCCGGCGCATAGAAATGGCCGGCTTTGTCAATGTCCAGCGAGCCGTCCGGCAGGCGGAGAACGCGGATGTATTGGATTTCGGGATCGCGCGACTGGTTGTTCTCGGCCACGCAGGCGTGGACGCATTTGCGGCAGCCGATGCAGCGGGTCAGGTTGAGGCAATAGACGAATTCGACGCCGTCCATGGGCTTCAAATCCCGCACATGCGGGCGCAAGTGATACTGCTGTTCCACTTCGTCCTCGATCCGCTTCAAAACTTTGGCCATGTCCTGCGGCGTCATCTCCTTGTAATACTTTTGCAGGAACCGCTCCATGGTGGGGAAATCGTTCATCTCCAGCAGCGGCTTGAGGCTGGCGGCCAGCGCGGCCAGCCCGGTCGTCAGCACGGCGGAAGTGCGGAGGAAGCTGCGCCGCCCCATCACGTTGGCCGTGGGCGCTGGATTGCGGGGCGTAGATGAGGGTGGTTTGTCCATATCATTCCTGGCGAGCCGGCACGGCGTCCGCGACGGTAATCTCCCTCAATGGGTACGGTCCTGGGGCAGGCGGCCGCGAAGGAAAGTGGGGGTAATGAGGGTTGTGGCAGTTGACGCAGTCCTTTCGTTCCATCGCGCCTTTGCTGAGTTCCCAATATCCGCTGGTCCGGCCATGCGCGCCAGCGTCCCAGTCGGCTTTGGTCGGCCCGTGACAACTGCCGCACAATTGGCTGCTTTGGGCGAAGGTCAACTGCCGTCCGTCCCTGGGCTGGAGCAAGGTGAGGTTGGTCTCGTTGTGGCAGTTAAAACAATTGTTGTTGCGGCCGTGCTGTCCGTGCCCCATCACGATGTCGGCATGCCGGTTTCGCGCCAATTCCAGTGGAAAAGCGTCTTCGAGAAGCAAGCGGTTGAGATGGGCCAGGTTGGGGCCGGTCTGACTTTGCTGGAGATGGACGATCGTTTCCGCGCCCAAGAAGACGCCCTTGAATCGCCCGGGTTCGTAGATACACGGTTCTGCAATGATTCTGTTAAGAGCTGGAATGACAATATCTTGAGCTTGCTTTGAACCGGGTTGCGAAGGCCTGTAATTCATCAGGAGTAATTGCTCCGAGTTTGACAAGCTCTGCCACAGAAAGGCAGCTACTGGATCGGGATGCTCCTTTAATCGCCCGATAATCCCGGCCAAATCGTTGGTGCCAATGTCATCCGCTGAAAACGTCGCGGGACCGATGTGTTCCGTGGCGACGAGGATATTTTGGTTGGTGTCCAGACGCAACGGCGGGGGGGTCTTCTTATCGTGACAAATATAGCAGTCAAAATCCGACAGGTCCGCCCCCGCCCGAACCAAGTCCGCATAGGACCGCCGGGTGGTTGACTTGTCCAGGAAGTTGGTGTCCACCAGGGGGATGGCGGGGCGGTGGAGGTGCGTTCCGCCGGAATCCAAGAGGAAGGCGAGCGCCAGCGCAGAGAACGCGGCACACACAACTGCGGCGGTGATTCCGGTTTTGGCGTTGGCTGTCATCAGGCGGTTTGGGGTTCAGGCCGGGCCGGATGCTTTAATAGGAGGCGCTGGGGGGGGCAAGCCCGGCCTTGCTTCCTGCCGACCCCGGTGACGGCCGCGTGGACGGAGCTGGCAGGGACCTCCGCCAGCATCCGTCCGAACGCAGATTGGCTATTTCTTGAATGCGCGAACCTTGGCGACGAGATCCTTGATATCCGCGTCGGTCACGTCTTCGGCGGCTTTCATTATCATTTTGTCGCCGTCCTTTTTGCCTTCTTTGATGACCTTGGTGGCCTCGGCATCGGTGAAAGTGGCCTGGAACTTGGCGTCGGTGAAATCCTTCAGACTCAGTTTTTTGCCCATCGGCGTCTGGCCCTTTCCGTCAACGCCGTGGCAGGCCTTGCATTGCTTGTCCCAGGTCGCCGCAGCGTCCGCGGCCGAAAGGGCCGCCGTGGTGGCTGCGAGGGCCAGGGTGGTGAGGAGTATTCTTGGCATCTTCATAGTATTCTGTTTGTCGTTTTGTTTTCGGTCATGCCCGCTTTTGGCAGGCGGGTTTATGTATCATCCTGTTCAACATGGCTTTGCCAGCCATTTTTTGCTCAACGTGCCTTGTGTTTTGTTGGTCATTTTTTGTGCTTCGCATGACATATTGGGAGAAGTCGTTCAAAACCGGTAGCGCAAGCTGGCGGAAATGAGGTTTGCCCCGAAATTCCGGTTTGCGCCGAAGGCGGCGTCGTCGTAGCGGAACCAGCCGTACTTGAGGGCAAGGCGGAGGTTGTTGCTGAGGCGGCGGGTCAAAGTGGCGGTGATGGCGTGCTCCTCGCTGCCGGCGCCGTAGGGCACGCCGAGTGGGGAATTGTTGCTGTAATCGCCGGAAAGGTAGTAGAGGTAGCTGAGGTTGAGGTCGGTCTTGTCATCGAGCACGAGGCCCGAGGTGAAATTAAGGGTCCAATAGTTGTTTTGGGAGGTGAGGATGGCCTGGGTGACGTCGGAGGCCGGCGTGTGGGTGTCGCTTAAAACGTAGTTCAAGCCGGCCTGGAGGGAGAGGCGGCTCCACGGGATCCAACTGACATCCTGGGCGAGGATATGGCTGGTCATCCGCGATGATTCGACCTGGGAGAGGCCCAACATGGCGTCCGGCTCGGTGTGAATGGTGGAAAGTTGGTACTCGTAGCGGCTGATGGCGGTTACGTTCTGCCAGGGCCGCAAAGTCAGGCGGACATTGGCGTCATAAGTCTCGTAATTCTGCATGGGCAGATAATCCGAATAGGGGAACAGACCGTTATAGGGCGTGGTGACCGGGATGGTGTCGTAATGGTATTGGTCGTTCTTGTAATAGCCGCCGACATCCAGGGTGACCCGGCGGGAGGGATACCAGCGGGCGCCGGCGCTGTACTTCTGGAAGAAACGGCGGTCATCCGCCGCAACCGGCGGGTTCATATTGCCGGGTCCGGGGTACGGAACCATGCCGCCGGTCTGGTGCAGGTCTCCGTCGCCCTCGGTGAAATCGCTGCGCGCATAGAAGGCCCAATTGGTCACGCCGTTGTAATTCAGGTCCAGGCGCTCGCGGAGGTCAATCAGGCTGCGGATGCCGTCGGAGGTGTAGTTGTAGGAGGTGTCCGGGGTTCCCGGGAGTGTTTCCAAGCCGGTGCTGGCGGCGTTCCAATCCTGCCGCTCCGCCCGGAGGGACGGCACAATGGAGAAATGGGGCGCCGGTTTGTAGAACAGGTTAATGTCAAATACATACTCGTGCAGGCGGGAGGTGCCGGCCAGTCCGTAGTAGCCGACCCCGTCGGCGGGCAATCCGGGCGAGTAAGCGGCATTGAAGGTATTTCCGTAAATCTGGCCGCCCGAGAAGGTGTTGCCCGCGCCGGAATAGGAGAAGCCGGTGGAAACCATGACATTGGTCTTGACCCAGGTCTCCGTAGAGACGTGGGCGTCGAACAGGTCATAACTTGTCCCCTGGCGCCAGGTGAGGTCCTGCTGAACCGGCTCTCCCGGGAACATGGCGGTTTGGAGGGCATCGTCGAGATGGCCGGTCTCATAGCGCAATCCGAGGCCGAGGTCGGTGGCCTTGATGTGATTGGCCACGTCCACTTGAAAACTGTCGCTGTGCTCGTGGATCTGCTCCTGAGCGGAACTGAGTCCAAAAGGCAGGGGGTTGGGAGGCTGGCTGGCGTATCCCCACTCGGTGGAGCCGATGCTGCCTTCGCGGAAGGAGTGGGTGTATTTGAAGGTGACCTTTGGCCCCGTTTCCGGCGCCCAGCCGGCTTCCAAGGACAGTTTGCCGCGATCCAGGCCGAGCGGGTCGTTGGCCGCCGGGTAGTATTGTCCTGTTCCCGGGAAGAAGCCGCCGTCCCCGTCGGACCAGGTGCGGGATTGGTCATAAGAGAGGCGCAAAAAGCCGACCTTGTCGCGGTCCACGCCGAGGGCGAGCTTGTAGTCGTGGTTCTCAGCGATGGCATGGCCGTCCAGGGTCATGGTGGTGTTGGTAGCGATGCCGGTTTGGAAATGGAAATCGCCGATGCCGCCGAACGCTCCGGCGGGGATTTGATGCTGCTGCTGGAATTGCGCGCGGTTGCCGGTCACAAAGGCCTGGCCCGCCGTGAAATCAATCCAATTGGTGTAGGCGTTGGTGCCGCCCTCGAACATCTGCTCCGGGGTCATGGCCGGCGGGACATTGGTGTCGGCGGCAGAAAGACCGGCCGCGGCAGCGGCGGAAAGACCCAGCAGCAATGCCCGGCACCAGCGGAGTGGTGTCTTGCGGAATGCGCGCCGTGATTTCATGGGCATGGGTTTCATGGCGTCAGAATCGCAAGGAAGGGCTGACGCGCGAGCCATGCACCGCCTCGTGGCATCCCGCCGTCCAACAGGTGCCCTGCTGGACTTGGAAGCTGTGATTGACACCGCCGATCATAATCCCGCTCGCGGTCTGCTGCTGAAAGTGGCACTTCAAACAAAGATTGGCGTCGCGGACTGTCAATAATTTTGCATTGACTGAGCCGTGGGGGACATGGCAGATGGTGCAGCCTTCCCGGATGGCCTCGTGTTCGAAGACATAAGGCCCGCGCTGTTCGGCGTGGCACCGCAGGCACATTTCATTTTCGGACAGGATCGAAGTTCCCCCGCCCGGGTGGATGGAGCCTTTGTGCGGCGAATG
>Ga0187848_10003280_pt1 | contig 12029 bp, 8 predicted proteins | sample June2016WEW_4_40_FD_132424 | JGI IMG/M metagenome (GOLD analysis project Ga0187848, IMG submission 132424) | Peatland microbial communities from SPRUCE experiment site at the Marcell Experimental Forest, Minnesota, USA - June2016WEW_4_40 | ecosystem: Environmental > Terrestrial > Soil > Wetlands... | reverse complement strand
TCTTTACGCTGAAATGCACACAGACAGGATTGCCCACGCCATTGCGGCCCGAGCTAAATGCAACATGGGGTTATTGCAGTGTTTGCTTCAGATAACGCCGGTCCCGTAGGCCGTCGTCTACTGTAGCTAGTAGACATGTTTATCATGTCGATTCCATGAAAGTTTCGTGCGCATTCTACAACTTTCGTGGGATGGCATAATTTCGCGAATTTTGTCTATGAGCTTTAAAACTGCATTCATTGCCACACCATGAGCGTTCCCCTGCGGCGGCTCTTGACCTCTGCTTTCTTCAACTCTTAAGGGTTCGATCAGGGTGCTGAAGGGTGTTTTTGGGTGGTTTTGAGCTCTTTCTGAGCCATCAGTGCGCTGTAGAATCAATGAGTTGTGATTCAGCTTCTAACTGTCACGGCAGAGGTCGCGGGTTCGAGCCCCGTCGTCCCCGCTACCCACTGAGCAGCATCCAGACATTGCAGCCGTAAGTTGTGCGACCGCCGACCCCACAATAGCCCCACAGTAAGACTTCCTCGTTCTTCCTCACCATTACTTATCAACACTTTAGACTACCGGTCACGGCGCGTAAGTTGTTGATACTAAGTTAGATATTAGACTTCGAACCAAAGGGTCGGGAGTTCGAATCTCTCCGGGCGCACCATGAAATCAATTCCTTACGCACTATCTATGCGGCTCTCCTCTTGAGCTTCGTAGTTGGCAGTGATGGGCATCACTGATCGGGGTGGTGTGCGAGGCGAACAATCGAACCTGGTTCGATTCGAGGCTGTCGGGGCTGATGGAATTGCCGAAGCTGCTGCGTCTGTTGGCGGCTGATGCGTCTGTTGTCGCGGCGGCTGCGTCTTTGGTAATGGACGCGGCGATTGCGTGCAGCCGCGCGGCATGGTTCGAATGGGCCAGTGCGTTGGCGCGGAGAGGGGGCTGTCGGTCCGAGCTATGTTCGCCAGATTCCAGATGGGACGATGGTTCGCGGGAGAGCGGGGCCGAGGGCCTCGGGTGGTGGCGCTGCGTCGCGCGTCGCAGGTCTTCTTCCTGCTGCTGTTTCTGTTCCTGCTGCTGCGGACGGAGTTTCGCGGGACGGTGGGCGCGGGCGGCGACGTGCGGTTGCACTGGCCGGTGCGGCTGTTCTTCGAGATCGATCCGCTGGCGGCACTCAGCAATGCGCTGGCGACCCATGCGCTCTATCGCGGACTGCTGTGGAGCTTGATTATTCTGCTGCCGGTGATTTTTCTGGGGCGGTTCTTCTGCGGATGGATCTGCCCGCTGGGGACCCTCCACCACTTCTTCGGCAACTTCAAGTCGGAGAGCAAGCGCGGCAAGCAAGGCATCGAGGCGAACCGTTACAAGCCGTGGCAGAGGACGAAGTACGTCATTCTGATTGCGGTGCTGGTGGCGGCGGCGTGCGGAACGGGGCTGGTGGGGTGGTTCGACCCGTTCAGCCTGCTGGTGCGGTCGATGGGACTGTCGATTCTGCCCGGCGCGAACTACGCGGCGAATGCTGGGCTGAACGCGATGGGGCACAGCGGCGTGGGATTCGTGCAGTTGGCGGGCATGGGGCTCCATGCGGCGCTGGCGGCGACGGTGTTGAACTTCAAGCAGCCGCACTTTCGCCAGGGCGTCTATCTGGGGCTGATCTTTTTAATCCTGCTGGCGGCGAACCTGCGGGTGACTCGCTTCTGGTGCCGCGCGCTTTGCCCGCTGGGAGCGCTGCTGGGCGCGGCGTCGCAGTGGTCGGTCTTCGGGCTGCACAAGGACCCGGCAAGTTGCGACAAATGCAACCGCTGCCTGCTGCACTGCCAGGGCGGGGACGACCCGGTGGGCGCGGTTCCGTGGCACAAGGCGGAGTGCCTGATGTGCATGAACTGCCTGGACGCCTGCCCGCACCAGAGCCTGGAGTTCCGTTTCTTCCGCAAGGAAGCGGAGGTAGCGGGGCCGGACCTGCCGCGGCGCAAGGTGCTGGCGGGATTGGTGACTGGGATTGCGGCAGTGCCGCTGCTGCGGGCTAATACGGCGATGGGAAAGGGCCGGGACGAGCGGCTGATCCGTCCGCCGGGGGCGCTGGATGAGACGGACTTTCTATCGCGGTGCATTCGCTGCGGCGAGTGCATGAAGGTGTGTCCCAACAATGCGCTGCAGCCGGCGCTAACCGAGGGAGGGTTGGAGGGGCTGTGGACGCCGGTACTGACATCGAGGATCGGATACTGCGAGCCGAGCTGCGTGCTCTGCTCGGAGGTCTGTCCCACGGGGGCGATCTGGAAGCTGACGCCGCAGGAGAAGGGCTGGGTGGTGGGCGTGGGGCAGGGCAATGCTCCGCCGGTGCGGCTGGGGACGGCGTTCTACGACCGCGGGCGATGCCTGCCGTGGGCCATGGCGACCGACTGCATCGTGTGCCAGGAGTGGTGTCCCGTGTCGCCCAAGGCGATCTACCTGCAGGAGGCGGAGGAACTGGACGCGGACGGCAACAAGAAGCTGCTAAAGCAGCCGCACGTCGATCCCAGCCGCTGCGTGGGATGTGGAGCGTGCGAGTACGCGTGCCCGCTGCAGGAGCGTCCGGCGGTGTATGTGACCAGCATAGGAGAGAGCCGGTCGCCGGAGAGCCAGATTCTGTTGACTGGAAGAAAGGGAAAGGCACAGTCGTGATGAGGAAAATGATGAGGTCCAACGTTACTTCAATCGCTGCATTGCTGACGGTGGTGGTGCTGGCAGGCGTGGGATGCAAGAAGAAGATTGTGGACCCCTTCCCTGCCTCGGGGGCGGTCGCGGGTTGGGAGAAGAGCGGCAAGACGCAGAGCTACGATGCGGCGAATCTGTGGCAGTACATCGACGGCGGGGCGGAGCAATATATCAGCGCCGGCGTGGTGGGCGTCTCGACCTCGGACTACAAGTTCCAGGGAAACCTGGAGGCGACCGTGGACGTCTACACCATGAAGTCGGCGGACGGGGCGAAGACGATCTTCGACGCCGATCCTCCCACCGCCGACAGCAAGAGCGTGCCGCTGGGCGATGCCGCGCGGCTGTACGGGCAGAGCGTGGTCTTCCGCAAAGGGCCGTATCTGGTGCGGATCACGGCCTTCGAGGCGGCGCCGGGAGAGAGCGACGCGTTGATGGCGCTGGCGCACGGGATTGAGGGCAAGCTGTAGGACGGCTCGCAGAGAGCGGCAGGACAGATTGCAGAGTACAGAACGAATTGCAGAGAACGGATTGACGCACCGAAGGGCCAGAGGCACGGAGGGGCAGGATGCAAAACCGGCGTGAGTTTGTGAAGGAGATGGTGGCGGGGGCCGCTGTTCTGGGAGCGGGGGCGGACCTGGCATGGGGCGAGACGAGCGCGGCGAAGAAGTCGAGGGTGGTGATTGTGCGCGACGCAAAGCTGCGCACGCCGGGCCCCGCGCCCGACGAGAAGCGCGTGGCTGCCATGCTGGACCACGCCATGCAGACATATTTTGGGGCGCAGAATCCTGTCCAGCCGTGGAAGCAGATCGTGCGGCCGGGCCAGGTGGTGGGCCTGAAGTTGAACTCGCTGGGCCGCATGCTGTCACCCAGCGTGGCATTGGTGGCGACGATCTGCGAGCGGTTGCAGCAGGCCGGCATCAAGGCGGGCGACATCATTGTGTGGGACCGCGGCAGCCGCGAACTGGAAGCGGCCGGGTTCAAACTGTCCAACGCGCCGGGCGCATTGCGCTTCATCGGCTCGGACACGGCGGGGTATGAGGACGCGGCGGTACGCTACGGATCGGTGACGACGCGACTTTCGAAGATCTTCACCCGGTGCGACGTGGTGATCAATATGCCGGTGCTGAAGAGCCACAATATCGTCGGCGTGACCATGGCGATGAAGAATATGTACGGCGTCATCAACAATCCGAGCACCATGCACGGCTCGGCGTGCAACCCCTATATCGCCGACCTCAACATGGTTCCGCAGGTCCGCCAGAGGGTGCGCTTCGTGGTGGGCGATATGATGACCGCGGTGTACGAGGGCGGGCCGAGCTACCGGCCGGAGTACGCGTGGAACGAGAACGGCCTGATCGTGGGCGAGGACCAGGTGGCGATCGACACCACCTGCGCCGGGATCGTCGAGCGCAAGCGCGCCGAGAAGGGGCTGCAGACGCTGGAGCAGAAGGGCACGCCGATCACCTACCTGGCGACCGCAGCGGACGCGCAGCACAGGCTGGGGACGAACGATCCGGCGCGGATCGCGCTGATCGAGCAACGCATTGCGTAAGGAGACGGGGATGGCTTCCGGGAACCCGGCTGCGGACAATTCGAGCTTCGAGACTCCGGCCTCCGGCAATTCAGCCGCAAAGGACCGGATGACGCGGCGAGAGGCGATGCTGCAACTGCTGCGCCTGACGGGCGCGAGTGCGGGCACGGCGGCGGCGGCGGTGTGGCTGGCGAAGCACAGCGCGCTGCCAAGCTCGACCGCAGCGGCGAACGCGCGGCGCGATCACACGGTGGAGGCTGACGCCGCGCTGCCGGAGATGGTGGTGGTGCAGGGCGGCGGGCCGAACGCCACAGATCCGCGCGCGCTGGTGCGGCGGGCCTTCGAGGACCTGGGCGGAGTGGGGCGGTTCATCGCGCATGGCGACGTGGTGGTGCTGAAGCCGAACATCGCGTGGGACCGCACGCCGGAGCAGGCGGCGAACACCAATCCCGACGTGGTCGCCGAGACGGTGAAACAGTGCATGCAGGCCGGGGCGAAGCGGGTGATTGTGACCGACGTAAGCTGCAACGACGCCGAGCGTTGCTTCCACCGCTCGGGCATTGCAGCCGCCGCGCGCGCCGAGGGCGCCGATGTGGTTCTGCCCGATCCGTCGCGCTTCCGCGAGGTGAACCTGGGCGGAGAGGTGCTGCAGAGCTGGCAGGTCTTTGGGCTGTTCCTGGAGGCCGACAAGGTGATCAACCTGCCCATCGCCAAGCAGCACGACCTAACCGGCGCGACGCTGGGATTCAAGAACTGGTACGGAATCCTGGGCGGCGAGCGCAACCGGCTGCATCAGCAGATCCATCAGAGCCTGGTGGACCTGGCGGCGTTCATGCTGCCCACGCTGAGCCTGATCGACTGCTACCGCGTCCTGCTGCGGAACGGGCCGACGGGCGGCAATCTGGAGGACGTGGCATTGCACAAGACGCTGGTGGCGGGAACCGACCCGGTGGCGCTGGACGCATACGTCGCCAAGGCGTACTGGGACCTGGATGCGGACGCGCTGCCGTATCTGAAGCTGGCTGAGCGGCGCGGGCTGGGGCGGGCGGACTTTGCGCAGGTGCGCACGAAGTTCAGCCAGCTCGCGTGAGCGCGGGGCCATCTCCCGCGCGCCTCGTCACGCAACCGAATGCCCTATGGGTTGAGGCTGACTCAACTCCGATTATTCCCCGGTGGGCGGGCGGACATCAACTCGGTGCCACGATTGCAGTTTGATCTTTCTGAAGCAACCGCTGGTCAACGAGAGCCTTGTGCACCCGCATCCCGTGCTTTCTCGAAAGCTCCTGTGCATCACGCTGAATTCGTTCCGGGAGAGCTTCTGGACTTATGGCGACGTCTCGCTTTTTTCTACGCGCTGACTCGAAAAAGCAACGCTCTGCGATGAGGTCAGCTATCAAGACTTGAGCGGCCAAAGTCTTCCTGTGGCGTAGATTCTCACCCAAATAATGTCGAATTGATGGGAAGTTCGTATAGATAATGATCTTGCCTGTTTCCGGACTGTATTTTGTTCTCTCTAGTGGCTCTGGATCGACTTGGTTGTAATCGGGTTCACTGAACATGCCATGCCCTTTGGGGCGATCTTGTTCTTCCTCCATGCGCGTCTTGACTTCAAGGAGTGCACACCAAGCCTCGGTTTCCGCAGAGACTGTGGCTGTGACATCCAGCTCGTCTCCCCAAACGTCGACTTTGTACTCAGCAACATGGCGGCTAGCGTCTGTCTCCTTGACAACGATTTCCTCCGGCTCGACGTGAACGCTCTCATGGTCACTCGTGACTCTTATCGTGCTGCCTGCCTCCACAACCTTGACATAGACGCGCAGTATGGCGTGACGTGTCCTGTTCGCCCTGACGGTCAATGTCCTGGGGCGAAAGACCAGGCCATCCTTGAACAGAGACTGATTCTCCTCTGGCTCCGGATCGACGTAAATCGTCGCCTCCGCGACATTCTTTCCAATTGTGGCCCTCAGCGTAGCGCGAACACCGGCCTCTGACCCTTGAACAGTGACAAACCGCCGCATTATCTGACCACTCTGTGCCTTGCCGATTTTGAATTCCGTGTTTCCGACAATGCCAAGTTTTGCCGTGCTTGATGTCAACTGCACAAGGCTACCGGGGCCGAACTTGTTAGTGTCAATCCGCACTTCAAGACTGTACCGTTTGCCAACCGTCACATGGGCTGAATTGGGGTACAAGCAGAACCCATTCGGCGGCGGCTGAACTTGTGCGTTGGGTTCCTGGCCGAGATTCTGTACTTCCTCCGCCTCAGCCTCCGCGATTTCGTTAAGAATCTTGAATGCGTCGCGGTATCTGGTCCGTTCATCATCATCAATCTGGCTCCGCTGCTCCTTCTGGCGCCGCAATTCTTCTTGGATCAACTGCTCAATGCGCGTCTCGATTGCACTGATCACGGCCTTGCAGACAGGATGGCTCCGGTTCAGCCCCTCCCTCTTCTCATCGAGAACAGCTTCTTCCTTTGTTTGAAGCTCCTGGAATCGGCCGAATGTGACTTCGCCGAAAAGACGGGCCGCCAGCGGTTCGCGATCATACTTGAATAGGGACATATCCAAGGCAACTTCGTTGTCGTCAATGACGAGAAGACCGCCTCTCCGGTCGTCTCCCTCCTGCGGTAGTTCGGATTCAGCGCACCAGATTGAAAGTTGGATGGGAAACTCACCGTAGTTCTCACATGAAACAGTGAACTGCTCATCGACTCGTTTCTGGCCTTTCGGCTCGGCATACCGTAGCCGCCGTTTCTTCTTCTTCTCGTCTAAATCGATCAGCCACACGAACCTCGATGGGTTGGTCATTATCTTTCTGAGACGCCAATTATCCGATAAAGCACTGTGGACCGTGTCAAAGCGTGAGGCTGTCTGGCCCTTGTCTGGATCAGCGCAAAAGTAAGCCCACGTGCCGTTTTTGGAAATGCCATATTGAGCTCGAATCTTCTCAGTAGCCGGTTTGGGGCCGTCGAGTTCCCCTTTCAGCGAGTTCCCTTGCAGAAAGATACGGAGATCACTGAAGCTGTCGTCTGCGAATGTGCAGATGCGTCCGTCCGTCATGCTAGCAAGAGCGTTTTTCGCCCCTGTGCCAAAGAACCCCGTGACCGACTTGCCTTCCTTCAGTCCGCTCGTGGCCGCACCATATTTGCGAAATGCGGCGGTGAAATCCTCATAGGACATACCCTCCGCAAAGTCGCGTACTGTGAATGACCTGCATAAACCTTCCCTCCGATAGAGTATTTCTATCTTGCCCTCGTGTTCAGTCTTCTTCTCTTCGAGACGCCTGTAACTATCGTCGCTGTTGGTGAGCAGTTCCAGAAGTGCGCGGATTGCGTTTCCCTGCGTGCCGGCTCGAACGAGTCGAGCAATCAGTCTTTGATCAGCCTGTATGTCAAACTTTTCCATAGCCTTACTCCATTCCCAAAAAGCCCGAGAAGCGTTTGCCCAGCCAATCCAAAAATGCGAATGCTTCTTTCTCTTGAAGGTCCGTTGCCATGTCTTTCAGTTTGCACAGGTTATCTCGAAGGACTCGGCGATCCGAATCAAGCGTTCCCTGCAAGACATAACAACACTCCGACTCCGATATCCTGTCACGTTCACCCTTAAAGAACTTCGCGTAGGCTGGTGCCGCCTTTACTTCTCCGAGGAGTTTCTCGGGACGCCGTGTCTGTGAGAATGTCTTCTTGGCCGACGGGTGGTTCTTCTGCAATGCCTGCTTTACCGACTCAAGCTGCTGTCGGCCGCGCTCCGTGAAGGCAAAGCCTTGACTCGTCTTCCCCATAAGCCATTGACAATTCTTGTCTGTGCAACGTCGTAGCGCCTTGTCCACCCGTATTGCATCAGGATGCTCCGGGTAGGCCAGAAGGGAGAACTTCCTCGGGAAAAGCTTGAACGCAGCCATCACTATGTGTTCCAGCGACAGATCAACTCCATTCTCTTCGACTACAGCGGTCGACAGGAGGACAAGCCAATTTAGATTGGTGCCGTCATACAAATGAGCTGGATATGCTTTCAGCCCGTCCAGCGATCTGCTTTGCTTTGTCATGTTACTCCCAATTCGTATCCGGTTTGGCCGCGCAATACGTCGCATCCGCGAGGAACAGGTGATCAATCAGGAGGAAGCGGCGGCGCGTTGCGGCCTTCACAGGACATACTACAGCGACATTGAGCGCGGAGTGCGAAACGTCTCGATTGTGAACATCGAGAAGGTTGCGCGGGGACTGAAAACCAGTCGGGCAACGAATTTTTTTTGCAAAAGGACTTGCACTTCGCCGTTTATTCGCTACAATCGGCGCATGGCTATTACACGGCGGCAAAAGGAAGTCATCGACTTTCTCACCAACTTCACGCAGAAGAACGGCTACTCGCCCTCGTACGAGGAGATTGCGCACGGACTGGGCCTCACCTCGCTGGCGACGGTGCACAAGCATGTGACCAACCTGCAGAACAAGGGGCTGCTGCAGCGGGCGCACAACCGCAGCCGGTCGATCGAGGTGCTGCCTCCACGCTCCAGCAAGAAGGGCTTCGACCGCCTGCCGCTGGTGGGGCGGATTGCGGCGGGCAAGCCGATCGAGGCCGTCGAGATGGCGGAGACGATCTCGCTGGGCGACATCATCGGCAACCGCGAGGTCTTCGCGCTGGAGGTGCGCGGCGACTCCATGCGCGACGAACACATTGTGAGCGGCGACTACGTGCTGGTGGAGCGCACAGCAACGGCGCGCGAGGGCGAGATCATCGTCGCCCTGGTGGACGGCTACGACGCAACGTTGAAACGCTTCTACCGCGAGGGAGGGATGGTGCGGCTACAGCCCTCGAACAAGGAGATGGCGCCAATCTTCGCGCCCGCGGCCAACGTCGCCATCCAAGGCAAGGTGCTGGGAATCCTGCGCAAGTACGCCTGACATTTTCATGGAACCGCTGCGCGCGCTTCTGCGTAGCACTCTTTCGAGACGGTTGGGCCGAAGGAGTTTCGCGTCTTTTGTCTTCCGTCCGCATCCTGTATCGCGCACCGCAGCACTGTGCGCACACCGCGCGCCAAGAGGAGTCGTTATGAATCGCATTGCCGTACTGATCGCCGCCCTTACCCTGACCGCAACCTCAGCCTTTGCCGCCGAAGGCAGCTTCGAGAAAACCCTTGCCGTCGGCGGCGCGCCGAACGTCTCGGTCGCGACCGGATCAGGCTATGTGCATGTCTACTCCGGCACGGATGGCCAGGTACATGTCATCGGGCGGGTCCACGTCCGGGCCGGTCTGTTCGGCGGCGATGCGGAGGCCAAGGTCAAGCAGATTGTCGCTGATCCGCCCATCAAGCAGTTTGGCAATACGATCACGATTGGAGCCGAACACGGCGAATCCAGCCTTTTTCACAACGTCTCGATCGACTACGAGATCACCGCGCCGAGCGGCACTACGCTGAAGGCCGCGAGCGGAAGCGGCGACCTGGAGATCGGCGGCATTGAAGGCGCGGTAACCGCGGAGACCGGCTCGGGAGGGATGAGGGTTGAGAATATCGGAGCGAATGCGCGGCTGGAAACCGGCTCCGGCTCCATCCATGCCACGAACGTGCATGGCGCGGCGACGCTGCAGACCGGCTCCGGCAACCTCGAACTCGAACTGAGCGGGGCAGGCGACGTGAAGGCGCAGACCGGCTCGGGCTCCATCCGCATCGGCGGCGTCAACGGCGGACTGCGCGCCGAGGCCGGATCGGGCAGCATCGAGGTCGCGGGCAACCCGGCCGCCGAGTGGCGCCTGGAGAGCGGCTCGGGCAGTGTTGCCGCCAATGTGGGCAGCGCAGCCAAATTCACCCTGAACGCCGAGACCGGCAGCGGCTCCATCCACGTCGAACAGCCGTTGCTGTCGCAGGACACGCGCAACAGACAGCACGTGGTCGGGACGGTAAACGGCGGCGGACCGACGCTGCGCGCCACCACCGGCTCCGGCAACATCGCAATCCGTTGATGGTGCCACGCGCGCGCGCTGATATGGCTTCGCGCTCGCCGGTTTAGAATGGTCTTGGGCTCCCATGCGCTCGCGCCTCGCTCGTCGAGCAGGCCGCAAGCGCCAGGGGCCCACAGGCGATTCCCGCCGGAAAGCGTTCCCCTCAACTCATGCATCGCTGGTCGCAACTCTTCATTCCCACCCTCCGCGAGGCCCCCACCGACGCCGAGGTCGCAAGCCATAAGCTGCTGCTGCGCGCGGGCTACATCCGCCAGCTCGGCGCGGGCATCTACAGCTATCTCTTCCTGGGCAACCGCGCGATCAACAAGATTGTGGCCATCGTGCGCGAAGAGATGGACAGCATCGGCCAGGAGATGCACCTGCCCGCGCTGAACCCGATGGAAGTATGGGCCGAGAGCGGGCGCTGGGCCAGTATGGGCGACACCATGTTCCGCCTGAAGGACCGCAAGGGCGCGGAGCTGTGCCTGGCCATGACCCACGAAGAGGTGATGACCGCGATTGCGCGCTCCGAGCTGCGCAGCTATAAGCAACTGCCGCAGATCTGGTACCAGATCCAGACCAAGTTCCGCGACGAGCCGAGGCCGAAGTCCGGGCTGCTGCGGGTGCGCCAGTTCCTGATGAAGGACTCGTACTCGTTCGACATCGACGAGGCGGGGCTGGACGAGTCGTACCGCAAGCATGAGGAGGTCTACCGGCGCATCTTCACGCGCTGCGGGCTGGAGTTCCTGGTGGTCGAGGCCGACTCCGGCACCATGGGCGGAACGGGCTCGCAGGAGTTCATGGTCTCCACCGAGGCGGGAGAGGATTTGATTGCGAGCTCCAGTTCGGGCTACGCCGCGAATGTGGAGAAGGCGACATCGAAGCTCGCGCCGGTTACTGATCTCGCGTCGACGGGCGACGGATTGCCGGAGCTGGTGCATACGCCGGGGCAGAAGACGATCGACGAGGTTGGCGCGTTCCTCGGCGTCGAGCCGATTCACCAGATGAAGACGATGGCGTATATCGTTGAGCATCCCAACAGCGACGAGAAGCAGATCAAGACCGTAGGCAAGACGCGCGCCGTGGTTGTGTTCCTGCGCGGCGACCACCAACTCAACGAGACCAAGCTGGCGGCGATCGCAGGCGGCGAACTTCGCCCCATGCAAGCGGAGGAGATGGTTGCCACCTTCAATGCTCCCGCCGGATTCCTCGGGCCAATCGGGCTGACTGCCGCGCCGCACCCGAAGAAGCCGGGAACGCTGGTGATTCTGGATGCAGCGCTGGAAGGCCGCACCAACCTTATCGCCGGGGCGAACAAGGAGGAGTACCACCTGCGCAATGTGACGCCGATGCGCGATTTCAAGCCGACGCTGGTGGCCGATGTGCGCAGCGTCAACGAGGGCGAGCTCGATCCCATCGGAGGCCAGCCGCTGCACATCGCCAAGGCGGTCGAGGTTGGGCACATCTTCAAGCTGGGCTACAGGTATTCCAAATCGATGGGCGCGACGGTGCTGAACCGCGACGGCAAGGAGACGACGCCGATCATGGGCAGCTACGGGATCGGCATCGAGCGCATTCTGACGGCTGCGATCGAGTCTTCCGCCGCGCGTTTCGCCGCGCAAAATCAACCCGACAGCTACGCGCTGCCACCGTCGATTGCGCCGTTCCAGGTGGTGGTGACGATCACCAACGTGCGCGAGGCCGAGTTGCTGGCGGCCGGCGAGAAGATTGCCGCCGACCTCAGCGCCGCGGGAATCGACGTTCTGCTGGACGACCGCGACGAGCGCGCCGGAGTGAAGTTCAAGGACGCCGAGCTGATCGGCGTGCCATTCCGCATCGCCGTGGGCAAGAAGCTGGCCGAGGGCAAGGTGGAGCTGCTC
>Ga0187848_10003274_pt1 | contig 12044 bp, 9 predicted proteins | sample June2016WEW_4_40_FD_132424 | JGI IMG/M metagenome (GOLD analysis project Ga0187848, IMG submission 132424) | Peatland microbial communities from SPRUCE experiment site at the Marcell Experimental Forest, Minnesota, USA - June2016WEW_4_40 | ecosystem: Environmental > Terrestrial > Soil > Wetlands... | reverse complement strand
TTGCAGGTGGCGGACGGTTTTCAACTCGCCATCCCCAAATCCGGTTTCGGCCTGGACTATCTGTTCACCGCCTCCCTGATACCACAGACCCGGGCCGCCACCAGCACCGGTTTGGCGGGCAAAATCATCCGGTTTGTCTTGTTCCCCGACGGCGTGGACATGTATGAGTCCACCCGCGGGCTGGTGGTGACGGAGGATTTGCCGGCGCGCCGTCTGCTGGCCAGCTTTGCCATCGTCAGCCAGGACGCCAACCGGGTGGTCGTTGATTTCAACAAGGGGATGCACCGGGTCTTCACCCAGACCTGGACGGAAGGCGGCGGACTGGACCTGGAAGGGCGTGATCGGGTGCTGGAGGTGCCGGAAAGCCGCGTGTTCGAGATGCGGCAGGAGGACGGCCGGGTCATCATCCGCCAAAGCGTGCAGTTGCGCAGCCGCCAGCAGGACGCAGACCTGGAAGCGCGTTACGAGGCGCGTTATTTCATCTCGCCCTACAAGCCCGGCGTGTTTGATGGCAAGGAACCCAGCATTATTGACAACCGCTACACGCGCTTCTTTGAAACCGAAGGCCAGATCGAGCCGGTCACCGGCCGCGTTTCCACGCGCATTGCCCGCTTCGATATCCGCCATCCGGTCACCTTCTATTATTCTGCCAACACCCCCTCCAACTACGTCGAGGCGGTCAAGGATGGCATCCTCTATTGGAACCTGGCCTTTGGCAAACAAATCGTGCTGGCGGCCAAGGCGCCCGACGGCGTGACCGCGCCCAACGCCAAATACAACATCATTCAATGGGTGCCGTGGGACAATGCGGGCTTCGCTTATGCCGACGCCCTCCTGGATCCGCTCGACGGCGAGACTGAACACGGCCAGGCCTATATCACCAGCGTGTTTGCCTTCTATGGCCGGGCGGACGCCCGCATCCTCCTCCGCACGCTGGAGGAAATGGCCGAGCCGAAAAAGGACGACAAAAAAGACACCGCCGCGTTGCGCTTGAAGCTGCCCTTCTTCTCCTCCGCCCCCGCCTGCGACATGGATCAGCAGGAATTCGCCCGGCAAATGGCCCATGGCCTCCAGGAAGTCCTGACCAACGATGCCCTGACCGATGAGGCGGTGCTGCGCATCTCGCAGGATTATGTCCGCGAAGTCGTCGCGCATGAGGTCGGGCACGTCCTGGGCCTGCGCCACAATTTTGCCGGCAGCCTGGATGGCACCCTGAGCCGCAAGGAATTGGATGACTGGTTCAAGCTCTATGTCACCGGCAAACCCGCCGACGCCTTCACCAACAAGCTCACCGCCAACTCCGTCATGGACTATAACATTTTGCAAAGCGCCGTCTTCATCGGCTGGCGCATGCGCACGCTCAAGGAAGCCCTGCCCCATGATCGCGCCGCCATCGGCTGGGGCTATTTCGACTCTTCCGAGGCGCGCGACAAAAAGATGATGTTCGCCACCGATGAGGACGTGGGGCGCTACGGCGACGTGCGCCGCTTCGACTACGGCCCCGACCCGGTGGTCAATGCCTACGCGGACATGTCCGAGACGATTAACTTGCTGCCCAACGCCCTCATCGAAACGTTCATCCGCGCCCGCACCCCGCGCAACACCAACGACCGCGTTTCGCTGGAACAGGTCAACTTGAGTTCTGTGGCCTACGCCCGGCAACTGTCCTACCAGTTCGCCGACATGCTTTCCTGGTTTCGCAAGGACACCCGCTCCCTGCGCATCGAAAACGAGTTCGACTTCGTGGGCGACCTCAACCAGAAGGAACGGTATCAAGCGCACTGGAAGTATCTCAACACCCAGCTCACCCAGCTGGGCGGGCTGGATCGCGCCGCCTTTTCCTTCCTGCCCCTGGACCTCAAACTGGACCTCAAACAGGAACCCACCAATGTTCCCGTTGTCCAGCGCCTCAACACCAGCAACCTCACCGCCCGGCTGGAAAAACTCCTCGATTCCACCAACTACAAGACGTTTGTCGGCCTGGACGACAAGAAAACCAACTTCACCAAGGAGGAGCACGACCTGATCATCCAGCGCGGCAAGAAGTTCTTCGAGCAACTGGAGAAGGAAACTGTCAAGCAGGCCTGCCTCCGCCTGGAGGACGCGCCCCGCACCCTCGGGGTCGAAGCCAACGGCGCCGTTGGGGAGGATGACGCCGTCTCCAAACTGGAGCAACGCATCATCGAACTGGCCAAAATCGTGGTCATGGCCAAAAAGGACAAAACCAACACCATCTCGGGCACGCTCAACGCGGCCCTGGTCGAGGTGGTCGAATTCAAATACGATCAGGAGACCCGTCTGGCGGCCGCCAAGGCGCTGAACGAGAAGACCGGCTCATTCAAAAGCTGGGCGGAAGACGCCAAGTCGGATCTGAACGGGGATCTCAAGAAAGACGTGGAAGCGGCCTTAAACATCGAGCACCTCAAAGACTTCAAAGTATCGCAACTTTCCCGGCCCGTGCGCGAGTGGTATCAGCAGCAACAAGACCTCCTCGCCCTCCTCCCGGCCGCTCCCAAATAAAGCAGGGAACCGTGAACACGACAAGAGATGGGAAGAATGCGAGCGATGGAAGACAGCCACCAGACCAATTACCTGCTTGACCGGCAACTCCGCCGTTTGGGGCGAGATTTCCTGGAACAAGGCGGCTTGCGGGAACGCATGACCCGCGCCCGGTTGCAACACCGGGAACAACAGCGCCCCGGCAGATTTAATGTGGCATGATGAATGGTGTGGCGCAGACGGTTCCCCCGGTTTTGAACAACGCAAGGTCATTTGGCCGCCGGCGCCTTCTGCTCCAGCGCTTTCTCCAGTTCCTGAAGGAATTCCGATTTTAGGATGCAATCATGTAAGGGCGCCGACAGCCGCAACCAGGCAATTTGCATAAACGCAGTTTCTTTTCGTGGTTAAAGATGATAAATCCCTTCCGCCATGTCAAATCACCGAGCTGTCATCCGTTGGAAACGAACCGGCGCCGACTTCCTCAATGGCCGCTATTCCCGCGAACATACCTGGACTTTCGACGGCGGACTTTCCATTCCGGCCTCGCCGTCGCCGTCAGTGGTGCCTGCGCCCTTCTCCAATCCTGCGAACGTTGACCCTGAGGAGGCCTTCGTCGCCTCGGTTTCGAGCTGCCACATGCTCACTTTTCTTTATCTGGCTTCGCGAGAAGGTTTTGTCGTGGACAGCTATCAGGATGAGGCCGTCGGGGAGATGAGAAAAAACGAGAAGGGAGTGCCTTGGATCAGTTCCATTACCCTGAATCCAGGCATCTCCTGGAGCGGCGAAAAATTGCCCGCGCCCCAGGACAAGCAGCGCCTTCACCATCTCGCCCATGAACAATGTTACATCGCCAACTCCATCAAGACGGAAGTGATTGTTGCCGATGGCGGCGTTCGATAGAGGGCCGCTCAGGAACCGTTGCATGAGCCGCAAAAAGCCAAACCGCAACCCTTCTCCCAAGCCGCCTGCCGGCCCGGTGGAAAGCCCGGCCGGCACGATGCCCTGGGCGCGCGTGGAACTGCTCGCGGCAATGGCCTTGAGCCTTTGGGTCCTTCTTCTGCATGGCTTGTTTCTTTTCCACGCCGGACCCCTGTGGCGGGATGAAGTCGGAACCATTGATTTTGCCTCCCTGCCCACCCTGTCCGACATCTGGCACCATCTGCAGTACGACAATTTTCCGCCGCTCTTCGTGGGCTTGGCGCGGGTGTGGATCCGGGCCGGATTGTCGGGCGATTTCAGTTGCCGCCTCCTCGGTTTTCTCATTGGCGCGGGCACGCTCGGCGTTTTCTGGTTCGGCGCGCGCCGTTGCGGAGCCAGAGCGCCGCTGCTCGCCCTGGCCCTCTACGCCGTCAATCCGCTGGCCGTCCGGGTGGGAGATGCCATGCGCCCCTACGGTCTTGGGTACGCCCTGACGCTGCTGGCCTTGACGCTGACTTGGCAATTCGTGGAAAAGCCGTGCGCGCGATCGTGGCTTTGGGCTGCCCTGGCGGCGGTGTTGAGCGTGCAGTGCCTCTATCAAAACGCCTTCTTCCTGGCCGCCTTCTGCCTGGCGGGGGGCGCCGTGACCGTGGCCCGGCGGCAGTGGAAAACCGCGGCGCAAACCGCGGGGTTGGGCGTCGTTGCGGCGCTCTCCCTGCTGCCCCATTGGCCCAATATCATGAAGGGCCGGGACTGGCAGGGGATAGGCTTTCATCAGGTGCATCCCGCAGAAATCGGCAGAGCGCTGGCGGAGGCCTTAAACGCTTCCGGCCCCTGGCTGGCCTGGTTTTGGGCGGGACTGGCGCTGCTGGCCATCGGGACAGCCCTGATTTTCGCGATTCGTGGGCGGGCCTGGCGGATGGTTTACTTTGGCGCCGCCTTGCTGGCCGCCATTCTCTTTTACGGGCTTTTTCTGGAAAGAATTGGACTGCAACAGCGCTCCTGGTATTTCCTGATTCTGCTCGCGCCCGTGGCTCTGGCCCTGGACATCATCCTGGCCGGCCCGGCCGCTCCGAGGATGCGCCTGGGGCGGGCCGGGCTGGCCCTGCTCCTGGCCGCCTCCGCCATTCCCGCCGGCTGCGCCGCCGTGCAAGTCCGCCAAACCAATGCCGACTTGGTGGCGGAGGCGCTCCGACAAAAAGCGCGCCCCGGGGATTTAATTTTGGTTTCGCCATGGTATTACGGAGTGGCGTTGCAACGCTACTACACCAACCACTTCGAGACCTTGCCGCCGATGGCGGTGGAAGCCATTCGCATCCACCGCTACGACCTGATGAAAAAACAAATGATGGCGGAAAACCCCATCGGCCCGCTGCTGGAACAGGCGCGGCAAACCTTGCGCACCGGCCATGCTTTCTGGGTGGTGGGCGACTTCCGATTTCCGCCGCCCGGCCAGCCGCAACCCCTGCTTCCGCCCTACCGTGAGGACATGGTCATGGACGTGGCCGCCGCCTGGTATTTTTCCAGTTGGATGTTCCAGTTTTCCCAAATGGTCCAGGCGCATGCGCCGTCGCAGTTGCAACTGGAGCTTTCCGCCCCCGGCGGCGCCGCCATCAACGGCTTGGAGGACATGTTCCTGTTGCAGTTCAGCGGCTGGAGAGAATAATTAACCATTTCGTCGCTTTTGTTGTCTTGCCGCAGCGGAAAGGGTGCGGTAACAATGGGCCGGAGCCTATGAAGACCAAAATCCTGGTGGTGGATGACGAGCCGGACGCGCTGGAATTGATCGAGGTCAATTTGAAAGGCGCCGGCTTCGACGTGGTCAGCGCGGGCAACGGCCGGCAGGCCTTGGAAAAGGCCCGCGCCACACTGCCGGCCTTGATCCTGCTGGATGTCATGCTGCCCGAAGTGGACGGTTTGGAAGTCTGCAAGAGCCTGCGGCGCGATCCCAAAACCGCCTTCATCCCCATCATCATGCTCACCGCCCGCGCCGCCGAAATTGACCGGGTGGTCGGCCTGGAACTGGGGGCCGATGATTACATGACCAAACCGTTCAGCCCGCGCGAACTGATCCTGCGCGTCAAGAACCTCTTGAAACGCCAGGCCGCCCCGTTGGAACCAGCCCAGCAGATTCACTTCGCCGGCATGGTCATTGACCGCTCCCGCCACCGTGTCACCTATAAGGACAAACCGCTGGACCTGACCCTGACCGAGTTCAAACTGGTCACGGTGCTGGCCGAGCGCAAGGGCCGCGTCCAATCCCGCGAGCAGCTTTTGAAGGACGTCTGGGGGTACAACACCTTTATTGACACCCGCACCGTGGACACCCACATGCGCCGGCTGCGCGACAAACTGGGGGATGCCGCCAAACTGCTCGACACTGTGCGCGGCGTCGGCTACCGGTTCCTGGAACAATGAAGGGGATATTGCGGATTGCGGATGGCGGATGGCGGATGAAAACGCAAGCCGGTCGCTTTTTCGCCATATCCAGTGCCGGCAACCCGGCTCGGGTTGGCCGCCCGAAGAATCTGTCTTCCCATCCGCCATCCGCCATCCGCCATCCGCCATGGAAAGCATGTTCTGGCCTCTCCTGATTTTGGCCGTCTGCGCCGCGCTCCTCTGGTTCCAGCACGGGTGGCTGCAGCGCCGTCATCAGGCCGAGCAGGCCAGGGCCGGGCGGGATTTTGCCGAGGCGGCCCGGCGGCAGGAGCGTGAAGTCGAGGCCCAGTCGCAGGCCCGCCAGCAAATGCTCTTCAACAGCATGATTGAAGGCGTGCTTTTGCTGGACACCGACGGCCGCGTCCAGTTGGTCAACGATTCCCTGCGCAAAGGCTTTGGCCTGGCTGAAAACATCCGCGGCCAGACCATCATGGAAGCCTTTCGCTGGCATGAACTGGCCGCCCTCTCCGAGCGCCTGCCCCGGGAGAAAATCATCTCCGGGGTGGAACTGGACATGCAACGCGGCGGCCGCCGCTCCTGGCAGATCAGCGCCGCCCTGGTCAGCGACCGCCCCGGCGGCCCCCAGGGCCAGCTCCTGGTTTTCCACGACGTGACCCGCCTCAAGGAACTGGAAAGCATCCGCAAGGAATTTGTCGGCAACGTCAGCCACGAATTGCGCACCCCGCTTTCCCTCATCAAAGGCTTTGCCCAGACGCTGCTCGACGGCGCCCTGCACGATCCCGAACAAGCGGCCCGCTTCCTGCAAAAGATAGACAAACACTCCGACCGCCTCCTCTTTCTCATCGAGGATTTGCTGGCCATCTCGCGCCTCGAATCCGGCCAGGTCGCCCTGAACATTCAGCCGGTCAGCCTGCGCGACATGGCCCAGCGGGTGGTGGACGACCTGGGCGCGCCGGCCGCCGCGCGCCAAACCGCGCTGGAAAACCGCATCCCCGCCACCCTCTGCGTCCGGGCGGATGCCGACCGCCTGCCCCAGGTTTTTTTCAACTTGACGGAAAACGCCATTAAATACGGCAAGACGGCAGGCCGGGTCATCCTGGACGCCCGCGAAACGGAGGGGCAGAAGGTGGAGGTTTCGGTGGCCGACGACGGTCCGGGCATTCCCCCCGAGGCCATCGGCCGCATTTTTGAGCGGTTCTACCGGGTGGACCGGGCCCGGTCCCGGGAAAGCGGCGGCACCGGACTGGGACTGGCTATTGTCAAACATATTGTTCAGGCCCACGGCGGCGAGGCCTGGGTCAAAAGCGAGCTGGGCAAAGGCGCCTCCTTCCATTTCACCCTCCCCCGCTCCCCCGCTCCCGCCAAATGATGGCAGATGGCAGATGGCGGATTGCGGATTTAAAGACAGGCCGAAGGCGCGGCCGGCGGATGGAATGTCGGGCACCCGCCTCGCGCTGGGCGCCAGAAGAATTTTTCCTCCAATCCGCAATCTGCAATCCGAAATCGTCCCTTAATCCTTGGTGATCTCCATCATCGCCTTTTCCAAATCGAGGCACAACTGCTGGCGGGCCTCCGCCGTGGCGTCGCGCGGCACCCAGAAGGGCGGCCCGTAGCGCAGGACGCAGCGGGCAAAGGGCAGCGGGATTTGGAACCTGTCCCAGCTTCGAAGGGTGATTTTGCGGCGGGTGTAATTGGACATCGGGATAATCGGCCGGCCGGTCAATTGCGCCAGGTGGATGATGCCCTCCTGCACTTTGTAGGCCGGACCGCGCGGTCCGTCCGGGGTGATGGCGATACTGTAGTTTTTTTCCATCCAGGTGGTCGCCTCCAACAACGCCTGCGGCCCGCGCCGGCTCGACGAACCGCGGATGGGCACCACGCCGAACGGTTCCACCAGACTGGCCATAAAGGCCCCGTCCCGGCTGGCGCTGATCATGGCGCAGAGGCCGGCGCAGGGCCATTTCTCCCGCACAAAATCGCCATTCGCCGCCATGGCCAGCGCCAGCCGGTTGTGCCAGGTGCAAAAAATCACCGGCCCGGGCAGGACGGGACAACGATCGCCGTCCTGCCAGCGCAGGCGCCACGATTTCATCATCAGGCGCATGAAGGCCAGCACCACGGCCGCCGCCACCTTCCGCCGCCACGACAACTGGCGCGGCACAACCGGCACGCCGGACTTCTGGTTTGTTGACGCGGCCATCACCCGCCTTTTTTCAACGCCGCCCGCACCAGTTCCTCCACCCCCGCCTCCGGCCCCAGCACGGCCGCCGCGCCGCGGACGGCTTCCTGCGCCTCGGCTTGTTTGTAACCCAGCGCCATCAGCGCCAGGGTCGCGTCATTGATTTTTTGCTCGCCGGCGGAAAGGGCCCGTTGCGCGCTGCCCGCCTCCAACACCCCGGCCGCGCCGATCTTGTCCTTCAATTCCACCACGATGCGCTCCGCCGTTTTTTTCCCGACGCCGGAAATTTGCGACAGCATTTTGACATCGCCGCCCGCCACCGCGCCGCGAAAGGCGGTGACATTGATGCCGCTGAGAATGTTGAGGGCGATTTTCGGCCCGATGCCGCTGACCGTGTTGATGAGCAGCCGGAACAATCCCCGCTCCGCCGCGGTCATAAAGCCGTAGAGGACATGCGCGTCCTCCCGCACCACCAGGTGGGTCAACAATTTTACCGGCTGGCCGGGCGCGGGCAGCTTGTCGAACGAGGAAAGCGGTATGAGCGCCTCATAGCCAACGCCATTGACTTCCACCGTCACCTGGGTGGGCAGCGCCTCGACCAATTTGCCTTGCAGAAAAGTAATCACAGGAAAAGGCCCGGCCTCATCCGGGCGGCCAGCCCAAAGCGCGTCCGCCCAGGAGATGGCAATGCAGGTGCGGCACCGTCTCGCCGCCGTCCCTGCCGTTGTTGATGACGACACGGTAGCCGGTTTGGTTCAGCCCCATTTGCCGGGCCACCTCGCCCGCCTTGAGCAGGAGGTGGCCGAGGAGCTTTTCATCCGCCGCGCCCGCCTCGGACAGGCGGGCGATGTTTTTTTTGGGAACGATCAGGACATGGGTTGGGGCTTTGGGATTGATGTCGCGGAACGCCAGCACCGCCTCATCTTCATAGACGATGTCGGCCGGGATTTCGCGCGCGATGATTTTCTCGAAAATATTCTTGCTCATAATGCTTGTCGGCCCCCGCCCCGGAAGCCGGCGCGCCCCGGCATCAAACTGCCCCCGTTCCGCCGTCCCTGTCAACCTCCGCCGCCGCTCTGAAACGGCAGGTCATCCTCTCCCGATCCTTATGAGCTATATTTGCAGCAACCCTTTGACTCTTTCCATCCCGGCTTGCGTTTTGGCCAGGAGGCCGGGGAGATCGTCTGGACTGAGTCCGAGCGCGAGCAAGGCGGCGGCCAGGGATGCCCAAACGTTGGCGCCGGCCAATTCCTCGTTGAAAAGGTGATGCGCGAGGATGTCCCCGGCCTGGACGGCGGCGGCCAGCCGCTCGTATGGCGCCGCGTCCTCAAATTGGTGGTGATGACGAACCGCGGCGACGACATCCGGCGGCAAATTCCAGCGGCGCATCAATTCACCGCCCAGTTCGGCATGGTCCATTCCAAAAGCGGAGCGTTCCATAACGGCCAGCGCCACCCCTTGTTCTCTTGCCAGTTGGAATAATCTCGCATAAGGCTCGCCTTCGACCGAAGCCAGCGCCAGCTTGCCAATGTCGTGCAACAACCCCGCCGTGAAAGCCGCCCCCTTTTCCTGCCCGGCCTCCTCCTCCACCACCGCAGCCGACACTGCGGCAGCCACCGAATGACGCCATAACGACTCCACGTTCACACCCCGGTCCGCTCCCTCCATGCGTTTGGCCTGCGCGCCAAAGAGGGTCACCACCAGACAATACACCTGGTAGAACCCCAATCTGGAAACCGCCTCAAAGATGTCGCCGGGCGGCTGTTCGCCGGCGAAACAGGCGCTGTTGCACATCCTCAGGATCTGGGCCGTCAGGGAAGGCTCGTAGCTGATCAGTTGCACAACCTGGTCCACATCCCGGTCCGGCTCCCGGAAAAGCGCCATCAATTCGGTCACGAGCGTCGGGGCGGGAGGCAGACTCGCCACGCGATCCAAGTAGCGCCCGGCTGGATTCAAAGTCTGTGAACGCGAGTGATGGATCTCCTCCGTCACGGTATTCAGGTAGTCTTTGTCTGGATGGGCGGAGTTCATTGGAATGAACGGCCAGTTTCGCGGAACCGGGACGCAACGGCCCCCGCCGGCCGAACTTCTCCTTCCAACGAACCCACGCCCCCTTGACGTGTTTTGATATTCATGCTGACCGCGTGTTCAGAATTGAAACTGTGTTTCGAGCCGCCATTGTCATGGCCTCGGATGAATTATCGGCATCCCCGAGCAAAACTTTAACGGCTCCCGGGCCGTGAACCGCTACTGCCGTTTGGCGGTCAAGGTCAAGGTGGCCGGAGTCAAACCCGGCGAGTTCACCGTCAGGTGGATCGTTCCGGGAACCAGGCTCGATTGAATAACGATAAGCGCCTTCCCGTGGTGAGACTTCCGGCTGGTTGCTTTGAAAGGCTCATTATTCATAAAGTCGCCGCTGGCAATGCCAATGTTGCGCCCCGGGCCGGTCATGGTGAACTGGACCGTGTTGTTGGCGGCGAAAATGGGGTTTTTGTCCGCATCCACTATGTCCACTTCGATGCAGGAGACATCATTCCCATCCGCGTAGAGGGTGGTGCGGTCAGGCTTGAGCAGGAGCTTGGCGGGCGCGCCCGCGGTCTTGATGCTGTCCACGGCGACCTCTTTGCCGTCTTTCATGCCAATCGCCTTGATCATCCCGGCTTCCCACGGGACGTTCGTCCATTGCATAATCCCGGTCTTGGCGAAATCGCTCGCTTTCTTGGTCCCGATCTTTGTGGAATTGACGTAGAGATCCACGGTTTGGCAATTGTTATAGGTCACCACGTTGACCGGCCCGGTCTGGTTCCAATTCTCGGCCAGATTATTCGCGCCTCCTCTCCCCGCGCCATCGCCGATGGCGATATGCACCATGGGCTTGTCACCCCACTGGCTTTGCATATAATAAAACCACGACTTGCGGAAGATGCAGTTATCCAGGAAGCCGCTGGTGCCGCCCAGGCTGTTGCGGGACTCGCCCAGATAATCCACGCCCGTCCACAAATGATGACCTATGGTATAATTGTTGCTCCTCACCTCGTACCATGTCGGACCGCCGGAGCTGCGGGCCAGGTACGGGTCTTGTTCGGTGCCGACCAGGATGGCATTGGGATTGGACCGATGAATCGCGGGGAACAGGAAGTCCTGGTAATTGACACCCACCACATCTTCGACCTCGGCGAGCCGGCCCAGACCGGGGGCGTCGCTCCACCCGGAAACGGACGCATGGGTGTAGGGACGGCTGCTGTCGAGCTTCTTGGCAAACGGAACCAAGTATTTCAAGGTGTCGAAAATGTAAGCCGGCACCTTGCCTTCAGCCAAAACTTCATTGCCCAGACTCCAGATCACAATGCTGGGATGATTCCTGTCCCGTTCAATGAACCCGGTCAGGTCCTTTTGCCAGACCTGGTCAAAATCCGCATAGAAGGAACCCGCGTTGGTCCGGGCCCATTTGTCACAAAATTCATCCATGACCATCATGCCCAGTTGGTCGCAATAATCGTAGAATTCTGGGGCTTGCGGATTGTGCGACGTGCGGATGTCGGTGCATCCTGAAGCCAGCAACTCCTTTATGGCCCGTTCCCACATCGCATCCGGCACGGCGGCCCCGGCCGGAACCAGATCGTGATGAACGCACACGCCCTTCAACTTCATCGGAACGCCGTTCAGGGTGAAACCCTCGGTGGCCGAATACTTCAGCTCCCGTATGCCGAACGGGGAAATATAATCATCGGTCGGTGTCCTGTTGTTCAGAATCCTGGAATAGGCATAGTAGCGCACCGGGGTTGACGGCGACCAGAGTTTGCAGTTGGAAAGCGACAGCGTCTGCACGCAGGTGTTGGTGGTGTTCGCCTCGACCGTGATGGGGGTTGCGACCTTCTGCAGCGCCTTGCCGGCTTCATTGTAAATCGTCGTCTCCACGTTGCGCGTCTGCGCGGACGCCAGATCATTCGCCACGTCGGTCTGGACCTTGATCTGCGATTCGGCCACCCCAACCGCGGGCGTGGTGACGGCGGTGCCCCAGTTCGGGATATAGACCTTGTCGGTCGCG
>Ga0187848_10003272_pt1 | contig 12049 bp, 7 predicted proteins | sample June2016WEW_4_40_FD_132424 | JGI IMG/M metagenome (GOLD analysis project Ga0187848, IMG submission 132424) | Peatland microbial communities from SPRUCE experiment site at the Marcell Experimental Forest, Minnesota, USA - June2016WEW_4_40 | ecosystem: Environmental > Terrestrial > Soil > Wetlands... | reverse complement strand
TCACCCGTCACCCGTCACCCGTCACCCGTCACCCGTCACCCGTCACCCGTCACCCGTCACCCGTCACCCGTCACCCACGGAAATGCACTTAGGGTGGAAGCGATTGCTGGCCGGGGCGTCCGGGTACCGCGGCAAGGGGCGGTACCCGCTGCCGGCGTATTCCGAGTTCATGCCCCCGCCGCGGCTCGGGGAGAAGCCCTACGGCGGCCTGGAGCCGCCCGTGTTCGATCCGGCCGACCCGTGGGGTTGGCACGTGACCGAGTACGAAGAGGCCCTGGAGCTGGGGCCGGGGCTCGCGCTGCTGGCCCTTGAGATCCTGCACGTGCTCGTACACCTGGGCCGGGGCGAGCCGGCGCACGGGATCGCCCGCGGCAAGCTCCGCGGCAATCCGTATTGGCCCCAACGGCTGGCCGAGCACGGCGCACCGGCCGGCGAGCGCTACGTCTTGCTCCTGCCGCTGGCCCTGTCCCGCACGCAGGACGACCGGGGCCGCGTCCGCTGGACCCTGTTTGGGACCAGCGAGCGCGGTCCGGGCCGCGCCTTCTGGCGGGGCTTCTTCCGCGGGCCGCGGGAGGAATTGCCGCGGGCATGGTGCGAGGACTTCGTCCGCCGGCTGCTGGCCGCCGCCTACGACCCGGCGCCGCACGAGCTGGGCGATCTGGGGCGCGGCGGTTTCCGCGTCTTCGCCGACGACAGCGCCGCGCTTCTGCCCGCGTGGCGCGAAGGCCCGCTGCCAACCTGGACCGACCCTTACCGCTGGGACCGCGGCCAGTCGCTGCGGCGGGTCCGCTACCTCTTGAGTTTTTGCCCGTTCGAGCGGCTGCCGCGGGCGGTCCAGCGGGCCTACCTGGACGGCGGGCTCCATCTGCTGCCATTCCCCGGCAGCCTGTTCTTCTTCGGCGCCCCGCCGTATTTCAGGCTGCGACGGGAATTGCCCACGGCCCTGCACATCCCGCTCCTCCATTCGCTCCAGCGGCACGAGGCGCCTTGGGGAATCCGCATTCCACAGTCGGGCTGGCTGCACGAGGCCGTCTCGCAGAGCGGCGGCCTCGCCTCCCCGCAGCCGCCGCACGAAGACTACGGCCCGCTGCGCAACACCTTCCGCCGCAGCCACCGCTGGGAGCGGATGCACCGGCACGAGGACATGCTGGCCGTCGCGGCCACCGAGGACAAGCTGACCCACGTCCTCATGAGCCCGGCCGCCGAGGATGTCGGCCTGTACGGCAAGCCCATGGCCCGCAACTCGCAAATCTGGACCGACCAGTTCCGCTTGCTGTTGGACGGTCCGCGGGCGACGCCGGAGGACCTGGCCCGCGCCGCCGCCCGCTTGGCCCGGGGCGGCCTGTTCGGCTACCGGATGACTTATCCGCCGATGCGCGTGGGACATCACGAGGTGTACTGGCACCGGCCGCTGGCCGCCTGCCTCGATTCGCGGACGGGCGAGCCGGCGGTGCTCGCCGACGCCCCGTTGGGAAGTCTCGTGGCGTGCGGCGACCGCGACCACAGGCTGGCGCGGGGAGTGGAGCTTTGGCCGCGGCTACTGGCCCGGCGGCCCCACATGGAGGCAATCCGGCTGTTCACGGCCAATCACGAGCAGCATTACCGGCAGACGATGCTCAACGTCCGCAAGCTGCTCTGCGCGTGGGAGCTGCGCGGTGGGCGGCCCCTGCCCCGCGGGCTGGCCCGGCAGTTGCTCACCCTGCCCAAGGGCGAGTCGCTGGAAGCCTGGCTGGCCTCGCTGCCGGGCCGCACGCACGATCCAAACGCGGCAGAGCAGCTCACCGGCGAGCTTCGCCGCCTGATCGAGGCGGGGGCCGTTCCGAGCCCTCCGACCACCCTTCCCGCGGGTATTCACCCGGGGCTATGGCCCACCGACCTTCGCACGCTTGACACGATTCACACCCTTCGCGCTCTTCCCGCCTCCGTGACTCTTGCCCGAACCGCCCGGCGGTCCTTCGAGACGGCCTATTGGAAGACCATCGCCCTGCTGGCCACCGGGCGTTATCGGAACAAGGACAACGCCGACTGCGTGACCGACCCCCAGACGCAGGCCCGCCTGGCGCATCACCACCGCGACTTGGAGGCGCTGGGCGATTTCCTGTTGGCGCGGCACCGGCGGGCGGTGGCTGCAGCGGGCATGGCCCGCCGGGCGGTGGTCGGGGAGCTGCCTTTCCACTGGCGGACGGACTTTCCGTTTGCGTGGTCCGGCGGCTGGCAGGCGAACCAACAGGGCCGGACCCATGAGCGCGATCTGGTGGTCGTGATTCCCGGGCGGGACCGCCGCCGGGCCGTCATCATGGCGGACCATTACGACACCGCCTACATGGAAGACGTGTTCGGCTATCCCGCTTCGCATGACGGGCCGCGGCTGGCCGCCGCCGGGGCCGACGACAACCACTCCGCCACGGCGGCCCTGCTGCTGGCCGCCCCGATCTTCCTCGACCTGGCCCGGCAGGGCCGCCTGCGGTGCGACATCTGGCTGGTGCACCTCACGGGCGAGGAGTTCCCGGCCGATTGCATGGGCGCCCGCCACCTCTGCCAGCAGTTGGTCGAGGGCGGGCTGCGGATCCGGCTGGCCGGCGGCCGGTGGAAGGACCTCTCGCGGACGCGGGTGGACGGCGTCTACGTCATGGACATGATCGCCCACAACAGCGACCGCGACCGGGACGTTTTCCAGATTTCGCCCGGCAGCGGCGGAAAATCGCTGTGGCTGGCCGAGCAGGCCCAGGCGGCCAACGAGCTGTGGAACGCCTCGACGGCGGTTTGGAATCGCACGCCCGGCCGTCTCGGCCGGCCCCGTGGCATTCGCAGTGCGGATGGCTGGAGCCTGCCGGCGATCGCCCCCCACTTGCCCTTATACGGCGAGGTCCGCCCGCAGAGCGACCCGCGGAGCTCGCTCTACAACACCGACGGCCAGATTTTTTCCGACGCCGGCGTGCCGGTGGTGCTGTTCATGGAGAACTACGACATCCAGCGGCACGGCTACCACGACAGCCAGGACACGATGGCCATGATCGACCTGGACTACGGTTCCGCGCTGGCGGCCATTGCGATCGAGTCGGTCGCCCGCGCGGCCATAGAACCGCCGCCAGGGTGAGGGCGGAAGAAAGCCCCCGACCACGCTTCGCGTGGTGCCCGCGTGCGGGGGTGTTGCAAGCCGGCGTTTAGCGGGCGGGAACGGGGACCGGGTATGCCGCGCGCAAGTAATACCGCGGGGTGTCTTCCACGCATTGGGCCTGACTCGAAACGGGGAACGGGTATTTGGGCGTCGGCAAGTACCTTCCCGGGCCGTCGCTGGAGCAGCCGGCAGACGCCTGCCAGGTCACCCAGGTCTCGCCGCCGGGTCCGTAGGCGGGAAGCCCGGCAAAGGCGTTCGGGCAACTGGTCCACACCTGGCCGTGTGGCCTGTAGCTGTTGAAGCCCCCCAGGGCGTTCGGCATGGTGGCCCACACCTGGCCGTCGGGCCCATAGACATACCCATCGCCGGCGACGTTCGGCCGACCGCTCCACATCTGCCCGCTGGCCGCCGGGGCCGCGACGAATACGAGCAGGGCCAGAAGCGTCAAACATCGCATCGGGCACCTCCTTTCAGCTTTTTTCCCGGGCGATCCACCGCACTGATCCAGATCGAGTAGCAGTTCCCGTGCCATTAGGTGGATCGCACGGTGCCGTTGACGTAACCCGCGGCCGGCGCTGCGAGTTCCGCACCAGCGCCGATGGCCGCCCAGCAGCGCGAGACGTTACCAAAGCGATTCCGGCTGTTGTCATCTCGATGCCAGCCTTGCGACGAGCCCGATCGCGGACTTCCGGCCAAGGCGAGGCGGTCATTCGCCCGGCGTCGTACTGCTCGGAACGCCGCTGCGCCTCGGCAACCCACTCCGCGCTTGGTGGGGCCAAGTCTTCCGGCGCCATGGTGTCTCACAAAGCCTGAATAAGCCGGGCGCGTTCACCGGCCGGCAGGGCTTGTGCAGCGTCGATGATTTCCTGGAGCGTGCTCGTGGTTCCATTATACCCGGACTTCAGAGGGCGCCACTAGGCTCGGGGAATAGGCTAAAAGAGGACGGAAGACCGCGGATCAACGCAGATAGACGCGGATCGGACCATCCCAATCATCCGCGTCCATCCGGGTATATCCGCGGTTCAAGCGAGGCGGCCGCCTGCGTCCCTCGCTGGCGCGTCGGGCTTGCATGGGGCCGGCCGGCGAGCGTCAACGTAACACCCGTGCTGCCAATTTGTTGTGTCTTCGGGCCTTGGTGCGAGGCCCGCCTCGCGGGGTCTTTTCTCGTCCAAAACCGGAAGGGCCCTTTCTTGCTCCCCCCTTATTGACATTCCCGCAACTCCTGCTCTACTAGGGACAGTCCGTATCGGGGGTAGCCCCGCCCAGCCGGCTCGTGAGGCAGCCATGATGAAACGACTGATTCCGCTCTTCACAGCGTTCGTGACATTGTCCGCGGCAGGCCAACCGGCATGGGCGGACGGTTATGTATTCGTCCGGAGCATCGGCGGAAGCGGGCAGTTCGCCTTGCCCTGCTCTGTGGCCGCGGATTCGGCGGGGGACGTCTGGGTCGCCGACTGTGATAACAACCGGCTCGTGGAACTCAACAGCAGCGGTCAGTCCCTGAGAACGGTGGCTACCCTCGAATATCCTGAGAGTGTGAGGCTGGACCCGTCGGGCAACGTCTGGGTTGCTTGCGCGGGCGGCAATGCCGTCGAGGAGTTCAGCGGCACCGGTACGTATCGCGGGCAGTTCGGCAGCTACGGCACCGGGGATGGATACCTCGATTGGCCCGACGGCGTGGCCGTGGACAAGTTGGGGGACGTGTTTGTCGCCAATTCCTATAGCAACACGGTCCAAGTCTTCAACACCGGCGGCCAATGGCAGAGAACGATTGCCACACTTGGCACCGCCAAACCAGGGTGTGTGTCTAGCCCTGCGAACTTGGCCCTGGACGCGGCGGGGAACGTCTGGATCGCCGATCAGCAGAACGACCGCATCGAGGGATTGACCAGCAGCGGCGGGTTTATCGCGTCGCTCAACGGATCCAACGTCGCCGTGAAGAACTGGCTAGGCTTGCCCGCGGGCGTGACCGTCGATTCGCGGGGGAACATCTGGGTTGCCGATACGAATAACAACCGCATCGTGGAGTTCAACAGCAGCGGCACGTATCTCACGCAATTCGGGAGTCTCGGCACCGGGAACGGGGAGTTTAACTGGCCCTATGACGTGGCTGTAGACCCCTCGGGGAACGTCTGGGTTGTTGACCAACAGAACAACCGCATCGAGGAGTTCGCTCCCGCTCCCGAACCCAGCACCTTGGCTCTGCTCGGTGTCGGGGCTGCGGCTTTGATTGGCTACCGCTGGCGTCAAAAGCGGGCGAAGTAGGGCCTGGTGGTTTTCCGCTTTACCGGGGAAACGTAACATCTTGCCTGACAGGTCTTTGCGGGCTGGCACCTGGGCGCGAGAACCCTCTGCGGTACGGTCGGGACCCACGGCGGGCAAGCCCGCCCGCTGAACTGCCAATCCCTAATCCCCAATCCCTTGTCCTCCCCCGCCTTGCCTGGCGGAGGGTTTCTGGTAAACTTACTGGTTTCGCCGGCCCAACCTCCCGAACCTCGAATCCGCTATGGCACGAAAACTCCAGGTCAACCGAGTCAGCAAGCGTCGCACGAAGGCCAAGGTGCGGGGCAAGAAGAAGGACCCCCTGTTCGTCGAGGGCCAGCGACCCCGCCCGATGTACGTGGACTATAAGAACCTCGAACTCTTGAAGAAGCTCATCAACCGCCAAGGCAAGATCATCAGCCGCCGCAAGAGCGGCTGCACGGCGGTGAGCCAGCACGCGGTGAGCCGGGCGATCAAGCACGCCCGCTTCATGGCCCTGCTGCCCTACGTCGGCGAATAACCTCCTGTTGCGGAAGCGGCGGAATGGTAGGGGCCCTCTCCCGCCAGGCCCTCACCCCCTGCCCCTCTCCCGGAGGGAGAGGGGAAGTCGGCCATGTCCACCACGCCCATGATGCGGCAGTACCAGGAAGCCAAGCGGGCCTGCCCCGATGCGCTTCTGCTGTTTCGCATGGGCGACTTCTACGAGCTGTTCTTCGACGATGCCCGCACGGCCGCCCGGCTGCTGGGACTGGCCCTGACCAGCCGGGAAAAGGGGGAGAACGCCATCCCCATGGCCGGCTTCCCCCATCATCAGCTCGACAGCTACCTGGCCAAGATGATCGCCGCGGGGCTGCGGGCCGCGGTGTGCGAGCAGGTCGAGGACCCCAAGCTGGCCAAGGGCCTGGTCAAGCGCGAGGTCACGCGGATCGTCACTCCCGGCACCGTGACCGACGAGGCCCTGCTCGATCCCCGCCAAAACAACTTCCTGGCGGCGGTGGCCGCGGGGGAGCCGGCGGGCATGGCGTGGGTCGATGTGTCGACGGGCCGGTTTCTGGCGACCAGTTTCCCCACCGCCGAGCTGCCCGATCAATTGGCCCGCATCGCCCCTGCGGAGTGCCTGCTGGCCGAAGACGCGGCACCGCTGCCGCGGCAGTTGGACGAGCGGATGATGGTCACGCGGCGGCCGGGCTGGGCATTTTCGCTGGAGACGGCCCGGCAGAACCTGCTGAAACACTTCCACACGACCTCGCTGGAGGGCTTCGGTTTCTCGGACGGCCCGGCCGACGCCCAGGCCCTCGCGGCCGCCGGCGCGGTGATCGACTACCTGAACGAAACCCAGAAGACTTCGCTCGGGCACGTGGACCGGCTCGTGCCGCAGCGGACCTCCGGCACGCTGGAGATCGACGTATCGAGCCGCCGCAGCCTGGAGATCACGCGGACGATCCGCGAGGGCCGCCGCGAGGGCTCGCTGTTGGCCGTGCTGGACCGCACGGCGACCGCCATGGGCTCGCGGCTGCTGGCCGAATGGCTGGCCAGCCCGCTGGTGGACGTGGCGGCGATCCGCGGGCGGCACGAGGCGGTGGCCGAACTGCTCGCCGAGCCGGCCCTGGCCGAGTCGCTCCACGAGATGCTGCGGCGGGTCTACGACCTCCAGCGGCTGCTGGCCCGGGCGACCACGGGCCGAACCAGCCCGCGGGACCTGAGTTTTCTCGGGCGGACGCTGCGGGTCCTGCCGGGGTTGAAGGCGAAACTGGCAGAGCGGAAAAGCCTGCTCCTGAATCAATTGGAGGCCGAGCTGGACCTGTGCCCCGACCTGCGGAGCCAGCTCGATGCCGCCCTGGCGGACGCGTGCCCGTTGGCGAGCCGCGAGGGGGGCTTCATCCGCGACGGGTTCCACACGGACCTGGACGCCCTGCGGGAGCTGGCCCACGGCGGCAAGCAGTGGATCGCCGCTTACCAAGCCCGCGAGGCCCAGCGGACCGGCATCCCGAGCCTGAAGGTCGGCTTCAACAAGGTCTTCGGCTACTACCTGGAGATCAGCAACGCGCACCGCCAGAAAATCCCCGCCGATTACATCCGCAAGCAGACGGTCAAGAACGCCGAGCGCTACATCACGCCGGAACTGAAGGAATACGAGGAGAAGGTCCTGACGGCCGACCAGCAGGCGAAGGACCTGGAGTACGGGCTGTTCCTGGAGCTGCGGGACGCGGTGGCCGCCTCCCGCCGGCGGGTGCAGGCCAGCGCCGCGGTGCTCTCGCAGATCGACGTGCTGGGGGCCCTGGCCGACCTGGCCCGGCAACGCAACTACTGCCGGCCGGAGGTGGTCGATGAGCCGCTGCTGGTGATCGTCGACGGCCGCCACCCGGTTCTGGACGTGCTGGAGCCGGAGGGGACGTTCGTACCCAACGACCTGGCGGCCGGTGGACCGCACGGCACAGTCTTCTTGATTACCGGGCCGAACATGTCGGGCAAGAGCACGTACATCCGCCAGGCGGCCCTGATCACGCTGATGGCCCAGATCGGCAGCTTCGTGCCCGCCCGCGAGGCCACCATCGGCGTGGCCGACCGGATCTTCGCCCGGGTGGGCGCCAGCGACGAGCTGGCCCGCGGCCAGAGCACCTTCATGGTCGAGATGACCGAGACGGCGCGGATCCTCAACACGGCCACCCCGCGGAGCCTGGTGATCCTGGACGAGATCGGCCGGGGCACGAGCACCTACGACGGCATCTCGCTGGCCTGGGCGGTCGTGGAGTATCTCCAGGAACACGTCGGCTGCCGGACGCTGTTCGCCACCCATTACCACGAGCTGACCGACCTGGAGAAGTCGCTCACGGGCGTCAAGAACCTCAATGTGGCCGTCCGCGAGTGGCAGGAGGAGGTGGTCTTCCTGCACAAAATCGTCGAGGGGGCGGCCGACAAGAGCTACGGCATCCACGTGGCGCGGCTGGCGGGCGTGCCGCGGGAGGTGGTCAACCGGGCCAAGGAGATCCTGGCGCAGCTTGAGGACGAGCACCTGGACGCCCAGGGGCGGGCCAAGATCGCCCGGCCCCGCCCCGCCGAGAAGGCATCGCACTTCCAACTGACGCTCTTCGGCGCCGAGCACCCCCTGGTGGACGAGCTGCGGCGGACGGACCTCGACAGCCTGACGCCGCGGGCCGCATTGGAGCTTCTGCAACGCTGGCAGGAAGGACTTGGGCCGAAGCGCGGGGCACCCGGTTGAAATACGAAACCAAAAATACGAAATACGAATGTCGAAATCCTAAACAAATCCGAAATACAAAGTCCGAATGTCGAAACCAAGCAGCGTGATGCCAGGCGGTAGGGTGGGTCGAGCTAGGCGAACCCCACCAGAATCTCGGTGGTGGGGCTCGCTGCGCTCGACCCACCCTACAATTCGGCCATTGCGATTTCGGTCATTGGGATTTGTTTGGGATTTGGCATTTCGTATTTCGGATTTTTCACGGGAGGAGCCATGATGTCTGACACGGGTTCCAAGCGGCTGGCGCTGGTGACCGGGGCGGGAAGAGGCATCGGCTTGGGGATCGCCAAGTGCCTGGCCGACGAGGGCTGCAACCTGGCGATCAACGATGTCTCCGCGGAACGGGAGGTCGCCGCCGCGCTGGCCGAGGTCGGCCGCCGCGGCGGCGAGGTCCTCTACTGCCGGGCCGACGTGAGCGACCCGGCGGCCCGCACCGCCATGCTCCAGCGGATCCGCGACCGCTTCGGGCGGCTGGACGTGCTGGTGAACAACGCGGGCGTGGCGCCGCTGGTGCGGGCCGACCTGCTGGAAGCCAGTGAAGAGAGCTTCGAGCGGCTCATGCGGATCAACCTCCAGGGCCCTTATTTTCTCACACAGGCGGTGGCCCGTTGGATGGTCCAGCAGCGGCAGGCCGACCCCGCCACGGGGCGGTCGATTGTGAACATCTCGTCGATTTCGGCGACCGTGGCCTCGCCCAGCCGCGGCGAGTACTGCATCTCGAAGGCCGGCGTGAGCATGGCCACCAAGCTCTGGGCCGCCCGGCTGGGCGAGTTCGGCATCGGCGTGTATGAAATCCGGCCCGGCATCATCAAGACCGACATGACGGCCCCCGTCGCCGCCAAGTACGACAAGCTGATCTCCGAGGGCCTCTGCCTCCAGCCCCGCTGGGGAATGCCGGAGGACGTCGGCCGGGCCGTCGCGATGTTGGTCCGCGGCGACCTGGGGTACTCGACCGGACAGGTGATCCTCGTGGACGGCGGAATGACGGTCCAGAGACTGTAGCGGGACGAGGGCCGGCAAGGAGTGCGAAGCCGCAAGCGGCCCCCAATCACAAATCTCAAATCCTCAATCCCAAATCCCCAATCCCTCCTCCTGCCATGCGCGAACAATCCCTCAGCGTCGTTTCCCCGTCCGGCGAGCACGTCTCGCTCCCCTTGACCTGGGTCCACAGCCTGGTGCTCGGCAGCGGGGCGGCGGGGCTCGGCGCCGCCGTGCAACTGCGCGCCGCAGGAGTCCAAGACGTGTTGCTGGTGAGCGAGGGCCTGGAGATGGGCACCTCGATCAACACAGGCAGCGACAAGCAGACGTACTACAAGCTCTCGATGTGCGGCAAGGACGCCGACGCCCCGGGGCTCATGGCCGAGACCTATTTCTCCGGCGGGAGCATGCACGGCGACCTGGCCCTGGTCGAGGCGGCCCTCTCGGCCCGGGCGTTCATCCACCTGGTGAACCTGGGCGTGCCCTTTCCGCGGGACGCCTACGGCCAGCTCCTGGGATACAAGACCGACCACGATCCGCGGCAGCGGGCCACGTCGATCGGCCCCTACACGTCGCGGGAAATGTGCCGGGCCCTGATCCGCCGGGTCCGCGAGCTGGGCATTCCCATCCGGGAGGGCCGCAACGCGGTGGAGCTGTTCACTGTCGACGAGGGCGGCCGGCGGCGGATCGGCGGGGCGATCCTCCTGGACGGCGACGGCCGGCTGGAGGCCGTCTGCGCCGAGAACCTGGTGTTTGCGGTGGGAGGGCCCGGCGGGCTGTACAAAACCAGCGTCTATCCGCCGGTCCACACCGGCGGGATCGGCTTGGCCTTGCTGGCCGGCGCCAAGGCCCAAAGCCTGCCCGAGTCCCAGTACGGCATGGCCTCGATCCAGTTTCGCTGGAACGTGTCGGGCACGTACATGCAGGTGGTGCCGCGGCTGGTCAGCACGGCCGCCGACGGCGGACAGGAGCGGGAGTTCCTGCCCGAGTATTTCGACACCGTCGGCCAGATGTGCTCGCAGGTCTTCTTGAAGGGCTACCAGTGGCCGTTCGACGCGCGGAAGGCGGTGGGCGGCTCGTCCCTGGTGGACATCCTGGTATACATCGAGACGGTGCTGCGGGGCCGGCGGGTGTGGCTCGATTACCGCAGCAACCCGGCGGGGTTCCGCTTCCAGGACCTCAGCCCCGAGGCCCTCGATTACCTCACGCGGTCGCAGGCCGTCCAGGCCACGCCGATCGAGCGGCTCCGGCAGATGAATCCGGGGGCAATCGATCTGTACGCCGAGCACGGCATCGACTTGGTCTGCCAGCCGCTGGAAATCGCGGTCTGCGCCCAGCACAACAACGGCGGCCTGGCCGGCAACCTGTGGTGGGAATCGACCAATATCCGCCACCTCTTCCCGGTGGGCGAGGTCAACGGGTCGCACGGGGTCTACCGACCGGGCGGGTCGGCCCTGAACGCCGGCCAAGTCGGCGCGCTGCGTGCCGCCGAGTACATCGCCCACCGCTACGCCGGCTGGACCCTCTCGGAGCCGGACGGGCTTGCGGCGGCCGGGCACGCGGCGGCCACCGTCCTGGCTGCGATCGAGAACTGCCGCCGGGCGGCCACGCCGTGGCGGGAGCACCGCGAGGCCATCCAGCAACGGATGACCCGCGCCGCCGCCCATGTGCGCTCCACCGCCGAGGTGGAAAAGGCCGTCGCCGAGGCATGGCAACAGTTCCAGGAGATCGAGCGCTCGGGCAGCGGCTTGTGCCAGTCCGGCGCTGCCCGCCCCGACTCCACCGAGCGAGGCCTTGCCGGGCCGCAGGAACTGGCCGAGGCCCTCCGCAACCGCCAACTCTGCTTCGCTCACGCCGTCTACCTCGAGGCCGTCCGCTTCGCCCTGGCCAGCGGCGTGGGGAGCCGCGGATCGGCCATCGTGCTCGACCCCGGGGGCGTGCAGGTACACAATCGGCTGGACGATTCCTGGCGGATCGCCCCGGAAGAGCCCGGCTTCCGCGGCAAGGTCCAGGAGACCGTGGTAGCCGGCGGCAAGGTGCAAAACGAGTGGGTCGACCGCCGGCCCCTGCCCGAATCGGACGTGTGGTTCGAGACGGGGTGGGCGCGGTTCCGCAGCGGCGAGGTCTACGACGCAGGATAGGCAATCTTTGCCGATTATGCCTAATATTCCGGTGACGGCCGGCCGATATTCACCCGATGAGGCGCCGGCTCTCTCAGAGCCAAGCGTAGGGTGGGTCGACGGGCACCATGCGCAGCATGGTCGGCGAGCCCCACCACAAGAGTTTGCCCGAAAAATGGTGGGGCTCGCTGCGCTCGACCCACCCTACCTTTCAACAGAAACTGAGCCGGCATGTGGAGGGCAGGGAGGATGCCGTGGATGGGCAATTGCGGAAACTTCTCCTGACCGTCGGCTGGTTGGCCCTGCTCGGTC
>Ga0187848_10003270_pt1 | contig 12053 bp, 7 predicted proteins | sample June2016WEW_4_40_FD_132424 | JGI IMG/M metagenome (GOLD analysis project Ga0187848, IMG submission 132424) | Peatland microbial communities from SPRUCE experiment site at the Marcell Experimental Forest, Minnesota, USA - June2016WEW_4_40 | ecosystem: Environmental > Terrestrial > Soil > Wetlands... | reverse complement strand
GGATTGTTGCAGGACGAATTGCAGGGCAGCAAGGCGGGGGCGCCGCTGGTGAGCGATCTGCCGATCATCGGCACGTTCTTCACCCACCGCAGCGTCAAGCGGGACGACACGGAGTTGGTGGTCTTGGTCAGCCCGACGCTCGTTCACCCGCTGGACGCCCAGGAGACGCCCCTCATCCTGCCGGGGATGGAGATCACCGAGCCGAGCGACTGCGCGTTTTGGCTGGGCGGGGCCAACGTCGGCCGGAGCGACTGTGACCCCCGCGCCACGATGGCCCCGCCGCGCTGGTCCACCGCGGAACAGGCCAATTGCCGGGCGATGAGCGAGGCCATGAGCCGGCCCGCGTTCCAGCGTTCCGAGAAATACTACGTATACGGGCTGCACGGTCTTTCCCGTTAACACGCAATCCGAGCAGGGATCGGGGACTTGGCGATGAGGGCTTCGTGGAACGTCGCACGCGGGGTGGTTCTCGGGCTGGCGGTGCTGGCGCCGCTGGCCGGCGGCTGCCGTTCCTGCGACGACCGGAACGGCTGCTGCGGCCCGCCGACGCCGCCGCTGGGCACGCTGAGCGACCCCATCTGGCGCCGCCAGGAGATAGCCGGCGCGGCCTCGGAATTCGTCGTTTACCAGCACGAGTTCGAGCTGAACGACGTCCATCTGAACCTCGGCGGCGAGGATCACGTCAAGGCGATTGCCGCGCGGTTGCACGCCGGCGCCGCCCTGCCGGTGGTCGTCGAGCGGGGCATGACCAGCGTCCGGGCGGATTCGCAGTTCAAATATCCGGTCCACCCGAGCTCCGAGCTGGACTTGCAGCGGCGGGACGTGGTGGTGCGGGCGCTCGTGGCCATGGGGATCCCCGACGCGGAGCAGCGCGTCCTGGTCGCTCCCGCAATGGCCGAGGGCCAAACCGCCACGGAGGCGGCACGCAGTTACTCCCACGGACTGGGACGGACGGGGGGCTACGGGGCTGGAGCCTACGGGGGCACCGCGCCGATCGGGGCGGGCGCCGCGTTCAGTAGCCCGCTGGGCGACGCCGCACCCGCGGCGATTGCGCCCAATGTCAACTCGATGGAATGACAGTGTGTTTCGAGGAGTCGCACGGATGCCGGCACGGCCGCTGAAACCCCACAGGCACGCAGCCCCCGCCGCAGCTCGGGAAGCCCCGGTTGCGGGACGGGTCGTCAAGGTCGTGCTCGGGTTGTGGCTGGGCCTGAGCGGCCTGGCGATCTCGGGATGCGCCGACCTGAAATGGCCCGCGGCCGGCTGGCCGTTCCGCAGCGACCCTGCCGGCGCCGCGTCCTCCCCAGCGGTTGCCCCCAACCCCGGCCCCGGGCAGACCCCGCCGCCAGCGCCCCATCCGGAAGCGCGGCCGGCGGCGGCCGCCAAGAACGGTCCCAGCGGATCCCTGGACAACGAGATTGCCATGGCCCGCCTGTGCGAGCGCCGCGGCGAAAACGACGATGCCGAGCGGATGTATCTCGCCTTGCTGGCAAAGGTCCCCCAGGATCCGCGCCTCCATCACCGCCTGGGTGTCCTGGCGGTCCAAAAGGGCAATTTCTCCCGGGCTGAAGAGCATTTCCGCGCGGCCAGGTCCCGCGCCCCGGCCGGCAGCGAGCTGCTCAGCGATCAGGGATACTGCTCCTACCTCCAAGGAAGATTCAAGGAAGCGGAAGATTTCTTCCGCCAGGCGTTGACGGCCGGAGCCGACAGCCCGGTGGCGATCACGATGGCGACCAACAATCTCGGCCTGGCCGTCGGCGCGCAGGGCCGCTTGGACGAGTCCTTGAACCTGTTCAAACGCGTCAACAGCGAGGCCGAAGCCTTCGCCAACCTCGCCTACGTGTTGGCGCAAACCGGGCAAGGTGCGCGGGCCCAACAGATGTATCTCCGCGCGTTGACGTTGGACAATACGATGCGGGCTGCGGCACAGGCCATGTTGCAGGTGGCCGAGCGGAGTCAAGCGCGGGTCGAGTTGGCGGCGCCCAATTGCCACCCGGCTCCAGGCGCCCCGGCCACCGCTCCCGTGACGCTCGACGCCCGAGCGGCCGCCGACCGGCCGGACCTGGCGCCCACCGTACCCCTCGCGGCCGTCGGCCCCACCGTAGCACGTGCGGAGCTGCCCGCGGCCGATGGTCGGGCCCCTGTCGCCGCTGCGATTGCCACTCAGGCCGACGTCGCGACCGGCGGCGGGGCGTCAACGCCCCTTCCCGTCGCCGCGGCGCCGCCACGTGAGACAACCCAGACGCCGGCCACGCCGTTGGAATCGCCTCCTGCGGACGTTCAGGTGGCGAAGCCGCCTGCCGAGGCCCCGCCGTCGGCAACGCAAGCGACTAAGACACTCGTGGAAGTCACCGCGCCGGCAGTTGAGGTGCCGAAGCCGCCTGCCGAAGCCCCGCCGCCGGTGACGCAAGCGACCAAGACACTCGTGGAAGTCACCGCGCCGGCAGTTGAGGTGCCGAAGCCGCCTGCCGAGGCCCCGCCGCCGGCGACGCAAGCGACCAACACGCCCGTGGAGGTCGGCCTTCAAGAAACTGAGACGCCCCCGCCGGAGGGCGCGGTGCCGCCGGCGCCCAGGGAAGACCGTCAGCCCGAGCCGCCTACGGCGACCGGCGCGTCTGCGGCCGCCGGCTGGCCGGACCTGACGCCCGCGGCGCCCCTCGCGGCGGTCCGCCCCACCGCAGCACCCACAGAATGGCCCGCGGCCGATGAGCGGGGCGTCCCCGGGGTCGCGATTGCCAGCGACGCTGACGCGGCGAGCGGCGACGGGGCGTCAGCCCCCGTCTCCGTCGCGGCGGGGCCGCCGCATGACACAACCCAGACGCCGGCCACGCCGTGGAACGGACTGCCCCCGGAAGTTGAGACGCCGAAGACACCTGCCGGGGCCCAGCTGTGGACGACGCGAGCGACCAAGACGCCCGCGGAAATCAGCCCCCCGGAAACTCAGCCGTCGCCGCCGGAAAGCGCGGAGCCGCCGGTGCCCAGAGAGCAGCGTCAGCCCGAGCCGCCCGCGACGCCGTCCGACACAGAGGCCGGCTCCGCTGGGACGTTGCGGGTAGACGTTGTGGGTGCGGAGGACGGTGGCTAAGCTCCTAACGCGGCGGACCCGGCAACCGAAACCGGTCTTGCTCGGGCACCGCGAAAGTCGCGGTTATATCGTTGCATCCAGGGAGGGATCCGCAGTGGGGACCGTAACTCGTCTACTGCTCGCGTTCTGCATGGTATCGCCCGTGGCGTGGGCTGGCATAAGCGCTGCTGCGGAGAGTGTCGCCCCGCCGATGGCGACGCAAGCGAATCCTGTGCCCGGCGCGAACTCCGGCCAAGTCATGGGGGTTTCGCCACCCGGCGAAATGACGCCGCGGGTCCCCGGCCCCGACTATGCAACACCATGGTGGAAGTGGTGGGCATGCGCTCGCGTTCGCCTGCCGCACTTGGCGTACCCGCCGCCGGTCCCCGGCTCATATTACTTCCGGCCGTACAGCGTGATCGGACTGCGCGACAACCAGGCCGACGCGCTCCTTTGGGGCGGCGATCCGCGCGATCCCTACTCGAACGATCTCTTTCAGCGCGTCTATAGCGAGATCGGAAACGGGCCTTCCCGGCCCAAGGAATGAGCCGGGAATTGGTTTTGCCCCGGCGGCCGCGGGGCCGGGGCGGCCGCAACCTTCGCGCCGCTCGACCCCGATCAACGGCGATCTTGGCTGGGCCTTTGCGGAGACCCGGCTCGGCCCCGGCTCGACAGCCCCGCCGGCCGCGGCGGAAGACTTGGCGTCCGGTAGTGCTATGAACGATGTGCTCCCCGACGCTGGTGGATCATGCCACTCATCCTGCCGCCACACGATACTGCTCGATAGTGCTGGACAAGCCGGCTGATTCTATGCGAGAGTGTTACCCGCCCGCGGGTCGCCGGGGGGCCTCGGTGCTCGCACCCCGCGGTGGGATTGACAGCCCGGCCGGTCCGGCAGAACATGACAAATACCGTCCTGATTCCGCGGAGGTTCGCGTGTTTCGCAATAAGAGGGTGGTCGTCGTGATGCCGGCCTACAATGCGGCCCGCACGCTCAGGCAGACCTACAACGAAGTGATGGCCCAGGGAGTGGTGGACCTGGTGGTCATCGTCGATGACGCGAGCCAGGACGAGACGGTAGCCGTTGCGCGGACCCTCCCGAAGACGCTGGTGGAGGTTCACCCAGATAACAGGGGGTACGGTGGCAATCAGAAGACGTGTTATCGTATGGCGATGCAGGCCGGGGCCGACGTAGTGATCATGATCCACCCGGACTACCAGTACACGCCGCGGCTGATCCCCGCGATGGCGTCGCTGGTCGGCGATGGTCTTTATCCGTGCGTGCTGGGCTCCCGCGTGCTTGGCGGCTACGCATTGCGGGGGGGCATGCCCTGGTGGAAGTACGTTGCCAATCGCTTCCTGACCTTCGCCGAGAACTTGTTGCTGGGGGCGAAGTTGTCGGAGTATCACACGGGTTACCGGGCGTTCTCCCGCGAGCTGTTGGAACGCTTGTCCTTGGACGCATTCTCGGATAACTTCGTGTTCGACAACCAGATGCTCGCCCAGATCCTGTGGCTGGGGGCGACCATCGCCGAAGTCAGTTGCCCGACGCGGTACGAGGCGGAATCCTCGTCGATCAACCTCGGGCGGAGCGTGGTTTATGGGTTCGGGTGTCTGGGGACGGCGATGCTTTTCCGCTTGGCCAAGGCGAGGTTGTCCCGCCCGCACCTCTTCCCCCGCGAGACGGAGGCGACCTGGAAGGGCTGACGGCCCCAAGAATTCTCTGTCAAATGCTTGACAAGAAAGTTGAGGCAGGATAGGCTAAGTCTATCTCCCGTAGCGATGGGCGCGGTCGAGTCGAAGGAATGGCCGGCCGCCCTTGACGTGGGATCCCCGCTGTGGCGGGGCAACGACGCTGGGAGCCGTGGAAGGATTCGCCCGTTTCCGGAGGCAGCTTCACGATGGCGTGGAGAGGCCTCTTCCGTATCGCCCGATCTTGAGGCAGCGTGTTCGTGTCATCACAACCGGGTTCGACCGAGGGCTTGGCGCTAGCGATGCGCCAAGAGGAGCGGCAGGTATGAGCGTTGGTGCAGGGCCGCTCGCGATCGGCAGACGCGCAAAGGAATTTGCCGCGGAGTTTGCGGCTGCGCTGGCGCAACTGGCCAAAGCCCACGATTACGCCCAGGATCTCCGCTGTGATCCCTGGGAGTTCGCGGTCGAAATCGACCGGTTGCTGGCCCTGGGGATCAGCACCAGCGACCTCCGCTGGTTGGTCGAGAAAGGGTACATCGAGCACGCGCGCGAGATCATTCATTCCGGCGATTCGGCCCGCAGGTTCCAGCCGGCCCCGAACCTCGGCTTCACCAGGGCGACGTGCTTCACGCTGACGCACTCCGGCCTGGCGCTGGCGAGGACCAAGGGCGGTGTGAACGGACATGCCGCGGTGCGGGCAAGCCCCGCCGCTTCGCCGGCAGCGTCGCCTCCCATTCCGCAGTGGGACCGTGAGGGCCGCGTGCTGTACGTGGGCCGGGGGGTCGTCAAGGAATTCCGCGTCCGCTCGCCCAACCAAGAATCGGTCTTGGCCGCGTTCGAGGAAGAGGGCTGGCCGCGGTATATCGACGATCCGCTTTCTCCCTCCGAGCAATGCCCCAAACACCGTTTGCGGGATACGATCAAGGGCCTGAACGCAAATCAGAAGAATCGCCTGATTCGCTTTCGGGGCGATGGGACGGGGGAGCGGGTCCGCTGGGAGTTGCTCGCGGCGGTGGTGCCCCAGGGCGACTCCTCGATCAAGTTCCCCGGAAATCTTCCAACAAGTGCATCGCTTTAGGCGCTAGGTTGAAAGAACTGCAGAAACCGCGTGTACCGAGTTAGATCAGTTTCACAACTTGTGTTTTCGGAAGGCGGCTGGCATGCCCGCGCATGTCGCGGGTATCGCGAAGTTTCCCATAGACGGGCCCAATGCCGGGGCGCGGGGCGGTCGCCGTGGGGAGTTTGTCCCCGACAGGGATTTAATACCAGCGTAAACCCATAAGTGGAGGCAGCGTTTCCGGCCGTTGCGAAGTGGTACAGGGGACGGGAGTCCGTCGCCGCGAGGCTCTCCGTGTCCCCCGCACGGCCGTAGATCTGGAAAACCATGGGCGCAGCGAACTCTTCTTTCTCCTCTCGTGCCAGGGGCCGGTGCGCCGACCGGCCGGTGCCTCCCACCTGTTTCTCCCGCGGGGCCGGCGGCCGGCTTTTCCCGCGGCATTCTCTCTCGCCTTCTTCAGCGCGTGCCTTCGGCACGGCTGATTTCTCGATGGGACAGGCCTTTCAGAAAACGGTGATTGCCATGACCTCCAACAAGGTGTTCGTGTCTTGGATCGTCGCGTTGTCCGTTGTGGTGGCGGGGGGAGGCCGGCCACTGGCCGCCGCGACCCCCACGCTGAGCCTGCCGCCGACGCTCACTGTGCCGCGAATGGCCGAAACGTACGTCGGGCACCAGGTGGTCACCGTTGGCCGCGGCAGCGGGTCGGTGCCATTTACCTTGTCGGGCGGGGGCGGCCTGGCAGTCAGCCCGACATCCGGGACGGCATTCCCCGGCATCAACAAACCGTTCACTTTCGACTGGCTCGCCGGCGTGCCCGTCGGCCCAGTCAGCGGAACCATCACCTTGAGTGATTCCGCCGGCACCAGCACGATGACCGTCACGGGCGACCTCCTGGCAAACCGGATTCTGACCGCTGCACCGGTGGGAACCCTCAGCCAGTCTGTGCGGACGATGGTCGGCAGCACGCTCACCACGACGCTCGGCACCGGTTCGGACATTACGGATGACGACAACGAGGCCACGCGGGTCGACACGGTGCCCTCGGGCAGGGCGGTCGATCCGCTCACGGGCGTGTCGGTCACGTACCAGACGAAGGCCACGACGGGGCATAAGGTCCCCACGTCGTCGCAGTTCAACGGCCCGGGACAGACGGTCAACCTCAATCTCAAGGTTCCGTCCGTACCAGGCGTCTATAGCGACTTTAGCCACCCGCTGAACATCGCCCCCAGTTTGTTGACCAACGGCGAAGCGGCCTCGGTGGGCGCCCAGGTGCAGGCCGCCACGCTCGGATACAACGTGGACGTGGTGGCCCAACGGCAATTGGCCGTCGCGACGGGCCCGGTCACCTTCAACAACGTCCTGAGCGGCAGCTACAAGGGGACGACGGTCACGAGCACCAACGCCACGGGCACCGACTCGAATCATGCGACCTCGGTTGTCGTGGCCCCGGGCGGCGCCGCCGTGGCCGGGCCGGCAGGGGTAGGGGTGCTGGTGCAGGCCACCACGATTTCCTCCGGCACGGCCACCGTTTACGGCCAGGTGACGGGCTACCGCAACCCGGGCTCGCCGCTTGTGACCAGCAGCGGCACGGTCCGCGTCGTGACAGCCGAGGCCCCGTCGGTTGGCGACACCACCCCGTACCCGAGCAAGACGGTCACGTACCAAGTCGGAGACGTGGGCGTCGCGACGCTCGGCAGCGGCGGCGGGCCCGGCCCGACGCTCACCGGGTTGGTTCCGCAGGGCTTCACCCTGGGAACTTTTACGGCCTCTCCCTCCGGCTCGCCCACGTATACGCCGTTGTCCTCGCGCGTGAACCCGGCCGGAACGCTGGCAGGGGGCAGCACCAACATCTACGGGCCGGTGGGCAGCGAAGCCGACATCCTCGACAGCACCCCCGTGAGCAGCAACACCACCGTGTCGATGCAGTGGCGGGCGCGGAACGCCTACGAAGCCAACCAGCCGGGCAATAGTGGGCCACCGTCGGGGGGAAGCTTGCCGAGCGGCAGCTCGTGGCTTGCCAGCGACGTCGTCACCGTGGGAATCAACTCGCCCGGCGCCGCGTCCCCCCTCGCCTACGCGGTGCAAATGAGCTTCAACAACAACATCAACGCGCACTTTGACCCCGGCGCCACCGCGTTGAGCGAATTTCAGGAGGGTTCCTTGTACCTGGCGCAGCTCACAAGCAACGGTTGGACGAAGGCCGGCACGGGCACCGGCCTGAATGAATCGCTGGCGGATTTCCTGAACGGGACGACGCCGGGCCTCACCGGCACCAACTCCGCCAATCTGCTGAGCCTTGTGGGAAGCTGGGGCGTGGATACGACCTCGGGTCAATATTCCGCCTGGGCGATCATGAACCATGGGGGAACCCTGGCCGTGGTGCCCGAGCCGGCGACCGTGACACTTTTGCTTTCCGCAGGTGGGGCGGCCCTGTTGCTTTACCGCCGGTCACGGCGGCAACATGGCTTTCCCGCCGCCCAGTAGGGAGGCAGTGCAGGAGCGGATAATCTATCGCTAAGTGGTTGCCGGCTTGGGGAGCCGGCTGGGCGGAACTATGACTCCGCCTACGAACATACCCCATAATGGGTACTCGCACCCGGATTCTTGCCACTCCGGTGCTTGTATGAGTAGCCCTGTCGGTGGGTAATTCTACACACCTCCCGCCGATCTTCTACTGCGCCTCCATTTTCAAGATGGTAGCATTCCGGCAGAATGAACAAAGCCTGGGAGCGCAGATAGTTTATTCCGGTGGATGTGAGGTTCCGGAATATAGCGGCATGGAGGCTTGGGTTGGCTCCCCCCACGTAGGTTCGGCTTCTAGCTGTGGTCCGCCCGGGTAGGTAACGCCCGCGCGGGCGTGTGTGGTGGATGCGCTCCCGCAGGCTAGCGCCCGCGTGGGCGTGTGCGTAGACGGTGCGCTTAACGCTGGACTGGACGACCTTTTCAGAGAACGGTGACCGCGATGACTCGAAGACGCATCTTGGCCTGCTTTGTTGGAGCGTTGGCGTTGGCGGCGGTGGGCAACCGCGAGGTTGCCGCGAGCAACCCCACCCTGTCGCTCGCGACGAGCGCCGGCGATGTACGCATGCTGAGCACTTCCACGCCGCCGATCGGTTGGTCGTACGGCACGTCGGCAATCAGCGTGATTGTGCCCGGCACCGTGTCGAACAGTTTCACGCTGGCCGGCACGGCGGCGGGGATGGACTCCCTGCAGGTCCAGCCGTCCAGTGGCGTGATCGCGCCGGAAGGGAGGAGTTCCATCTCGTACAGTTTCCGCTGGACCGACTACCAGGATCTCGGCTCGCGGAGTGGGCTGATTACCCTCACGGACAAGACGAGCGGGACCGTACTGACCATGCCGGTGACCGGGGCCGTGGTCGCCGAGCGGAGCTTGACGGCGGGGAGCTTGGGAACGGCGGGCACCGCGGGGATCGTGCGGGTGATCGCCGGGGCCAATGTCACGGCGTCGGCGATCGACTCCGGCAACACCGCGGCCTCCTTGGACAGCGAGGCCACCCGCGTGAAAACGGTGCCGGGGGGCAAGGCAACGGGCAGCAACGTTGCCGTGACTTACGCCAACCCCGGGGCCGGGACTTTCACCTTCAACGGCATCAACCAAAGTGTCCCCTTGGACGTCGTGTTCGCCAAGCCGGGTCTTTCCAGCGGGACTCTCAATTTGGCACCGAAGCTTTTGGCCAACGGCGAGACCAGCGCCGTCGTCGGGGTCCAGGTCCAACCGGTGGTGCTGAGCTACAATGTCGATGCTTTGGTCAACCGGACGTTGGGGGTGGGCGGGGTGCCTAGCCGCGTGGTGGTTGGGAGCGGGGATACGGCCATGGTCCAGACGACGATCAGTAGCGGTTCGGGCACCGCGAATGACGACAGCCATGCCACCCGGCTGGCCATCGACCCCACCGCCAGTGTTACCGCCGCCGGCGTGGATGTGGCGTATGCCGGCACCCCGGCCTTCTCCATGTTCGACGCGAGCAGTCAGACGGCTGCCCTGGACGTAACCTTCACCGGGGTTGGCTTGCACACCGGCTCGTTGAATCTGGCCCCCGCCAACGGCACCGGCCTGGTGAGCAACGGGGAGGCTGCGGGAGTCGGGGCCACCCTCCAGCCGGCGACGTTCAACTACAACACCGCCGTTCTGCAAAACCGCACGCTGACCGTGGGTGCCCTGCCGTCGTTGCGCGTGATGGTCGATACGCCGATTCCGACCACGATCTCCAGCAACAGCATTGCCCCGAATGGCATCACGATCCCCGGTCTGGATGACAGCAGCGCGACCCGTGTCGCCGTAAAGCTGGGCACGGCCAAGAATACCGACGTGTCGGTGACGTATGCCGCGGGCACTTCGTCGAACGCCGTGTTCAACGGCCCGAACGAAACCCAGAAATTGAACGTCACGTTCCTCACCACCGGCACCCACGCCACCGGCGGGACTTTGAACCTGGCCCCGAGCTTGCTGGCCAACGGCGAGATTCCCTCCAAGGGAGGAGCCAGCGGGGCGGTAGTGCAACCGGCCGTGCTGAATTACGCCGGTGTTACCGCCGTCGAGCAGCGCAAACTGGTCGTCGGGACACCCACCGTTACCTTCAACAACGTCCTGCTGGGCTCCTACGTGGGCGTCACTGTCAACAGCACGAACACCAACCCTGACTCGAATCACACCACCTCGGTAGTGGTTGCGCCGGCGGGTGCGTCGATCGGGCCGGTGACGATCCTGCCCACCACGATCTCGAACACCGGCGCCGAGGTATACGGCCGGTTGACGCAGTACACGACGGGTTCCAAGACCGCCGTGAGCGGTTCCGTGGCGGTGAAGACGGCCGAGGCTGCGAGCGTCGGCGACACCAAACCGTACCCCAACCTGACGTTCAAGTACGCGGCCGGCGACGTGGGCATCGCGGCGCTGGGCAACAGCGCTTTGTTCGCGGGGGGGAGCAACGGCGCGTTCGGCCCGGCGTTGACCGGATTGGTCCCGCAGGGCTTCACCCTCGGCTCTTTCACGGCTTCCCCCTCTGCCGGCGGCACGACGTATTCGTCTTCGCCGCTGGCCTCCCGAGTGAACTCGGCCGGAACGCTGGCGGGGGGCGGCACCAACATTTACGGGCCGGTGGGCAGCGAAGCCCAGATTCTCGACAGCACCACCGTCGGCGCTGATACGACGGTGTCGATGCAGTGGCGGCCGCGGTCCGCTTATGAGAGCGGCCAGCCGGGTAGCACTGCCCCGCCGGTAGGAGCCTTGCCCAGCGGCATCGCCTGGTTGACCAGCGACGTCGTGCGGGTGGGGATGAGCCCGGCCCCCAGCGGCAGCTCCCCGGTCGTCTATGCCGTGCAGATGAGTTTCGACAACAGGATCAACCAGCAGCTTGATGGCGGCGCCACCGCATTGCAGGAATTCCAGAAGGGCTCCTTGTACCTGGCGGACCTCACCCCGGGCGGCAAGTGGGAGAACATCGGCAACGAGTACAACAACCCCGGCGCCAAGACCGGCGTGAATGAATCCTTGGCCGATTTCCTCAATCAGGAGTTGGCCGGCCTGTCGCCCATCGACGCCGACGCGATGCTGCGAAGTCTTGTGGGCAGTTGGGGCGTCGATACGACCCCGGGTCAGTATTCCGCTTGGGCGATCATGAACCATGGGGGAACCCTGGCCGTCGTGCCCGAACCGGCAAGCTTGATGCTGTTGATTCCGGCCGGGGTCGCCGTGGTGTTCTACTGCCGCCGGCGGAACCGCGGCGGCGGCAAGCGGCGACAAGCGTTCCAATCGACGGGAACCGCGGCCTCGGCGTAGGGGCGTGGCTTGATCGTCCGATCGCGCTCGAGGCTGGCGTTGGGGTGACCTCTTCGACCGCCGGCGCTACGTCTTGCGGACCAGGCTTGCCGGCCGCGATCGTCGCGCACCGCCCCCGGGCACGAGCCGGGAGCCATCCATCGCTTGCGGGCGTGCCACGGGCGTTCTGGCGCGTTTGTGGAGCGCGTCACCCGGTAGCCCGGATTATTCATGAACGGGGGCGGGCGGCGCAGTGTGCCGGTGCTTCGCAGAAGTGCGGGCCTTAACCCGGATTATTCACGAGGCCCTGGCAGCGAGGGCGGAACGGCCGGGCGTCGGCGCAGGTTGGGGGCGGGCCAAGGAGCAGACAGGATTTGGGCAGAGGGCCCCCTTTCCCCCATCGGTGCTGGGCCGCGGGGGCAGGAGATTCAGGGGTGCAGCGACCCTCAACTGCTGTCCAG
>Ga0187848_10003268_pt1 | contig 12057 bp, 12 predicted proteins | sample June2016WEW_4_40_FD_132424 | JGI IMG/M metagenome (GOLD analysis project Ga0187848, IMG submission 132424) | Peatland microbial communities from SPRUCE experiment site at the Marcell Experimental Forest, Minnesota, USA - June2016WEW_4_40 | ecosystem: Environmental > Terrestrial > Soil >... | reverse complement strand
GCCCCCCCCCGGCCCCCACCCCGACCCCCTCGCCCACCCCGGTTCCGACCGCCCCCCCCGGACCGACCCTGGTCCCGCTGGCACCCTCCTCGACGCCCGCACCCGCCGCGGCGACCTCCTCTCCGACGCCCTGAGGCTGGCCGCGGCGGGGCGCGGTGCGCCCCGCCGGTGGTTCGCGAACCTGGCTTGGCCTCTCCCCCCGCCCGGACGCGATCCCGCCACCGCAGCGGCGAGGGGCCGGCGACCCGCGCTATGCTGGCTCTGCGGCGTGGAGCAGTGGAAGCTCGTCGGGCTCATAACCCGAAGGTCGCTGGTTCGAATCCAGCCGCCGCAACCACCCCTCCCTCTCCCCTCGCGTTCGGTGCCGGCGTCGGCGCGGTCGCGCAACCGGCCCCCGGCGCTCTCTGCGGCGGTATAGCTCAGGTGGTAGAGCACCCGGCTCATACCCGGTATGTCCCTGGTTCGAATCCAGGTACCGCCACGCCGGCGCACCGGCTCCCGCCGGCGGAGCGGGTCGCCGAGGTTGGCCGCGTCCGCCGTGCCGCCGCCGCCGCCGCCGATCGTCGTGGCGTCCTTCGCCCGGGGGAGACCGTGGTGGTGGCCTGCAGCGGGGGGCCGGACTCGACCGCCCTGGTCGACGCCCTGGCCCGGCTCGCGCCGCCGCGCGGCTGGCGCCTCCACGTCGTCCACGTCGACCATGGGCTGCGTCCTGGCTCGGCCGCCGAGGCGGAGCCGGTGGGCGCCCTGGCCCGCCGCCTCGGGCTCGACTTCGAGGCGGTCGCGGTCGAGGTGACCGCCGGTCCCTCGCTCCAGAATCAGGCCCGCCGAGCCCGCCATCGGGCGCTCGGCGAGGTGGCCGACCGGATCGGGGCCAGCGCGATCGCGCTGGGCCACACCGCCGACGACCAGGCCGAGACGGTGCTGATGCGGCTGCTGACCAGCGCCACCCCCTGGAGCCTGCGGGCCATGGCCGAGCGGGAGGGCAGGCTGGCCCGGCCCCTGCTCCGGGTCTGGCGCGAGGCCACCCTCGCCTACTGCGCGGCCCTCGGACTGGAGCCGGTCGACGATCCCAGCAATCGAGACCCCCGCTTCCTGCGCAGCCGGGTCCGCCACGACCTCCTGCCGGCGCTGGAGGCCGTCTTCCCCGGCGCCCGCCGGCGCCTGGTCACCCTCGCCGAGCGCCAGCGACACCTCCAGGCCGGGCCGGAGGAGGCCCCACCCGCGGCCGCCGCCGACCACCCGGCCGGCGCCGGGTCGCGGCCTGCGGACAGTCCGGGCGCTCCCTGATCGCGGCTGCCGCGCAATTCGGAGCCCCTGCTATAGACTGGCTGCGATGCGCACCTCGCGGCGCGGCTTCACCTGGCTGCTGCTCCTCCTCTCGATCATCGTGGTCGGGGCGATCCTCTACGGTCGCTTCCCCGGCCCCACTGCGACCGTCAGGTCCAGCGGACAGCTGGCCGCGGCAGTGGAACAATGGGCCTCCAACCACACCGCGCCCCTCGCCATCTCCAACAGCTCGGGCGACCAGACCCAGATCAGCAGCGATGGGAGCACGGTCACCTGGTATGACAATGCGGGGACCCTCTACACCACCACCATCATCCAGAGCACCGAGGCGACCGACCTCTTCCAGAAGTTCGGGTACACCAACTATGCAGACCAGAGTGCCGGTTTGAGCTCCCTCCTGGAGGCCATCCTCCCGACCCTCCTCCTGTTCGGCATCATGATCGTCTTCGTCTGGTGGATGCTCCGCCAGTCCCAGGCGGGGAACAACCAGGCGATGTCCTTCGGCCGCAGCCGGGCCCGTCTGCTGGCCGGCGACAAGCCGTCGGTCACCTTCATGGACGTGGCCGGGGTCGATGAGGCCAAGCAGGAGCTCGGCGAGATCGTCGAGTTCCTCAAGTACCCGGACAAGTTCACCGCGGTCGGGGCCCGCATCCCCAAGGGGGTGCTGCTGGTCGGCCCGCCGGGCACCGGCAAGACGCTGCTCTCCAAGGCGGTCGCCGGCGAGGCCGGGGTGCCCTTCTTCAGCATCTCCGGCTCCGAGTTCGTGGAGATGTTCGTCGGCGTTGGCGCCAGCCGGGTGCGCGACCTCTTCGACCAGGCCAAGAAGAACTCGCCGTGCATCGTCTTCGTCGACGAGATCGACGCGGTGGGGCGACAGCGCGGCGCCGGCCTCGGTGGTGGTCACGACGAGCGAGAGCAGACCCTCAACCAGCTGCTGGTCGAGATGGACGGGTTCGAGACCTCAACCCACGTGATCGTGATCGCCGCCACCAACCGGCCGGACGTCCTCGACCCCGCCCTGCTGCGCCCCGGACGCTTCGACCGCCACGTCATGCTCGACCGCCCTGACATCCGCGGCCGCCGCGCCATCCTCGAGGTCCACTCCCGCAACAAGCCGCTGGATCCGGCCGTGGACCTCGAGGTGCTCGCCAAGCAGACCCCCGGGTTCTCGGGCGCCGACCTCTCCAACCTCATCAACGAGGCCGCCATCCTGGCCGCGCGCCAGAACCGGAAGCTGATCAGCATGCCCCACCTCGAGGAGGCGATCGCCCGCGTCATCGCCGGCCCGGAGCGCAAGAGCCGGATGATCAGCGACCGGGAGAAGACCACCATCGCCTTTCACGAGATGGGCCACGCCCTGGTCGGGATGACCCTGGAGCACACCGACCCGGTGCACAAGATCTCGGTGGTCAGCCGCGGCATGGCATTGGGATGGACGCTCTCGCTGCCCACCGAGGACAAGTACCTGGTCAGCAAGGCCGAGCTCCTCGACCAGCTCGCCCAGATGCTCGGCGGCCGCTGCGCCGAGGACCTCATCCTGGGTGAGGCCAACATCACGACCGGGGCCAGCGATGACATCCGCAAGGCGACCGACCTGGCTCGCAAGATGGTCACCGAGTGGGGGATGAGCGACAAGCTGGGCCCCCGCACGTTCGGGGAGCGCCAGGAGATGGTGTTCCTGGGCCGCGACCTGGGTGAGCAGCGCAACTACTCCGAGGACATCGCCTCCGAGATCGACCAGGAGGTGCACCACCTGGTCGAGACCGCCTTCCTCCGCGCCAAGGAGGTGCTCCGCCGCCGCGAGAGCGTCCTCCGGGTCCTGGCCACCAAGCTCACCGAGGTGGAGACGATGGAAGGGGCCGAGATGCAGCGCATCATCGACGAGGTCGAGGGCCGGCAGGCGACGCCGGGGACGGAGCTGGGGACGGTCGCCGCGGGCGTCTAGCCAGCTGCACCTCGGCGACGGGCCGGTTCCCGTGTCGGAGCCCCGGGCCCTCCGGGCCCTCCCCGTGCCCCCCATCGCGCGCAGGTCAGACGGGTTCGCCATCGGTGCCGCACCTTCCCCGATCCGGCCGGGGCCGGGCTGCGACCGAGTCGCGACCGTACCGTTCGCCGCCACCGCGCCGCGGGCGGGAGACTCCGCGTGAATGCCAGACGTCACCTGTTTCCAATGCTGGCTGTGGCAGCCTCTGGGGCGATCGACGCGGTGCAGGGCCTGTGGCGCGCCCTTGATCACCTCCGGGGGGGTGCGGGTGGACCAGGCGCTGGCGGCGCCAGTCGCGTACGGCCCCCCGCCGGGATCCCCCGGCGGCGCGCCCCCATCCGGCTACCCGGGCGGCCCGCCCCCACCTGACTACCCCGGCGCCCCGCCCCCATCCGGCTACCCCGGCGCCCCGGTCCCACCCGACTGCCCTGGCGGCCCGCCCCCCTCCGGCTACCCCGTCCCGCCCTATCCCGGCTGGGCAGCCGCTGGCTACCCCGGGATCTTCGCGGCCGAGCCGTCGCGGGGCACCGACTGGGTGCTCTGGGTGCGCATCGCCATCGCCGTCCCCAGCCTGCTCGCCGCGGTGCTGCTCATGATCGTGGGGCTGTTCCTCCGTCACGTCACGCTGCCGGCCAGCGCCGGCTCGGTGCCCCAGACCGTGGATCTCGGCCCGGCCGTCGCGGTCGTGGTCGTCGTCATGCTCGCGTTCACCGCGCTCATCGTCTGGCTGGCCAGGTTCGCGGTGGTGCGGGCGGTCCTGCTCGTTCTCGTCGTCATCAGCGTCGTCTCGGTGCTCAGCCAGATCGGCACCGCGGTCTCCGGGGACCCGATCGCCTACCTCGTCGACCTCGGCTGGGACCTCGTCTTCGGCGGGCTGCTGATCCTCTCCCTGGTCGCGGCCCGCCCCCGAATCACCTGAGCGGCGTCTGGCCGGAGACGGAGCCCCCCCGGTGGTCGGGCGACGGTCAGAGCCCGCGCTACACTGAGAGCCGGTCGTTCGCGCCGCGCGCGGTGGGCCCGGGGACGCCAGGTGCGCCTCGAGGCGATCTGCACCGCCTTCGGCGGGACCGGCCACCACCAGTCCGCTTGGATCCCGAGGTGACCGAGACGGTGAGCAGGCGCGGCGGCGAGTTGCCGCCCCCGACCCCGGAGAGGGTGTGGCCCGATCTCGAGACGCCGTCCCCCGGCGCCGGCAACCCGCCCGCCGCCCTCGCCTTCGTCGGCGCCGGGCGGGCGGCCGGAGCCCTGGCGATGGCCTCGGTGACGGCCGGGTACCAGGTGGTCGCCGTCGCCAGCCGTGACCCGGCACACGCCGCCGACCTGGCCGGGCGGGTCGGTGCTCGCGCCGTGCCGAGCGCGCTCACGGCCATGCGGACCGCCGAGATCACCTTCCTCACCGTCCCCGACTCCGCCGTGAGCGCGGTGGCCGCCTCCGTCGCGGCGAGCGGCGCCACCCTGCACGGGCGCGGCGTCGTCCACTGCAGCGCCAGCCTCGGGGTCGACACGGTGGCGGCGCTCCGGGTCACCGCCGCGGCCGTGGGCAGCCTGCACCCCCTGCAGGCTCTGGCCGGCACCGGGTCGGCGCCCCTGCTCCGGGGCTCCCTGATGGCGATCGACGCCGATCTCACCCTCCGGACGCCGCTCCGCCGCCTGGTCCTCGACCTCGGCGGCCTGCCGGTGGCGCTGCCGGCCGGTGCTCGGGCGCTGTACCACGCGGCCGCCGTCCTGGCTGGCAACGCTCCGCTGGCCCTGCTCGCCACCGCCACCGAGCTGCTCGAGGCCGCCGGCCTGGACCCGATGACCGCCGAGGAGGGCCTGCTGGCGCTCATGGAGGGGGCCATCGCCAACGCCCGCCAGGCCGGTCCGCGGGCTGCGCTGACCGGACCGGTGGCCCGCGGCGACGTCGCCACCGTGGCCGCGCACCTCGCCGCGCTGGCGGGCCGGCCGGATGTCGAAGCCCTCTACCGCGCCGTGGCGCGCGAGATCGTGCGCCTTGCCGGAACCGAAGGACGAGAGGAGCTCGTCGACATGCTGAATGGACAGCGGGAAGGCGGCACCGGGCTGCGTGCTGAGCAAAGGCTTTGGGCAGGCGGCAGCCGCAATGCCGCCGAGATGGGCGGACACCGAGAAGGCGGCGCGGGGCTGCGTGCGGAGCGAAGGCTTGGCGCAGGCGGCAGTGGCAATGCCGCCGAGCCAAGGACGCGGCACGCCAGGCAGGGCGTGCCGACGTCCGGGCCGGAGCGGAGCACCGGCCCCGTGCCACCTGCCGCCACGGAGGACCCCACATGCCCGTGACCATCCCGAGCCTGCTGGAGCGCAAGCGCCGTGGCGAGCGCTTCGCCATGCTGACCGCCTACGACTACACCACCGCACGGATCCTCGCCGAGGCGGAGATCCCCGTCCTCCTGGTCGGGGACTCCCTGGGGATGGTGATGCTCGGCTACCGGACCACCCTGCCGGTGACCATGGAGGAGATGCTCCACCACGCCCGGGCGGTGGCCCGCGGCGCCCCCGATCAGCTCCTGGTCGGCGACATGCCCTTCAACTCGTACCACGCGGCCGACGAGCAGGCCATCGCCAACGCGGCGAGCTTCCTCCAGGCCGGGATGCACGCGGTCAAGCTCGAGGGGGGCGGTCGGGTGGTCACGCTGGTGTCCAGGCTGACCGAGCGTGGGATCCCGGTGATGGGGCACCTCGGTCTCACGCCCCAGTTCGTCAACCTCTTCGGCGGCTATCGGGTGCAGGGGAAGGAGGCGGAGGCGGCGGCCCGGATCGAGAGCGATGCCCGGGCGCTGGAGGCGGCGGGCGCCTTCGCCCTGGTGCTCGAAGGCGTCCCGCGGAGCCTCGCGGCGTCGATCACCCGCTCGCTGACCATCCCGACCGTGGGGATCGGAGCCGGCCCCGACTGCGACGGCCAGGTGCTGGTGATCAACGACATGCTGGGGCTGACCCGCGACCCGCTCGCCAAGTTCGTCAGGGTCTTCGCCCCCCTCGGCGACCAGGCGGTGGCGGCCGCCCGCGCTTACGCGGAGGCGGTGGCGGAGGGGACCTTCCCCGACGACGCCCACTCGTATGGCTGAGCCGCGGCGGCTCACGCCGCTCGGGACGCCGGCCGAGCTGCGCGGGGAATGCGCTCGGATCCGGTCGGCGGGCCAGAGCCTGGGGCTGGTGCCGACCATGGGCGCGCTCCACGCCGGCCATCGCTCATTGATCCTCAGGTCACTGGCGGAATGCGATCGGACCGCGGTGAGCATCTTCGTCAACCCCACCCAGTTCGGGCCGGGCGAGGACTTCGACCGCTACCCGCGCTCGCTGGAGGCCGACCTCCTCCTCTGCTCCGAGCTGGGAGTGGACCTGGTGTACGCGCCCACCGCCGAGGCCATGTATCCGGACGGTTTCGCCACCTGGGTCAATCTGCGGGGGGTGCTGGTGGAGACGCTCGAGGCGGCTCACCGCCCCGGGCATTTCCAGGGCGTGGCCACGGTGGTCACCAAGCTCCTGGTCACGGCCCGCCCGGACCGCGCCTACTTCGGCCAGAAGGACGCCCAGCAGTGCGCGGTGGTGCGCCGCCTCGCCGCCGACCTGGACACCGGCACCGAGGTCGTCGTCTGCCCCACCGTCCGCGACTCCGACGGTCTCGCCTTCTCCAGCCGCAACGCCCGCCTCGACCCCGCCGCCCGGCGTCAGGCCCTGGCCATCCCGGCGGCCCTGGCCGCCGCCGCCGCCGCCCATCGCGCCGGCGAGACCGATCCCGAGCGCATCCGCCGGCTGATCCTGGGCCGCCTTGCCGAGAGTCCCGACCTGGCCGTGGACTACGTGGCCGTGGTCGACGCGGAGACCTTCGAGCCGGCTCGGCAGGTGAGCGTTCGGTGCGAAATTCTGATCGCTGCTAGAATAGCTGGGACCCGGCTGATCGACGTGCTCAGGCCGGGGACCGATGAGAGGCTGGCCGTCGGTGCGGGGGGTTGACCCCATCAGCCCGGATTCGGAGAGGAGCGAGGCGTGCTGCGCACCGTCATCAAGTCGAAGATCCACCGCGCCACCGTGACGCGCGCCGACCTGGACTACGAGGGCTCCTTCAGCATCGATCGGGAGCTGATGCGCCTCGCCGACATCCTGCCCGGCGAGCAGGTCCACATCCTCAACCTTAGCAACGGATCGCGGGCCGTCACCTACGCCATCGAGGGTGAGTCCGGGGAGATGGGGTTGAACGGGGCCATCGCCCACCTGGGTGGAGTCGGGGATCGCGTGATCGTGATCAGCTACGCCGCCTACGAGGACGCCGAGCTGAGCCGGCACGTCCCCCGGATCGTGCGGGTCGACGACCGCAACCGCGCGCAGGCCGAGGCCACCGCCTCGTGACCGAAACCACGCTGCTGAGCGGCGCGGCCCCCGACGTGGTGGTTGTGGGCGGCGGCGTCGCCGGGCTCGCCGCCGCGCTCGCCATGGCCCCCCAGGTGAGGGTGATGGTGGTGAGCAAGGGACCGACGGACGACGGCTGCACCGCCACCGCCCAGGGGGGGATCGCGGCCGCGGTCGGGCCGGATGACTCGCCGCAGCTTCACTTCGATGACACCGTGGCCGCCGGACGCGGCCTCTGCGACCCGGACGCCGTCCGGCTCATGGTCGAGGAGGCGCCGGCGCGGGTCGCCGACCTGGTCGCCTGGGGAGTGGAGTTCGATCGCAACGGCGACCGCGTCGATCTGCACCAGGAGGCGGCCCACAGCCGGGCGCGCGTCCTGCATGCCGGGGGCGACGCCACCGGGGCGGCCATCGAGCGTGCCCTGCTGCGGCGGCTGAGCACGAGCGGGGCCACCGTGGTCACCGACCACGCGGTCACCCGCCTGCTGCGCGACGGGACCGGCTGCGCGGGCGTCGAGCTCTGCGATCTCGGCTCGGGCACGCGGGTGCGGGTCGGTGCCCGGGCGGTCATCCTCGCCTCGGGCGGCGCCGCGGCCCTCTGGCGCAGCACCACCAACCCGTCCGGCTCGACCGGCGACGGCCTCGCCCTCGCCTACGAGGTGGGTGCCGACGTGGCCGACCTCGAGTTCCTCCAGTTCCATCCCACCGTGCTCGCCCTGCCCGGGGCGCCGGCGTTCCTCATCAGCGAGGCGGTCCGGGGGGAGGGGGGCCTGGTTGTCGACGCGGCGGGCCGGCGCTTCCTTCTCGACACCGACCCCCGGGGAGAGCTGGCACCGAGGGACGTGGTTGCCCGTGCGATCTCGGAGGAGATGATTCGGAGCGGGAGCGCATCGGTCTTCCTCGACTGCCGGGGGGCCGGGGAGCGGCTCGTCGAGCGCTTCCCCACCGTGGTCGCCACCTGCCGCGAACACGGCGTCGACCCGGTCGAGCGACCGATCCCGATCGCCCCCGCGGCCCACTACACGATCGGCGGGGTGGTCACCGACCTGGATGGGGCGACCACGGTGCCGGGCCTCTACGCCTGCGGCGAGGTCGCCCGCACCGGGGTGCACGGCGCCAACCGGCTGGCCAGCAACTCGCTGCTCGAGGGCCTCGTCTTCGGACGCCGCGCCGCCGGGGCGGCGCTGGCCGGACTCGGCGACCGGCCCGCGGGGAGGGTCACCGAGCTGCCCGCCGTCAGCGTGGACACCCGCCTCGCCGACGTCGCCGCCGAGCAGGAGCTCCGCGAGCTGATGTGGTCGGCCTGCGGCATCAGCCGCACCGGCCCCGATCTCGCCGCCGCCCTGGCGGCGATCGATCAGATGGGGGCGGGGGGGGAAGAGGGCACGGCCCGGCTCGCGCAGCGACGCAGCCGGCTGGCCCGGACCGCGGCCCGGTTGATCGTCGAGGCCGCGCTGTACCGAGAGGAGAGCCGGGGCGCTCACCATCGTGGTGACTTCCCTACGAGCAGCGACCGCTGGCGTGTTTCCCACGTCATGCGGGCACAGAGAGGAGCAGACATTGTCCGCGACCCTGCAGCCCATCACTGAGACGCTCGCCCCGGAGCATCTCGACGCGCTGATCCGCGCCGCCCTCGAGGAGGACCTCGGGGCCGGCGACGTGACCACCGATGCGCTCATCCCCGCCGCCATGACCTGTCGCGGCAAGGTCGTCTGCAAGCAGGACGGGGTGATCTGCGGGCTCTCCCTGGCGCGTCGCGTCTTCGAGCTGCTCGACGAGCGCGTCCAGTTCGACGCCAAGGCGAAGGACGGCGACAAGGTCCAGGAGGACCAGATCGTCATCCGCCTCTACGGGCCGGCGCGCGCGATCCTCAAGGGAGAGCGTGTCGCCCTCAACTTCCTGCAGCACCTCTCCGGCATCGCCACCATGACCGCTCGCTATGTCAAGGCGGTGGACGGGACCAAGGCCGTCATCCTCGACACCCGCAAGACGACGCCGAGCTTGCGCTCGCTGGAGAAGTACGCCACCCGCATCGGGGGTGCCGTCAACCATCGCTTCGGCCTCTACGACGCGATCCTGATCAAGGACACCCACCTCGCCCTGGTGGGCGGCGTGACCCCGGCGCTGCGCGCGATCCGCAAGGCTTACCCGGACGACGACGTGAACATCGAGGTGGGCTGCTTCCAGGAGCTGCAGCAGGCGCTCACCGACAAGGCCCAGCGCATCCTGCTCGACAACTTCTCGCCCGGCCAGGTGCGCGAGGCGATGGGGCTGATCCGCGGCCGCGCCGTCGTCGAGGTCAGCGGGGGAGTGCAGCCCAACAACGCCCGCGCCTACGCGCTGGCGGGGGTGGACTACATCTCGGTGGGGGCGTTGACCCACAGCGCGGTCGCCCTGGACCTCTCGCTCAAGGTGACCCGCTACTGACGATGTCGCGCTCGGGCGGAGCCGTGGCGGTGGTGCTCCGCCTCGGCCCGGCCGTCGGGGCGGCCTGCACCAGGGGTGACGGAGTGAGGAGCGGCGACCGCAGGTCGCCGGTCCGAGCGGAGGAGCCCCTGGTACGAAGTATTGCCGCCCCGTGTCCTTTGCTCGGCGGCATTGCGGCTGCCGCCTGCGCAAAGCCTTCGCTCCGCACGCACCCCCGCGTCTCCGCTCGGCCGTGGCTCGAGAGAGCGGGCCACCTCTCGATGGCGGACCCAACTCCGCAACTCCGCGTGGCATAGCCCCTTCACGCCGCTAGCACCCCGTGTCTCCGCTCGGGATCGGTCATGACTGGCGAGCGCCGACGGTGACGCGCCGCTGCCCGAGGCCCCAGCGAGGCCTTAGCCTCCCGGGCGATGTGGGTAGAGGGCTTGGCTTTGCGTGGCAAAGGGAGGTCCCTTTGTGGCGCAGAGCCAACCAAGGAGCGCAACCATGAACGAAACCCGTGATCTGGAGCAGGCCGCGACCGCCCATAACGGCGGTGTGCCCGACCCGGCCGCGGCAGCGCGGCTGCTGGAGCAGACGAGCCGCGAGGCGCGGCGTCAGTTCGCTTTGAATCCGTCGCTGCTGACCGCGCTGATGGGAGCGGTGATCCTCTGCGCGTACGGCGCCCTGTGGCTCTCGGTGCTCGGGCAGCACCCGTACACCGAACCGAACCTCGGTGTGATCGCGCTGGTGTACGCGACGGTCGCCGTCACGACCGGCGTGGCCGTGACGGTCCACCAGCGCGCAACCGCCGGCGTCAGCGGACCCTCCACGAGAAAGCGCACGGTCGAGGGGTTGCGGTCCTCGCGTCCATCGTCGGCACCCCGTGATTCAGGGCGCGCTGAAGGAGTACGGCGCCAGCGCTGCCATCGTCTATGGGATGATCCCGGCCGCGGCGCCGCTGATCATCATCGGCACGACCGTCGTGGTCATTGCCGCCAGCAAGTCCGACTGGCCGGCGTTCGGCGCCGCGCTCGCGGTCGTCACCGGCGTCGTCGTCGGGTTGTTCGTGGGGCCGATCGATGCGTGGCCGGTCGCGGGGATCGGCCTGTTTGTCGGGGTGGTCGGCTACGCGGCTGCCACCGCTTGGCAGAACCGCGCAGCTGGCCGCGCATGACTGCCGCAGCGCTGGACCCGCTCATCCACGAGCAGGCGCGCCTGCGCATCGTCGCGACGCTGGCCACGCTGCCCGAGGGCGACGCGCTCTCGTGCACTCGCCTGCAGGACATGCTCGAGCTGACGCCCGGCAACCTGATCACGCACCTGCGAAAGCTGGAGGACGCCGGCTACCTGACCAGCGAGAAGACGGGCAACGGGACGGCGTCACGCACGTCGATCGGTCTCACCGGGCGGGGCCGGGCGGCACTCGAGACCTACAGGGCCGCGCTGCGAGGCCTGCTCGGCGGACTCTGAGCTGGGGCTGCGCAGCGGTCGCTCATCCAGCCTGCTCACGGTAGGCGTCAACGCTCTCGTGAGATGGTGGAGCGGGCCGAGGCGGACGTGACCAACGGGCTGCCGAGCTTCAGGCCGGAGTGCCCCACAGGACGGCTTACCGCGCCCAACCGGTGACCTTGGCGGCAACTGCTCGAGTTGCGCGATTGCGTCCTTGGTCCGAACGGGAAGGGCGTACCATCAATCGCCGCGCCGATCGCGGCCCTCCCGCATCGGCCGGCCAGCAGATGGAGCCGCTCAGTGGTGCACCGGGGCGACGTGAACATCGGCGGTGGGGATCGTGGCTTCGCGCGGTCGGCACCCATCGTCGGCGCACCTTTCATCACTGCCCCCGTCGTCGACGAGAACCCGGAGGCAGGGCGATGATCGGGCTCGACGGGAGGCGGCTGGTCGCCGTGGCACGAAAGGAGGCGCGTGAGTACCGCCGCACGCCGTTCATCATCGGCGCGATGGCGGTGCTTCCGCTCATCTTCATGATCAACCCGGTGATCACGATCTTCGCGATC
>Ga0187848_10003266_pt1 | contig 12060 bp, 11 predicted proteins | sample June2016WEW_4_40_FD_132424 | JGI IMG/M metagenome (GOLD analysis project Ga0187848, IMG submission 132424) | Peatland microbial communities from SPRUCE experiment site at the Marcell Experimental Forest, Minnesota, USA - June2016WEW_4_40 | ecosystem: Environmental > Terrestrial > Soil >... | reverse complement strand
CGCTCAAGCTGGGTCAGGTTCCACGCTGCCATTGGTTTCCTTCAAGCAAATAACGATCTTGTACGCCATTATTCCACTTTTGCTCGCACAGAGCCTTCTACTTTTGCTCGCACCACGACAGAAAAATCTTTCCTGGCGATGAAGAATGGGCGCATCTTGACACCACCACCGCGCGCTTCTTCTCCCTCTCCTCCACACACTTGTGGAGGAGAGGGCCGGGGTGAGGAGGTTTCCATCTGTTTCATGGGCCGGCGTTCATGCCATGCATGGTGGTAGTATCAAGATGCGCCCATGAAGAATGGAACGCGGAAGCCAGGGGTTTTTAAATGCCCTGGTCCTGGAGTTCGAGTCCTGGAGTTCCGCTGCTGGACTTCCGCTTCTGGAGTTCCGGTCCTGGAGTTCCGGCGCGGAGTTCCCGCTGGCTTCCGTTTTAGTTTGCGGCTAGTCTGGCGGGCGTGGCGAAATTAGTGTTTGACATCGAAACCGCGGCGCTGCCGCTGGCGCAATTTGACGCGGCGCAGCAGGAGTATCTTTTTCGCGACGCGCTGAACCTGGCCGACGCGGAGGCGAGCCGGAAGCGGCAGGAGGAAATTCTGCGGCAGTTTAATCTCTGGCCTTTCACCGCGCAGGTGGTGTGCATCGCCATGCTGAACGCGGACAGCAGCCGGGGCAAGGTGCTGTTTGTGGCGGAGGAGGCGGAGGAGGCGGGGGCGGAGGCGGGGGCGGTGGAGTTCCGGGCCTGCGCGGACGAGGGCCAGTTGCTGGGGGAATTCTGGGAGCTGGCCCGGCATTACGATTCGATTGTGACGTTCAACGGGCGGGGATTTGACGTGCCGTTTATTTATTTGCGCTCGGCCATACTGAACGTGGCGGTGACGCAGAAGGGGTGGCTGGGTTACCGGTTTCAAGTGGACCCGCATTGCGACTTGATCGAACAATTGACCTTTTACGGGGTGAGCGGAAGGGAGGGAGCGGCGCGGCGGTTCAACCTGGATTTTTACTGCAAGGCCTTTGGCATCGAGTCGCCCAAGAGCCACGGGGTGACGGGGATGGACATCAACGGGATGCTGGCGGAGAAGCGGTTTCGGGAGATCGCCGAGTATTGCCTGGGCGACGTGCAGGCCACGGTGCTGCTCTACAGGATTTGGAAGGAGCGGCTGGGTGGTGTAAAGTAAAACAACTGGAATGGAAGCAAGCAAAACAGTCAAGACTCACCACGGGGGCGGGCCGATCGGGAAGCTGTCGCGAAAGCCGGCCGAACTGCTGGTCTGCTTCACGGTCAAGGAGGAAGCGAAGTTTTTCATGGATGGGATGGTTTACCAGTGCGATCAGGCCGGCAAAAAACCGCACCGTCCGCTTTATCAAGTATGGATGACGGGCATGGGGCGGCGCAATGCGGTGGAAGGCATTCGCAAGGCCATCGCGCTGGTTCAGCCCAAACGGGTCATCACCGCCGGCTTCGCCGGGGGGCTGAATCCGAAACTCAAGTTTGGGACGATTGTTTATGAGGAGGATTACAACGCGGGGTTTGGAGCGCAACTGGAGCAGGCGGGGGCGGTCCGGGCCACCTTCTGCTGTCATCGCCGCGTGGCCATCACCGCCGGGGAGAAAGCCGCCCTGTGGCAATCCACCGGGGCGGACGCGGTAGAGATGGAATCGAGCGTGATCCGGAATATCTGCCGCGAGGAGAAGGTTCCGAGCGCGACCGTCCGGGTGATTTCCGATGACGCCAGCCAGGACCTGCCGCTGGACTTCAACGCGTTGATGACGCCGGAGGACCGGATCCATTATCCGAAATTGATCTGGGCGGTGTTGAGCCGGCCGGGGCGCATGGGCAAGCTGATGGAATTCCAGCGGCAAACGGTGGCGGCGTCGCGCCGGCTGGGGGCGGTGCTGGGGCAATTACTGGGCGCGAAGCGGAGTTGAAGCGGCCTGCGGCGGCGGGTCTGTTTTATGTTTGACAGATTCGCTGTAGCTGGTGAGGAACGCGCCCAGAGTGATGAGGATCACCCCCGCCCAGCGCACGGCGGAAACCCTTTCGTCAAGAATAAATTTTGCCGCCAGGGTGGCGACGATGAAGCCAATGGAGGTGAGGGGCCAGACGAGGCTGACGTCGCGCTGGGAGAGCAGGTAAAGGAAACAGGCAAAAAAGGCCGCCTCCAGGGCCACGCCGAGGATGATTTTGTGGTTGGTGAAGCCGGCCTGGATCACCCGGACCATGGCGGAGGGGCTGACCTGGCTTGGGAGGTTGAGCTGGTTCAGGCCGCCTTTGATAAAGACCACGCCGATGTTTTCCAGGATTGCCGCGATAATTAAAATGAGGATGATTTTGGCCATAATTAAAGGTCTTGGTAGCGGATCAATTGGATGCCCAATTGCCCCGCCAGGGTTTTCAGGGTTGGATTGATCAGGGCGTCAAATTCATGGCTAAATTGATCGAGGGAGGGATGGGAGTAAAGCTCCGAATCGCCCGGCGGCAGCAGGGGCAGAAGTTTGGCCACGAACTCCGCATCCACCCGGTTGTTCTGCAACAGGCCGAAGACAACGCGGGTGTGGCGGATGCCCTGGCGCGCCAGCACCAGCCGGGCGCGGGCGGATAGGAGGCGGAATACGGCGGCGTGGCTGAGGCGGTAACACCACCGGCCCGCAGCGAGCCGGGCGTTCAAACCGAACCAGTCATCGGTCAGACGCAGAGCGGTGATGCCCCAGCGTTGCGCATTTTCCATCAAGATGCCGAAGACGACCGGATGGAGATGGAGATGGAGATGGCCGTTGACGTGATCGAGAGGCAGGCCGGTGGCGCGGAATTTTCCAAATTGCGCCGCGATTTCCAGGCGCAACTGGACGCGGCATTTGGCCGAGGCGAAGTAGCGCCAGCCCGCGGCCACGGGATGGCGGGAGAATTGGCCCCGGGCATTGACGAGTTGGGGGATTTGTGCGGCGGGCAAGGCGGAGGCGCCGCAAACCAGGGCGAGATGCAAGCCGACGCCCAGGCCGGGATTGGCCCGGGCCAGGGCGACGGCCTCGCCGGCGTGGGCTTCGTTGACCATCAAGCTGGCGCAGGTGAGGATGCCCTCGCGATGGGCGCGCAGGACGGCCTGGTTGATGGACTGGGAGCGGCCAAAATCATCGGCATTGACGACGAGCCGGCGGTGCGGGCGCGGGCTGTTTCGGGTTGTAATATCTGGCGACACCATGGAAGCCGGAATCATAACCGTTTAGCGGGGATGGCGGCTGTCGTTCCAGCGGATGGCTTCGCGCAGCAGTTCGGTTCCGCTGCCGAGGTTGAGTTTATCTTTCATGCGGGCGCAATAAGCCTGCACCGTTTTGAGGCTGATGCCGAGCATTTCGGCGATTTGGCGCGTGCCCAATCCACGGCCCAGCATGTCAAAGACCTCCGGTTCCCGGTCGCTGAGTTGCTCGATTGGGGAACGGCCCGCGCCCTTCTTCTCGTCAATAAAATGGGCGGCGAGCACGCCGGCCAGCGACTCGCTGACGTAGAGTTTGCCCTCCAAAATGCGGCGGATGGCCTCGATGACCTTGCGGGTGGTCTCGCGTTTCATCACGTAACCCCTGGCGCCGGCGCGGAGGGCGCGCCCGGCATAATGAGATTCCTCGTGCATGGAAAGGACGAGGACGGCGACGGCGGGATAGGATTCTTTTAAACTTTTGATCAACTCGATGCCGGAAGAATTTTTCAGGGAGATATCCACAATGGCGATATCGGGCTGGGCAGCGCCAATGGCGGCAAAGGCTTCCGGGGCGCCCTCGCATTCCCCGCAGACGACGAGGTCCGGCTGTTGGTTGATTAAATTAGTCAGCCATTCGCGGACCAGCGGATGATCGTCCACGATCAACACCGTCCTTTTGCGTTTGGCAGTGTCAGAGGTCATAATTTGTCCGGCGGATTATCGGCGGACTGGGGCGGGATGGGAAGCGAACATTTCACGAAGGTCCCCCCTGTGGGGTTGAGGTCAATGGCAAAATCCGCCCCGATCATGGCGGCGCGATGCGCCATGATGCGCGTGCCCAGCCCCGGGCTCTTTTGCCAGCCCTCGGACAATCCGACCCCGTCATCTTCCACGGTCAGCGTCACCTGCCCGTTGCGCTCGGAAAGCTCGATGACGATGCGCCGGGCCTTGCCGTGGCGAATGGCGTTGCTGACGGCTTCCTGGGCGATGCGATGAAGATGCATGGCAGTCGTGGCATTATGGATGAGCACCGGGGCGTCGTGCTCAAAAACGCAGACGGTTTTGGACCACTTGGAGATGTTGGCGGAAAGTTCCTGCAAGGCGGCCATGAGTCCTTCGGCGTCCTTGTCCACCTGATAAGTTCCCCGGGCCAGATCGCGAGCCATGGTGATGCCGTCTTCGACCAGGCCGATGATTTTGGCGGCGTCGGCGGCTTCGGGCGATGCTTTGGCCTGGAGCTTTTCGCGCAGGACCTGGCCGGCCAGCGCCGTGCCGGTCAAGTGCTGGCAAAGGCCGTCATGCAAGTCGCGTCCGAGGCGGCGCTGTTCCCGTTCGCTCACCTCCAGGATTTCCTTTTCCAGGCGCTCCCGTTCCGCCATCTCCTGGGTCAGCGCCAGCGTGCTTTGCCGCACCCGGTCCTCCAGGCCTTTGTGGAGGGAGTGCAAGCTGGCCAGGAGCCAGACGACGATGGAATAGAAGGTCAACAATATGGTTGAATTCCAGATTGGGATAAACGGGCTGGAATAATGCACGCCGGCGGCAAAGTCGCCCGTGATCCAGACGACCACGCTCAAGAGCGAAAGGAACAGGCCATACCACCGGCCAATGAACCAGGCGCCCAGCCCGATGCCGAGGAGGTAAAAGACCGAAAAGGAAAGCTCGAAGCCGGTGCGATAATCAGTAATGCCGACCAGCACCAAAAAGCCCAATCCGGCCAGCATCCAAAACGGGCGGGAGCGGTGTTCCAGATTTTGCAGCAGTTTGATCATGCGATTAGGGCCGGCCCTGCTCCGGCAGGACGGCAGGGGGAAAGGATAAATGATAAATGATAAATCATAAATAAAAAACGCCCGGTTTCCAATGTGGTGAATTGAAATTTTCGATGTTGGCCGCAGTTTTATCAATTTGCCGCCACGGTGGGCGAGGGCCATAGTTCCGGCATGAAAGCAACCCATTGAAAGGCCGTTTATGGACTGGATCTCCGCGGGCTTCCTGGTTCTCGGAATTTTAATCGCATGGGCCGGGTGGCTGACGGTTCGGGCCAGGGAAGCGAAACAGCGCAGCGAAAATCTTTCCCGCCGCCTGAGTGAAGTGGAATTGGAACTTTTTCGGCTGAAACGGGAGAGGGAATCAGCCCGTGCGGTTGAGCCGGCGCCGGCGCCACAACCAAAGCCACTCGTCCCGCCGGTCGCGCCGCAACATCCCGTCGTTGCTTCGCCGCCACCCATCGTGCCCCAAGTGCGACCCGCCCTGGCGAGGCTGGCTTCGACTCCGCCGACTCCGCCCGCGCCGCCCACGCTCCAACCCGCGGCGCGGCGCCCTGCCCTGGCGGCGGTCAACTGGGAACAGTTCATGGGCGTGAAACTGTTTGCGTGGATTGGCGGACTGGCCCTGTTCATCGGCGTGGCCTTTTTCGTCAAATACTCGTTCGACAACAACCTGGTGCCGCCCGCCTTGCGGGTGGCGCTGGGCTTCCTGGCCGGTCTGGGCCTGCTGGGCGGCGGGATGGTGATGTCGCGCAAAAATTATCCCGCGCTCGCGCAAACCTTGTGCGCGACCGGGGTGGTCATTCTTTACGCGGTGACGTTCGCCTGCCGCTCGGTTTATGGTTTTAAATTCTTCGGACCAATGCCGACTTTTCTGCTGATGGCGCTGATCACGGTGACGGGATTCCTGCTGGCGGTGCGGCTCAAGGCCCTGGTGGTGGCCATTCTCGGGATGCTCGGCGGTTTTCTCACGCCCATTTTGGTTTCCACCGGGCAGGACAACCCGCTGGGCTTGTTCGGATACATTGCCATTCTTGACACCGGGTTGATCCTGGTGGCGCGGCACCGCCGCTGGTTCTTTCTCGCCGCGCTCTCGGCGCTGGGCACCGCGATCATGCAAATCCTCTGGGCGGGTGAATTTTTCGAGGCCGAAAAATATGTTGAAGGGAACAAAATTCTGATTGCGCTGGCCGTGCTGCTCGGCTTCAACGCGCTTTATCTCGGGGCGAGCTGGCGGGCGAAGATGGGGAAGCCGGCGAAGAGGGAAGAAGGGAAGAGTGTTGATTTGGCCGGGCTTAACGTGAAAACGTGGCTTTCCGGTTCAACGCTTGGCCTGGCGGCGGTGGCGCTGGCGTTCAGCGGGTGGTTCTTGAGTTTCCAGCCGCTGGCCCAACGCCCGGTGCTGATGTTCGGCTTCGTCATGCTCATTGATCTGGGCGTCGTGGCGCTGGCGCTGGCCGATGAAACCATCGCCGCCGCCCAAGCCATCGCGGGAATCGCCGTTTTCGGGCTGCTCGGATATTGGACGCAGGATTGGCTGACCAATAAATTCCTCAACGCCGCGCTGGCCTTTTATTTTATCTTCGCGGTCATGCACTCGGCCCTGCCGCCGCTCCTCCGGCGGAGGCGCGGCGGAAAAGCATGGGGCTGGGCCACCCACATTTTTCCTCTGCTGTCACTGGTGCTGATGCTGGCGCCGATTTTCAAACTGGCGGAGGTCTCGTTTCTCGTCTGGCCGTTTGTCTTGCTGGTGGATGTGCTGGCCATCGCGCTGGCGGTGCTGACGGCCACTTTGTTGCCGGTGCTGGCGGTGTTGTTGCTGACACTGGCCGCCACCGGCGCGCTGATTTTCAAAATCCCGTCCGACCTGACGGGCCTGCCGGCCGCCTTTTTCCTGCTGGGTGCGTTCGTTGTTTTCTTCGTGGGCGCGAGCATCTGGCTCGTGGGTAAATTCAAGCCCGAGGCCTTTAAAAGCGGGATCCGGTTTAACCAGGAGCCCGAAACCCCGGAAGAGGTCGCGGCGATTTTGCCGGCCTGCGCGGTGGTGCTGCCGTTTCTGCTGCTCATCATGGCGACGCTGCGGCTGCGGCTGGCGAACCCATCGCCGGTGTTCGGCGTGGCCCTGTTGCTGGTGGTGTTGCTGCTGGGCGTGAGCAAATTATTTTCAATGGACTGGATGCCGGCCATCGGGCTGGCGTGCGTGACGGCGCTGGAATGCGCGTGGCATTTCCACGAGTTCAATTCCACCGATCCAACCTGGCCTCCGGCCCTGACGTGGTATCTCGTGTTCTTCGCCATGTTCGCGCTGTTTCCGTTTTTGTTCCTGCGGCAGTTCGCGGGCAAAGCCGCTCCGTGGGCCGCCGCCGCCATGGCCGGGCCGCTGCAATTTTTTCTCATCCGCCGCGTTGTCGCCGCGGTTTATCCGAACCATTGCATGGGCCTGCTGCCCGCCGCGTTCGCGATTCCCGCATGCCTGAGCCTGGCCGCCGTCCTGAAGAGAATCCCCGCCGGGGAAAAAGCCCGCCTGACGCAAGTGGCGTGGTTCGGCGGGGTGGCGTTGTTTTTCATCACGCTGATTTTTCCGATCCAATTCGAGCGGCAGTGGATCACCATCGGTTGGGCGCTGGAAGGCGCGGCGTTGCTGTGGCTGTTTCATCGCGTGCCGCACCCCGGGGTGAGGCTGGCGGGCCTTGGCCTGCTGGCCGCCGCCTTCATCCGGCTGGCGCTCAATCCAGCCGTGCTGGGCTATCACGCGCGCGCGGCCACGCCGATTTTGAACTGGTATCTTTACGCCTACGGCATCGTGACGGTTTGCCTGTTCGCCGGGGCCAAACTTCTGGCCCCGCCGCGCCAGGCCGTTTTGAAATTAAATGTTTAGGCTATTCTCTCCGGGCTGGGCACGGTGCTGGCGTTTCTTTTATTGAACATCGAAATCGCCGATTATTTCAGCGCCCCCGGCTCGACCCTGACGTTTGAATTCCGCGGCAATTTCGCGCGGGACATGACCTATTCCATCGCCTGGGGGATGTTCGCGCTGGGGCTGCTGGTGGCGGGGATTGGCAAAAAGGTTGCCGCGGCCCGCTACGCCGCGATGGGATTGCTGTGCGTGACGCTGCTCAAACTGTTCTTCCACGATCTGGCGCAACTGGGCCAGCTTTACCGCATCGGCGCGTTTATCGGGGTGGCGGTCATCGCCATGCTCGCTTCCTTTGCGTATCAGAAATTTTTCTCGGCCGGCAGGACGACGGTCTCAAAATGAGATGACTTTTGCGGGAGGGGGCGACTACCTTGGCAAATGATTGCACGACGCTGGCTGCGCATCATTCCGGTGGCGCTGATCATGTACACGATTTCCTACGTGGACAGGACCAACCTCAACCTGGCGCTGACGCCGAAGATTTCCACGATGATGACGGATCTGGCGATGAACGACCAGATGAAGGGACAGGCCTACGGGATTTTCTTTTTTGGTTATCTGCTGTTGCAGATTCCAGGGGGGTATTGGGCGTCGCGCTGGAGCGCCCGCAAAGTGATCAGCCTTTGCCTGACCGGCTGGGGCGTGTGCGCGGTGGGATGCGGATTGGCGCAGACTTTCCGGCAATTTGAAGTAGCGAGGTTTCTGCTGGGAGTGACGGAGAGCGGGGTGTTTCCGGCCATGCTGGTGCTGCTGGCGAACTGGTTCCCACGATCGGAACGGGCGCGGGCCAACGCCTACTGGAATCTTTGCCAGCCTCTGGCCGTGGTGGCGTCGGCGCTCCTGACGGGCGCGCTGTTGGGGCATTACGGCTGGCGCACCGTGATCGTGCTGGAGGGGATGCTGCCGTTTGTCTGGCTGCCCATCTGGTGGTGGTGCATCCGGGACCGTCCGCAGGAGGCGAAATGGATTTCAGCGGAGGAACGGGATTATTTGGAAAGGACGTTGCGCGAGGAGGCGGCGGCCTTGGAGCCGGCCCCGGGGCTTTCCTTCCGGAAAAGATTTTGCCAGCCCGCGGTGCTGGTCATGATTGCGATCAACTTTTTGCATAATGCGCTGGCCTACGGTTGCATGCCCTTCTTTACCAGCCGCCTGGAAGGGCGGGGATTCAGCGCCATGGAAAACGGGATGTTGTTTGCCTTTCCCTTCACGATCACGGCGGTGCTGATGGTGCTGGTTTCCCGCCACTCGGATAAAGTCAATGAGCGCCGAATGCATGTGGCGCTGACCTATGTGGCGAGCGGGGTGAGCCTGATTGTGAGTGTGAGTTTGCGGAATCATTTCTGGTGGTCGTATGGGTTCCTGTGCCTGTCCATCCCCGGCCCGTCGGTGGCGCTGGCGCCCTTCTGGGCGATCCCGAGCGAGACCCTGCCCCGCAGCACGAGGGGAGCGGTGATGGGACTGGTCAATGCCTGCGGCAATTTGGGCGGGTTCGTCGGGCCGGCCGTGGTGGGGTGGCTGAAGACAAAGTCCGGCAGCCTGGAGCTTCCTTTCGATGGATTGGGGTTGGGGATTTTGATCGCCGCCGGGCTGGCTTTCTGGTTGCCGAAAGCGACTCCGGCGCAGCGGGGATAATTCAATTGCGGATTGCGGATTGCGGATTGCGGATTTCTTGCTGGCATGGGGAGGGATTTGGGCGGAAGATCGGGACGCCTAAAACGACTCGCTATGAAAGCGCTGGTGCTCGAAGCCTATAAACAGTTCTCGTACGGCGAAATGCCGGCGCCGCAACCCGGCCCGGAAGAAGTGCTGGTCGCGGTGAAAGCCTGTGGGATTTGCGGGAGCGACGTGCATGGGATGGACGGCAGCACGGGCCGGCGGCGCCCGCCGATTATCATGGGGCACGAAGCGTCCGGGATCATTGCCGGAACCGGGGCGGCGGTGCAGGGATGGGCGGCGGGCGACCGGGTGACCTTCGATTCCACGATTTATTGCGGTCAATGTCATTTTTGCCGGCGCGGGGAGATCAACTTGTGCGATTACCGGCGGGTGCTGGGGGTGTCGTGCGAGGCTTACCGGCAAGCGGGCGCGATGGCGGAATTTGTGGCGGTGCCGCAGCGCATATTGTACCGGCTGCCGGAGGGGCTGCCGTTTGAACATGCGGCCCTGGTGGAACCTTTTGCCATTGCGTTGCACGCGATCGGCCTGGCGCCTGTGACGCTGAACGACGCGGTGGTGGTGGTGGGCGCCGGGATGATTGGCCTGGCGCTGACGCAAGCTTTGCATCTGGCGGGGTGCGGGCGGCTCATGGTGGTGGACGTGGCGGACGGGCGGCTGGCGCTGGCCAAAAAGTTTGGCGCGACCCATGCCATCAACTCCGCCGGGGGAAATGCCGCCGCCGAAATTCTGGAGTTGACAGAGGGGCGCGGCGCGGACATGGCCTTTGAAGCGGTGGGGGTGACTGCGACGGTGGAATTGGCGCTGGGCTGCCTGCGCAAAGGGGGCGCGGCGACGCTGGTGGGCAATGTCTCGCCCCAGATTGAGTTTCCGTTGCAAACGGCGGTGACCCGCGAGCTGACGATCCACGGATCGTGCGCGTCGCGGGGCGAATATCCGGCGGTCCTGGACATGCTGGGGCGCGGGGTGTTGCAACCCGGCCCGCTCCTCAGCGCCACGGCGCCGCTGGCGGAAGGGGCGGCCTGGTTTGAGCGGCTCTACCGCAAGGAAGCGGGCTTGCTCAAGGTGGTGCTCAAACCTTGACCTGTTCAATCGTAAGTCAACACGATTTATCCATGAATGCGAACCCGTTTGATCTCAGCGGCAAAGTGGCCCTGGTGACCGGGGCGAGCCGGGGCTTGGGCCAATGTTTCGGGCGCGCGCTGGCCCGGGCGGGGGCGGATTTGGTGATCACCAGCCGCGACGCTTCGGCGCTGAGGCCTTTTCAAAAGGAGCTGGAAACGTTGGGCCGCCAGGCCTGGCCGCTGGCGCTGGATGTGCGCGACCACGCGAGCATCCAGAAGATGGCGGAAGCGGCCGTGGCGCATTATGGCAAAATAGACATTCTGGTCAACAATGCCGGTTGCAACGTGCGCAAACCGGCCCTGGAAATCACCTGGGAGGATTGGAACCTGGTGCTGGACACCAATCTGCGCGGGACGTTCTTTGTGGCGCAGGCGGTGGCGCGGCACATGATCGGCCGGAAATACGGCCGCATCATCAACATCGGCTCGGTGACGTGCGTGGCGGGCTACGCCGGGCTGGGTCCTTACGGGGCGAGCCGCGGCGGGGTGAAACAACTGACGATGAGCCTGGCCGATGACTGGGGCATTCACGGGATCACGGTGAATTGCCTGGCCCCCGGGTGGTTCAAGACGCGGCAAAATGCGGTGATGTACGAGGACCGGGAGTGGGTGGAATACCTGTGCGACCGCATTCCGCTGAAGCGACCGGGCGCGCCGCAGGATCTTGAGGGCGCGGTGGTTTTTCTGGCGTCGGATGCCAGCGCCTACATCACCGGCCAGACGCTGCTGGTGGACGGAGGCATCTCGACCGGGGCGACGCGCGCGCTGCCCCGGAAAAAGTGAACCGTTAGATCTGTGAGGCGGGGGTGCGCTTGAGAAAGATGTTGGTGATGCCGGAAACGTTGTCCTTGTATTGGGGGTCGCTGCTTAATTTTTTCCAGACGGGCGCGTTCCTGAAGGCATCCCAATGCTTCTTATGTTCGTCCATGTTTTCGCCGGAAAGCATGTAAACGAGGTTGGGCATTTGCGAGCCGACCAGGGTCTGGGAGAAAAAAACCGGCGACAGCCCGACGTCGCGCATAAGGGCAGTCTCACCGCTGTTGAACATCTGGACCTTGTTGATGCCCTTGCTTTCGCTGGGGCTTTGGTAGATGCGCAACTCGAAAATCCAGGGCTTCTTGTCCGCCGCCGAGGGGGGCGCGGCCAGTTTCTTCAGGGTGTCAAAGGCGATATTGAGGGAGCTTTCAATGCGTTCATAGGCGGCGTTGGTTTTCGGCATGGCCATGAAGGAGGCGGCGGCGGCCTGATAGGCGGCGTCGGCAGCGAGCCGGGCCGGGATGGCGGCGAAGATTTCGAGCGAATCGCAGGGGATGAGGACATAAACATGGTTGGTGGGGGAGTCTTGCAGCTCGGTAAAGACGCCGACGGGCTGAATGCCCATGCGGTTG
>Ga0187848_10003257_pt1 | contig 12080 bp, 7 predicted proteins | sample June2016WEW_4_40_FD_132424 | JGI IMG/M metagenome (GOLD analysis project Ga0187848, IMG submission 132424) | Peatland microbial communities from SPRUCE experiment site at the Marcell Experimental Forest, Minnesota, USA - June2016WEW_4_40 | ecosystem: Environmental > Terrestrial > Soil > Wetlands... | reverse complement strand
CTCAGCGCCACGAGCGCGAGGGGCCGCGCCTCCATCGCCAGCATCAGGCCGAACAGCGGGCTGACGATAACCAGCGGCAGCGCGCTCGACGCCCAATGGGCCGCGCACTTGACCAGCACGACCAGCTCCAGCGGCAGGCTGGCGTTGACCAGCACGTCGAGCGAGCCGTCGTCGGCGTCTCCCTGGAACAGCCGGTCGAGGCCGAGCAGCGCCGCGAGCAGCGCCGCGATCCACAGGATCGCCGGGCCGATCCGCGCGAGCAGGTTGAGGTCCGGCCCGAGCGCGAAGGGCATGATCGTCACCAGGATGAGAAAGAACACCGCGCCGATCGACGCGCCGCCGCCGATGCGCCGGGCAATGCGCCACTCCCGGACAAACAACGCGCTCGCCGCCCCGCTCACGCCGCAACCCTCGCGGAAGCGCCGAGAGCCAGCGTCGTCGCGCCTTCGAGGCCGAGCGGAGCGTGAGTCGCCGCAATGAGCAGCCCGCCGGCGGCGAGGTGCCCGCGCATGATGCCGGCGAACAACCCTTGCGCGGCGGCGTCGAGCGCCGTCGTCGGCTCGTCGAGCAGCCACACGGGGCGCGGCGCGACGAGCAGCCTCGCCAGCGCGACGCGGCGCTTCTGCCCGGCGGAGAGCGCGCGCACCGGAAAGTCCGCAACGTGGGCGAGGCCGAGGCGGGCGAGCGCGCCGCGCCAGACGCCGCTCGACGAATCACCGCCGAGCGCGCCAGCCCAGAACGCGAGATTCTCGCCGGCCGTCAGCGCGCCCTTCAGCGCGTCGACATGGCCGAGGTAATGCGCCTGTTCGCCGATGCTCGCCTCGCTCGCCCCGCCTTCAAGAGCGAAGGCGCCGGCGGCGAGCGGCAGGAAGCCGGCGATCGCGCGCAACAGCGTCGACTTGCCGGCGCCGTTCGGCCCGGTCAGCACCAGCGCCACGCCCGACAGCGCCTCGAAGGAGAGGCCGGCGAGAATCGAGCGCCCGCCGCGTTCGATGGCGATGTTCTTGGCGCTCAGGCGCATGGCTTCCCCTTGTCGGCGCCTATCCTTTCAGCGCCTCCCGACGATAGTTTGTGTAGCCCGCCGATGGGAATTTATCTATAAGCCCGCGCACGCTTTCCCCTTCCCTTGCATTTTTGGGAGTCGCCCGCCATGGCCAGCCTTGACAGCTTCAAATGTCGCAAGACGCTCGAGGTCGGGGCCAAGAGTTACCAATATTTCTCGCTCAAGGCCGCCGAAAAACACGGTCTCGCCGGCATCGCGCAATTGCCGTTCTCGCTGAAGGTCGTGCTGGAGAACCTGCTGCGCAACGAGGACGGCCGCACCGTCAAGAAGGAAGACATCGAGGCGGTCGCGGCCTGGCTGGTCAACCGCGGCAAGCACCAGCACGAAATCGCCTTCCGCCCGGCGCGCGTGCTGATGCAGGATTTCACCGGCGTTCCGGCGGTCGTCGACCTCGCGGCGATGCGCGACGCGATGGCCAAGCTCGGCGGCGATCCCAACAAGATCAATCCGCTCGTGCCCGTCGATCTCGTCATCGACCATTCCGTCGTCGTCGACCATTTCGGCACCGCCAAGGCCCTCGCGCAGAACGTCAAGCGTGAATACGAGCAGAATCAGGAGCGCTACCGCTTTCTCAAGTGGGGCCAGCAGGCGTTCTCCAATTTCTCGGTCGTTCCCCCCGGCACCGGCATCTGCCATCAGGTCAATCTCGAATATCTCGCCCAAACCGTGTGGGTCTCCAAGGCGAAGCACGACGGCAAGACCGTCGAATTCGCCTATCCCGATACGCTGGTGGGCACCGACAGCCACACCACTATGGTCAACGGCCTGGCCGTGCTCGGCTGGGGTGTCGGGGGCATCGAAGCAGAGGCGGCGATGCTCGGCCAGCCCTTGTCGATGCTGCTGCCCGAAGTGATCGGCTTCAAGCTGACGGGCGAATTGCGCGAAGGGGTCACCGCGACCGACCTCGTGCTCACCGTCACGCAGATGCTGCGCAAGAAAGGCGTCGTCGGCAAATTCGTCGAATTCTTCGGCCCCGGCCTCAACGCGATGTCGGTCGCCGATCGCGCGACGCTAGCCAACATGGCGCCCGAATACGGCGCGACCTGCGGCCTGTTCCCGATCGACGCGCAGGCGATCGCCTATCTCCAGACCTCGGGACGTAAGAACGCGCGCGTCGCGCTGGTCGAGGCCTACGCCAAGGCGCAAGGGCTCTATCGCACCCGCCTGACGCCGGATCCGCTCTTCACCGATACGATCGAGCTGGAACTGGGCGAAGTCACGCCGTCGCTCGCCGGCCCCAAGCGTCCGCAGGACCGCGTCGTCCTCGCCGAGGCCAAGACCGGCTTCGCCGGCGCGATGACCTCGGAGTTCAAGCAGGGCGGGGCGATCGCCGTGCGCTATCCGGTGGAAGGCGCGAACTTCGACCTCGGCCACGGCGACGTCGTCATCGCCGCGATCACCTCGTGCACCACCACCTCCAATCCCAGCGTGATGATGGCGGCAGGGCTCGTCGCGCGCAACGCCGTCGCCCGGGGGCTTACCGTCAAACCCTGGGTGAAGACCTCGCTCGCTCCGGGCAGCCAGGTCGTCGCCGACTACCTCGAGGCCGCCGAGTTGCAGAAGCCGCTCGACAAGCTCGGCTTCAACATTGTCGGCTATGGCTGCACGACTTGCATCGGCAATTCGGGCCCGCTGGCCCCTGAGATTTCGGCGACGATTTCCAAGCACGATCTCGTCGCCGCGGCGGTGCTCTCCGGCAACCGTAATTTCGAGGGCCGCGTCAATCCGGACGTGCGCGCCAATTATCTCGCTTCGCCGCCGCTGGTCGTCGCCTACGCGCTCGCCGGCTCGATGCAGATCGATCTGACCCGCGAGCCGCTCGGCCACGACAAGAAGGGCGCGCCGGTGTTTCTCGCCGACATCTGGCCCTCGACTCAAGAGGTCCACGATCTCGTCGAGCACACCATCACGGCGAAGATGTTCAAGAGCAAATACGCCGAAGTGTTCGACGGCGACGCCAATTGGCGCAAGGTCAAGGCTCCGGCGGGACTCACCTACGCCTGGGACATGGGCTCGACCTACGTGCAGAACCCGCCCTATTTCGAGGGCATGACGATGGAGCCCAAGCCCGTCACGGACGTCGAGAACGCGCGCATCCTCGGGCTGTTCCTCGATTCGATCACCACCGACCACATCTCGCCGGCCGGCTCCATTCGCCAATCGAGCCCGGCGGGGAATTATCTCGTCGAGCATCAGGTGCGCCCGGCCGATTTCAACCAATACGGGACACGCCGCGGCAATCACGAAGTGATGATGCGCGGCACTTTCGCCAATATCCGCATCAAGAACCAGATGGTGAAGGACGCGTCGGGCGCAGTGGTCGAGGGCGGCTACACCATTCATCACCCCTCGGGCGAGCGGATGGCGATTTATGACGCCGCGATGCGCTACCAGACCGAGGACGCGCCGCTGGTCGTCTTCGCCGGACGCGAATACGGCACCGGTTCGTCGCGCGACTGGGCGGCCAAGGGCACCAAGCTGCTGGGCGTGCGCGCGGTGATTGCGCAGAGCTTCGAGCGCATCCATCGCTCCAACCTCGTCGGCATGGGCGTGCTGCCGCTCGTCTTCGAGGAGGGGACGAGCTGGGTCTCGCTCGGCCTCAAGGGCGACGAGACCGTCTCGATCCGCGGCCTCGGCGCCGACCTCAAGCCGCGGCAGAAGCTGGAGGCGGAAATCAAGTCCGCCGACGGCGCAATTGTCCGCGCGCCGCTGATCTGCCGCATCGATACGCTCGACGAACTGGAGTATTTCCGCGCCGGCGGCATCTTGGCTTACGTGCTGCGGCAGTTGGCGGCCTGAGGAGCGCGCTCGGCGACTGCAACCCGGATCAGGATGCGATCAGCCGAGTCCGCGCGGCGACGAAGCGCTCAAGCTCTTCGCTAGGCATCGGTTTGGCGAAGGCATATCCTTGCAGGATGTCGCAACCGAGCTCGCGAAGCAGCCGCGCGTGCTCCATCGATTCGACGCCCTCGGCGACGATTTCGATGTCGAGCGATCGGCCGATTTCGACGATCGAGCGAACGAGGCGCCGCTGCGCTTCCGACCGCACGATCGGCGTGACGAGCTGCCGATCAATCTTCAGGCGGCGGGGCTTGAGCTTGGTCAGGCTGACGATCGAGGCGTAGCCGGTGCCGAAGTCGTCGATTTCGATGTCGATCCCGAGCGCCTTGATCTGATCGATGGTGCGCGAGAAGCTGTCGTCGCGTTCGTCGAGATAGATCGTTTCGACCAATTCAAAGGACAGCGCTCCCGGTTCGATGTGCAAGTCGCGCAGGCCCTGAAGAAGGCCTTCGTCGTGAAGCCGCCGCAGCGAAACGTTGACGGAGAACCGCGGCACGCGAACGCCGAGGCTCCGCCAGCGGCGGAACTGCTCCAACGCCTGTTCGAGGATCGTCCGGTCGATAGCGCCGATGACCGTCAACTCTTCCGCCATCATGATGAATTCGATCGGGGCGACGACGCCGCGGGTCGGGTGACGCCAGCGGGCGAGCGCCTCCACGCCCACCAGTTCGTAGGTTCGCGCGTCGAACTGCGGCTGGTAATAGGGGATGAATTCGCCGCGCTCCAGCCCGCCGATGATGCTGTCCGCGGTCTGCTTGGAGTTCAGAATCTCGGCCTGCAGCTCGGCGGTATAGAATTCGAATCGATTTCGGCCCAGAGTCTTGGCGCGGTAAAGCGCGAGATCGGCGTTGACGAGCAGACGCTGCCGATCGACCGCGGCGCCGAAGGCGCCGGCGATGCCGATGCTCATACCGAGACGGCACTCGTGACCCTCGAAGAGCGCCGGCTTGCGGGCGTCCTCGATGATCTTACGGGCGAGATCGTCGAATCCGTTCATGCCCGCGTCCGCGTTGCAGACGACGACGAATTCGTCGCCGCCCGTTCTGGCGACGAAGTCGTCGCCGCGCAGGGCGCTGCGGATCGTTTCGGCCGTGTGGATCAGCATCGCGTCTCCGGCCGAATGGCCGAGCGTGTCGTTGATCTGCTTGAAACCGTCGAGGTCGACGTGAAGGAGCACGACGCCGCCGCCGGTCGCCGCGCAGCGCGCCGCGTGCTCCTCCAGCGCGCGCTCCAGGTACATCCGGTTGGGCAGCCGCGTCAGGAAGTCGTGCAGGGAATTGTATTCGATGCGCGCCCGCGCCGCTTCGAGCTCGGCGTTGCGCGCCTCCGTCAGCGCTTTGGAGCGCTTCAGATCCGCGGTCAGCGCGACATCGGAGGTGACGTCCCAATTGACGCCGACGATTTTCGACGACAGGTCGGGCGAGACGTAAACCTTGCCGATCGCGCGTATGACTCGCGCTCGCCCGTCGCCCAAGTTGAGCTTGTATTGGGATTCGTAACGGCCCTGCGTCCGCATCGCAGTTTCGAAATCCTCGATCGCCCGCTGGGCGTCCGATTCGTCGAGCCGATCGCGCCAATGCTTGTATTTGCGCGCGCCGCCGTCGAGCGGATAATTGTAGAGTTCGTTCATGCGGTCGTCCCAGACGAGCTCGCCCGTATCGATATTGAAGTCCCACACGCCGACCTTCGAGGCATCGAGAGCGAGTTCTAGACGCTGCGACAGGCGTTCGAGTTCACCTTCGCGATCGCGCAAGTTCGTAAAGTGATCGCGCCGCTCCTCCATCAATCGGCCGATGAACCAGATCGGAACGACGATCAGGAGGCCGGCCGCGAGCATTCCCAGCCTGACGATCCAGCGATTCGACGGCGCCGCGTCCCAGCCGCCTTTGGGCGTTGCGGAAATCTGCCACGTTCCCGAGGGAACGCTGACATCGGTGACCACCGGACGGTTGCTCGCGACGCCCAGCGCCCCGAAAAAGCGCGCGCCTTCTTTGCCCAGCGCGTCTTTGCCGGAAATGGCGACGTCGATCGGCAGATCGCGACCGACGAGGCCGGCGTCGCGGTACAGCTTGTCGATGTCGATGACCGCCGAAACGATGCCCCAGAATGTCTTTGCGCCGCCGGCTCCGTTGATGAACACGGGAAAACGGGCGATGAAGGCTCTGCCGCCCTGAACCAAGTCGAGCGGGCCCGCCATGACGACGTCGCCGCTGTCGCGCGCGCGCAACGCCGTTTCGCGCTGCTGTTCGTTCTTGCGGTAGTCGAGCCCGATCGCCGCTTCGTTTCCTTTCAGGGGATATTCGAGGGACACCACGAGATCGGGAGCGGCGGCGATGTTCCGGATCCGCGAGCGGCTTTGCAGCAGGTTCGCGCAAAACTCGGCGAAACGCGCTTCGGTCATGTCCGGTTCGGTGGCGATGTCGCTGACGAGCCCGCGAATGAGCTGGATGTCGCCGTTGATGTCGCCTTCGAGCTTGGCCCGAATCAGGCCGACCTGCGAGAGAACCTCGGCGCGCGATCGTTCGTCGGAAAGCTGGCTGTTTTGATGGTCGACGAGCACGCCGCAGACGATCGCGACCAGTGCGGCGATCGCCGCCGGGATGAGCGTCGGGCGAAATCGTCTTCGCAATGTTCTGCCCAAAGCCACGGCGAAATCCGCTGCAAGAGGTTAACGTTGTTGGTTTGGCCGGAGCCAGACACGGCCGGATAGTGAACACGGGCCGTTAAGCCATCGCTTAAAGCTTTGGGGGTATCGCCGACGAATTGACGGCGCGACTAACGGAGGGTTAATCCGCTTGCCATGGGCGGATTGCCGCGGTTTGACGACGCCTTCGCCGCGAGCGACGGAAACACTTGGAAAGTCTTGGTTTTTCTTCGTCCGGTGCGAGGGCTGGCGGCGTGCGTCCTCGGCGCGGCCTTTCCCCGCCTCGTTCGCGCGATTTGGCTTGGCGCGCGCGGCCGGTCTATGGTGCGCGCGTTTTTGGAGACGCTTGATGTCGACCGCCGCCCCCAACACGCATTTCGGCGAACGAACGGTTCGCCTCGACGAGAAGCAGGGCCTTGTCGACGACGTCTTTCGCAAGGTCGCGGACCGCTACGATCTCATGAACGATCTGATGTCCTTCGGACTGCATCGCATCTGGAAGGACATTTTCGTCGCCAAGCTGCGCCCGCCGCGCCATCGCCCGTTCCTGCATCTGGATGTGGCGGGCGGCACCGGCGACATCGCGTTCCGCGTCGCGGCGGCGGGGGGCGAAGCGACCGAGGTGACGGTCGTCGACGTCAACCCCGATATGCTGCGCGTCGGCGCGCAACGCGCGCATAAGCGAAGGGAAGGCGCGCGGATCCGCTTCGTCGAGGGCAACGCCGAGGCGCTGCCGCTGCCCGATTCGACCTTCGACGCCTATACGATCGCTTTCGGCATCCGCAACGTTCCGCGCATGGAGCGCGCGCTCGCCGAGGCCTATCGCGTCCTCAAGCGCGGCGGGCGATTTTTGTGCCTTGAATTCTCGCGCGTCGACGTGCCGGTGCTCGATCGGGTCTACGAGGCCTATTCCGACGCGGCCATCCCAGCGCTCGGCAAAGTGGTGGCCGGCGACGGCCCGGCGTATCGCTACCTCGTCGAATCGATCCGCAAATTCCCGCCGCCCGACCGCTTCGCCGACATGATCGGCGACGCCGGCTTTTCGCGCGTCGAATACACACGGCTGACGGCTGGCGTCGTCGCAATCCATTCGGGCTGGAAACTCTGAACTTGTGGAGTTTGGCCGCCATCGGACACGCTTCGCGCTTGGCGCGCGCCGGCTTCGTGCTGGCGCGCGAGGGCGCCTTCGTCGGCGTCGATCCGCAGACGCTGCCCCCGCTCGCCCGGGCGCCGCTGGCGCTCGCCAATCTGCTTTCGCGGCGCGGCGCGCACGGCCTCAGCGGCCTCGCCGCGGCGATCGATCGGCTCGGCCCCTCCTATGTCAAGCTCGGGCAGTTCCTCGCCACGCGCCCCGACATCGTCGGACCGAAGGTGGTGGCGGAGCTCGAAAAGCTGCAGGACCGCATGGCGCCGGCCGACCGCGCCGTCGCGGTGGCGACGGTCGAAGCGGCTTTCGGCGCCAAGATCGACACGGTGTTCGTCGAATTCGGCGAGGCGGTCGCCGCCGCTTCGATCGCGCAAGTTCATCGCGCGCGCGTGCGCACCAGCGCAGGCGAGCGGGACGTCGCGGTCAAGATATTGCGGCCAGGCGTCGAGCGGCGCTTCGCGCGCGACCTTTCCGACATGTTTTTCGCGGCCCGCAGAGCCGAGAGCTTCGAGCCGAGCCTGCGGCGCCTGCGTCTGGTGGAGGTCGTCGAGACGCTGGCGCGAAGCGTGCGCATGGAGATGGACTTTCGCCTTGAAGCCGCGGCGGCCTCCGAGTTCGCGGAAAATCTGGTCCGAGATCCAGAATTCCGCGCTCCCGAGATCGATTGGGACCACACGACGCGCGAAGTCCTGACCATGGAATGGATCGACGGGACGCCGCTGAGCGACACGGCGCGCTTGACCGAGCGCGGCCTCGACGCGCCCAAGCTCGGGCGGACGCTGATCAAGTCGTTCTTGCGCCACGCCTTGCACGAAGGCTTCTTTCACGCCGACATGCACCAGGGCAATTTCTTCGTCGACGAGCAGGGGCGCATCGTCGCCGTCGATTTCGGCATCATGGGCCGCCTTGGCCGCAAGGAGCGCCGGTTCCTGGCGGAGATTCTCTACGGCTTCATCCGGCGCGACTACCTTCGCGTCGCCGAAGTGCATTTCGAGGCGGGCTATGTGCCGCCGATTCACCGCGTCGAAGATTTTGCCCAGGCCATTCGCGCGGTCGGCGAGCCGATCCATTCGCGCACCGCAGACCAGATCTCGATGGCCAAGCTGTTGTCGCTGTTGTTCGAGGTCACCGCGCTGTTCGACATGTCGACGCGCATCGAACTCGTGATGCTGCAAAAGACCATGGTCGTGGTCGAAGGCGTCGCGCGCAAGCTCGACCCGCATCTCGACATGTGGGCGACGGCGGAGCCGGTGGTCGGCGGCTGGATCGCCGAAAACCTGGGCCCGCGCGGGCGGATCGAAGACCTCGGCCGCAGCGTTTCGCAACTCGCCAAACTCTTCGCCGACGCGCCGCCTCGCCTGGAGCGTCTCTCCCGTCTGATCGAGCGCGAAGCCGAAGCGGAGCCCGCCGAGCGGTCGAGCGCGCCTACCGTTTGGAGATGGCCGTGGACGCTCGGCGCATCGCTCTGGGTGATCGCGGCGACGCTCGTTTGGATAGCGTTCCATTTGCGATGAATCGGCGGCGCGCAAAAAAATATATGCGGACGAACGCCATTGAGAGAAGGCCGGACATTGCAGGTCCGCCGTCGCTGACCTTATGTTGCGACTTTCGGCGCGCGCGAGCCCGAGCGAGTGATCGGCGCTCGGCGCTAACACGACGTAAGCGATCATGACCGCGAAACCTTTTGCCGACGCCCGCATCCTCCTGATCGTCGGGGGCGGCGTTGCGGCCTATAAGTCGCTCGAGCTGATCCGCCGCTTGCGCGAGCGCGGCGCGAGCGTGCGCGTCGTCATGACCGAGGCGGCCAAGCAGTTCGTCACACCGTTGTCGGCCGCCGCGCTGAGCGGCCACGCGGTTCGCTTCGATCAATTCAGTCTGATCGACGAAGCCCAGATGGGCCACATCGAATTGTCGCGCGAAGCCGACCTCGTCGTGGTCGCGCCGGCGACGGCGGATCTGCTGGCGCGAATGGCGCACGGCCTCGCCAACGATCTCGCCACCACCACGCTTCTGGCCACCGACAAACGCGTGCTCGCCGCGCCGGCGATGAACGTGCGCATGTGGCTGCATCCGGCGACCCGGCGCAATGTCGCAACGCTCAGCGGCGACGGCGTGGCGTTCATCGGCCCCGACGACGGCGAGATGGCGTGCGGCGAATTCGGTCCCGGCCGCATGGCCGAGCCCTTGGCGATCGTAGCGGCGATCGAGCGTGCGCTTGAACAGCCGACGGCAATTCCCCTGGGCTCCGACGTCGGCGCGCGCCGCGACGGCGCCCTCGCCGGCAAGCGCGTCGTGGTGACCTCCGGTCCGACCTACGAGCCGATCGATCCGGTGCGCTTTCTCGGCAATCGCTCTTCAGGACTGCAAGGGCATGCAATCGCCGAGGCCGCGCACGGCGCCGGCGCAGACGTGACGCTGATCAGCGGCCCCGTCGGCCTCGCCGATCCTCTCGGCGTAAAGGTCGTCCACGTCGAAACGGCGCGGCAGATGCATGCGGCCACCCTGGCCGCTTTGCCCGCAGACGTGTTCGTCGCGGCGGCGGCCGTCGCGGATTGGCGCGTCGGCGCCGTCGGCGCCCACAAATTGAAAAAAGGCGTCGGCGGCGCGCCGGTCCTGTCGTTGATCGAGAACCCCGACATCCTCGCCGACATCGCGAAGAAGCGCGCCGGCCGTCCGGCGCTCGTGGTCGGATTCGCGGCGGAAACCGAGCGCCTCGTCGAGAACGCGCGCGACAAGCTGAAGCGCAAGGGTTGCGATCTGATGGTCGCCAACAGCGTCGCCAAGGGCGAAGGGACTTTCGGCGGTCCCGACAATCAAGTCGCGATCGTCAGCGCCGCAGGCGTCGAGCGTTGGCCGCGCATGAGCAAGCAGGAGGTCGCGCGCGCATTGATCGAACTCGTCTCCCGCACGTTGAAAGACCAGAAATGATTCGGGTTTGTTTTCAGCAATTTCCACATTCGCAGGACTTGCAATTACCCCGGTATCAGAGCGATGATGCAGCGGGGATGGATCTCGTCGCGGCGGTTCCGGAAGGACATGACGTGATTCTGAATCCCGGCGAGAGGGCGTTGATACCGACTGGTTTGGCCATCGAATTGCCGAGAGGTTACGAAGCGCAAATTCGGCCTCGCTCGGGACTTGCGCTGAAGGACGGGGTGACCGTTCTCAACAGCCCCGGCACGATAGACGCGGACTATCGCGGCGAAATCGGCGTCATACTTATTAATTTTGGACAAAGTCCTTTTTCCATCCGGCGAGGAGCGCGAATCGCGCAACTCGTCGTTGGTTCCGTCGAGCGCGTTGCTTTCATTAAAAGTGAGCGGCTCACAGCGAGCGAGCGCGGTCGAAGAGGCTTTGGTTCGACCGGACGCTCAGACGAGGAGAAATAACATGAACCTGCTGTCGCGACGCAGCCTGCTCGCTATCGCCGCCGTTGTCGACATCGCCTTGCATTCGCGACCCTCGCCGGTTGCGGCCAAGGCGCTCGCGGCGCGGCACAAATTGCCGCCTCGGCACCTGGAGACCCTGTTGCAGGGGCTCGTTCACGCCAAGATCCTCAAGGGCGTGCGCGGACCGCGCGGCGGATATGAACTGGCGCGCGAGCGGCGCCGGATCTCCGTCGGCGAAATCGTGCGCACTTCGGTCAGCCTGAGCACCGCCGATCCCGAGGATATCGGTTCGCGATCCAAGCTGTTGGAGAAGGTCATCGAACCGAGCGTGCGCAAGGCCGGCGAGTCGTTCCTGGCCAATCTGGACGGCATCACCGTCGAGCAGCTCTGCGAGGAGGCCGAGAAGGCGCAGATCCTGGCGGAGGAGAAGGTCGGCGGGGATTTCGCTATCTAGGACGGTGCATTAAAATATTTCATATGATTGCGCCGTCAAAAAATGTAACTTAAGGGAGGAGCGCGCCGCGTCTGGCGGCGGCGGCGGCTCGGAGTGAGATTCATGGCTGCAACCGGTAAGGACTCGACGCACGGCGATTCGCGCCCGCGCGGCCGAGGGCGAGTTTACGCGTCGATCACCGAAACGATCGGCGACACGCCATTGGTGCGCATCGATCGCATCGCCAGGGAAAAGGGCGTGCGCGCCAACCTGCTCGCCAAACTCGAATTCTTCAATCCGATATCGAGCGTCAAGGACCGCATCGGGGTCGCCATGATCGACGCGCTGGAGGCGCAGGGCCGCATCGCGCCGGGTCGTGGCGTGCTCGTCGAGCCGACCTCGGGAAACACCGGCATCGCGCTGGCGTTCGTCGCCGCGGCGCGCGGCTACAAGCTCATGCTGGTGATGCCCGAATCGTTTTCGATCGAGCGCCGCAAGATGCTCGCCCTGCTCGGCGCCGAGCTGGTCTTGACGCCCGCTTCGCTCGGCATGAAGGGCGCCAT
>Ga0187848_10003255_pt1 | contig 12088 bp, 3 predicted proteins | sample June2016WEW_4_40_FD_132424 | JGI IMG/M metagenome (GOLD analysis project Ga0187848, IMG submission 132424) | Peatland microbial communities from SPRUCE experiment site at the Marcell Experimental Forest, Minnesota, USA - June2016WEW_4_40 | ecosystem: Environmental > Terrestrial > Soil > Wetlands... | reverse complement strand
GTGGTTCTTTCGTCTAGGGCTCCTATTGGACATCTTGGGATAGCTGAGATGCCGCTGTGCACAAACCAAGGATGTAAATCATTCATCCCAAATGATGATGTGAACGAATGGTTCCTCTATTACGCTCTGAAGCTCTCGATCTGGAAGCTACAACAACTCGGAAGTGGAGCTACTTTCGCAGAAGTATCTAAGGCACAATTGGAAAGCTTCGATATTTCGCTTCCTTCTCTCGAAGAGCAAAGAAGAATTACGAAGATACTAGGCGACAGATTAGCGGCGGTACAGGCAATGAGTGTAGCCGTCAAAGGGCGCCAAGCGGCTACCGACGATCTTCTTATGGCCCATCTTCGCGATGTTTTCGAAGGCTCGGAGGCGGCGAACTGGAAGTCCACACGACTCGGAGAGGTCCTCATTCCTCACAAAGAAATGATCCACCCTGGCGATCGGGAAAGTGGCACGACACAGTTCGTTGGCTTGGAGCATTTGGAACCGCACACCGGTCGTCGCTTTGGAAGTCTAACGCTTGATTTGTCTCGACTGACCGGACGTAAGCCAACATTTCGAGAAGGACAGATTGTCTACGGCTACCTGCGACCCTATTTGAACAAAGTTTGGATCGCTGAGTTCGATGGATGCTCATCAGTTGACCAATACGCATTTGACGTACGGAGTGACACTGCGGACGCCAGATTCGTTGCTTGGTTTATGCGCAGTTCTGCATACCTACGTCGTTCTGAGGTCGTAACGACCACGGGGCAACTTCCGCGTATTGGCACCGAGAAAATCGCCGCTGTAGAGATCGGAATGCCCGACCTGGATCGACAGCGGGCATTGGCTGATGAGATGGATGCCTGGTCTGCACAATGGCAGAGACTTCGGGACTTGGTCCGAGCAGAATCTGATGCCGTAAACAATTTGCCAAAGGCACTCCTTCGACAGGCCTTTGCAGGAGAGTTGTAGCGCATGACAAAAAGCAAGAATGGCAAAGCGAATGGAACCGGGCGGCTGGCAACACAACAATCGGTGGACCAAGCCGTCAAGAGCATTTGCGATATTATGCGTCGTGGCAACTGCGCTGGTGCAATGCAGTATGTTCCGGAACTCACGTGGATTCTGTTCCTACGGATACTCGACGAGAAGGAAATACAAGAGAAGCAAGAGGCTGAAGCGCTGGGTGTGCGCTTCCATGCCTCGCTAGAGGCGCCATTTCGCTGGCGCGATTGGGCGGCTCCGCTGGAGAAGATAGCGGAAGGGCAGACTAATAAACGAGTCGAGCTCCAGAATTCACCGCAAAACGCGTTCTTCAATTTCGTCAATACGGAACTTTTGCCTCATCTCAAGGGTCTGAGGAATCGGGCCAGCGCCTCGGCACGTCAGAAGGTGATTAGCGAGATAATGACCGGCGTCGAGAGGGTGCGCATCGACACGGAGCGCAACTTTCTCGACGTACTGGATAAAGTGGATCAGCTGACCACCGAGGCGGTGGATCCCACTCACGTTTTCACTCTCTCGCAGGTGTATGAGGGGCTGCTCCTCAAGATGGGGGAGAAAGGCAACGACGGCGGACAGTTCTTCACGCCGCGCCAAGTCATCAAGGCAATGGTTTATGTAATTGATCCCAAAGTGGATGACACCATCTACGACCCTGGTTGCGGTACAGGTGGCTTTCTGGCTCAAAGCTTTGAGCACATTAGAGACGGTCTCGGCACCAATGCCACCGGAGAGCAGTTGGAAACGCTGAAACAGAGAGCGTTTTGGGGTCGTGAAAAGGAAAACCTGATTTATCCCATCGCCCTGGCAAATCTTGTTCTGCATGGAATCGACAAGCCCAACCTCTGGCACGGCAACACACTGACAGGTCGCGAAAGCTATGGTGGCCTGTTCGAAGGTGCGCCCCAGGCTTTTGATGTAATCCTGACCAATCCGCCATTTGGCGGGAAGGAGGGTAAGGAGGCCCAGACCCATTTCGACTACAAAACCGGCGCGACCCAAGTGCTGTTTCTCCAGCATGTCATCCGCAGTCTTCGCGACGGCGGTCGCTGCGGAATAGTCCTGGACGAGGGTCTTCTATTCAGAACGAATGAAGACTCCTTTGTGAAAACAAAGCGAAAACTGTTGGATGATTGCGACCTATGGTGTGTTGTAAGCCTGCCGGCGGGCGTTTTCACGGCAGCAGGCGCAGGAGTAAAGACCAACTTGCTGTTTTTCACAAAGGGTCAGCCCACAAGCAAGATCTGGTACTACGACCTCTCCGACTTGAAGATCCGCAAGAAAATTCCCTTGATGTTGAAACACTTTGAGGACTTCATGCGATTGCTTCCGACACGTGCCGACAGCCCCCTCTCTTGGACTGTCGACATGGACGAGCGGAAGCGAATCGCGGCCGAGGAAGCTCAGCCGCTAAAGGATCAAGCCACGGCCAAAGCTCAACAGGCTGCGGTATGGTCGCTGCGTGTTGCTGGGCTGAAGAAAGCGAAGCCACGCGATGACGCAGCGATTACCGAAGCCTCTGAGATGTTCAAAGAACTAACACGCGAGTCGAGAGATCTGTCTGCCAAAGCCAAAGAGATCGAGGACGCAGTCTACGACCTGAAAGCCGTGAATCCCAACAAGAAGCAGATCATCGACAAGCGAACGCCTGAAGACCTGATCAAAATAATCGAAGACAAAGGTTGCGAGATTTCTAATGCGTTAGCAGCGTTAAGGGGAAGAGAGAAGGTAGTCCGATGAGCGAAGAATACACACCACACGAGCTTTTCTCGATCAAGACCGGCCCTTCCGATGGGTGAACTTTGACTTCCGTCCGTCAGGTGGATCCATCCACGGCCACGGAAATCTTGAGGGGATGGCAGACAAGTGGTTTCGTGTTAAACAACCAACTTGAAATGATCCGTGGCTATCGACTGAAAATCATTGCGGCAATTAGGGGAGCAAGGACACCAACGATGGCCTGCTCTTCCCCTCACAAAAATATAGAGCCTTGAACCTGTCCATCTGTTTTATCTTATCTATCAGCAAGCGCTCTTGCTGCGAGCTGGCAACATTCCGGACTAGTGCCTTAGCATCAACTTCAGTTAGTCGCAAAACAAGATAGTTGGCAATCGCAGAGAAGAGAGAGATGTTGAAATCCTTTGCTTCCTGTGAAGCTACAACGAGGGAGATACCGAATTTGCGGCACTCTTTAGCCATCGTAGGGATCAGTTTGAGACCCGCGGCGCGGTGAGCTTCATCAAACACCAATGCGTGAGTGATCCGAGTCTTAATACCTCTGCGGAACATGTCCTTGTAAAGGCCATAGAAGACCACCGATGCGAAGGCTCTTTGTAAGTTGTCATTCTGTGTAGTGTGAATCCTGATGACTATTGGCTGATCACTATCCCAAAGGCTTTCCTGAGACTCTCCCTCAGCAAAAAAGCCGTAATCGCCAAGTTCGTCCAATCGTGCCAGCAAGGTGAGCAATCCGCGGTCGGGCTTGGGATCATTCCGAAGTATCTCAACAAAGCGCCGGAAGGGTGGTTCCCGCAGGCCTGCAAGAGACGATCCGGCAACGTCCCAGCCGGCTTCGATAAAGCTGTCCTTGATCGCCTTACGCACGCGTTCCGCTTGGATATCTCCGAGTTCAGGAAATATGGCCACGAAGATATCGCGCAGAGCCCCAGCAACATCGAGGTAGGCCATTGCAGATTCGCGGTTCAGAACTTGCAATGGATTAAAACCTAATCCGTGAAAGTCCACGAAACGAACGGAAGGCACTAAGAGCTGAAGGCGCTCGTCGAAATCTGGGTGATAGGAGAAAACAATCGGACGAACTCCTTCTGAGAGCATCTGGCTGCAAAGGTTTAGAAGACAGGTAGTTTTTCCCATACCTGGCAAGCCGGCTATCAGTAGATGCGGATTGCCCTTGATAGTGAGGGACCAGCAAACGTCGCTGTCTGTTAGGACATCCGCGCCAAGGCGCAGCGAGGGCGTACCAGAATCTTGATGTTTCGCAGCGTCGACCGTACTCACAGTCCCATCGATCGGGGGATGGTCCGCGACCACAACCGCAGACTGTAAGGAGCCATCCTCTCCTGGACTGGCCTCTCCGCGAGAATCATCCTCAGCGGACGACCCATTTCCTATCAAAGATTCATCTGTATCATCGGCTTTCCGAAACTCCGAGTCAGGAAGCATGGTGGGGCCAAATAGAAATACTCGTGTTTCCCAATCTGTGGAGGAGACTTCCAGCGGGCGATCCCCAGCGTATTCGGGACAGAAAATCCACCCACGATCAGGACGCTGTACCCCCGAAAAAGAGTAATCTCCTGCTTTTTCGATCATACGATCGATTTCAGTTGTGATGACGTTATATTGTTCTTCCGGCAGGTAATGCCTCCGCGCCTTATCTGCGTAAAAACGCAGCATCCGTGCTAACTTTGCCCGTCTAATCGCTCTGGAAGAGGAGCAGCCGATGTCGCGGCAATACCAGTCTTCCCACCGCTTGCGAAGAGATTCTACTTGGCGGCGAATGTCCTGAAGAACCTCGGAATTCCTTGCAGCGCTCAGATGCCTGCGGTACTTTACCTCGACAAATTGGAACAGCAATCCTTTGCGCGGAACAACCGACACATATATCAGGTCCGGACGGGAATGTCCTTCATCGCGGTCAACTTCTTGTTCCTTGAGATGCGGCAGTAAGTCGCGAACGTCGTCTACGGGAATAATAAAGCCCGCATCGAGCGCCATCCAGCAGCCGCTACCCTGGGAATGACGGCCACAGTTCGCGTGAGTAAGCGCAAGGGCAATGAGCTCCGACGTTGGCGCCTTTTCGCCTGTAAGTCTGATAGCCAATCGTCCAGTGAGAGCCTTCAAATGTTCCATCAAGAATTCTGCGTTTCGGCGGCTTCTGCTGAGTCCCATTTGGTCTAGAGCACCGTCCAGGAGGTTTCTTACCTCTTCGAGATTGCTTGTAGACGTTATCAGTTGAAGGCAGCCGAGATCCTGTCGTTCAGGCACACAATCTATTACATATGCGTCGTAAACGTCCCTGTTGTCCTTCGGAGAGTCGAAATATTCGACACCCGCGTTGCGGTCTAACGTAATCACCCAATCGCAGAGTCGATGAAGATCGCAGAGGCTCTGGGCTTTTTCGGGAGAGATTACCGTTCTCAAAATCGGAATTTCTCCTTCAGCTTGGATACTGCGTGCCACCGATCGCTGAACCGCCTGCTGTAAGCGTACAAGCCGTTCAGTATGAGCCCGATCAGCTGGATGCTTCTCCCCGTCGCTGGTAGGTACAATTCCGTTGCGCCAGATTGGGGATGGGGTGCTCAGGTAGTCTCTCTCGAAAAACGAGAGCAAGCCGAACGCGTACAGTGGTCCGGATTTTGGTTTGTGCGTCTTCTCGTCGGCAACAACCCGCGACTCAAATGTATCGAAAGCAATGGCGAGATGCGCAGCCGATCTTGGATCCGGCTCACTCTTTCGGGCCCAGCGAAGCCTTGGAAGATTGACACCTCCAGATAAACTCAAGGACTCCAACATCCACTGATCATCTGCGGAAAGCACTCCAGCTCCGCTCCGCCGCTTTTCACGCGCTTCAGCGATGAACCTTCCAGCAATGCCGCGTTGTCCCTCAGATGGATAAAGCTCCAAGACAAATGCTGGTCCACTTCGTGAATGAGGCTCATCGAGCTCATCATCATCTGATCCTTTTCGATAGTGTTCATAAACGCGGCCAAGTGATCGGGCTACAGTAAGTCCGTCGCCTGGTCTGAGAGCGTGAATATGTAGGAGCCTGGAGGTATTGTGGCACTCCATATACTTGATAATTTCATTACCAAGAATTGTGGCGCTCTGTTGCCCGACAGTGGGTGCTGTGTCGGCCGTTTCACTCTCCCCTAAAGCTCTCGCCAGAATGGCAACTGAGGCCTTCGGCTCTTTGTCGGAGTCCAGAACCATCCCTACAGAGTGGAATCCAAGGGTATCCGCGAACACAAAGCAGCTTTCGCCTTCAACACTGGGCAGGAATGCTGGAAACATCGCGCCGTCCAGAGTTAAGAATTCATCCCGAACCTCCTTGGCTCCCATTTTCTCCTCAAAAACGGCATGAAAGACGAGGTTGTCATATGCGACGTGCCAAGCAACACGAAGGGGATGAGCGGGGGGCACTATCAGGCCGATGGTGCGGCCAGAGAGTGACTGGACTTCAACTGTATTCGCTAGCGCAAGGAGCGGGTCGGCCTCGTCAACTATAGCAGTCCAGGCGAGTAAGTATTCTTTAACAACGGAATCGAAGTCCTTAGATCGCTGATTGTATATCTGCCCGACGCCCCCTCCCCAAGTGGTAAATCGTTCCGACATTCGGCGGTTCGCCGTCGTTACACGATCCCAGAGCGCCTGGGACACACTGGCGCCTTTCTCAAGCGGAACGAACTCCGGCTGTGCCGCACGCGCACCCGAGGATCTAACTCTGACGCGCCAGCGCCCTATCGCACCAGCACGCTCTGCCCATTGCCTTTCAATTTCGTCGATTAGGGGTGGGCGAAAGACACGAAAGCTCTTGCCTCGTTGTGGCGTGCGCAGCAGAATAAAACCCTTTGAGTCCGTAGGTAGTGACCCCACCGATAAACTCAATGCGCACACCGCATCCAGACTGTCAAGTTCGATGACACCTTCGCTGAAAGTTCGAATCTTCTTCCCAACGCCTCCATGTTCCAGCTCCGGTGGTTGTCCAAAGCGAACGACGAATTCCTCGCTCTCACATCGTTTAACCAAGTCGTTTCCAACCACCGAAAGAACCACCTTTGCAGAGATCAGAGCATCCTCGCTAATCGCGGTAAAGTCGTCGTTGCTGAATCTGCATTTTTCCTCCCTGCTTCCAGAATGGGAGATCTCTTTCGAAGTGATCTCCTCGTCCATCTCGGTAAGAATAGATATCCGGTATTCAACGGAACCCTTCTCCAAATGTTCGGGTCTCGATTTCCATCTCACTTCGAGTTTGGAGTAGTCGCCTGTCTTATCCGCATCAGGGTTGAGAATAAGAATCGGAGGCTCGTCAGAATCACTCTCTTCCACCAAGCCCGACCATTTTGCAATTCTGCCAGTATTGGTGCGCCAACTGGAAAGTTCGACACCTTGTATAACTTCAGCGGCCCCCTCCACTCGGAGCGCATTCACCCACAGGTCGGGCTTGTCAGCAAGTTCTGCCAAGGCTGGCAGGAGAGATTTGGTTGCGGCTGTTCGGAGAAATCCCTCCAGGTCTCTGATCTGTTGGTCGGACGGGTTGAGCAATCTGAGGGCTTCGATACGTCGAGTCGGCATGAGGCCGGAGACTTGCGCCCCTAATAGACGATCGACGAATATGCGAGAGACATCAACGTCGGCAGCATCGATATCACTTCCCGATTCCAAGACTGGCCACATCCCCAGGAGATAGAAAAAGATACCGGGATGCTTTCTCTGGGCAGCAATCTGGCAAATAAAATCAAACTCGGTCCAAAGTGAAACACTGAAGCGGCGGCCTCCCCCCCGGGCCTTTTTCACTGCACGCTCAGCGTAGTCACGATGCTTCCGGGACATCTGAGAGGTTAATTCGCTCTTTGCGAACCGAAGAGCATCGCCGAATAAGCTAGCTTCATCCACTTCACGGGCCGCACTATAGACACCATCCATCCCTGCGCCTGCTTTTGTTGTATCTACCAGCAGGACGAAGGCGTCGGACTTTGTCTCGCGCATCTCAACTGCGCGGTCCGCGCTAATTGTTCGACTGGCCGCATCGTTGAAATCCGCGACTCGCCATACTCGCCATCCGACAGGAGCAAACCGGGGATCGCTGGCAAGAGCAAATATGACGTCCGGCGTTAGGCAACGCACGAATGCAACAGAGCCGTCGGTAGGATTCCCTAGAACTCTCTCGAATGCACGCTTGAGCATTCGGGCGTGCAGCTCAGTCCACTGCATGTTCGTCCTCCGTTGCCAATTCGAATCGAGGGCGCAGCCGCTTCATAGCTTCGGCGTCATTGACGCCGACTAACAAGCCGAGATCGCGCAAGCGCCTCTCGAGTATTGCGCGGTTTGCCCGGAGAAGGTCATTTGAAATGGTCATCCCTGGTGGGGATACATCTATGCAAAGTCCATATCGTCTGCGAAGTTCATCAACGAATTCCTTGAAAGAAAGAGCACGGTAGGTCTTTCCATTTCCGCTTGGCAAGAGACGAAGATGCACAAGATAGTCCAGCACCGAATCGGTCAGCACAAGCGACCGCACGTCGTTCCGCTTTCGAGTGCCGGGCACGAGGCTACGGGTGACGGCTCTTTTCAACGCGAGCCTGTTTGGGCGACCCAAAAGAAGGCAGGAATCAAAGAGCTTTATCAGGTTTTCCTGCGTGTTTGCCCGGCCCTGCAAGGACGTAAGTGATTCAGAAAGGCGCCAGACCGGGTTCGGCTGGCTTTGGACATTCCTCAGCATCTGAGCACATTCCGGATAGTCTTCCTCTAGTTTCTCCGCGAGTTGCTCAGCTTTGCGGCCTAGCTCATAAAGAATGGCACTCGCCTGTGGCCGGCGATCGAACAACAACTCTCCAAGCATATTGAGCCACGCAGTCGCATATGGTCTAGTCGGAATAGTAAGCGACTTAAAATTGGGATCGTATCGGGCACCATGATCTAACAGGCGAAGCGCCATGAGCACGACCGGAAAGCTCTCGATGCGTCGCATCAAGTCATCTAATGACTGCTCGGCAACAGATCGCAAAGCACGATCAATTCCATTTGAGCAATCTACAAATAATTGGGCCGGGATTTGGTCACATTTCCTTCGGAGTTGCCCCGACTCCTTCCATTCGCATAACATCTCAATCACACTGGTGAGAATGGTTGTCATGCCAACAGCAATGCATGATTCGAGCAGTTCAACGAAGGCGTGACGCGGAATTACGGTAGCGTATGACCGGACAAACCGACGGATGTCCTCTGAAAACTCTGAAGCAGCTTTCTCCGAAATTGGCCTCTGATTCGAGATTTGCTCACCGTCACTCCCACGGAGTTTGTCGGGCGCGGCACCAACCTTCTGGGCAAGACGAATCATCAACAGTTGATCTAACGCAACGGGCGTATCCTCCTTGAATCGATCCGAGGTTCGGCTTCCCAGTTCACCTTCTCGAGCCACGCCCTGATGAAATGCGCGCAGAAGCACATTGTTTTCAAAACCCCTGCCAACTGCAAACCAAGTTCGGGTTTTGTCATCATTCTGTCGAATGTACTCACCATCCTGGTTAGCCAACATCGCCACGATCATTTCAGGGACGTAACGAAGATGAGCCACCGAATCGGGCAAGTCTATCCAGCTTGACATGTAATGAGCTGGAGCAACTCGCTGAACCTGTTCCTTTCTCCCGAGAGCGTGCTTAGCATTTTCTAGACAAAAGCTTAGGAGTAAATCACCGAGTATCGCTCGTTCAGCTTCACCATCGAACCCTTGGAATTCACTTCCTTCAGCGAGCGTGGCTGCGATTCGTTCTATCGTAGTTGCCTGTTTGCGTTCCTTGGTGCTGCCTAAAGTCGAACCAAATGCTTCCAGAAACTTGCCTTTGCCACGGCGATGGCCGTACCGAAACATGTAAAAGACTGCGGGCAGAACAGCAGGTAAATCAAAGGCTTGCACCGACAAAGGTATGACCTTAGCATAATTGCCCGTCCAGATCTCACGTGTCAGGTCGCGACCAAGTAGTTCATCGACTATACCGCGGGCTGTAGTGGAACTTTTGCTAGGACTCATTGGACCGCCTCGTCGGAAGTCGAATGCAAAAGCATACGCTGCTTCACACCATCCGCAGTGTGTTCAATTCTCGCTGTTACTTCATAGATAGCTTCATCTTGCATGGGATTCCAAGCAAACATCTTGTGCTCGTCCTCGCGAACTAAGCGCTGTACAAAAATGGATAAGTGAGCGAAGGTATCATCCGTCGAGACATCCCCAAGTTGATATCCCTCACCCAGCTCCAGCAGCAGGTGAAAGAGGTCCGCTCCCAGCTTCAGCGGCTCCTCACGCCCATTCTGGTATCGGTAAATCAAATTAACCTGACGGTGCAGTCTATCCATCTCCACTTCAGGCGGAATGTCGGCATTTATCTGAAATGCAGAAATCGGCTTTTCGACCCAAAATGCGGTTTCGGTAGGCGTTCGAGGCGTAATTCGAAATGGCACGACACCGGGCCGGTCGACGGCTTGAGTCGGCAGATCTTCCAAATGTGAAATGCCACGGCAGAGACGCTCACAGAGGTTTATCCGTTCTTCTGGATCCCTATCGAGCGCTAGGTCCCGAAAGGCCGATAAATGTCGCCCTCTCGCCAGGCCAAGAGCTTCGGTATCGCCTGCTATCTGTTGAATATTATCTTCAGTCCATTCAAAGAAGGCTCGGCGGCGGGCGGATTCCAGGACAAGGCGGTCATAATGAGGCGCGGTCTTGGTGCTGTCAGGCGTGGGCATACTAAGTAAGTACCTGTCAATCTGAGGATGGGCCTCAAGTCCGGGATCGAAGCGTGCAAGTTCTTTGAGAACATCTCCTTGGCGCTCCGGCGAGTTCGGTGAAAATGCCCGGTCCCAGAACGGAACGATTGGGACAGCAGAATCTCCATGATAGTCATCACAGAAATGCACACCAAAGAGAATGTATACGATTGCAGCTCGCAGTTCGCGGACAGTCACATGGGTCTCCCCGCGAAGATGTACCGCTTGTAAACCTTCAAACAACCGTTTGCGGGCGCGGGACCTAACGACGCTCGGCGCAAGGTCTTGCAGTCCGTCGGGACCAAAAATACGAGCAGCTCGATATACTTCACAGCGATCTTTAGCAGAGCACAATTGACACGGCGTCCAAATCTCAGGCGCATGTTCAGCACCATACATCTGATCGAGTAGACGGTTTAAGAAGTGCGTCTGAATGTCAGTTCGGTCTTGTGTGATTCCGCCGACAAGTGACCTATGGTTAAGATTGATAAAGCGAATGTGCGATTCTTGGGTTCCGTCGGATTCCTCAAGAAGCTCGGAAAGCTCCTTAGTCAACGGAGTCTCGTTTCCGTTATTTCGTAGCTCGCAGCCTGCAATCCACTCAAGCAAACGCCCATCGTTAATGGCTAGAAGGTGAGCAATATCTTCGACAGGACGACCCTGTTGAAATGGTCCCAAGAACTCGTCAAGGAGTTCGTCGGCAGACCGCGTACCCAAGGCTGCCGATCCATCAAGGTTCATGCGTACTATGAGGTTATCGGCCATTTTGCCTTCCAAAATCCGCTTAGACGATGGATGGTTGCCAAGCCCCAGTTGAGATGCTAAATGTTGCAACAATGCTGTCTTCCCATCGCCAGCATTACCGCAGAGTACGACCAGGCTGACTCGCCGCTCACGAACATCACGATATAGGATGTCTTCGAGATCAGTTCTGACATAGGTCTCGGCAGCGAATTCCGTGTCGAGTCCTCGGGTCTCACGGTTACCCCAACGAGAGCCCGGATAGGACTGAAGAAGATCACGCAACCAATTGACTCGCTCTTCTCGAACTACCCCCTGGGGGTGACTTGTCTGTTCCAAAGGAGCGTGTAGTTGAGCCGGCGATTCAGGATGATTGTTTAAAGAGTGTGCTTCTGGCAATTGTGGTTTGAGAGCGACAAGTGCTTCTGCAACTGAAGAGAATCGCAACTCTCTGTTTTTGTGAGTAGCCTTGTCCAAGAATGCTGCCACGGTCAGGAAGTTGAGGCGATTAACACCTTCCCAGTTCAGCCCCCGCTCCTTAGCCTGAATACCTCCGTACTGGAACGGCTCTTTGTTAAAGACAATATGAAAAAAGCTTGCTGCTAGGGCATAAATGTCGTCCGACGGGGAAGCGGGCTGGTGTTCTAGATAAGACGGAGAGCAATAGAGAAGAGTGCCGCCATTAGAAAGAGGTTCGCCTATCCTTGCCACGAAGTCATAGTCGGTCAGAACGAGGTCACTTCCTGACACAATCAAATTTCTTGGGCTGATGTCCCCATGGATTAAGCCATTCCGGTGAAGTACTCCAAGTGCCTGGCATATCAGATTTAACCAGCGCAGAGTTAGAGCCTCATCCGAG
>Ga0187848_10003250_pt1 | contig 12100 bp, 8 predicted proteins | sample June2016WEW_4_40_FD_132424 | JGI IMG/M metagenome (GOLD analysis project Ga0187848, IMG submission 132424) | Peatland microbial communities from SPRUCE experiment site at the Marcell Experimental Forest, Minnesota, USA - June2016WEW_4_40 | ecosystem: Environmental > Terrestrial > Soil > Wetlands... | reverse complement strand
CCGCCGCGCGCAGGTGGACTACGCCATCGCCCAGCGCGACCAGGCCACCGCGCTCTATCGGGAACAGGTATTGTCCGCCTTCCGCGATGTGGAGGACCAGCTCTCCGCCCTGCGCGTGCTCCAGCAGGAGGCCGCCATCCAGCAGCGCGCCGTCGATGCCGCACGCCACAGCACCGAGCTTTCGACGCTACGCTATCAGCGCGGCCTCGCCACCTACCTCGAAGTCCTCACCAACCAGACCATCCAGTTGAACGACGAACGCGCCGCAGCCGCCCTGGTCGCCCGCCGCATCGTCGCCAGCGCCCAGCTCCAGCTAGCCCTCGGCGGCGGCTGGTCCACCACCCAACTCCCCAGCAATTAGCCCACCGTTGCCTCATAGAGAGCGATACAATTCGAGCGAATCAGTTTCGCCGAGGAAACTCTAGATGAAATCGCTGATGTTCCTTCTGATCTTGTGTTGCTCACTAACAACAATGCCAGCGCAAGTGCCTCTGTCGCAGGACGAAGCACTGAAGCAGCTCTATCATGACTACGATCCGGCGAAGGTGACCGCGCAGTGGGTATGTACAAAAGGCCAGCTTCAATCCCCTAATAAGGAAGGATGGCCATGCAGGAAAGAAGATACGACTGTTTCCATTTCAGTATCGTTGATGGCGAAAGTTCAGGAGGACAAAGCGGAGAAGATATATCTTGTGGCGAGCGCAAAGCCAGCTAGCGACCCGCTTGGATATGACTGCGAAGCATGTGCGCCAGCAATCGGTGTGGCCGTCTTCACTTGGCAAAAGGATCATTGGATGTTGCAAAGCTCCAATGCTGCAACTGGGTTCTATGGAGCACTGGGCGATCCGCCAAATGTTGATCTTGTGACTGTTGGCCCGAGTAAATATGGCCTTATGCTATCGCTCGATAATGAGGGGCAGGGTTACGCGTCGTCTTATATGGTTTTGCTTGTGCCCGTAGATAAGACAGTCAGCGATGTCTGGAGTATTGAGGATGAAGAAGACGACTACGGAGCGTACGACCCTACCGACAAGTTTGCAATACATGTAAAGTACCGATCGTCGGCTGCGATCAAATTTATCGGCAGAGATGATAATACCGATGGCCATTATGACTATTACGACATCGAGGTCATTTCGAGGGGCAATGACATCCCTGATACCGGTACCAGTCGTCGGCTGAAAGATGTGAACTGGACGGAGATTTATCGGTTCAGCAATGGCAAATACCGTCTACTGCAGCACAAAGATTTTCTCGAAATCAAGAAACCTTCAAAGCCGCACTGAATGTGCGCGCCGCGACTCCCGCTGGCCAACCTACAGCTCCGTCGCATAAGCTGGGAGCGCACACGCTGGCACAACCAATCTGGCAGCCGAAGGAGAACGCATGGCAATTCGTTTGCATTTCTGGGGTGCGGACCAAACCGTCACCGGGTCGAGCCACCACATCGAATGCGTGGGGCAGAATGTCCTACTGGACTGCGGCCTCTTCCAGGGCCGTCGTCAGCAGGCAGCCGACATCAACTCGCACCTGGCGTTCACGCCGCAGCAGCTTGCCGCGGGCGGCCTGAATGCGGTCGTCCTGTCGCACGCGCACATCGACCACAGCGGCGTGCTGCCCCTGCTCTCCAAGCAGGGCTATCGCGGGCCCATCTACTCCACGCCCGCCACCATCGACCTCTGCACGCCCATGCTGAAGGACAGCGCGCACATCCAGGAGAACGACGCCGAGTTCATCAGCAAGATTCGCGGCCGGCGAAGCTCCATCGGCCTGCCTCCCGGCCCCGCGCCCATGCAGCCGCTCTACACCCAGGACGACGCCGCGCAGGTCTGCCAGCAGTTCCAGCCGGTCAAGCTGCATGAGCCGCAACTGCTCGCCGGTTCCACCAAGGACGCCGGTTTCACCATGACCTCGTCCAACGCCGGCCACATGCTCGGCTCAACCAATGTGCTGATCGACGCGGTGGAGAACGGCCAGCACACGCGCCTGCTCTTCTCCGGCGACGTTGGCCGCAAGAACCTGCCCATCATCCGCGATCCCGACCCCGCACCCGCCGCCGACTACCTCATCATGGAGAGCACCTACGGCGACCGCCTGCACCCTCCGGCCGGCGACGTGAAGCAGAAGATCGCCGCCATTGTGCAGCGCGTCTGCGCGCGCGGCGGACACATCATCGTTCCCGCCTTCGCCGTCGAGCGCACCCAGCAACTGGTGCTTCTGCTGCACGAACTCACCGACGCCAAGCAAATTCCAGAGCTGCCCATCTACGTCGACAGCCCGCTCGCCGTCGCGGTCACCGGCGTCTTCCGCAAGCACACCGAGGAGTGGGACCAGGACCCCGGCGCATTCACCGCGAAGGGCGAGGACCCCTTCGACTGGAACCGCCTGCGCTACACCCAGACCGTGCAGGAGAGCAAGGCGCTCAACGATCTGCGCGTCCCATACATTGTGATGTCGGCGTCGGGCATGTGCGAGGCCGGGCGCATCCTGCACCATCTGAAGAACGGCATCGAGGACCCGCGCAACTTCATCCTCATCACCGGCTACCAGGCGGAGAACACGCTGGGCCGCAAGCTCCTCGACAAGCTGCCGGAGGTCAACATCCTGGGCGAACCCATGCGCGTGCGCGCCGAGGTCGACTCCATCGAATCGCTGAGTGGCCACGCCGACCAGCAGGAGCTTCTGGACTGGATGGCCCCCGTCGCCCCCACTCTCAAGAAGGTCTTCCTTGTCCACGGCGAGCCGGTGGCGCAGCAGGCGCTCAAAGCCAAAATCGAAGAACGCTACAAGCTGGAGGTCGTCTGTCCCAAGCGCGGCGACCGCTTCGAGGTGAGCTAGCGCTCTTCACCGCGCACCCTCTTCGCGCAATCGAGTTCCGTGAAACCGTTCGGACACGGCGAGCCAAACGAGCGTAGTGGGTCTGCTTGGCGCAACAACCTGCCTATGCTCATGGATCGGCACGCGTATCGGGGTCCCCGGCGAACTTGCTCGCTGGGGTGATTTTACGCGTGCCGAATCCAATCCCCGGAAGGGGGAGGGGGAGAACAAATAGCGGACAATATGCGAACAGGCGATGCGATTGCTCTGCGCCTGAACCACGCTCTCCGAACCAGCAGACCAATGCGCCTCCTCCCTGACGCGTCTTCTGCGTCAAGGAGGGAATCACAACCCGTGAATCGTCGCAGCCTCTACCGCACGGTCAGCAGCTCCGTCTCGTACGGCTTCAGGTCGAGCTTCACCGTGACCCCGCCCTTGCCCGCCGTCCAGGCCACGGGCGAGACCGTCCCGGTCGCCGGGTCCCACGCCTCCACCGTCTTGCCCGCCGCCTTCAACGTCACCGAGTGCGAGCTGCCCTGCGCTCCTTCGTTGAAGAAGAGGTAGACGCTGGCGTCCTTCAGTCGCCGCGTCATCACCTTCAGCGCGGTGTCGGGCGAGTCGAGCGCAACCGCGCGCGTGCCGAAGACTTTGTTGAGAGCGGACTCGATGGCTGTGGGAACGACCAGTGAAGCGGGCATTACGGCTGGCGCCGCTGCCGGCGGAGTCGGCGTCGGCGGAAGTTGTGCCGAGGTCTCCACCGTCGCGAAGGAGAAATCGTCCGGCGTCGCGGCGCGCGCATCCAGGATCGTCTTTGTATAGATCAGCGATGGCGTCCGCCCCAGGAAGAGGACTTTGCCGCCGCCCTTGGCCAGCGCCTTCAGACGGTCAAGCTCAGCCTGGGAGAGAATCTCCGCCGATGGAATAATGACTGTCCGATACCGGTTGCCGCTCATGGATTCCAGATATCCCGGCCCGGCCTTCAAGTCCTCGGCCAGCGCGTTGATGTTGATGATGTCGAAGTCGATCTGCCGCTCCGCCAGCATCCGCTCGCTCGACACAAACGCCATGTCGGAGGCCGCATCATTCAGCCACATCGAGCTCGACGGGATGTACAGCGCAACCGCCGCCGCCGGCCGACCCATGCTCATCACATAGGTCAGCCGCTGGAGATACTGCATCAGCGCGGGCCAGCCGGGATCGCGCATCAGCGCCGAAGGCCCTCCCCGCGGACGCATCGGCGCTCCCGGCGTCGCAGGCGTGGTTGCTGGTGGCCCGAATGCGTCAGCTGGGGATGTCGCCGGATAGAACATGGTCTCGATCACGTTCACGCCGCGCACCACCTCCTCGTTCAGGATGTAGCGCGCCATGGTCACATCGGGCTCCGGCCGGTACGCCGCGAAGGTCTCGGTAAACGCGCGTGGATGCCCATACACGTGCGCCGCACTCGACGCCAAACGCGGAAAATCCGAGACCGTGTCGGTCCAGATCTGGTGCCAGATGGAGTCGATCCCCGGCTCCTCGACGTACTTCATGTCGCGCAGGAAGTCGCCCTCCGACCGCGTGAGATCCATCTCCATCTCTTCATGGTTCAGGTGCACCTGGTACTCCACGCCGTGCGCCGCGCACCACAGTCCCTGCGGCTTGAAGAAGCCGTCGCGGAACATCTGCGAGAAGACGTCATAGTAGTCGCCCTTGGCGCGCAGCTCGGCATCGGTGAGTTTAGCCGGGAGCATCGGCGGACCGGCGGGGATGAATGCCGGATCGGACTGGGGCGCGGCGGCGGCTCCGGGAGAGGCAGCCGGGGGCCTCGCGCGGCCGCCGCCCTGCGAGAGCAGGATGGCACCCAGGTACGGCCGAATGTCGTAGCCCTTCACCCTCTGGAAGGTATCGAAGAACTTCGGCGTCCATGGCAACCCGGCGATGGAGTAGTCCGGCTCGTCGCCGCGGAAGCCCAGAATCGTCGTGCCGAACAGCTCAGGCATGGCGTTGTAGTAGCCCTGGTGCGTGTGCTCCAGATACGCCGCCGTCGCCTCGGGATTCATATAGTCCTCCAGCGAGTTCGACGCGTCCTTCGCGTGCGTCGGGTTGGCGTCGCTTCGGGTGGGCGAGGTGCGGAAGACGTGCTCGACGACGGCGACGGTCCAGTCAGGGCCGGCAGGCGCGGTCCAGGAGATGCTGCCGTTGTTTATGGGAACGGCGACGCGTTCGGCCGGGACGTTGGTGCCCACCACGATGCGCTCGACCGAGGCGTTGGTGGCCACGGCAGCAACCGCGTTCGTGCCCACCATCTGGTTCAGCGTCTCGCCGCCCTTCACCGGAAACCGCTGGCCGATGCTGAGCGCCTGCATGCGCAGCTCTGGCTTCTCCTTGGTGAAGTACCCGCCGGCAAATCCACTGGGATAGCCGATGTCGTCCACGATCCACACCTTCATGCCGCGCTTCTTGGCCTCTAGCGCGAACTGCTTGAAGAAGGCAAAGTACTCCGGCGTCAGGTAGGTTGTCGTCATGCCGCCGCCGGCCTGCGCCGTCACCGCATGGAAGCCCAGGCTCTTCATGGTGTCCAGGTCGTGCGCCAGGCTCTCGATGGTCACCGCGCCATTCATTCCGAAGTAGGGCTCCGGCCCGTACTCCGACGGAGGCGTCTTCCACGCCTGCTTCACCTCAGCCGCGGTTGGCATCTGCACCTTCTGGAAGGCATACTTCGCCACGGTTGACGAATGCTGCGCTACGGTCGTCGGATGCTGCGCTGAAGTCGCCGGATGTTGCGCGACGGTCGACTGCGCAAAGCCCAGTTGGCCCATCAAAACCAGAGCGCATGCAACCACTCCGACTGCACAAGCGGCGATTGCGGTCCAACCAGAGGCCGCGCGGCGGTTCTTGCGATCATCTTTCGTTACAAATAATTTTTTCATCGGGTGCTCCTCATGTCGACGCGATTCGATCTCTCCAGCGTGCGGGAAAACTCTGCAAACCCACCGCAGAGCGTTATACATCCCCGGAACGACGTTTGGAAACGCCAGCGACGGAAGAACTGCCCGGACCTGCATGGACCGCATCGAAAACACCTGCGCGACAGGACTTACACTGGAGTACAGGCATCTCTGCGAATGACTCCGCGTTCCAACTCCGCCGCGCCGCGCGCTCCGCTGCACTTTCTCGGGCTGGCCTGCGCCATCGGCGTCTCCACCATCTACTTCAACCAGCCGTTGCTGGTGGAGATGGGCAAGACCTACGGCGCGCCCGCCGGCCGCGTGATGTATGTCGCCAGCGCGACGCAGGTTGGCTACGCGCTGGGATTGCTGTTCTTTGTGCCCCTGGGCGATCTGCTGGAGCGCCGCGCACTGATGAGGCGGATGTACGCCGCTGTCGTTGTGGCGCTGCTTCTGGTCTCCATGGCGCCAACGCTGGCATGGCTGATCGCGGGCAGCGTTCTGCTGGGCGTGGTGGCCTCGGTCACCCACATTGTGCTCCCCATCGCGCCCGACCTCGTGCCCCACAAAGAACGCGGGCGCGCCATCGGAACGGTGATGATGGGCCTTCTGCTGGGCGTTCTGCTGGCGCGGACCTTCGCCGGATGGATCAGCCACATCCCGGCGCTCTTCGTCTACGCGCCGCGCCTCTTTCCCAGGGGGGCCTTCTGGGTCACCGGCGGCTGGCGCTACGTCTTTATCATTGCGGCGTTGGGCAATGCGGTCTTTCTTCTTATGCTCGGCCGCGTGATGCCGCGCCTGCCGCCCAAGCAGCACATGCGCTACGCCGACGCGATGCGCTCTCTGTGGACGCTCTTCCGCACCCAGCCGTTGTTGCGCGAATCGAGCCTGACCAGCGCCCTCGTCTTCGCCTCCTTCAGTTGCTTTTGGACCACGCTGGCGTATCTGCTCAGCAGCCGCTTCGGCCTCGGCGCGGGTGTTGCGGGCAGCTTCGGCCTGGTCGGCGCGGCGGGCGCGCTGGTCGCCCCGGTCGCGGGCAGACTGGCGGACAAGCGCGGCACGCGATGGGTGCTCACCGTCGCCATGACGCTAATCGCCTTCTCCTATCTGTTGCTGTGGGCCGGCGTGGCCTCCAGCCTCCCGTTGGCGCTGCACATCGCCGCTCTGGTGGCTGGCGTCCTCGTGCTCGACATCGGCATGCAAATGGCGCAGGTGGCCAATCAGACGCGTATCTTTGGCCTGGACCCCTCGGCGCGCAGCCGGTTGAACACCGTCTACATGACCCTCTTCTTCGCCGGCGGGGCTGTCGGATCGGCGCTCGCGACCGTGGCCTGGGACCGCTGGCAGTGGAACGGCGTCTGCCTGCTCGCGCTGGGATTGATCGCTCTGGCCGGCCTCTGCCACGCGCTCGGCACGCGCACTCGCGAGCCATTCAACCCCGAATCGCGCAGAGAACACGCCCTCGACAGCGTGCTCGAAGTCTAGGGGATCTCTGAAGAAGTCTCCGTTTTGAATGGGCGGGACTTTAGTCCCGCCGCAAGCGGCCGATTTCCAATGCGGCCTTAGCCGCCGAGGGAATCTCAAACACGAGAGCAGAGCTTCCCTAGACCGAACCGCAGAAAGTCGCCGCGTGAACTGCTATCTCTTCAGCAGATCGACCGGCGCATTCACATCTTCGATGCGAAAATAGCTGGCCAGCGCGGGATGCCGCCTGGCCACGGCGCGGTACATCTCCCACGCCACGCGGCGATAGCTGAAGTGACCCGCAACACCGCTCCGCAGCTCGGCAATGTAGAGCGCCTCGGCAAAGTCCATCTTGAACACCGCCCGCACCCGCGTGCCCAGCGGCAGCAGATACGCAGCAGCCTCCGGCCCAACCGCCTCGCGCAGCGCACGGTAGGCTGCGTGCGCGGCATCCATCGCGGCAATGTAGGTCTGGTCGAGCCCAGCCTCGGCCAGCGTGGGCTGGCCCGGGCACACCGGCGTTTCGTATCCGTGCGCATCGATGTATGGCTGAATGAGCTGCACGCAGCGGCGATGGCGGTGCATGTCGCGGAAGCCGCCGATGTCCATCAGGATGTCGAACCGGAAGCTCTGCCCGGCGGAAAATGCGCGCGGCAGCTCGTCGTGGCGGCCGCGATGCTTCACGCCGAGCGCAACAATCTTCGCCACGCGCGCCGCGCTGAGCGATGCAACCGTGCGCTGGATCTGCCGCCACGAGTAGTGGCTCTCCGCGTACAGCAGCGAAGTGGCTAGCTCGACCTCGAGCGACCCAGAGTCTTCCACCAGATCGACCACCGGTGCGTCCTCGATCGCCTGACCGGCCATAAGCTCGGCGGCGGCCTGGCGCATCTCGGCGCGCGTGGCGATAGCATACTCATTGGCCGCCGAGTACTTCACCAGCGTCGGCGCGGTCTTCACCGGGCGCAGCAGCACATCGCGGAGCCTGCTGCCGCAAGTTTTATCCACCGAGCCGACCTCCTCGCAGAGGACGCGCGCCTCGTCGTGAGTGACATTCCACGCCGGCTCGGCGGCCGCAGCCTTGAGCTTCTCGCCCAGGCTGCGCACCTCGGCAAACTCGCTCGCCAGCAGCCGCGAGATCTGGTTCTCCAGTGTGCGCGCGCTGACGATCTGCCCCAGCGAGGTGTTGGTCGCCAGCGGCAGCAGGTAGCGCGCCACGTCGAAGGCCCGCGCCTTCAGCGTGCGCAGGTAGGCCTCGTCCTTCATCTCCGCGGGCTGCGCAATCGCTCGCTTCAGCGCCTCCAGCATACCCGCGCCGACGCGGTCGTAGGCGGCAAAGAGCGCCTCGATCGATGCCGTGTAGCCGGCCGTCCGTTCGCCCAGCGCCGGCGTGTACCAGCCCGACTTGCGGAAGTTCTGGTAGCGCGTGCTGCGCTCCTGCCCGTCCCAGCGCTGCTCGTCCACCAGCGCAACGGCCGCCAGCAGCGACAGCCGCTCGATGGCAAACGCAATGTGCGCCAGGTCGGCGATGGAGCGATGGCCGTACTGGAAGTAAAACGTGTTCAAAAACTCTTCAGCCCGCTGCGAGCTGATCTCCGCCAGCGACTCCTTCATACTCAGCGATGAGCGCGAGTACTTCGCCATCGCGTAGGCGAGAACCTCGGGGTCCGCGCCCTGGATGGCGTAGACGTCGGTCTGGTTCGCGGCGGTGGGCTCAGTGGATAGCTTCGGATCGGCGGCGGCTGGCAGTTTATCGGGCATCACCCTGCAAGGATATGTCATCCGGCGACCTGCGCACTCCAATCCCTGTGGATGAATCGAAATGGATTCGTATAATGAGGCGGGCAGACGGAAGGAAGACATATGAGTTCACTGGCAGGCAAAGTTGCGTTGGTAACGGGAGCGTCGCAGGGCATTGGGCGGGCGTGTGCGTTGGCATTGGCGGAGGCGGGCGCGACCGTCGCGCTGGTCGCGCGCAATGAGGCAAAGCTGGCCGAGGTCGCCGCCGAGATCGCCGCGGCGGGCGGAGTGGCGCACCCCTTCGCGCTCGACCTCAGCAGCGAAGAATCCATCCAGGCCTGCGCCAAGGCCGTCATCGCGCAGCTCGGCAAGGTGGAGATTCTGGTCAACAACGCGGGCATCACGCGCGACAACCTCACCCTGCGCATGAAGCGCAAGGACTGGGACGACGTGCTCGCCACCAACCTCACCGGCGCCTTCCTGATGACCCAGGCCGTCATGGGCTCTATGCTGAAGGCTCGTTGGGGGCGCATCATCAACATCACATCGGTGGTCGGCCAGACCGGCCAGGCGGGGCAGGCCAACTACGCCGCATCGAAGGCCGGCCTCATCGGCCTCACGCGGTCGCTGGCGCGCGAGCTGGCCAGCCGCACGATTACCGTCAACGCAGTCGCGCCGGGATACATCGAGACCGCGATGACCGCCGTGCTGACCGACGAACAGCGCACCGCCATGACCTCGCAGATCCCGCTGGCGCGCGCCGGCACGGCCCGTGACATCGCCGCCGCGGTCGCCTTCCTCGCCTCCGAGGAGGCCGGCTTCATCACCGGCCACACGCTGGACGTAAACGGCGGAATGTACATGGGGTAGTTGCAGGTTGTCAGTTGCAGGTTGCGAGTTGTCGGTGGGATCGTCTTTGTTTTCAACTAATAATCCGTAACCTGCAACTGACAACTTACTCCAGTGCTATTAACTTAGCCGATAGTATCTTCCGTGGTTCAACTCTGACCCGGGCTTCAAGTAGAGCTTCAAGGGAGAAGCTCTATCTGGCTCCCGGTGAACCTTGGCGGGTACGCGAATCGCGGCGTCACACGATTTAGCCATTGACCAGTCCGCGCCCGATGTTTACTTTGTGACTAATGGCAGATATGCAAACACTACCCACACCTCTGAACAGCCTTCCTCCCGTGGCCACCATCGCGATGAGCATTGGGGCGACGATCCGCGCCTATCGACTGCAAAAGGGGATGTCGCAGGGTGACATCGAGAAGCGGACGGGGCTGCTGCGCTGCTATCTGTCGCGGGTCGAGAACGGACACACCGTGCCGTCACTGGAGACGCTGCAGAAGATCGCCTTTGCGCTGGACCTGCAACTGGCGCAGTTCTTCTCCGATCAGACCGTCAGCCAGGACATGTCCGCGCTGCACCTGGGCGAGGACGAGATCCGCTTCCTCACCCAGATCCAGCGCTACTCGGCGCGGCTCTCGGAGAACGACCGCAAGCTGCTGCTGGCCATGGTGCGCAAGTTCGCGCAGACCACGCTGGTTTGAGTCACAGGTTGTCAGTTGCAGGTTGCCAGTTGAAGACCTGCGACATCCGTTGATTGAATCTCGCAACTTCAGGTCCGCCCACCGCATTCCAGCCGGTCGCAACTGACAACCTGCAACCTGCAACTCACAACTGCGCTACAGCAGATTGGCGATCCAGTAGCCGACGAGGGCCAAGACGAGGCAGGCCACGGCGAAGGTGACCTTCTGGCGGCCGAGGTAGCGTTCCCGGCCGGCCGTCATGCGCGGAGCCAGCGGAACGCCCAGCGCCAGGCCGCTGACGAAGCCTCCGATGTGGGCCATATTGTCTATGCGGATGCCGACATTGACGAACGGCAGAGCAGTGCTGAGCCCGATGACCAGGTTGATAAGCGCGAACTTGACGACCATGCTGCGCAGCCGGCGCAGCTCCTCCCAGGGGAACGGCAGGCGGCGGTTGCTCAGCAGCACGATCAGGATTCCGGCGATGCCGAAGACCGCGCCCGAGGCTCCCGCGCCCACCTGCATCAGATAGCCCGGATCATGGGTCCTCAGGGCGAAGACGACGTTGGTGGCCATGCTGAGCAGGTTCCCGGCGATCCCGGTAATCATGTAGACGGCGACCATGCCATAGGGGCCGATCAGCGGCTCGCCCAGAATGCCCAGGTTCCACAGGCACCACATGTTGCAGGCGATATGGATGAAACCGACATGCACGAAGGTGGCGGTAAGCAGGCGGTACCACTGGCCGTGCAGCACCAGCCAGGTGACATTTGCGCCGTAGCGCAGCAGGTCGCCCTCGGTGGGTTCTTTCGGGCTTACGCCGTGCGTGATCATCCACAGGTAGACGGCGCAATTGATGGCCAGCAGCAAGTACGTTCCGGGAGCGGAGCGCGGGTTCCAGACGCCGTACTCGCGCCGCCGCCGCACCTGCTCGGGCGAGTAGGCCTCGGCGGGAGTGTGCTCCTCGACCGGGACGGTGGAGTTTGCGGGCGGAACGATCTCGCCTTCGGGATGCGATTGCGTGGGAGACATGGCGCTACTTCTACGCTAACGCATTTCCGCCGTCTGCGTGGGAAGACAGAGACAGAACCGCTCAAGGATTGACATGAATTTGAAAGTTGTCCGGGATCAGGCGGCGTTCTTCATGATGCGTTCGCGGATATGGGGGGGGATGCGCTGGATCGCGTCCGCAACCAGGCCGGGGATCGGCGTCGCAATGGCGACCAGAACCCACAGTGTCAGCGAGATGAGCAGGCCGGCTATTGCGGTCGCTTCCAGCGAGATGGTGATCGGCGTGTGATACAGGTGGCCATGCAGGCTGCTGCCCAGGTGGGCGATGGCCTCAAGACGGTGCAGCACGGCCGCGGCCAGCAGAAAGGCAAGGATGGACAGCGAACTGACGGAGATCAGCAGCACATCGATGGTGCGCGCCAGGTGTTGGCGGCGGCGGCATTGCGCGCACTCCGACAGGTGATGATCGTAGTCCGTGCGCATCGCCGGAGAGAGGCCGGAGATGTCGTATCGCCAGCCGGCCAGAATGTCTCCAATGACCGGGTCTGTGCAGCGCGGTTCATCCAAGCGGCGCGATCGCGATCTTCGTGAGGCAAAAGTTACCATAGTGTT
>Ga0187848_10003249_pt1 | contig 12101 bp, 12 predicted proteins | sample June2016WEW_4_40_FD_132424 | JGI IMG/M metagenome (GOLD analysis project Ga0187848, IMG submission 132424) | Peatland microbial communities from SPRUCE experiment site at the Marcell Experimental Forest, Minnesota, USA - June2016WEW_4_40 | ecosystem: Environmental > Terrestrial > Soil >... | reverse complement strand
GAGGTCGCCCACGCAGCGCAATTCCAGGCGTTCCAACTGGGCGGCGCGTTCCGGCCCGATGCCGCGCAGCGCCGGCAGCGGTGTTTGCCAAGGATTGGGCGGATTCGACACGCCGGATTTATAAGGGATTTCCCGCGAAAAATCGAAGGCAAAGGTGAAATGGCGTGGAGAAGTTTTGCTGGACAACCGCCGCCCCCGGCCCTATGAAAAGCAGCGGATTTTTCCAATGCCCCATGGAGGGCGATAAAACAAATGAAAACACTGGTCGCCGACACCTTCCCCACATCCCACCTGCAACATTTGAAACAGCTTGGCTGCGAAGTGGACTACCAACCCTCCGCCAAGGCCGAAGACCTGCCCGCGCTGGCGGCGTCCTGCAAAATCCTGGTCGTGCGCGGCAAACCGGTGACCGGCGAGACGCTGGAGGCCTCGCGCCAACTGGCCCTGGTGCTGCGGGCGGGCGCCGGCGTCAATACGATTGATGTCAAGTCGGCCAGCAGCCGCGGGATTTTCGTCAGCAATTGCCCCGGCAAGAATTCCATCGCGGTGGCCGAGCTGGTCTATGCCCTGCTCCTTTCCATGGACCGCCGCGTCCCGGACAACGTGGCCGCCCTGCGGGCGGGCCAATGGAACAAAAAGGAATTCTCCCGCGCCGACGGGATTTTCGGCAAGACCCTCGGCGTGGTCGGCGCCGGCAGCATCGGACGCGAGGTCATCCGCCGGGCGCACGGCTTTGGTTTGCGGGTGGTGGCCTGGTCGCCTTCGCTCACGGCCGAACTGGCCGGGGAATTGGGCGTGCAAAGGCGCGAAAACGTGGATGACATTTTCCGCGAGGGCGACATCGTGACGCTGCATGTGGCCTTGAAGCCGGAAACGCGCAAGCTGGTGAACGCCTCCCGGCTCTGGCTGATGAAACCGGGCGCCATTCTGATCAACACCGCCCGCGGCGAAGTGGTCGACCAGGCCGCCTTGCGCGAGGCGCTGGAAACCAAACGAATCCGCGCCTGCCTGGACGTGTTTGATCCCGAGCCTGCCGCCGCCGTGGCCGCCTTCAATGATCCGATTCTGAAATTGCCCAACCTTTACGGCACGCATCACATCGGGGCCTCGACGGAGCAGGCCCAAAACGCGATTGCGGACGAAGCGCTGCGGGTGATCGAGACCTTCATTAAAACTGGGGTGGTGTTGAACTGCGTGAACCTGGCCAGGCGCACGCCGGCCAGGTGGCAGATGGTGGTGCGGCATCATGACCGGGTGGGCGTGCTGGCGTTTGTCATGGACCACATCCGCCGCGCCGGCCTGAACATCGAGGAGGTGGAGAACGTGGTTTTTGAGGGCGCCCTGGCGGCCAGTTGCCGCATCCAGTTGGGCGGCGACCCGCCGGACTCGCTTCTGTCAACCATCCGGGAAGGAAACCCGGACATCATCGGCGTGGACTTGCTGCAGATCGGGTGAGGCAAACGAAAATGAAAAAACAAATCATCCTGGCTTTGTTTTTGTTCGCACTGGGCCGCGCGCAGGCGGAACTGCGGGTGCCAGCCTTCACCGCCTATCTTGATCCCAATCCCGACGGGGCGCGGGTCTCGGCGCGTTCGGGCATTTCCAACTGGAAGGATCCCTTGCTCAAGGTGCTTTGGTTCGGCGAATTCAAAACCCCCGGCCAGCTCGACTGCTCGCTCGCGCTGCGGCTGCCGGCCGGCGCGGAAACCAAGCTTCGTCTTACCGTGGCGGGCAAATCCCGGGAGGCCACCGCGAAAGGAATGGGGGACGATTTGGTGAAGGTTGAGTTTGGGTCGTTCGATGTGCCGGCGGCGGGTTATCAGCGGTTCACGCTGGAGTCGTTGAACGCGGCGGGCCAGGCGGCGGGCAATCTGGAGGCGCTGGTGCTGGACGGCCCGGCGGCGGTTGGGGCGCATTTCAATCTGAAGGAGCGCCGCAATGCCGCCTCGGTGCATCTGTCGTATCCGACGGCGGGGATTACGAACATTGACGAGTTTTATTGCGAGGTGACCGGGTTGGAGGCGCCGCTGTGGACCTACTTCGAGGCCTGCGGCTGGCATCGCGGCTATTTCGGCATGCAAGTCAACAGTCCCACCGAGCGCCGCATTATTTTCAGCGTGTGGGACAGCGGCGGCGAGGCGGCGGATCGAAATAGAGTCGGCGAGCAGGACCGCGTCACGCTCGTGGCCAAGGGCGAGGGCGTTTTCAGCGGCGACTTTGGCAACGAAGGCACCGGCGGCCACAGCCACCTGGTCTATAACTGGAAGACCGGCGAGACGCAGCGGTTCCTCGTCACGGCCAGGCCGACCAACGGGACCCAGACGATATACGCCGGCTACTGGTTTCATCCCGAACAAAAGAAATGGATGCTGATTTCCAGTTGGAAAGCGCCCAAGGATGGCAGCTATCTGCACGGACTCTACAGCTTCAACGAAAATTTTGGCGGGAGCAACGGCCACCTCCGCCGCAAGGCGCTTTTCGGCAACCAATGGTATCATACCGCCGACGGGCAGTGGCATGAACAGACCGTGGCGGCTTTCACCCATGACCCGACCGGCAAAGCGGACCGTCTGGATCGTTTCATGGGCGTGGAAGACGGCCAGTTTTTCTTGTCCAACGGCGGCTTCATCCCCGGTTTCACCGAATCGGGCACGCGGTTCACCCGTGCGGCCACCGGTCGTGCGCCGGCCGATTTTATCCCGCAGGAACCCACTAGCGCAAAGTGAACAAACCAACCTTACTGATTCTGGCCGCCGGGATGGGCAGCCGTTACGGAGGGCTGAAGCAAATCGAGGCGGTCGGGCCGGGCGGCGAGACGATCATGGATTACTCCATCCATGACGCCTTGCGCGCCGGTTTTGCAAAACTGGTGTTTGTCATCCGCCGCGATATTGAGCAGCCGTTCCGGGAAATCATCGGCGCGCGCTTTGAGAAACGGGTTGCCGTCGCCTACGTTTTCCAGGAATTGAACCAGTTGCCGGCTGGATTTTCTGTTCCGCCGGGCCGCACCAAGCCTTGGGGGACGACGCATGCGATTCTGATGGCCGAAAAGGAGATCCAGGAGCCGTTCGCCGCCATCAATGCCGATGATTTTTACGGCGCGCAATCCTACCGCCTGCTGGCGGAGCATTTTCAATCCGGCAGCACCGATTATGCGATGGTGGGATTTGTTTTGCGCAACACGCTTTCTGACTTTGGCAGCGTGGCGCGCGGGATTTGCCGCGTGGATGAAAATCAATTCCTGCGCTCGGTCACGGAGCTGACCGGGATCGAGCGCGAGGGGGCGGGCGCAAAAAACACGGCGGGCGGACAGATCACCCGGCTCACCGGCGACGAACCGGTTTCGATGAATTTCTGGGGCTTCCATCCCGCCCTGTTCGCCCAGTTAAAAAAGCAATTTGCGCAATTTCTGGCCCGGAACGCCGGGGACTTGAAGGCCGAATGCTACATTCCCAGCACGGTGAATGAATTGCTGGCGGCGGGCCAGGCGCGCGTCAAAGTGCTGCGCACCAGCGATTCCTGGTTTGGCGTGACTTACCGTGAAGACCGCCCGCGCGTCCTGGAAAGCATCCGCCAGCGGGTCGCGCGGGGCGACTATCCTGAGAATTTATGGAGTTAAATCTGAAACACCCCGTCCGTGCGGTGGCGCGGCAATTCCAGCTCCACGGCCAATTTCTCACCGCGGCTATTTACGGCAGCGGCCACATGCATGACACCTACTGCGTTGTTTTCGATCAGGGCGGCACGCGCGTCCGCTACATCTTGCAACGCCTCAACCACCATGTTTTCCAAAATCCGCCGGCCCTCATGGAAAACGTCCAGCGCGTCACGGCGCACCTGGGCAAGAAATCCGCCGGCGAAGCCGATCCGGGGCGGCGCGTGCTCACGTTGATTCCGGAGCGCGGGGGCAGGCCGTATTATTGCGACCCGCAGGGCAATCACTGGCGCGTTTATATTTTCATCGAAAAAGCGCGGACGCTCGACGTGGTCGAGTCCCCCCGGCAGGCCTATGAGGCGGGGAAGGCGTTCGGGCAGTTCCAGAAGCTGCTGGCCGATCTGCCCGCGCCGCGGCTGCACGACACGATTCCGGATTTTCACAACACGCCAAAACGGTTTGCCGCGCTGGAAAACGCCATGGCCGCCGATGCCGCCAACCGCGCCCGGCTGGCGCAGCCGGAAATTGAATTCGCCTTGAAGCGCAAGGCCATCACCGGCGGGCTGCTGGACGCCAAATTGCCCGAGCGCGTCACGCACAACGACACCAAGCTCAACAACGTGATGCTCGACGACACCACGGGCGAGGCGATCTGTGTGATTGATCTGGACACGGCGATGCCCGGCCTGGCGCTCTACGATTTTGGTGACATGGTGCGGACGATGACCAGCCCGGCGCAGGAGGACGAGCGGGATTTGGCGAAAGTGCGGATGCAATTTCCGATGTTTGAAGCGCTGGTGCGGGGCTATCTGGCGGCGGCGGCGGAGTTTTTGACGCCGGCGGAAAAGAAGTTGCTGCCGTTTTCCGGCAAGCTCATCACCTTTGAAATCGGCCTCCGCTTCCTGACCGACTTTCTCGCGGGCGACACTTATTTCAAAGTGCATCGCGAAGGCCAGAACCTGGACCGCTGCCGCGCGCAGTTCAAGCTGGTGGAGTCCATCGAGCAACAGGAACCCGCCATGGAGAAACTGGTGGAGGCCATTTGACAGGAGAAGTGGCGGTGGCGTGGGCCGTGGCAAGGGTTGCCCTCGTCTGCTCCCATCGCCCAATTGTCGAACGCAGATTCCGTTTTCCGGGCTGGCGAGGTTGAAAAAGAAGATGGAGCAGGCAGAACATAACACTGCCGTGTCTTGATTATGAATATAATTCAGAATTCCGAGCTTGCCCTTTGCTTTCGCTTGCGAAAATGCCATCGGGCGTGGCTTTGTTCCACCAAGTCAGGCTATTGATCCACTTTTTCAGTAATCCCCACAAATGAAACGGCAATGGATATTTAGTATGCTGGTTGTGATTGTAGTGGCATGCGTTCTTGCAATATTTTGGACCAGGCCATTACATAAAGATTTGCGCAATCACGCTGCTTTCCGAGATACTGCTGAATCGCTTAGTGTGCTCCACGCTTGTTTAGAGCAGTATGCGTTGCTGGATCCGGAGCAAGCAATAGAGACTCTGAGTAGAACGCATATAATCTTGACGGATAACGTGCTGCAAATGCATTTGCGCTCCTATTTGACAATCGATAATACCGGAATGGATTTATTTCACGATGGTTGGGGGGAGGATATCCATATCAAAGTCTTACAGTTAAAAACGAATAAGTCTGAAGGAATCATTGAAGCGCAACTCGTCTTGTGGAGCAATGGGAAGAATAGAATTGACGAAGATGGTAAAGGTGACGACATTGTGTTGGGGCCTCTCGTTACTCCGATACTTATTGTGAGAAAGGGGGGCAACCCATAGTCAGGACGGTGTATTACTATAAAGCGGTCAAGCGCGGAATTCTGAATTATAACCATAATCAAGTTGGGGTGGTGTTACGTTCGCCCCAATGTGCAACCCATATTCAGCTTTCCGGGGTTGACCCCTTCAGCCTCATCATTGGTTTTGCCAATCCCAACGGGATTGAATCTTCCAGCCCAGGGTTGCGAGGAACGAGCTACCCTGGGTGAGATCATGGAAGAATCACAACCCTGCAAGGGTTGAATTTGCTTCCTAATGGTTTGATATTCAACCCTTTCAGGGTTGTGTAACTCGAACGCAGCAACCCAGGGTAGGCCTCTCAGAATCGGCCAACCCTGGGCTGAGTGATTCAATCCCTTCGGGATTGCAGGAGCGTTATCCGCAACGATTTGATGAACAAGGCATTTCGATTCCACTGGAAACAGCGAGGAGTGCCCGCGCCCGCTTGTGGCCCGCGCCATCGCGGCGGCCAGTTCAGAGGGGGCGCATCTTGATACTACCACCATGCATGGCATGAACCCCTGCCCATGAGACAGGTGGGATCCGCCTGCCCATGAACCTGTTGGAATCCTCCTCTCCCCGGCCCTCTCCTCCACAAGCTTGTGGAGGAGAGGGAGAAGAATCGCGTGGTGGTCGTGTCAAGATGCGCCAGTTCAGAGGGATCTGCCCAGGCGCAACGCCGTCTCCAGTTGACGCAGGTCCTTGGGCAATTCCGCCGTCCAACTCATGCGCACGCCGGGTTGCTCCGGATGCTCCAGACTGAGAACTTCCGCGTGCAAGGCTTGCCGGGGGAAATCCAGGAGCGGATGGGACGGGTCCTGCGCCCGCCAGGCCGGGTTATAGGTGCGGTCCCCAATCAGCGGCAGGCCCGCGTGGGCCGCCTGGACCCGGATTTGATGTTTGCGCCCCGTTTCCAGCCGGAGCCGCAATTTGCTGCAAAACTCGTTGCCGCCGGCCCGCGCATATTCCGCGATGACTTCATAATGGGTGATGGCTTCGCGGGCCTCGTCTCCGGCCGCCCGGGCCTGGGCCTCGGAAAGGACGTGCTGGCGCAACTCATCGCGGCTCAATTGCAGCCATTGCCGCCAAGTCCCCCGGGGCGCGCCCGCCCGGCCTTCCACATAAGCCACATATTCCCGTTGCATGGTGTGCGCTTTCAATTGCCCGATCAGATGATGCCGGGCCGGCGGACTGGCGGCGATGCAAAAGACCCCGCTGGTATATTGATCCAGCCGGTGAACCGGCCATAGCTGCAGCCGCCGATAAGCCGGCGGGAGCGACTGTCCCGCCACGCCGCGCTGCCAGGCCTTGAGTTTGCCCGCCAAGAAATCAGCCAGAATGCTCAACGCCGAAAGCTCGTCCTTCGCGGCAGGCACGGAAATGAGTCCCGGCCCCTTGTTGACCACCGCCAGCGCCGAATCCAGGTAGAGCAGGGCCACCCGCGGATGAATCTGCCACCCCGCCCCGCAGGCCAAGGTGGTGGCGCGGCGATCGCGCAACACCAGCGCTTCCCCCGGATCGGACAGAAGATGGTGCGGTTTGCGGATGACGATCCCGTTGACACTGACCCGTCCCGCCAGAATCCATTGTTTGGCGCGGCTTTTGGGAGTGTCGGGATACTGCCGCAACAGCCAATGCAACAGGGGGCAGTCCTCGTTTTCCATAACATCACCGGAGCGAACGCGGTCGGGGCCGCGATCACTTCAGGTCGGATTTGCGGTTGCGCAGCCGGGAGAGGGTTGAGCGGGCGGCCAAATCGCGGCGGCGCCGCTCGGAAAATTGATTGGCGCGCAACAGGTCGTTTTCGAACCCACCCATTTTGGGTTCGGCTTTTTTGGCTCTCTTCGGGCGATACGGCATGAGGGCAGGATAGCAGAGCCGCCGCCGGCAGGCGAGGGAAGTTATTTCCCGCGGAGCTTGCGCCAGGCCGCCGCCGACCAGCCGGCCATGCCGATGGCCAACAGGCCCAGGGTGGAAGGCTCGGGCACCGGAGTCGGGGCAAAAACCGCGCTGCTTTCACCCGGCACACCTTGATTGAACTGAATCCCGCCTACGTAAGCCACGGATTCCCCGGCCGCTCCTGCGGTCATTTCCGCCGGGGTGGAAGTGCTGTCAAAGGTGAAGGTCGCCGAGCTGTTTGGCGCCAAGGCGGTCGCGGCGCCTCCCACGTATTGAATGGAATTGCCGTCCAGGTTGTTGGCCCAGCCGAGCGAATTGCCCGGGCTGGACGGGTTTGAAGGAAGGTTGTTCCCGGATGTCGTCCAGCCATACCAAAAACTTTCGATGCCAAGGTTGCCGGTGTTTTGCAGCGTCAAGGTGTAATCATAAGTGCTGCCCACCTGCACATCCGACAGAGTGGCGCTGGCGCTAATCGTGCCACTGGGGGGCAAGGCTTGGAGGCTTGAAGCGGCCAAACCTGCGGCCACCACGAGGGCAAAACGAATTGAGGTCAACAACGGTTTCATATTCATGGCATGTCTGGTTGAGATTAAATACGTATTCGGATGACGGGCCAAACGGTCCCTCATCCACTGGTTGCGACGGACCAGATGGCAAAATGTTCCACAAAAAAGGGCTTTTTGCAACTTTTTCGGGAGCGACCGTGCCGGCCGGGGCGCGTCTGGATACCACCACCATGCGATTTACAATTCCCTCGCCCCACGAAGTGGGGAGAGGGTTAGGGTGAGGGGTTCCATCCATCCAATGGTGTTTGTATCAATCCGTATTAATCCTAATTCCGCCGGCTGGCCAGGGTCAGATGGACCTGTTCGGGGCGGGTGGGCGGGGTTGAGGGCCAGGCCACGGCGCGATCCACCACCCGCCGCATCTGGGTGAACCACCATTGGGCCCGTTGCACACGGCGCTGCCGTGCCAATCCCCGGCTCCGCCTCCCGGCAATGCCGAATTCCAGTTGAGTGACTTGATTGTCTTCGATATCATTTAGGTTGCGCATAGGTATCTTTCCTTTCGTTATGCGCATGACTTTACACGGGGCGGTTGGACAAAGGCTGTCCAACCAAAAAATTATTTTTCTTTTTCTATTTTGGGCGGATTTCCGGTTAAATTGCCTCCGGTCTCATGCTGATCGCATTCCATAAACCGTTTGGCGTCCTGTCCCAATTCACCCCGGACGGCTCGCCGAACCGGACGCTGGCGGAATTCGGGTTTCCCGCCGGGGTTTATCCGATTGGCCGGCTGGATGCGGATTCGGAGGGGTTGCTGCTGTTAAGCGATGAGCCGGCGCTCAACGCCAGGCTGCTGCAGCCGTCCCGCGCTCATCCGCGCCTTTATTGGGCGCAGGTGGAAGGGGTTCCTTCGGAGGAGGCGCTGAAGAAGCTGTCTCGGGGGGTGATGGCGCAAGGCCGGATGACCCTGCCTTGCCGGGCGTGGTTGCTGGACCCGCCGCCAAGGCTGCCGCCGCGCGTGCCGCCCATCCGCTGGCGCAAAACCGTGCCCGACCGTTGGATTGCCCTGGAGTTGGTGGAAGGAAAAAACCGCCAGGTCCGGCGCATGACGGCGGCGGCGGGCCATGCCACGCTGCGCTTGTTTCGGGCGCAAATCGGGGGTTTCCAGGACCCCGGCCTGACTCCGGGCCAATGGCGGTTGCTCAGCCAAAAAGAGCGCGCCCTGGCGCTGCGCCGCGCTTGAGCGGCCCGGTAAACTGCCTCACTTCGGGGTTTGCGCATCGGTCGCGGCATCGTGCCGCTCCGGGTGCCGTTCAAAAACCAGCCCGATCAAAGCGCTGGCCTTGCGCGCGGAGATGCGGATGCGCAGGAATTTTCGCGCAAATCCGCCCCTGGCATCATTGGCCTCCATGTAGGCGGCCAATTCATTGATGGCGTTGCGCCGCCCCGGGGTCTTTGCCAAATAGCGGATCAACGCCAAATCCGGGTCGAAATAGCCCGGCCGGATTGTGCGGAGGAGGGGAGCGAGCAGGCGTGCGCGCCAATAGAGACAGGTTCGGAAGGCCCGCTCCTCAAATTCCTCGGGCGGGCAGCCGAAGCGCTCGCAGTAGAAAGACATGAAATCCTGCCCGGCCGGCCCTGAATCGGCTGGTTGTTTTGGGGATGGAGGGGATGAGTTCATGACATCAAGGAGGATTAATGCTGACACCGTACTGGCTGGCGTTTTTGGCAATCGTGCCGTGCCAGGGCTTGCCGGCACGGTAGAGTGTCAATAATTGCCGGTTGAGGTCCGCAAAGCGAGTCTCTCCGGCGGCGGTTTCTTCCCGCACGGCCTTTTCGGCGGTGGCAATGGCCTCGGGGAAACGTCCCGCTTCGGCATAAGCCGCCGCCAGGGTGCCGGCGACGCACATCCCTTTTGCCGGCGGCAGGCGCAGGGCGCGTTCCGCCAGCCGGACCGCTTCCGGTCCGTCCCGCAGCTTGTCGTCCGAAGCGGTGGCGAGCAGCCAGCCCAGATTGTTGAGCGCTTCCAGGCAATCCGGATCGAAGCGGAGCGCCTGACGATATTGCGTCTCCGCCTGGAGAAGATCGCTCTCCTGGAAGAACAGCCCGGCCAGTTCCAGGCGGGTTGGCAGGTCCGGCTTGAGGGACAAAGCGGTCTGCAAATGGCGGACGGCCTCGCCTTGTTTTCCTTGTTGGCCCAGAGCGGCGGCGAAGTTTCTATGGATTCGCGCATCCAGGGGCTGGAGCGCGAGAGCCTGCCGGAACTCCGGGTCGGCCTGGGCGAATTTCCCCTGGAGCGCCAGCGTTTGCGCGAGGTTGGCGTGGGCGTCCGGATTGTCCGGGTTGGATTGGAGGGAGGCTTTGAATTGCCCGATGGCGGCGGGATAATCTGCCCGGGCCGCCAGGATGACGCCGAGATCGTTGCTCGCGGCCCAGGCGTCCGGATTCTTCGCCAGAGTGTCGCGGAATAATCTTTCCGGCGTGGCGAAGGCCTCCGCGCGTTGAAAGGCCAGGAGCGTCAAGGCCAAAACCAGCGCGGCGGCGGCGCCCCGAAAAATTCGGGCGGGAAGCACTGCGGCCAGAGCGGCGGCGGCCAGAGCCACCGGGGCGATTAAGGGCAGGTATTGGAGATGGTCGGACACCTGCCAGCGGGTGAGAAATTGGGAATTAATCAAGCCGAGCGCCGGAAATAAACCAACGGCAAAAGCTCCCATCCCGAAAAGCGCGGGCCGTCCCCAGGCGCGGCGGAAGCGCCAGCAGAGAAGAAAAGCCGCGCCGATCAGGAGCACCGGCAGGAACGACACCAGGCTGGAGGCGTCCACTTTCCAGCGGGGATAAACCAGGTTCAGGTTGACGGGCAGAAACGCCTTGCCCAGATAGAACCAGAAGGCCCGGCCGGCCAGGGCCAGCCGCTCCCCAAAACTTTCCGGCGCCAGCGTCAGGCCGGGCAGATACAGGTGCTTTTGAAACCAGGCCGACATCAGCCCAAAGGCCAGCGCCAGGGCAAAGAACGGGCCGGTGCAAATCACATCCCGCCCGGTGACCCGTCCGCGCCGGAAGGCCGCGCCGCCGAGCAGCAGCAGGGGCAGCATCACTGTGGAAGTTTTGCTGAGGAGCGCCAGCACGAAGGCCGCCAGCGACAGCCCATACCACAGCGCCGCCGGGCCGCCCTGGCGTTCCGGGTTGCTTTCGTGGCGCGGGAGGGAGGCGTCTTCATAGCGGACATAAAACAAGGTGGCCAGCAGGAAGAACGGCAGCGAAAGGGTGTTCTTGAGTTCGGCGATCCGGGCCACCGAGGCGACGGCCACCGGGTGAACGGCAAAAAGCGCCCCGGCCAGCCAGGCGCCCTTGAATCTCAGCCGCGCCAACAAACGCCACAACAACACCGCGCTCAGGGCATGAAGGGCCATGTTCACGGCGTGATAGCAGCCCGGTTTCGCGCCCCAAGCCAGCCATTGCGCCCAAAACACAAACGTCGAGAAAGCCCATTCCGTTTGGAACCAAACCGAGGAAGGCCCAAGTTGCCCCGTCACCATCGGGTTGTCCTCTTCGATCAGCCGCCGGTCATCCATCAAAAAACTTCCCGGCAGGATGGGGCGGTAGGCGATGAGAACCAGGGCGAAGATCAGGAGCACGCCCAAAACGAGGCGAAGTCGGCCATCCTCAACCTCCAGGGCGCGGCCAATCCCCGCCCAGCCACGGCGCGAAACGCCGGCCTCCGGTCCGGCGGGAAGAGGACCGGGCGGCGATGAGGCGGTTTTCGATAATTCTTGAATAAGTTTTTTATGGATTAGAGCGTCCATCCCGGTTTTTTGCTCAATTTGGCGCGCGCCAAAATCGGTAAAACGAAGTCCGCCCGCCCGGCGCGTTCTGCGTTTTCACACCCATTCTCCGGCGGCGTCCTTTCCGCGGAGAGAAAGTCACGCTAAACAACGCCGGCCGGGTTGTCTATCCGGGAACCCTGCTTTTTTTGTAGGGAAAACCCGCACAAGCCCGCGGGGAAATGCAAAATGCAAAATGCAAAATGACAAATGCAGAATGGGAATGTGGCGCGGAAGGTGGAGCCGGAGGACAAGCCGGCCGCGAGCCTGATGAAGCCGCGCCGGCGCCGGCGAGAGGGGCGCATCTTGACACTGCTGCTGGCGGAGTGCGGCCGTCCCCGGCCGCAGCAGGCCAGGGATTTTTTGAGTGCGCAGGAAAATCACCGCCACGCCGTGTTTGCCACGCTGCTGCGCCCGAGG
>Ga0187848_10003245_pt1 | contig 12107 bp, 8 predicted proteins | sample June2016WEW_4_40_FD_132424 | JGI IMG/M metagenome (GOLD analysis project Ga0187848, IMG submission 132424) | Peatland microbial communities from SPRUCE experiment site at the Marcell Experimental Forest, Minnesota, USA - June2016WEW_4_40 | ecosystem: Environmental > Terrestrial > Soil > Wetlands... | reverse complement strand
TTCTTCCGCTTGCTCTCCTCGCCGCCGGTTGAATATCTCTGGAAACCGTATCAGGCGCAAAGAGTTTTTTCCGGCTTGGCGTTTTTGCCCCTTGGCGACTCTTGCCCCGAAAGCTCGCGGGGTGGACAATTGAAAGGTCTTTTTCATCCGTGAAATCCGTGAAATCCGCGGTACAAACCCATGTCAACACTTTGGCCATCAACCCAGGAAAGCCGCGTGAACGACCCGCATGGCGTCCTCCCCTTTGGCCAGATCAACCGTGACCGACACCTTGATCTCGCTGGTGGAAATCATGTCAATGTTGATGCCGGCCTGGGCCAGGGTCTCGAACATCTTCGCCGCCACGCCGGGATGGCTGCGCATGCCCACCCCCACAATGGAAAGTTTGCCAATCTTTTCATCCGCGATCACCTGGCGGAAGCCGATTTTTTCCTTGAGCCCCTCAATCGTCTTGCCCGCCTTGGCCAAATCCGCCTTGTCCACCGTGAAGGACAGGTCGGTGGACGGCTCATTCAGGTTGTGGCTGACGTTTTGCACGATCATGTCCACGTTGATGTTGGCCTCGGCGATGGCTTTGAAAACCAGCGCCGCCACGCCCGGCCGGTCGGGCACCTGCACCAGGGTGAGTTTGGCCTGGTTCTTGTCGAGCGAGACGCCGCGGATGACGACGCTTTCCATGCTGGGAGTTTCTTCTTTCACAATAGTTCCTGGGTTGTCGTTCAGACTGGAGCGGACTTCGAAAATGACACCGAATTTTTTGGCGAATTCCACCGAGCGCGACTGCATGACTTTGGCGCCCAGCCCGGCCAGCTCGAGCATTTCATCGTAGGAAATTTCCGCCAGCTTGCGCGCGTTGGGAACGATGCGCGGGTCGGCGGTATAGACGCCATCCACGTCGGTGTAAATCTGGCACAGCCCGGCCTTGAGGGAGGCGGCCAGGGCGATGGCCGTCAGGTCCGACCCGCCCCGCCCCAAGGTGGTGATCTGGCCTTCCATGGTCTGGCCCTGGAATCCGGCGACGATCACCACCTGGCCCTGCTTGAGCAGGGCGTGGATTTGTTTGGGGGTGATGTCTTTTATTTTGGCCTTGTTATGGACGCCATCGGTGACGATGCCGGCCTGCGCGCCTGTCAAGGATATGGCGGCCACGCCCAGGGCATGGAGGGCGAGGGCGGTCAGGGCAATGGTGGTTTGTTCGCCGGTGGCCAGAAGCATGTCCATCTCCCGCTCGTTGGGCAGCGGCATGAGTGCCTTGGCCATTTTGATCAGGCCGTCGGTCACACCACTCATGGCCGAGGTCACCACCACCACCTGGTGGCCGGCGGCCCGGCAAGCCGCCACCCGTTTGGCGACGTTCTTAATCCGGTCCACGTTGGCGACGGAAGTGCCGCCGTATTTTTGCACAATGAGAGACATGACGCTGGTCGTTTTAAAAAAATCACTCCGCCTTCATTCCAGCCCGATCGCTTTGCCCACCGCCTCCCGGTTCGCCGCCACCACCTGGGGCTCCCGTCCGACGGACTTGATGGCGGCGTCCGGGTCTTTCAAACCGTGGCCGGTCATGGTGGCGGTGACGACGGCTCCGGCCGGTATTTTCCCCGCCTTGATGCAGGCGATCAGGCCGGCCAAACAGGCGGCCGAAGCTGGTTCGACAAACACGCCCTCCGTGCGGGCAATCAGTTTGTAGGCGGCGAAGATCTCTTCATCGGTCACTTTGCCGATAAAACCGCCCGATTCCGCCAGCGCGTTGCTGGCTCCCTGCCAACTGGCCGGATTGCCGATGCAGATGGCCGAGGCCTGCGTGTGCGGCTCGGCCACGGGCGCCCCGTCCACGATGGGGGCCGCTCCCGCCGCCTGAAATCCGAACATGCGCGGCAGACGGTCGCTTTTTTTCGCGGCGTGATATTCCTTGTAACCGCGCCAGTAAGCCGTGATGTTGCCGGCGTTGCCGACGGGCAAAAAATGAAAATCGGGCGCGCGCCCCAACTGGTCGCAAATCTCGAACGCGGCCGTCTTCTGCCCTTCAATCCGCGCCGGATTAATGCTGTTGACCACCTCCACTCGCCCGGTCGCGCCCAACTCCCGCACGATGCGCAAGGCCGCGTCGAAATTCCCCTCCACCGCGACCGTGGTCGCCCCGTACATGAGCGCCTGGGCCAGTTTGCCCAGGGCGACATGCCCGCGCGGCAGCAGCACCGCGCATTTCATCCCGGCCCGCGCCGCATAAGCGGCGGCCGAGGCGGAGGTGTTGCCCGTGCTGGCGCAAATGACCGTTTCCGCTCCCCGTTCCCTGGCGACCGACACCGCCACGCTCATGCCGCGGTCCTTGAACGAGCAGGTGGGATTGACCGCCTCATATTTCAGCCACATCTCAAACTCCCCGCCCACCGCCTTGACGAAGTTGTCAACACGAATCAGCGGGGTGTTCCCCTCGTTCAGCGAAATGACCGGCGTTTTGGCGGTCACCGGCAGCCGGCTGCGGTAAGCGTGGATGACCCCGCGCCAGCGTTCCCCTTGTTTGGAAAGAATGGAATTCATGCCGGCTCTGCTCGTTTAGTCAAAACTCTCCACCCGCAGCATGATCGGCGGCGCCTTCACCACGGGGGCGCGCGCGATCTTCTGCAGGGCCTTTTTCATGGCGGCGAAGGGCGCGGCATGGGTCATCAAAATAATCGGGACCACCCCGCCTTCATGGCCTTCGGGCTGCATGATCGAAGCAATGCCGATTCTGCCCTGGGCCAGAATCGCCGCGATCCTGGCCAGCGTCCCCGGCTTGTCCGCCACGCTCACCCGCACATAATAGCGCGACACCGCCAGCGCCGCCGGCAACAAATCCCCTCCATGATCGTGCGGGACAAACGCCGGAACCCGGTTCTTGGTGCCGTGCTTCAAATCCAGGGCGGCATCGGCAATGTCGCTCAGCACCGCGCTGGCCGTCGCGTCCTTGCCCGCTCCGCGCCCGTAAAAAAGCGTGTCCCCCACCACGTCGCCCCGCACAAAAATCGCGTTGAAAACATCGTTGACGCCGGCCAGGACGTGGCTGTTGGGAACCAGGCAGGGATAAACGGAAACCTGAATGGCGTGGCCGCCGCCGCGTATGCCCCCGCCCCGGGCGGAAGCCGCCGCGCCCGAAACCACCTTGACCACGCCCAGCAATTTGATGGTGTAACCGAGTTTTTCGGCGAACTCGATGTCCGTCTTGGTGATGGCCCGAATGCCTTCGACCGAAATGCCCGCCGGCTCGACCCAAAAACCATGCGCCAGCGAGGCCAGGATGCCCGTCTTGTGCATGGAATCGAATCCGTCCACATCCATCGCCGGATCAGCCTCGGCATAGCCCATTCTTTGCGCCTCCGCCAGGGTGGGCGCGAAGTCCGAATGCTCCAACTTCATCCGCGTCAGAATGTAGTTGCAGGTGCCATTGACAATGCCGTAAATCTGCGAAATGCGATTGCCCACAAACCCTTCGCGCAACGCTTTTATGATCGGAATCCCCCCGCCCACGCTGGCTTCGTAATACAGATTGGCTCCGTATTGCCGCGCCGCCGCGAACAATTCCTCCCCATGGGCCGAGAGCAGCGCCTTGTTCGCCGTGATCACCGGCTTGCCCAGCCGGAGCGCCGTCAGAATCATCGTTTTGGCCACCGTCGTTCCGCCGACCAGCTCGATGACCGCGTGAATCTGCCGATCCTGCACCACGCTGCGCCAATCGGTGGTCATGAGCGAGGCCGGGATGGGGTAAGGACGCGGTTCATCGGCCGACTTGACCGCCACCTTGCGCAGGCTCACTCGCAGGCCGAGCCGCGATTCCAACAACGCCCCGTTGCGGTGCCAGTGGTGCCAGACACCACTGCCCACCGTTCCGCCGCCGATTAAGCCAAAATTCAGTTGTTCCATAGCTGCGCGCGCGGTGCGCAATTCTAAACCATAAACCATAATGATGGCCGTTGGCCGCGCAAGTTTAAAGTTAAAAAACCGGGTGTAAAAACCTTGGGTGGGAAAGGCAGAATGCAAAATGTAAAATGAAGCGGCGGAAGGCAGCAGGAGAAAGTGCGAGGTGCGAACGATTGTTGACTAATCCTTCTTCGCCGCCACGCCGAGCGCGTGGCGCAACTCCGTGGCCATCCAGCGCAACTCGGCGGCATCGCGGCCAAGCAACAGTCCAACCTTTTTGCCGGTGACCGGATGAATCTGCAACTCGGGAAGGGGACGATGGTTGACCTCGACCTTGCTGGCGTCGGCGCGAATCGCCGCGATTTCCCCGCGGCGGAATTCGCGGCGCTTGACGCCAAACAGCCCGCTCTGCACCACGGTCAGGCCGCTGTTCCCCGCCGTCAGAGTCGCCCGCCGTCTTCCCAGATTGACCGCCACCGCCATCAGGCCCAAACCCACGGCCCAGAACCCGACAAGGAAAAGCAAGAGCGGCCAGAAATCCTTCGACGGCTTGTCCTGCTTCCCAAACGCCATGGCGGCTGTGAACACCACCATGAACAGGCACCAAACGATCGCGAAAAAGAAAAGCCCCATGCTCCCCTTGCGCAATCCGGCTGGCGGAACCTCCAGCACAAGGCCCGCGCTCTGTCGTTGGATCACCACCTTGCTGTCCACCGGCTTCTCCACCACATCGCGGAACTGCGGCGGATTCTCCCGGGCATCGCTCACTTCGATCTGCGGCGCGGCCGGTTGGGATCTCCCCGCGCGGGCCGACAAATCCGCCGCGATGGCTTCCAGCCACTGGCGCGGATAACCCGAAGCCACGATTCTCGGTTTGCCTTTCTCAAATTCCGCCATCAGCACCGCCAGCGCGGCCAGTGGTTCGGTGGTTACGGTTTGTCCATTGCTTCTGGCGCCTGCCTTGACCTCGAATTTGCGGATAGCGGCCCGAGGCATCCTCCGCCGCCAACCGAACGGACCGATGGAATCGGACACCGTCAGCCGCCCGTCGCGCCACGTCACCCGGCAGCGTCCAAACATGAGCAGAAGCCCAAAACCGGCGGGAATGCAGCCAACCAAAACAAACCCAGCAAGAAACACAATCATGAAAAGCTCGAAACCGGACTGCTTGCTGTTCGAGAATTGGCGGACCACACTCAGGAGCATGTGACCCACTCCCGAGAGCCACAGCGCGCTAAACCCGACTGGGACCAAACCCAACCACCGAATTTTTCCCAACGGCCGCACGGGCAGGCAATAGGTCACATCATTCCCGGCTGTTTCGACGCGAATTTCTGGAATGGCAGGCAAGTCCATAATTAGTCCATGCGCAACCGTGCTGGCGCATGGCGAGAATGCAGGCGTCGGGCAAGAGTGTCAAGATGGCAGACGTGGCAACCTGGAAATGGTATTGCTGGCTCATGAAGGGCTGGATGAGAGAATTACAAAATCAGAATCTGAAAGCAGAAACTCTGCGGTGGAATCCTCCTCACCCCAGCCCTCTCCTCCACAAGTGTGTGGAGGAGAGGGAGAAGACGCAGGAAGCTTCCCTTCATGAGCCAGCGGTGTGCAAACGGCAGGCTCCCCAAAGGTTGCTTTACTTGAGAGCAGTCCAGCGGTAAAGGTTCTAACATAACACCCATCCAACGGACAACAGAGATGATATGACGAACAGACGATTCAGCACCCTGGCTTGCGCGGTTCTCCTCGCGGGGACGGTATTGACGCAAGGCCAAATCTCCGAAGTTGGCGTATTTGCCGGACATGGGGATGCCGGCAAGCCGGCCAAGGCGGGGTCGGTGCAATACGACGCCGCGCGCGGCGTTTACGTGGTGACGGGCGGCGGGGCGAATATGTGGGCCACCAACGATGCCTTTTACTATGTGTGGAAGGAGGCGTCGGGCGACGTTGCCCTCGCGGCCGATATCCGCTGGGTCAGCACCAATGGCAATCCTAATGTCCACCGCAAGGCTTGTCTGATCATCCGCCAGTCGCTGGATGCGGACTCTCCTTACGTGGACGCGGTGGTGCATGGCAACGGATTGACTGCGCTGCAATGCCGGGAAAGCAAGGGCGGAGTCACGACGGAAATTGAAGCCAACTTTGGAATCACCGCCGCGCCAGCCCGGATTCAAATCGAAAAGCGCGGAGACTATGCGATCATGTCCGTGGCGGGCGAGGGCAAACCGTTGCAGCCGGCAGGCGGTTCCTTTCGGTTGGAGTTCAAGGAGCCGTTTTACATTGGCCTGGCCGTCTGCGCCCACAACGACAACGTGACGGAAACGGCGGAATTCAGCAAAGTGGAATTCGGCGCGCCGCCCGCTTCCGCCCGGCCATCGGCGGCGGGAGTGCGAAGCGCGCTGGAGGTGGTGCCGGTTCCGCCCTCGGACCGGAAGGTGGCCTATTACACGAGCGAGCACATCGAAGCGCCCAACTGGTCGCCCGACGGCAAGTTTTTCATCTTCAACAAAAACAACAAGCTTTACAAAATGGCGACCAATGGAGAACCGGAACCGGTGGACACGGGCGCCTTGATTCGCATCAATAATGACCATGGCATTTCTCCGGATGGCACGATGCTGGCGATTAGCGACCAGACCCGGCCCGGCGGGTCGCGCATTTACGTGTTGCCGATCAGCGGGGGCGCGCCGCGGCTGGTCACCTCCAACGCACCCTCCTATTTTCACGGCTGGTCGCCGGATGGCAAGACGCTGACTTTTTGCGGCCAGCGCAGTTTCGAGGTGGATGGCAGGCGCGCCGACAATTTTGACATCTACACCATTGCGGTTGAAGGCGGGCAGGAGACGCGGCTGACCACCGATCCGGGGAAGGACGACGGCCCTGATTATTCCAGGGACGGAAAATATATTTACTTCAACTCCGATCGCACCGGGCACATGCAGGTTTGGCGGATGAACGCGGATGGGTCCAATCAGGAGCAAATCACGCGGGACGAATACGGCAACGTCTTCCCCCACCCTTCGCCTGATGGGCGCTGGGTGGTGTTTCTGAGCTATCCGCCGGGGGCGCAGGATCATCCGGCCAACAAGGATGTCATCCTGCGGCTGATGCCCGCGGCTGGCGGAGCCATCCGGGATCTGGGGAAAATGTTTGGCGGGCAGGGAACGATCAATGTGAACTCGTGGGCGCCCAACAGCCGGGCGGTGGCGTATGTGAGCTATTTGCCGTTTTAGGATTACCGCTTAAACCAGGCGGTCGCCGGGGTGCAAGGGGTGGCCGATGAGGAATTGGGCGGCGGGCAAACGGCGGGCGCCTTCGAGTTGGAGTTCGTGAATGCGCAAGGCGCCGCCGGTCCCGCAAGCCACCAGGATTCCCGACTTGTCCGCTTGCAGCACTGCGCCGGGCGCGCCGGCGCAACCTTCCTCGACCGAGGCGCGCCAGATCTTTATCGTCCGCGGTTTCGCTCCGCCCGGCAGTGAGGTGAAAGCGCCCGGCCACGGGGTGAAGGCGCGGAGGCGATTCCAGAGGGAACGGGCGGGCTGGGACCAATCGAGACGGCCGTCTTCCCTGGTGATTTTGCGGGCGGAAGAGGCCTGGGCCTCGATTTGGGGCCGGGCGGTGATGTTCTTGTTGACAACATTTTCCAGCGTCCCGACCAGCAGTTCCGCGCCGATCCGGGCCAGGCGCTCGTGCAGGGTGGCGGCGGTGTCGTCGGGCGTGATGGCGGTGGCGCGCTGGGCCAGGATATCGCCGGTATCGAGTTTTTCAGCCATGCGCATGATGGTGACGCCGGTTTCGGGTTCGTCGTTGAGAATGGCCCATTGGATGGGTGCGGCGCCGCGGTATTTGGGGAGCAAGGAAGCATGGAGGTTGAAGGAACCCAGCGGGGGAAGGGCCAGGATGGCGGAGGGCAATAATTGACCGTAGGCGACGACGACGATGAGGTCGGGGTTGAGGCGGCGAAGTTCCTGCAAAAAGGCGGTGTCGCGCGCGCGCTCCGGTTGGAGAACGGGAAGCCCGAGGCGGAGGGCGGCCTGCTTGACGGGGGAGGGCTGCAATTGCAAGGCGCGGCCTTTGGGCCGGTCGGGTTGGGTGACGACGACCAGGACCTGGAACTGAGGGGCGGCGGCCAGCGCCAGGAGGCTGGCACAAGCCAGTTCCGCCGTTCCCATGAAGACCATTTTGCTCCTCATCCCAAGCGCTCCTCCACGGCCTGCAAGACATCGCGCAAGACTTTGATGGGGGTTTGGGTCGAGTCTATGGCGCACCGCAGGGCCGGCCCGTAAAAGTCCAGCAGCGGCTTGCTCTCGGCTTCAAAAACCTGGAGGCGCTTGCGGATGACGGCGGGGCTGGCGTCGTCGAGACGGTTTTCCCGCAGGGCGCGGCGCTGGAGGCGGAGGACCATTTTGTTCATATCGGAACAACTGAAGTAAAGAACGATGCGCACGTCCAGGCCCTCGCTGAGCAACCGCGCCTGGTTGGTGTTGCGGGGAATACCGTCCAGGACGAGGGTGTCGTTGGCGGGGTCGAAGCTGCCGGCGCGCGTGGCGGCTTCAATGTGCTGGTTCCACAAGCGGATGGTCGGCTCGTCCGGCACCAACTCGCCCCGGCTGGAGTAGTCGAGAAAAATGCGGCCCAGCTCGCTTTCGGGAGTCAAATGGCGGAAGATGTCGCCGCAGGCGAAGTGATAGAAGTTGGGGATGGCACCCAGGATTTTGCCCTGGGTGCCCTTGCCCGCGCCGGGCGCGCCGAATAACAGGATGGTGCGGTATTTCATAATGTTTTTCTGGCGGCCGCGCCGGGGAGGGCCGGCGGCAAAGATGGAATCAGGTCAGATCTTTGTGCCGGATTTGGACTTCGAGTATTTCCACAAAGGGAATCATCTCGTCCGCCGTGGCGTTGTCCTTGAACACTTGCAGGTAAAGTTCGGCGGGGGTGATGCGGGAAATGCGTTTGCCGACGAAGACGCCGCGGGCGGACTTGATGTGGATGAGCAGATCCTTGTCCTCCCCGCTCAAGACCACCCGGAAAAATCCGGCCAACTTGGTCTCAAAAAAACGGCGGTTGAAGGAGAATTCGCCGCGCTGAAACACCAGCGGCGCGGGCAAATCGGCCTCGGCGGGCGCGGCCGCAACGGGGCTTGGGCCGGGTGGCTTCAGGGGGGAGAACGATGGGAAGCCCTCGGCGGCCATGGGCGCGGCGTCGCCGTCCGGCGCGGTGGAGGGAAGTGGAGTGGGCGTGTAGGACGGCTGAACCGGCGCGCCGCCGGCGGGGGAAGAATCGCGGCCCGCCAAGGGGCGTCCGGGCACGGCGAGGAAATAAATGGAGCTGGCCACGCCGAAGAAGGGGATGGCGGCCAGGCCGCAGACGGTTGGCAAGGGTTGATTGCGAAAAATGGCGATTTCGTAAGCGGCGAAGAGGTTGGTTGCATAGAGGATGAGGAGCACCATCCAACCGAGGGGACTGGTGAAAATGGCCAGAATACCGAGGCGGCCGGAGGGCCGGGCGGGGGTCTCAACGGGTTTGACGGTGATCTGGCGAAACTTGGCCTTCTCCGAAGGAGTTTCGTCCGAGACCATCGGTTCGACGAGGGCACGGTCATGGGGATTTTTGGCCTCGTCCCGCAGTTGCCGCAGGGCCTCGTCGGTGAATTTGCCCCAGGAAATGCGGGGCGAGTAGGAGCCTTCGCCGGTTTTGAGCAAGACACCGGTGTCGTCGAAACTGATGGGATCGCCGGAAACGCGGGAGCCGTCGGTCAGGGCGTAGGTGCCGGCGCTGGCCGCGTGGCAAAGCAGGCCCATCCACAGCCCGATGATTAATCCAAACCTGCGCATGAAGGGAGTGTGCGCGGTGGGAGCGCGGAGTTCAACCTGTAAAATAAAGCGGTTTTCACCACGAGCGAACATAAAAAGGGGCGCAGGACAAAATTCTTCGCGGCAGGAGTTCGACGATTAATGGAACCCCTCTCTCCGGCTCTCTCCCCGCTCGCGGGGAGAGAGAGGGGAAGCGCGGGCGATGGGTATATGGAAGACGCATATACTCGCTCCTCTGCAAGCATCGGCTTGTGAAGATTTTTGTCCTGCACCCCATAAAAAGGACTTTGATTAGGTTTGATTTGGTTTGTTGGCCATGATGGTCCAAGGGCGGGTGTAATCGGCAAGCGGTTCATGGAAAGGCATTTCTGATTGTTAGCGGGGAAAATACTAAAAAGGCCCGGAATGACGCGAATTTCACGCATAATTTTGACGGTTTTCATGGTCAAGGTTCAAAAAAATGGTTTGACCGGGTTTGACCGGGCGGGGGGCAAATGCATCCTCCTCCGCAGGGCCTTCCACCTTCGCCGGGGCTACGGTGGACAGGACGGCGGACAGGAAATGCAGCCGCCGTCGCCAAGGATTTGGCGGACGAGTTGGCGGCCGGGGAATGCAGAGTGCAGAATAGGAAGCAGGGTGGTAACGATAAAGTTGGGGTGACTGTGGACGGGGTGGACGCGGTGGACGGAGTGGACTTAAACGGAAGCGCGCGGACGCCGGCCCAACCGCCGCCATTCGACACCCCGACTCTGCGTGCCTTGTCCTCATCACTCAGGAAAGAATAGCATTTAAGTACGGGTTGTCAACGGAAAAATGAGGATTTTTGCAAGGGCCTCATCATTAGACACTTGCGCGGCTTGTCCGCCTCATGGCAGACGGGCAAGACGCCCGGAGCGGCAAGGCGCAAGCAAGGGAATTGAACCGCGGATCCTCCTTCGCCCGGCCTACGGCGGACAGGTTTCGCGGATTCCGCGGATAAAAAAGCCTTTCATCGCAAAGTCGCCAAGCCGCAGCGCGGGAGAGCCGCAACCAAAGCGTTGAGCCCGAATTGAAAATTTGTCATTGAGAATTTCTCATTTGTCATTCGGAAGGATGGTTCTGAAAATTTTGCCAAAGCTTCCACCTTCGTTAAAACTACGGCGGACAAGACGGCGGACAGGACGGAGGACAAGGCGGGGGAAATGCCTTTTTCAAACGCACAGGACTTTTGCAAGTATTTTGGACTGCAATCCGTCAGAATCATTCACTTTCGGAAGGAAATTGACAGGATGAACAGGATGAACAGGATTCCGAAAGAACAGAACGATAACGTCTTGGTCCGAGCCTTATCCTGTAAATCCTGTTCATCCTGTCCAAAACATCTCCTTTTGTTGCGGCTCGCAGCGCTGGGGGCTGTGCTACTTTTTGTGCTAGTTTTGGGGTCGGAACCCCGGTCCTTTGCGACAGACTGAAAAACGCATAAACCGATGACCTCCCTTTATTATCAATGGTTTTGAGCGCAAGGCAGGCGATGGCGGCCCGATCCCCGCCTAATTCGCCGATGCCGCAGATGAAGAGCGTTCGGCGGGACGCCGAACGCGGCGGGCGAGACGCCCGCGCTCCCCAAACAGCCAGGTTTCGCCGGTTCAGGATCAAGTGTAGAATATGCAAAGAAGCGGCCGGCGAGGGCGCCGGCCGCCACACGCGGGGGAAACAGAACAACAAGTAAGCTGGCCCGCTGGGCGGGCTGCGTGTGCTCCCCGAAACGGTTCGCGTCGTGAATAAACCTTTCCATGAACCCTCACCTCACCCTAACCCTCTCCCCTCCCATCGGATGGGAGCGGAGAGGGAACAGCAGACGGACACGAATTGTTCCACGGAGTTCTGTCCGGCAGCGGCAGGTTTATGGGCCATGCACAGTTCTTTTTGGAACAGGCGCTTTCCATGAACCCTCACCTCACCCTAACCCTCTCCCCTCCCATCGGATGGGAGCGGAGAGGGAACAGCAGACGGACACGATTTGTTCCACGGAAGTCTGTCGAGCAGCGGCAGGTTCATGGTCAAGATTAAGATTAGGATAAGATTAAGAGTAGGAAACCGCCACTCAAGCATAGGGAATGCAGCCTTTGCAGGAACCCTCACCTCACCCTAACCCTCTCCCCTCCCATCGGATGGGAGCGGAGAGGGAACAGCAGACGGACACGATTTGTTCCACGGACGTCTGTCGAGCAGCGGCAGGTTCATGGTCCCAATGCACGCCAAAATTTTGGCGTGGAAGCTAATCGGCGTTGCGGGCCAAGCCCAAGTCCCGGGCCATATCCTCGACGGTCAGATTGCAGCGCCTTTGGAGGTTTTCATCGGCGACGGCGCCGTGCTGCCAGACGGCGAAGCGGATGGCGGTGAGGGGATCTTGCTGGCAGG
>Ga0187848_10003244_pt1 | contig 12107 bp, 15 predicted proteins | sample June2016WEW_4_40_FD_132424 | JGI IMG/M metagenome (GOLD analysis project Ga0187848, IMG submission 132424) | Peatland microbial communities from SPRUCE experiment site at the Marcell Experimental Forest, Minnesota, USA - June2016WEW_4_40 | ecosystem: Environmental > Terrestrial > Soil >... | reverse complement strand
TCCGTCCAAATCGACGGCCTGACTGTCCCTGTCCTATTAGGTGACAACCACGCCGCGGTCGCGCCACCGGTCCTGTCCGGCCATGCCGTCGATAACAACAACCAGATCCTCTTGGGTGCCGTCACGCTCTCGCTCTTGCACAAACACCTTGGCGACACTGTCGTCTTTTCCTTTGGCAGCCCGAACACTGCCCCGCTCTACCTGCCTCCCGCGAAGCTGGTCATCGTGGGCACTGCCACCCTGCCCGCAATCGGCGGTGACAGCACCTTCGCCGACCACCCCTCGATGGGAACGGGAGCCGTGCTCTCCGACCACGTCAGCCCGGCGTTCATACACGCCATCCAAAACCCTGACCCCAACCTCAGAGGACCGGGTTTGGTATTCGTACGCCTGCACAGCAGCGTGAGCTTCGCTGTCGGACTGGCCGACATGAACCGCATCGCCAATCTCGCCAACAAGGTCTTCGCCGCCGACCCGAACGCTACCGGCGATAGCGTCGAAGTCCTAGGCGTCCAACACCCGGCTGAGATCGTCAACTACCAATCCACCGGAGCAACACCCGTCATCCTCGCCGCGGGCCTTGCCGTCGGCGCGGTCGTCGCACTGGCTCTCACCTTGATCGCGTCGGTCCGGCGACAAAGACGCGACCTCGCCTTATTGAAGACGCTCGGATTCACCACCCGGCAGTTGGCCGCAACGATTGCCTCGCAGGCTTCGGTTATCGCCGCGATCGCCGCTGTCGTCGGAGTGCCCGTCGGCATTGCCGTCGGACGGCAACTATGGATTCTCTTCGCCCGCAACATCAACGCCGTGCCCGCACCCACGGTTCCCGCCTCCCTGATATTGGTCGCGGCCGGCGCGCTCATCCTCGCCAATCTCGTCGCGGCTGTACCTGCGCGCATGGCCGCACGTACCCCGGCCGCCCTAGTGCTACGAACCGAGTGAAAGCCGAACCCCAAGCTCCCTCCCCAGCGCGACACAACGACATGAAACATGCACTCCGAGTGACGCCGAGCGTGCGCCAGACTCGGCAGGGAGTATGAGAGCGGGCTAGGACGAACAAGAGCCGTCGATGGATGCGCGCAAGTCGGGTGGTGGGTGCGCTCGCGATGCACGCAGATGAAGCGATATGTCGCTCGGGCAACTCGGACGCTCCCGCTTCGCCATGGGAGAAACGAGCGTGGGGATTCGTGTGGAAGAACCCACGTCCTCAGACCGCTCAGAGGGGCTCGAGTAGTGCCTCATTCCACGGCGTGACGCGCCACGCGGCGACTAGTCCGTTGAGAACAAACGGGTCTGAAGTGGCGAACTCCTCGGCCGCTTCGTGCGTTGTGAACACTCCCATGGCGCCTTCGCGTGGGTCGGCGAACGGGCCGATCAACAACAACGTGCCTTGCTCCCGGAAGACTTGCCAGCGGGCGCGATGGGCCTCGAAGTGGGCCCGCACCAAATCCATGTCGAGGTTCGCAGGCGACTCGTAGGTCAACACGTACTTCATTCGACTCTCCCTCGACTTCGGCCTCGGAAGAGGGTGTCTGGTCCGCCGCTGCGGCCTCTAGCGAACACCTGGTCAGCGTAGCGCTACGGCCGTTTCGTCGAGCCCCGAACCGAGTCGGCGACACGCAGAATGACACAAGCATCCGAGATCGTGGCCGTCGAGATGGCTAGCCCGACGGCCACGATCTCGGATGCTTCGCCACGGCCTTGTGGCACACTGAGCCGATGAGGACCCGGGCCGCCCTACTGACCGTGTCCCAGCAACCCACTCGCGCCACCGCCGGCGCATTCCGTCGGCGCTGGCGTGGTCACGTCGTTTGCGGGCGGGATCAGCGATCGCCCTGCCCTCACCACTCACGCCGGTCGCCAGCACGGGGTCCCGGTGCGCCTCGGCCCCCTCGCTCTCTATGCCCTCTTCGGCGCGCCGCTTGACGAACTCGGCCAACATGCCGGCGGTGTCATCGACCTCGGCGACCTCGGGGCCGGCAACTGGGGGCCGCGGCTCGGCGCCGCCAGGAGCTGGGAGCTTCGCTTCGCCCTCCTCGACGAGCTGCTCACGGCCAGGTTGGCCCGGCGCAGCGCCGACCCGACGCCCGAGATCGCCCACGCCTGGCGCTGGCTCCGTTCCAGCCCTGGGACCGCCCGCATCACCGAGCTCGTCGACTAGTCGGGCTTGAGTCATCGGGCCTTCGTCAGCTGTTTCCGCCACCAGGTGGGGGTCGCACCGAAGACGGCGGCGCGCATCCTGCGCTACGAACGGCGACGGCATTGCTGGAAGCGGGCACGCGATCGATTGCGGAGGTCGCGGCTGTGAGCGGGTATGCGGACCAGGCGCACCTCGACCGGGAGTTTGCCGCCCTCACTGGCCGCTCGCCGACCCGCTTGGTGCAGAACGGGCCGGCTCCGGGTACCAGTCGATCCGGTCAATTTTGTTCAAGACCGGGGAGTGGTGACGCGCTTAGATTCGTCACATGACCACGCGCAGAGACATCCAAGCGGTCCTCGTCTACGACGACATCGAGAGAAGCCAGCAGTACTTGGTGAAGACGTTCGGGTTCGTGCCTGGCGAACTGCACCGGGCGCCGGACGGGACGGCCGTGCACGGTGAGGTGACCACGGGCTTGACGGCCATCTGGATGCACCGTGTCACCCACGAGCACGGGCTCGACTCGCCGAAGAACCTCGGCTACGCCAGCGGCCAGCTCGTCGTCTACGTCGATGACGTCGACGCCCACCACCAGCGGGTCATCGCCGCCGGAGGGCGCCCTACTGCGCCCACCCCCGTCGACCAGGCCTACGGGCTCCGGGACTATTCGGTGTTCGACAGTGAAGGCCACCTTTGGACATTCGCTACTCGCCTGTAGCCGACCGAACGAATAAACGCGGTCGAGCGGTACTTGGCCGCCTCGTGGACCGGCCTTATAGCTCCCGGAGCCGGTCCGAGACTCAAGGCAACCAGTCGGCGCCAATCGCTCGCCTCGAACAAGTCGAACCGGTTACCGCGGTAGGACATTGTCCCCAACTCAACCTGTCCCTTGGCGCTCCCGAACGTCGTTACGCGCCGACGGAGTGCAGGAACCACCCGTCACGCGACGAGCGCCGAACAGATAATCGGCGAGGCCTCGGACCGCGAGGCGTTTAGGATCCAGGTGGACCGAACCCCGCTACGCCATCGTCTTGGCGCCGTCAAGCGACTCGCGGATGATGTCGGCGTGACCGGCGTGCTGCGCCGTCTCGGCGATCATGTGGAGCAGCGTGCGCCGCGCCGACCAGCGAGCCCCCGGCTCGAACCACGGAGCGGCTGGGAGCGCATGGGAGTCATCGAGGCTCGGGATGCTCGCCACGATCTCGTCGGTCCGGCGGGCAACCGCGGCGTAGTTCTCCAGCAGCCCGGCAAGTGATTCTCCCGGCAACATCTGGAAGCCCGCCAGCCACTCGGCGACCTGCGCCGAGTCGTCGAGGTTCGGGATCTGTTGCGGCGACCCCTCAAGGATGAACGTCGCCCAGTTCGCCTCCACCGCGGCAACGTGCTTGATCAGCCCGGCCAGGGTGAGCTCGCTCGCGGTCGTTCGCTGAGTCGCCTGCTCGTCGGTGAGGTCGCGGACCGTGTAACGGAGGAAGTGACGGTGCTTAGCAAGGGTCTCCAGGATGTCCTCTCGCTCGGTCGTCGTCTGCAACGTGCTCATCGTTTGTTTGCTCCTTTCGTCGGCGTACTCCGTTCTTCAGTCACGGTAAGCTAGATAGGCAACTGCGCGAGCTCGGCTACCCGGTGGATGCGCGGCGCGGCGTCGACGGGGGCTACCAGCTCGTGGCGGGCGCGGCGTTACCGCCGCTGATCCTCGACGACGAGGAAGCGATCGCGCTCGGCGTCAGACCATCCGTCGCGATCCAGGGCGCGACGCTCAGCGGGATCGCGGAGGCCTCGGCGCGCGCCCTTGGCAAAGTGGCGAAGGTGATGCCGCCGCCGCTTCGACGTCAGGTGGATGCGCTCGCGGCGATGACCGTCCCAGCGGTTTGGGGTGGCATGCTGACAAGTGTCGATCCCGCGGCTCTTGCCGTCGTCGCGCAGGCCTGCCGAGACGGTGAGCACCTCGAGCTCGACTACACAACGCGCGACAGCGAAGAGAGCCACCGACGCGTCGAGTCGCATCGCCTCGTGCTGCTCGGTCGGCGGGTGGCGTGGGACCTCAGCCGCTTCGACTGGCGGAGCTTTCGCGTCGATCGCCTTCGCGCGCCAGCGACGACTGGGACCCGGTCAATCCCGCGCGAACTGCCGGGCGGGGATGCCGCTGCCTTCGTCCGGAGCGGCATCGAGAACGCCCCAGCTCCCTATGGCGTCAAGGCGGTCATCCACGCCGAGGCCGCCGCGGTACGCGCCCGCATCGGTGCTTGGGCGTCAATCGAGGAACTCGATGAAGACCGCTGCCTCGTGATTCTCAACGCCGACAGCTTCGAGTGGCCGGCAATGGGGCTCGGCATCATCGGAGTGGAGTTCGAGGTGCTCTCACCGCCAGACTTCGCCGACTACCTCGGTGAATGGAGCAAGCGGTTCGGCCGCGCGGCGGCCGCTTTCACTACAACGACGTAATCGATGCCATTCTCTGGGCTCCAGTTGACCGACGACAGCTGCGACAGGTCCCCTTCAAGGCCCAAGCGCTACGCGTGCGGCGGAGGTCGTACGCGCGGAGCCTCGATCTGGATGGCGTTCGGTCCCGTCGAGATCGTTGGGCGACCACGCAGACGAGACGTTAGGTGGAGTGACCCGGGATCCGCGAACACCTGACCGCTGGACGAGACGATGTCTTGTCTGGCAGAAAGGAGTCCAAGATGTCCGGGAGAGTCCCGCCGCCGTATCCGCCCGGCAACTCATTCCATCATGGACCCGTGCAGGGCATTCGCAGAGCTTGTCAGCGCCAGGACTCGGCCGTCTAGCGGGCGATCGAACACAAGGCGCTCGAATCGACCTTGACCGCGACGACTGTGTCAGCTGCGAGATTGAGCGCCACCGCGCTCGAAACGTAGGGGCGAGGAGACACCGGCCCTCACGTTCGCCACATGGGCTGAAGTGGTCGGTCGGTTCGAAAGAAGCCACACTCGGAGCGGAGGGCGGCACGACGGCGCCGGCCGTTCGCACGAAAACCCGTTGTCGTCGCTGCCAAACCGCCGTGGGTATGGCAAAGCCATGAGAGGTACGACCCCCGAAGCCGCCGCTTCTAAGGCTCTTACGTGAGCGACGTGGGGACCTATCCAGCCAAGACCGGGCACCGAGCAGAAGCCTTTCCTCTCTAACAGCGACCGTTGGGGGTCGGCGATCCCACTGGCCACCGTCTTCGCTGCCGGCGGCGCTATTCACCTGTCGCTAAGAGCCGGCCTGCGGAGGAAAGCCGGCAATACGCTTGGCAATGTTCACGGCATGGTCCCCGAGACGTTCGTAGAACCGGGCGAGAAGGGTGACCTGCGCGGCAACCGCGGTCAGCATTGCCCCACGTGCCACTTCCCCGGTCAGGCGTTCGTGAAGGATGTCGATCTCCTCGTCCTCCTCGTCGAGGGTGATCACCGGGGGAACGTGGGCGCCGAAGGCATCCGCCGTCGCCTTCCACATCTAGAGGGCGACCTCGGCCATGCGCTGAACAATCCCGCGGCTGAGCGGGCTCATCTCCGCGCCGAGGTTGACGACGGCACGCTGGGCGATGTGCTCGGCGAGATCCGCACTGCGCTCGAGCTCCGGCAGGATCCGGAGAATGCCGATCAGCCTGCGCAGCTCGTCACCGCTCGGCGACTCGGTGTCGATCTGATCCCAGACGGTTTGTTCGACGTCGGAGGTGAGCTCGTCGATCAGCCGGTCCCCCTCGATCACCGCGATACCGAGTGAGATCTCCCCGCGCAGCAAAGCCTGCGTTGCTCCAGCAAGTGCTTCGGTCACGAGCGCGAACAGCTGAGCGACACGGCGATCAACCGGAGATCCCTCGAACGACGCCTGCATCAGAGGAACGATAACCACGCGACACGTGGAATTACCACGTTGTTCATCTTGTGTTCATGCCGATGTCGTCTGGAAATCACTTTGGGCTGCGAAAGTGACAATTGGGGGAAACTTTTGGAAGCGGATCCAGAGTCTCGTCGGATGGAGAGTCCCCTTGCTGTTAGGCCAGCCTGAGAATCTGAAAGAAGGCCTCGCGCCCGTCTCTATCAGCGACCTCCTCAACGAGGCGCCGAGGAGCAGGTTCCATCGCAGGGCTGTCCTCATCTCGGGCATGGGATTCTTCACCGACGCCTACGACCTGTTCGTCATCGGAACGGTGGCGGCCATCGTGACCACTCAGTGGCACCTCAGCACCACCGAGGCGAGCTGGGTGACCGGCGCGGCTTTACTGGGTGCCTTTGTCGGAGCGTTCGTGTTCGGCAGGATCGCTGACGTCCTCGGTCGCAAGAGCGTCTACGTCCTGGTGGCGGCAGTCATGATCGTCGGGGCCCTGGCATCTGCGTTTGCCCCGGGTTTCCTATGGCTCGTCGTGGCGCGCTTCGTCCTGGGGCTCGGCATCGGGGGCGACTACCCGGTCTCTGCCGTGCTCATGAGCGAATACTCCAACCGCAGCGACCGGGGTCGTCTTGTCGGCATGGTGTTCTCGATGCAGGCGCTCGGCCTCATAGTCGGCCCGCTCGTCGGCTTGGCCCTCTTGTCCTCAGGGGTCTCCCAAGCCCTCAGCTGGAGGTTGCTGCTCGGCCTCGGCGCGATCCCGGCCGCCACCGTCATATACCTGCGGGCGAAGATGCCCGAGTCGCCCAGGTTCCAAGAGCGTGTGCAAGGCGAGGGCGAACGCGCGGCGCGCCAGGCGGCCGCGTTCTCCGAGGGAGTCCTCGACGCCTCTGCGGTGTCGGTCGAGGCCAAGCGGCATATGGGTCTCAAAGAGTTCATGACCAATCCCCGGATGCTGCTCCTCTTGTTGGGCACGGCGGGAACCTGGTTCCTCTTCGATTACGCCTATTACGGCAACACCTTGTCGCTGCCCGCGATCCTGAAAGGCGTCGACCCCCACGCAACGCTCGAAGCGAAGCTTGCCTGGACCCTTGCGATCTTCGTGGTGTTCGCGGTGCCCGGCTATGCCCTCGCCGTCGTGCGCATGGACAGGATCGGCCACAAGCGGCTGCAGCTGATCGGGTTCACCGTCATGACCGTCGCCTTCGTCGCGCTCGGCGCGGTTCCCCGGCTCACCGCCACAGTCGTGCCTTTCCTCCTTGTCTTCGGTCTCAGCTACTTCTTCGTCGAGTTCGGACCGAACACGACGACATTCGTCCTCCCGTCTGAGGTATTCCCGGTGAACATGCGAACGACCGGCCATGGGATAGCAGCAGGCGTCGGCAAGCTCGGTGCCTTCATCGGCGTGTTCCTTGTGCCGCAGCTGCAACGGCACATCGGCTTGCGAGGCATGCTCCTCGTCGCCGCAAGCGCTTCGATACTCGGGTTCTCGTTGAGTCTCGTACTGCCCGAGCCCGCACGCCGGACCCTCGAGGACGTGTCAGGCGAGGACAAGGGCGCGTGGCTGAGAGCAGGCGAAAGCACGGCCGCGTCGGCCCCGAGGCGTGTCGCGACCGAGCAGTCCGAGCATCCTCCTCGCGACTGATACCAGCCGACGCCGCACACGTCGTCACGTGCGGTGTCTGCTTCCCCCGCCTGATGTCCAAAGCGGGCGCCTTCGAGCAGCCAGCCGCCGCAACGATCTCGGAGGAGCTTCACGCCAGCGAGCCGCGGCAGATGTCCCGTCCGACCTGCTCCGGGGTCCGGGATTGGCCTTGCCGCCACTCCAACAGTGCCTGGTGTAGCGATGACGGCACCCGTCTCGCTGGGCCTTGGCACGAGTCCACAGAGCTGCCGGTAGTGAGGCGCGCCAGAGTACAGAACAACGCCCTTGCACCCGCGTCGGTCGACGGGAACGACGCGCCCGAATCGGCAACGTTACGTGTGGGTAGGGGCTACGGCCTCGGTCGCGCAACGCAGTGGCCCGCTCGTGGCCATGTAGCGACGAGGCTGGAGCTTTCGACCACGATCCAGCTCTCCTTTCCATTCCACGAGGGCGGTTGGCGGGCCATCACCTCTGGAAAATGCCAGGCTTCCCCATCACTTACCTATTGCTCTCGGCAGTTGAACATCCATCGGATCCCGTAACGGTCGGCGCAGGTTCCCAAATACGCGCCCCACGGCATGTCAGCGAGCTTGAACACGTCGGCCCCTCCATCCGAAAGCAATCCGAACAACCGCTCGGTTTCGCTGCGGTCCTCAAGCTCGAGGTTGATGGTGACGTTATTGCCGACACGTCGCTCATGTCCCATGGACTCGAGCATGTCGGTGGCCATGAGCACATGACCCGCGAGGATCGGCAGTTCGACATGCATCACCATGTTCTTCTCGGCATCCGAAAGTTCGGGTGCTCCGGAAGCAGGCGGCATGTCACCCATCCTCATGATGGGACTTAGGAAATCGGTGCCAAAGACGGACTTGTAGAAGTTAAGAGCCTCTTCGGTGTTGCCCATGAAATTGAGGTACGTGCTTACGCGCGGCATCGTTGATCCTTTCGGTAGTGTGCTGACTTCGTCTCAGACCGACGCGGAGGCGAGCAGCGCGTCGATCTGACCGATTGCCTGCGCCATGCCCTCGACCATCCCCATGCCGACCATCATCTCCATCTGGGAGAGGTCGATGAACTGCGTCACGGCGGTCATCCGCGTCCCGCCGTCGGTCGCCTCGAAGGTCACATAGCCAGCTACCGGAGGCATCTCCGGCGTCGGTTCGCCGTCGGAACCTGCGAACCCGTTCGCGAAGTCGATCCGCGTCGGCTTGTCGATCACGTGCATCTTCCAATAGCCGCGGTGAATCTCCCCGCTCGGTCCGGTGAGGTGATAGCGCGACTCGCCGCCGACGACGAAGTCGTGGCGGGTGAAAGTCGCCGGCCACGTCGGTGGGCCCCACCACTGCTCGAGCTTGCGCGGGTCCTCCCACACGGTCCAGACGCGCTCCGGCGCCGAATCGAACTCGGCGACAAGTGTGAGCGTGAGGCTCTCGGGATCTTTGGTCGTACTGATCACGGTCATTTGTGGTCTCCTTCTCTTTCTTGAGGTGTTTCGAGAATGGCGGCGATGCGGTTGGCGCGGTCGACCCAGAGCTGCTCGTACTGATCAAGGAGCGCGATCGCCTTTGCAATGGTCGGACCGTTCGCATGCACGATCTGCTCCCTCCCGCGGCGCTCCTTGGTGACGAGTGCCGCTCGCTCAAGGACGGCCACGTGCTTCTGCACGGCGGCGAAGCTCATCTCGTAACGGCGAGCAAGCGCCGAGACCGACTGGTCGTGAGTGATGGCGCGCCCGAGGATGTCCCGGCGCGTTCGGTCGGCGAGGGCATGGAAAAGTCGGTCGACGTCCGCTTCAGACAGACTCACATCTACAACCATACGGTTGTAGATGTGCGGATCAGCTGCGGCCCCCGCAAGAGGTGGTAGAGCGCCAATTTCGACGACGAGGACTCGATGGGGGCTCGGATCCATGTGATCACGCTCGACGTCATCCTCCGGGGCGGCCTCCAGAAAAGCGACGCGCGATAAGCGCGCGATAACCGGTCGGGGCAAAAAAGTAGGCCATCCCGGCACTTCGCCGAAATGGCCTCTGAACTGGACTTTTATCCGGTGTCGGAGGGGGGACTTTCCCACATACGACACGCGAGACGATCTGGGATCTGGCCGCTTGAGGAGTCTTCCCGCTTATGACGAGGCGCGCACGGCCCCAGCTGATGCCTGGTGTGTTCGCTCCCCTATCGGCGGACTCAGACCTTGAGGGTGTCCGAGAAGCTGAGATCACATGTCACCGATGAGCATCGTCATGGTCATGGGGTCGACCGGCGATTCGACGAACCCGTAATGCCGGTAGAAGCTCTTGGCTTCCTCATCCTTGTCGTGGACCAGCACGAGCCGAACCCCGACGGTCCCGGCCACCTCGATGGCCTTGAACGTGAAGTGCTTGAAGAGCGCGGCACCGAGACCCAGCCCGTTGTGCTTGGCGTCGACCGCGATGCGGATGGCACGCAGCTCCTCAGGCTGGTTGCGACCGAAATTCCTCGGGGCGAATGACCGAAGGATCGACGCCATTGACCGCGAAGGCTGCACTTCGCACTACCGACCCATGCTCGGCCCGAGATCTGGCGCGATTTCAGGAAGTCCCAGCTCGACTCCAACAGCTCGCCTCCAAACGCCCTCCATTTGGCGCAACCGAGAGCGAGCCTGCCTGTTGAGCTCTGGCTCACCGGCGAGGAACACGAACGCCTCGTGCACGAGTTTGTCGATCTGAGCCGGAGTACGAGCCGACGCCCCGGCAATGATCGGAGGCGTCGTTGAGGTCGACGGGTCCTCGAGCAGCTTCAAAATCTCATATCGGTCCTTCCTGCCGGGCAGACTGTCAGGCCGATCAAGAAGTGCCGCGATCTTGGTAGCGGTGTGTGCCGCACTGGTTAGCACGCGATAGCCATTCGCCGTCTCGGCATGGGAGGTAAGTAGCTCGACGCGCAGTTGCAGGTTCGCTCCTAGACGGGACTGGAATGGCACATACAGGTCGAGGTGGATAGAGCGCCAGGTTGCTCGCCACTTCGTACCAGCCAGGTGGTGTGACTCGGAGAGATCACCAACAATCCCTTCGAGGATCGCCAGCTCGCCACGGGTGACGATCAGATCGACGTCATGACTCATCGGGCCACCAGTACGGACCCAAGATCCCCAGCCACCGATCAAGATCGCGGCCGGTACTGCTGCCAGCACCTCCCCGAGCACAGCCCGCGAGAGGTCGGTCTGGTCAGACGAGTAGAAGTGGTTCGTCACTAGCGGCAACTTTCTGCATGTCGAGCTCGGCAACAAAGCGAGCAGCCTGCCATCCTGGCAGTGCGAACAGATCTACATACGCCTGACAAAAGGGCGTCACGCGGCCGTAGCTGCTGAGGAGGCGATCCGGTTCGGCTACCAATACCTCGGTGCCATGGCCGCTTCGAGCGGTTGGTAAGTCCGGAAGGCGCGGATCGCCATAGAAGAGGACGGTGTCATAGTCGGCGATGGAATTGACACCGTGCAAGTGGGAAACCACCGCCCCGAAGCCCCCGAGAATCACCTCCGAATTCGTCGCGGACCGCTCGACGTCCACAGCTGGTACATCGACCCGAAATCGACTCACGATGTCGCGGCTTACCCGGCGGTGGGCGGCAAAAAGAACTAACAGTCTCGCTGGATCAAGAACCTGCAAGCCATCGAGAGGCCCCACGGCGACGGCACCGATCTCTACGGGGTGCCCCAATGAACGGTGGGCGGTTGAGACTGGGATGTCGAGCTCGCCCGCGAACGCCGTGACCGATGGCCACCGACGATGACCCTCTCGAGCACCCACGAGGAGATGGCGCCACACGACCTCGATCACTGGCATCATGGCTTGATTCTACCCGATTTCCACTATTGTAGGGAAACAGGGCACAACTAGGTCCGGGGTGCGACCGCTTGTTCCGTGCGCGAAGCATGGCATTACGCCGAGAAATGGCTTCCCCGGGCCGCCTTCGGCGGCGAGGAGTCAGAAGCACTCGGCCAGCGTGATGTAGCGGGTCAACGAGCAAGGCGTTTCAAGGCGGCCGTGAAGAGCGGCAGCCTGCCACCGCCGCTCTGGCTCGTCGTAACCGTGATCGGGACGCTCGTAGCGATGGCCGCCCTCACTGTCGTCCCGGCCCGCATCGGTTCGATGCAGTCGATCGTCGAGGTCCTTCAATCGGAGGCAGCCTGAGGTCGCCGATGCCCGCAATGCCTCAGCAACGGCCAGCCCGCAGCTCCGATACCGTGCGTGAGGCACGTTTGAGGCACGAGAAAGGGGTCGGTGGTCGGACCACGCCTCGCGCTACCTCCGCGACCTGGACAACGGCTCTCGTCGTCCTCCGCGAAAGGGGAGCATCGGGCAGCACATCGGGCAGCACATCGGGCAGCACATCGGGCAGCACATCGGGCAGCACAGCGGGCAGCACATCGGGCAGCACATCGGGCAGCACATCGGGCAGCACATCGGGCAGCACATCGGGCAGCACATCGGGCAGCACATCGGGC
>Ga0187848_10003240_pt1 | contig 12115 bp, 10 predicted proteins | sample June2016WEW_4_40_FD_132424 | JGI IMG/M metagenome (GOLD analysis project Ga0187848, IMG submission 132424) | Peatland microbial communities from SPRUCE experiment site at the Marcell Experimental Forest, Minnesota, USA - June2016WEW_4_40 | ecosystem: Environmental > Terrestrial > Soil >... | reverse complement strand
GAAACAAACATCACGCGAGGGCGGACTGGCAATTCACAACAGCCGACGCCCGCGTTCGCCTCAAAAGGCTATACCCTCACTTCGAATGACTCGCGCCACTAGTAAAAAATCGGCTTCTCCGGCTGGTGATCGAGAAACTCGCGTAGGTGCGGGTTTGCGGCCACATTCTGATATGCGCCCTCCGCCATTCCCAGCAGGGTTTGCCGACGTTCCGGCGTCGCGAGGTCGAGGCCGAGGTCGACGCACTGTTCCAGCGAAGGCGTTTCGTCGATCCTCAGGTACCTATCCCCCAGTTGATGGGCGACCATGAAGTTTACCAGTTGCTGCTGGGCGGCGAAGAACGTGGAAAGAAGGCGCATGTTTTTGACCCAGGCGGCTGCCCCCAGATTTCTTCCGAGCGATGTCGGAAGTGAAAACTTGGTCGTCGTAGTCCCTATGCTCAACACGTGGATGTCCTCCTGCAGCCGGCCCAGGAACTTAGTGGCCTCGTGGATGGCGCAGAGGTCGGGTGCGTTCGCGGCCAGGCCGCCGTCGGCGTAAAATGCATCCCCGACTTGCGCCAGCGGGAAGTAGAAGGGGGCCGCCGACGTCGCCATCGCGACGTCGGCGGCCTTTCTCTTTTTGTCGACGACGAATTGGGGGCAGTGCGCGGTCTTGAACATCTGCACGGAGCCCTTGGTCATGTTGATCGCGGGGATCAGCAGGCGCGTGCGGGCGTCCCCGATCAGGGCGTCGACGCCGACGACGGATTCTATGGCCTTCCTCAGCTCTGAGCCGTCATATTTCGGCCCTCTCGCCATGGCCGCGCATTCGCGCCATTTGGGAATGAATCCCGTTTTCGGCTCTCCCTTCGGGAATATCGTTTCGCCTTTCTCTAGGAATACTTTTTCGATCATCTCGGCGGGCTTGCCGAGGGCGAGGCCGATCGCGACCAGGCCCCCAATCGAAGTTCCCGCGATCAGATCGAAGCACTCCCCGATTGGACGCTGCGCCTGCTCCTCGAGCCGCCTCAGCACGCTCACGGTGAACAGCCCGCGGTAACCGCCACCGCTCAGAGCCAGGATCTGGAAGGCCATTGAAATCTCCTTATTTCGTTCCTACATTGTTCTCCGGCCGATTCTTTTCAAGGTTCTGATCGGATAGCGGGGCGGGGTTACGGGGTTTCAATGGCGAACGTTTCGAAACTGCTGTTCTGCAGCGACAAGGTTTGTTTCCTCGCCAACCTCGACCTGGGGGCGAGGGAACATACGCTTCTTCGCGACGCCCGAAAGAAGATCAGGGCGCGGCTTAAGCAAAGTTTCTCGGAAGTCAGCCGCGATAAGCTGGGCGTTGTCGTCGCGCCCCGTTTCTATACGCAGGGCAGCTACGCCTACAAGACGATCAACGATCCGGCCCACGTTCCGCCGCAGCAGATGGACCTCGATGACGGCTGTTACCTGCCTCTCACTTTCGTTAAAGAGGCGAGGCCGTCCAAGGCCGCGTCGGCTTTCTTCGAGGTCGTCGACGCGGCCCTGAAGGACTTGGCCGCCGAGGAAGGCTGGACGTTCGTCCAGAAGCCGACCTGCGCCAGGCTCGTGATCTCCCGGGACGCGCACGTCGACGTCCCGCTCTACGCAATTCCCGATCGCGAATTCCTTACACTGGAGAAGGCGGCGGCGGCTAGAAGGCTCGTCGCGGCCGACAGCCTGCGCGAGTCGGTCGACCGCTGGGAGGCGTTGCCTTCCAACCATGTGCTGCTAGCGCACCGCGAAGACGATTGGGTGCAGTCCGATCCCCGGAAGATCCACGCGTGGTTCGTGGACGCCGTCGAGCTATACGGCGAGCGTCTGCGGCGGGCGTGCCGGTTTTTGAAGGCATGGCGGGACTTCCATGCGCCGGCGCTCGATTCCCTATCGTCGATCATTCTGATGGCCTGCGCCTGGCGAGCGTTCGAAGAGGTTGGGCGCAGGAATCTTCCCAATCGCGACGACCTCGCTTTGTTGGAGGCGGTGGAAAGGCTGCCGGGCTATCTGCGCGGCGAGATCAAGAATCCGAGCGACGACAACGAGCTGCTGTGCCGCCGCCTTTCGGGTGATGCGAGGCGGATCGCGGTCGAAAGGGCCGAGCAACTCAAGGCCGCCCTCGCGGCCGTCGTCAGGAATTGTTCGTCGCAAGTCGAAGCGGTGGTAGGCATGCGCAACCTGTTCGGCGACCGGATTCCCGACGACGCGAGCCTCGTCAGCGTGACCGAGGCGGCGACCGCCCAAGTCATGCGCCACGAGCCCAGGCAAGTGCCGGCGCCGATCGTCGGCCGGTCGCAGAGTGGGTGATCGAAGTTCGTCCCTACACGCCGTCCACGATGCCCTTGTCCAACGGGGTTTCGTGCGGGACTGGAGCGCTTCGCCGCGAGCGGTCTACGTCGGCCGTCTCGATCCCTCCGATCTCGGGCTTCTCGTTTCCGTCGAGGTGACTGACCTCGACTTCATCAGGCCAGTGGCGATCCGACTGCGCGAGGCGGACCTCGCGCGGAACCTTCCGCACATCCTCGCTGAAGACTTGTCATTGTGCTACTTCGAGCGCGGCGGCGTCGTATTCGACCGATACGATCCCGGCGGCACGGTCCTCCAATGCCTCGACCAGGCCGAAAGGGTCGCGCGAGACGCCGTCAGGGGAAGGCTCGACGAGGACTTCGCGGCAGAACTCTCTTCCTATTGGGGAGACCGATTTGTCTTCACCGACGTCGCCGACGACATTGTCGGCGAGCGCTCGATTTGTTATTTGGCGACCTCCCGAGAGGGGACCTTCCTGCCGGTCCTCTGCGTACGGGGGTCGTGGCTTCATGAAACGCATGCGCGGCATTCACGACTCCCGCCGGCCGAAGAACCTTGCACCGTGCTGAGCGTGGCTCGGCGGCTTTCGCTCGATGCGACTTCGGCCTGGCCGCCGAAGACGCTCGCCGAGCTGAACAGGTGGCTCGACGCCCAAGCGCCGGAGGCCGTTGGAACGCTCGAAGCCTCGTTCGGCCGGGCGGGCGGGGTCGCTCATTGGATCGCGCTTCGGGCACTCAACGGAACATACTTGGCGAGGGCGACGCTGCCGGCCTGGTTCCAGAAGCCGGAGTTCACTAGCAACCGGCGCTCTTCGCTTCCGCGCGTCCTACGCTCGTCTGCCTCTTCGATTCCGATCGTGCGCGCAAACGCACAGCCCGCGGACGAGGCCTACGTTTTCGGACGGAACATGGGAGGACGGCGCAACCTGTCGGGGAAGAACATCGCCCTCATTGGGTGCGGCACGATCGGCGGATTCCTCGCGCACCAGCTCGCGCAGTCGGGAGCGGGCGCGGCGGGGGGCAAACTCGTGCTCGTCGACCACGACAAGCTGAAGACCGCGAATCTCGGGAGGCATCTCCTCGGCGCTCCCTACCTGAACCGCAACAAGGCCGAGGGCTGTCGCGATTTCCTGAAAGAGCAGCTCCCCATGCTGAACCTCAAGCATCAGGACGTCGATGCGGCGAACTGCAACTGGACGGCGTCGGGTCTCGATCTCGTCATCGACGCGACGGGCGAGGAGGGCTTTTCGATCGCCTTGAACGAGCGGTCGGTCAGAGCCCGTCCCGGCGGTCCTCCTGTCCTCTTTGTCTGGTTGCTCGGGAATGGCGCCGCGGCTCAATCGCTGTCGACCGGGGACCCGGAGTTCGCCTGCTTCAAATGCCTCAAGCCGAAGCTGGCGGGGGAGCCGCGGTTTCGCACGTTAAAGAACGTCCAGGAGATTCTCGTGGAGCGAAACGCAAGCTGTGGCGACGCGCTGTACGTTCCTTTCCCGGTCTCGCGGTCCGTGGCCGCTGCGGCGTTGGCGTGCGATCACGCCCTGGACTGGGTCAACGACCGCCCGGACCCTCGTTTCCGGTCGAGGGTTCTCGACCCGGCCCGGGCGTATCACGTCAAGGACGCCAACCCGGGATACCTCGAACATTGTCCGGCCTGTGGGGCGCGGAAATGATCTTCAGGCAGAAGAAGGGCGCGTTCGTGGTCGTGCCGCAGACTATAGTGGACGCGGCGCTAGGGTTTCAGTGCCCTCCGTTCGACACTGCAGAGGCGGGAGGCATTTTGATCGGTCAGTATCGGGGTCCGCACGTTGAGCTTGTGGGCTGCACGCTTCCTTTGCGGGGAGACGTCCGGACGAGGTTCGGTTTCGAACGCGGCGACGCCGGCCATGCGGCGCGGGCGAAGGAAGCGTGGGAGCGCAGCGGCCGCGTCCAAACGTTCGTCGGCGAGTGGCACACCCATCCCGAGGACCATCCGATGCCCTCGCACGTCGATCTGCGCACTTGGGACCGCCTGCGGGTGAGGCTACGCGACGATCCGCTCGTGTTCATGATCTTCGGGCGCGTCGGCATTTGGTGTGGCCTGGGGCTCCGGGAGGACCTGACGAGCCTCGATCTGGTCGGCTGACGCTATCGGAGCGCGAAACTTATCAACCGCGGACTTTCTTGTCGTCGCCGTCGGGTAAACTTCGGATGTCCGCGACATCGAGAGCGTCGAATGGCGACTCCTTCCGGCCTCCGCTGGAAAAAGCTGTGTCAGCTACACCGCGCCAAGGGCCACGATCGTGACCGGCTCAATGGGACGGGGAGAGGACCAATTTCCCTGCAGAACGTTGCCTCATTGTCTATCTAGGCTGACATAAAACTGCTAAGGCCCATTGGGCAGGTGTTTTGTTGCGAATTCTTGCTGTCGCTGTTGGGGGATCAGGGGAACCCATGCTTGGCAGGCTTAGGGGTACTCTCGAAGCAGTGCGGGCTCGAGCTGGTGCCAAGTTTTCTGGAATAGGCATTATAGTCTCCGACTCGCCTGAGCGACTCCCTCTGTTTCCCATTAAGGTGCTCGAACAGCGGCTGCCCGACATCGAGTTGGCGGACTTTCTGGCTGAAATCTCTACCACGGCAAGCGAATATCATGACGGGTTTCACGTGATCTCGTCGGACTGGAGGCTGATCCGGGTCGCGCAATATTTCTCCCCGCCAATTGTTAGAACAGCCAAAATCAATCGGTCAAAGCGTTTTGGGGGTCGCTACCTCGCGGCACTATTCGGGTCCGCTCTGGCGGAAGTGAAGGCCACTGGGATCGCCAGCTCTGAATTTGGCATCGCAGTTTTCGAACATGGGGTGGAAGCTCTCTATGAGAGGGCGGGATGATCTCCTTTTTTCCTTTAGGGCGTGTGATAACATACATTGCCGTCGCATATGCGATCTTTCCGGTTCTCTTGCTGTATTTCACTTGGTCCACGGATAACGGCCAGACCGTTTATTCCAGTATCAGAATTGCGCTCGCTGGCTCAGGTGCGTTGGGAATTTTTCTTTACGCATTTTTTGCCTACGCTTGGCGTCTCGTCTGGCGGCTATTTCCTTCACTGAATAGTAACGTCTTTCCTGATCTTAACGGCAAATGGGAGATGAAAGTTGAGTGGAATCGACAAGGAAAAAGCGGCGTTGCTTATGCCACTGCCGTAATCCGGCAGGATTTCTTGAAAATTAGCATGGAGGTCCATTCAAAAGATTCGGACTCTGAGACACTTCTTGCACAGCCGAAGAAAGATGCGGAGTCGGGTAGACCCTCACTTTTCTATGTGTACAGAGTTATCCCGAAGCGAACCGCCGGTAGGAGCGATCCGCCTTACGTCGGCACTGCTGTCTTGAAGCTCTCGCCCGGAAATCAGCATGGTCTTCAAGGGAACTATTTTACCGATGCGAGGACACAAGGCCATTTCCAGCTTACAAAATCTGCCACATAACGAGGCAGAACTGCAATCGGCAGACCATGTCTGACGCCCTTGAGGATGGTTTGGGAGGCTTGCGCCGCGCTATCCGTCGCAAGCGTCGCGCTCACGAGCCGAACGGCGCACACTATCGCTTAAAGGCCCACGTTGGCGCCACGCACGCTGTGCGCTTGTGGCGCAGCGCCAGGCGTAGGGCCGGCGGCGCCGTCGCGGCAGGAGAGTCAGAGGAAGGCCGAGATTTTTGTGATGGATTTGGAGGTCGAGAGAGCAACTCCCGACCGATCCATCGCGAAAGAGACCGAAATGGCAATCGCCACCCCAAAGATCGCGCTCAGCGCGTCACGCGATATTCCCTTCAACAAGCTGGTTCTCAGCCAGTCCAATATGCGGCGGCTAAAAACAGGCGTGCCGATCGAAGAACTGGCCGAAGACATCGCCCGCCGCACGCTGCTGCAGAGCCTCAGCGTGCGGCCGGTGGTCGATGGGGACGGCAAGGAAACCGGGATGTTCGAGGTGCCAGCCGGCGGGCGGCGCTTTCGCGCCCTCGAGTTGTTGGTGAAGCAAAAGCGGATGGCGAAGACGCAGCTCGTGCCTTGCGTGATGCGCACCGGCGGGCTCGCCGAAGAGGACTCGCTCGCCGAGAACGTCCAGCGCCAGGCGCTGCATCCGCTCGATCAATTTCGGGCGTTTCAAGCGCTCCGTGACAAGGGCTTGAGCGAGGAAGAAATCGCCGCTCGGTTTTTCGTCGCGCCGGCGGTCGTCAAACAGCGCCTGCGGCTCGCGGCGGTCTCGTCGAAATTGCTGGACGTGTATGCCGAGGACGGCATGACGCTGCAACAGCTCATGGCGTTCACCGTCAGCGCCGACCATACGCGCCAGGAACAGGTCTGGGAGAGCCTTGCGCGTGGCTACAATAAGGAAGCGTACACGATTCGTCGCCTGCTGACGGAGAGCGCCGTTCGCGCCGCCGATCGTCGAGCGCTGTATGTCGGAATTTCCACCTTTGAGGCCGCCGGCGGCGTCGTAATGCGCGATCTCTTCGCCGGGGATAACGGCGGTTGGTTACAAGACCCGGCTTTGCTCGACCGTCTCGTCCAGGAAAAGCTGAAAGCCGAAGCGCAGAGGCTCGAGGCCGAGGGCTGGAAGTGGATCGAGATCGCAATCGACTTTCCCTACGGCCACACGTCTGGACTGCGTCGTCTCAAAGGCGAGTCGAGCGAACTGACTGTTCAAGAGGAAGCGACGCGCGCGGCGCTGCAAGCGGAATATGATGCGATCGAAGCCGAGCATGCCGGTCCTGAGGATCTTCCCGATGAGGTCGACGCGCGGCTCGGCGAGATCGAGACCGCGCTGGCCGCACTCCAGAATCGCCCGACGCGCTACGAGCCAAGCGAAATCGCGATATCGGGCGTCTTCGTCAGCGTCGACGGCGAAGGCCAGGTTGAGATCGAGCGCGGCTTCGTTCGACTCGAAGACGAGAATTCGGCGGCAAGTTCGGGTGAACCGGGTGGCGAGGACGCCGCGAGCTCCTGCGTGACGACTGGCGCGAACGGCCAAGTTCATCATGTCGCTAGCGTCGGCAACGGCTCCGTCGTCAATACCGAAGTCGATAACGCGGACGACGAGGACGGCCTGCGCCCGCTGTCGGATCGCCTGGTGGTGGTGCTGACGGCCCATCGCACTCTGGCGCTCCGCGACGCGATGGCGCATCAATTCGATGCGGCGTTTCTGGGCGTGCTGCACGTCCTTTGCCTCAGCGCGTTCTATTACGCCCCGAGCGCCAGCTGCATGGAAATCGCCGTGAAGAGCGCGAGCTTCAGCGCGCAAGCGCCGGGATTGAAGGACAGCGTCTCCGCAAAGGCGATCGAAGCCAGGCAGGAGACCTGGAGGACGCACCTTCCCACGGAGGCTGACGATCTCTGGGCCGCGCTGCTGGAATTCGACCGAGACAGCCGCGAGGCCCTATTCGCCCATTGCGCCTCGCTTGGCGTGAACGCGGTTCATGAGCCCTGGAATCGCGGCAAGGCCCGCCAAGTCCATGCGGATCGTCTCGCGCGCGCGGTCGATCTCAACATGACCGCGGCGGGCTGGCGTCCGACGGCCGAAAACTATCTCGGCCGCGTTTCCAAGGCGCGTATTTTGGAGGCGGTTCGCGAAGGCAGGAACGAGAAGTCGGCGCAACTGATCGGTCATCTCAAGAAGGCCGACATGGCCGTCGAGGCCGAGCGCCTGCTCGACGGTTCCGGCTGGCTGCCGGAACCGCTGCGCACGCGGGAGTTCCAAGCGCAGCAAACGAGCGCCGATGTCGGCGCTGGAGAGTTGCCGGCCTTCCTCGCCGGCGACGACGAACAAAACGAGGGACCCGGCGACGAGGACGACGCCGAATCCGCGTCCGCTCATCTTCAGGCCGCCGAATAGGACGCCATCGTCCAGCGATCTCGCATCGCTCGGCTCCACCCCTTCTCACGTCATTGCGACCCGACGCCCGGCACTCTTGCCGGGCGTCGAGCGTCTTAAGGAGATCCCTCATGTCCGCGCAGATTATTTTCGATATCGCCCCCTTGGGCTCGCTTATCAGCTATTCCGACGGCAAGCCGAAGCCGCCGGCCCGATTCGTCAACAAGCTCCGAGCCTGGCAGCGCAACAACGGAATCGGCCGTCTCATCCGCCGGGAAGCGCCGATCCATCGACCGACCTACGCCTCTCCAGCTGGGATCACGTTGCATCAAGGCGACTTCGCGAGCGGCGGTGTCGTCGTGATGACGGTCCATCACACGTATCTCGTGACGAGCGATCTTGTCTTCGCCATTGTCGCGCGTCCGGCGCCAGGTTCCATTCTCGTGCTGCATCGCTGGGGCGGCCATGTCGAATTGCTCCATCTCGCGCTCGACCGATCGGCGGCACAGGCCTGGCTCGCCAAGAATCGCTATTCCGACGCCATGCTCGAGGAGGCGCCGTCCGACGCGAGCGCGGCTTCGTCAATCGTCGGGAGGGTTGCATGAGCCCGGCCGGGACGATCGTCGTTTTGTTCCATCGCACTGGGGACGGCCTACTCGCCGCTCGCGTCAGGGATGCGGCCTTTCTCGCGCTTCCCCGCGACGACGGGACCCTACGCATCGCCTATGGTTCCCGCCTCGAGGCGCCGCCCGAGCATTGGACCCCTCGGGACTTCTATGGCGTCAGCCGCCTCGTCGAAGGCGAGGACAGCTTTCGCGCCTATGTCGAGAGCCAAGCCGAACATCGCCGGCAACTCGCCGGCCTTGAACGTCGTGAAGTCAGAGCGTCTGCGGCGACGCCATGGGGCGGCGCGCAAATCTCCTGGCTCTACGCCGAGGGCATCGTTCGGCACTCGACGGCTGGGCATGGCGGCTTTCATGTCGATCCGCAGCGCAATGCCGAGATTCACGCCGCATGGCGCAACGCCGATGGTTGGTACGAGGAAGACTGCGAATGGTCGAAGGTCGCCGCGGCGTTTCCAAAACTCTTCACGGATTACGAACGCCAATGCGCGGACGAGACCCTGCGCAATAGCGAGCCGGACGCCTACGAGCAGATCTATCGCGTCGTCCTTGTCTCGGGGCAATCGCATGTGAAGGACGAGCGACCGTTCAAACGTGAGCATGCGGCGGATTGGATCGTCATCAGCGCGATCAATTCGACGCAGCTGCCTGGTTTTGTCGAATGCATCGCCACGATTGGCGGCGATCGCCGGAACAACGAAGAGCGGCGTTTTCTCGTTCCGTCCCAGGAATACAAAACCGGTCGGTTCGGCTTCGTGATCGATCTTGCGCGGCACGCCGCTTACGACGGGCCTGGATAAATTCAAACGCTCGGCGCCGCCGATGACCGACCGCAGTCGACCCAAGTCTGTCATCGAGCGGCTGCTGAGCCATTCCCGAAAGCACGCGTTCGCTGTGCTGCTTCACCGGCGGGACTGCGCCCATTGCGGCCGGTCCCAGGCAATGCGGCAGTTCTCTAAAGCGGACGTCCCGCTAGCATCGCGCTTCTGACACCGTAGGCGGCCTCCAGGTTGGTCGTCGTCGATCATCGCGAGTTGCAATGCCGCGCTCGTCGAATGCCGCCCGGCTGCGCGACACGCTGTCGCGCCGCGCGCCTTTCGGCTGTCCTGGCGGTGCTGCCAGATCGGCACTGGATTACAATCGCGAGCGTCCCTGCACCAACCAAACCGATTGAGGATTCGACACGGCTCGGTGTGGAAGCGGTTGTCGACGTTCCCGACTTGTAAGACACGGTCGCCGGCGCCAAACTAACAAACTGAGGCCTCCAAATGGAGAATCTCGGCCAAGATGCTGGGTAGGAGCCGATCATGGCGTCGTCGATTTCGTTGAGGGGCGCACTCTGCGTCGTTGCGTTAAGTGTCGGCGCCGCCTCCGCCCCCGCCATCGCCCAGGGCAACAACCAGATTCCCGGAATCTTCGGACTCTTCAACGGAATGATCAACAATGCGATCATTCAGGAGGCGCGCCAAAAATGGGAGAGCGTGCCGCTCGCCGATTACAACTGTCTTTCGAATAGAGGCGTGTCGGTCGACGAACTGATCGCGCGTGGAATCGGCCCTAAGGATCCCGGCGTTCGGCGAATATTGGCCCAGTGCGCAACGGCGCCGCCCGATACGCGCCCTGCCGACGCCGCGGCCGCGGCAGCAGCGGCGGCGGTGTACATCGTCGACGGGGTCGCCCTGGGCGCGCTCGTCAACCTGGACAGCGATAGTCGCTTTGCCTGCCATGACAGCGATGATTTCGTCGGCTTCCGTTGGTGCCAAAGTCACCGCACCGAATCGGGCAAATTTGGCCCGCACACCATTTGGTCGTCGATCCTCCACTCCGATAAAAACCAGGCCGTCTATGTCACGGAGGCGATTGTCCCGGCGATGTTCTCGCAAGGGGACCCCGACGCCGAAATCCAGCGCCTGTCGCAAATGTTCGGACAGCCTGCGAACGTCATCGCTCCCCCGCCCCAGCTCGGCGGGCGCCATGCTGTTCTGGCGACATGGGGCCAGGTGAGCCTTTCAGAGCTTGACCAAGCCACAATGCAGGCGCTGCGCAACGGCGACCCCATTCACCGCGGCGTGCTCGCCGACTTCATCGGCGACCCGCGCAAGTCGGCCCGCGCCGGCTTGCCCGTCTACAGCATTGGCGGCGGGCCCGGCTACATCTGGAACGCCGACTATGACGACACGGGCCGCGGCGCCCTGCGTCTGACCACCTGCGACGCCTCGCGATGGTCCGCCGCTGCCGACGAAGCTGCGGAAAAGCAGGCTGCCGACGCGCACGCACAAGCCCAGAAGGCGGCCGCGCAAGCCGACGCCGCAAAAATGCTGGCCGAAGACGCCGCCAAGACGCAGGCGGAGGCGACGCAGCTTCAAGTCACCGACGCTTTCGCAAAGTTCCGCAACAGCAAGGCGAGCCCCGACAACCCGGTCATTTCTCTGCTGAACTATTCTACCTTCGGCAATGACGGCGGGTCGGACGCCTCCTTCTGGGCCAAGAAGGACGAGCCGGCTAGCGGCACCTATGTCTTGTACGAAAAGGGAACCACCCTTCAAGCGCCGGCGATAACGACCAAGGAATTCGACGTTACGAAAATCGATCCCGCCCATTTCTTCGTCAAGCAATCATCCGCCGGGATCTCGATCACGTCCAACGACGCCGTCATCCTCGTCTGCAACAAATGCGACAAGGCGTCGGTCGAAAACCGCTGGGTCAAATACTTCTCTCAAGACGCCGGCAAGTAGGAGTTTTTACGATGAAATCGTTCTTCGCGATCGCGATCTTGACGCTAGGCCTCGCTCCAGCGAGCGTTGCCTACGCCGGGTCCTGGCACGCGACCGATGACGGCGCCGTCAGGGCGGACGCCTTCGACTTCGTCAAGGGCCGCGTCGACGTAACGACGGCCTATAAGCAGAAAGGGGTTTGCGCCGCCTACACGCACGGGCTTTCGACGTCCGCACTCCACGGAACCGATGACGCGATCGTTGTCCCCGCGTCCGTGATCGGCGGCAAGGCGTACTACTATTACAAAGTCGCGGCGTCGGTCGTGTTCTTCAAGGACGGCCGCATCGGATTCAACCTCGCTGTCTATGACAGCCCCGCCTTTTATCGGGAGCCGCGATTTACCCCTGATCGCTCCCAATTGGCGGACGTCATTGGCAATCTGTCGATCGGCGATCAGGTGAAACTCACCAAGGTGCTGAAGGACCAGAATGGCGCCGACAAGGAATTCCGGGTGTCCGAACTGGTCGACTCGGTGGAGAGTGTCTTCGGCCGGCAGCCGCAAGGTTTTGAGCAAAAGCTGATCGACCAATTTCTCGATACCGATCAAAAGCAGTTCCTGTTCTGCG